>Ga0318563_10000938_pt1 | contig 12199 bp, 10 predicted proteins | sample GRESIP066b5f19_FD_203689 | JGI IMG/M metagenome (GOLD analysis project Ga0318563, IMG submission 203689) | Tropical soil microbial communities from Luquillo Experimental Forest, Puerto Rico - GRE.SIPMG.066b5f19 | ecosystem: Environmental > Terrestrial > Soil > Tropical forest > Bulk soil... | reverse complement strand
CAAACGCGGCCAGTGCATGGCGAGTGCGGCGGCTACATGGTTCTGGGCGAGACCATCGAGGATGCCGACGGGCGCTGTCACCCAATGACCGGCCTGCTCGGTCATTCGACCAGCTTCGCTAAGCGCAAGCTGCATCTCGGCTACCGCGCCGCGCGGCTTCTGTCTGACGGCGTGCTCGGCGCCAAAGGCGCGCTCGTGCGCGGTCACGAATTTCATTATGCGTCGCTCGTTTCGGGAGGCGACGACGACGCCTTTGCCGAGCTCAGCGACAGCGCGGGCGCTGCGCTTGGCAAAAGCGGCGGCCGGCGCGGCCGTGTCACCGGCACGTTCTTCCATGCGATAGCGGCAGACACAGCTTAAAAAAACCGTCCCGACTTACCGATTCTCATACTTCTCATACCTACCGAAACCGGCGCGCATGTCTGGGCGGAACGTTATGATCGCAAAGCAGACGATATCTTTGCGTTGCAGGATGATATCACTGTGATCGGAACGATAGAGCCGAGCCTGCGCCAAGCCGAAATCGAACGATCGTTTTGTTTTAGCTGACCGCGGCGGATGTGACCTCATCATCCGGCTTATCTGACACGCCGGCTTCCGCGAATGTCGCCATGCCGGTGTGACAGGCAAGTGCGGCGCGCAAAATAAGTACCGCAAGCGCGGCGCCTGAGGCTTCGCCGAGCCGCATGTCGAGATCAAGAAGCGGGCGCAAACCGAGTTCGCCAAGCAGAAGGCGATGACCCGCCTCAGCGGAAACGTGCGCGGCGAGCGTGTGCGCAAGCGTATCGGCGCGCAATTTCATCAGCGGTGCGACGGCCGCCGTGCAGACAAAGCCATCGAGCACGACCGGAACCCGCTGCTGCCGCGCCGCCAGCACCGCGCCCAAAATGGCGGCGAGCTCACGCCCGCCGAGCGCGGCCGCAAGCGCAAGCGGATCGTGCAGCATAGCGGCATGGCGCGTAAGCGCATGATCGATCGCCTCGCGCTTGCGTAGGAGCCCGTCTTCATCCAGGCCGGTGCCGCGTCCGGCCCAGCGTGCGCCACCGCCGCCGAACAAAGCTGCCGCGATCGCGGCAGCAGCGGTCGTATTGCCAATGCCCATTTCACCCAAACAGAGGAGATCGCATCCCGGCGTCACGGTTTTGTAGCCGGCAGCGACGGCCGAAAGAAATTCCTGTTCGGTCAAGGCCGACTGTTGCGTGAAATCGGCGGTCGGCTGGTCGAGTTCGAGCGGAATAACGCGCAATTTGGCGCCGGCGGTTTGCGCCAATTGATTGATCGCCGCGCCGCCAGCGGTAAAGTTCGCCACCATCTGCGCGGTGACCTCGGCCGGATAGGCGGAGACGCCGCGCTTTGTTACCCCGTGATTCCCGGCGAAAACCAGAATATCGATCGTGTCCAGCCGAGGCGGCGCGCGGCCCTGCCAATGGGCGAGCCAGCCCGCGAGTTCTTCAAGGCGACCGAGACTGCCCGGCGGCTTGGTGAGCGTCGCCTCGCGGCGCGCGACGGCCGCGCTCGCGGCGGCAGATCCGCCCGGTAGATCGAGACAGGCCGCGCGCAGCGCGGAAAATGAGGTAAAATCAGCCATATCGGTCTGGGTCCGCGCGGCCTCGGCCGCGCAAATGCCCGAAGGGGTGTAGCAAATCGCTCACCTCACCGCCATGAAACGGCTGGCGCCACATGACACCAATTTCCGCCGCCTGGTTCGAAGATCGCGCCGAAGAGCTCAAAGCGAGCATCGCCTTCTGCACCCAGCTGCCGTTCGCGCGCGCGACGCCGCAGGCGGCAAAGGTTCTCGGCAAAGCAGCCTGGGCGTTTCCCGTTGCCGGTCTTGTTGTCGGCCTTGTCGGCGCGGTGGTCTATGTGCTGGCTCATCGGCTGGGCGTGCCGCCGTGGCCGGCGGCAGCGCTGAGCGTCACGGCAACTTTGATCGTCACCGGCGCGCTACATGAAGATGGTCTTGCCGACGCGGCCGACGGTTTCGGCGGCGGCGGCACGCGGCAGCAAAAACTCGACATCATGCGCGACAGCCGCACCGGCGCCTATGGAGTTTGCGCCGTGGTGCTGTCGCTGCTGTTACGGGTGGGTGCGCTGGCGAGTTTTGCCGATGCACATGGCGTCGTCTGGGCGTTGCTCGCGTCGCACGGCGCCGCACGCGCCACGATGCCGGCTTTGATGTGGCTCGTGCCGCCGGCGCGCGGCGACGGCCTGTCTTACGAGGCCGGCACGCCGCCAGGCGAAAGCGTCGCCGCCGCCATGGCGATTGCGCTGATCGTGCTTGCGTTCTGTCTGCATCCGGCGCGCGGCGTGATCGCCTTTGTCGTTGTAGCGGCGACCGTCACACTAATGGCTTGGCTCAGCGCACGGCAGATCGATGGCCAAACCGGCGACGTGTTGGGAGCGCTCGAACAAGTCGGCGAGGTCGCAGTCTTGCTGGTCGCTCTGGCTTAGATAACAGCCGTCATCGCGCGCCTGCCCGCGCTCCAGACTGGGCGAGTTCGATGCTGGGCTCGAGCGGCAGCTTGACCGGCGCTTTCAGCTTGGCTGATAAATCGAGTGCCTTGGTCAGCATCAGCCGGTCGTGCGCTTCGGCGGCGGTCGCCGCTTGCGTCGGCAGGCCGAGCGACACGCGATTGAGGAATGAGTCGGTCTCCTCGCGCATCGGCCCGCGCAACTCGCCAAGCGCTATGTCGCCCGGCGGATAGGAGCCGAGGAAATCGACCAAGCGGGTTTCGTCGGGCGCGTAGCCTTCGCTCTGCGGTGCGGAAACGGCGAGCACCATGTCGCGGTGCGTGTCGTCGATCGTCAAGACGCCATGCGTGCCGTTGATGCCAACTTCGAGGCTATAGACCGCGCCAGGCCACGTTACCGGCAGCGCCCAGGAAATATTGAGATGATAAATCGTGCCGTCGGCGCACATGATCATGCCGGCGGTTGCATCGATGCCGTGATAAAGCGGACCGAGCACCTTATCGACCGAGCGCGCGTAGCATTCGACGGGCTGTTTGGCCTCAAGATACCACATGACGATGTCGAGTGCATGCGTGCCGGAAATCACCATGGGCGAGATCGTCGCCGGATCGTCGGTGCGCTTGTAATTGTCGATCGCCACCAGACGATTCATGAAGGCGCGCGACGTCACCATGGTGACATCGCCGAGCGCGCCGCTCCGCACCTTCTCCTTGCCCGCGAGCCATTTGCGGCGGAAGCGCTGCGTATAGCCGACCACGGCGTCGAGCTTGGCGTCGGTGATCGCCTTGAGCACGCACGCCGATTCGGCAAGGTCGGTGGCGAGCGGCTTTTCGATCAGCATTGGCACGCCGCGCTCGACCGCCGCCAGGATCGGAGCGACGTGAAGATGCTCGTCGGTGGCGATGATCACGGCGGTCACTTCCGGCCGCGCCAGCAGCGCGCGATAGTCGGTGGTGACGAAGTCGGCGTCGATGCGCGCGGCGATGTCGCCGCCGCGATTGTGGTTGAGCTCGGCAATGCCGATCCATTGCACCGCGGGATGGCGCGCAGCCACTTCGCCGCGGAACAGGCCGACGCGCCCGGCGCCGATGATCGCAAGGCCGATGCCTTTGGCGTTCTTTTTCATACGTTCAGCCCCGCGCGGTTGCGCTGCTTGAGCTCGGCGATTCCCGAAATCGTCTCATTGCTCAGCGGCAGATCGATCGGCGCATTACGGTCGGCAGAGAGGTCGGCGGCGCTGTAGGTTTCCATGACACGGCGCGCGCTTTCCGGCGTCACCATGACGGACGTGTCACGAATGCAGGCTTCGAGAAAATGCAATGTCTCGGGGCCGATGCCGCCAGCATAGACATGGTCCACCCATTCGCCCGGCATGGTTGACATGGTGAATTCCTGGCCGCGCTTGGCAGTGTTGAGCCAGTTGTCGCGCTGGGTGTCGTCGAGTGTGAGCGCGCCTTCGGTGCCGGTGATCTCGATCCAGGTCGAGCAATAATTCGGATAGCTCGGCGGGAAATTCCAGCCGCCGCCGATCATCACCACGACGCCATTGTCCATTGTGACCGTGGTGAACATGATATCGTGGGACCCGTTCACCGGCTTCATGTAGCCGTAGGCGCCCTGACTGTAGACGCGGACCGGTTTCGCCGGCTCCAACAGCCAGAATACGAAGTCGAGATCGTGCGTGGATTCCATCACCACCGGGGAGAGGCGCACGCGGCTTGCGATCTTCTTGCCGAGGTCGCGCGATAGGTGCCGGCTCACCAGCACGGACACGACATTGCCGAGCGTGCCATCGGTGATCTTCTTTTTGGCAAAGGCAATCTTGGGATTGAACCGTTGCGAATAGCCGATAGTGAATTTCAGATTATTGCGCTTCGATAGTTGAATGAGTTCGTCGGCTTCCCACAATTCGAGCGCGATCGGCTTTTCCAGCATGACATGCTTGCCGGCGCGCAGGCAGTCGCGCGCGATCGGATAATGATTGGCCTCGGGCGTGGTCGAGATGTAGACCACCGAGATTTTGTTGTTGCCGATGATCTGTTTGTAGTCGATGACGGCCGTTGCCGGCTTGTACAGTTTTTTCACCTCGGCAAGCCGGTCCGGCTTGATGTCGCACAGATGCAACTTATCGACCAGCGCAGTGCGCGACAGCGTGTCGGCGCGCAAGCCCCCGATCCAGCCAACCCCGATCACTGCCGCTTCCACTGTCTTCACCGCGCGTTACCTCCCGGTTGCCGGCGCATAGAAACCATGATGGCGTAGCACGTGCAACGTTTCATGCGTCAGGCAGACAGGCGCGGCGTGGCGACCCCAAAAACGGCCTGCGCGAATTGCGGATAGACTTCCGCCAGCATCGGCGCGACCACTGTGCGCATCAGGCGCAGCGTCTCGGCGCTCGGCGCGGGGGTGACCGGTATTTTGGCGAGCCGGTCGAATTCAAACCCGGTATTCTCGATGACTTCCTCGACACTGTGGCCGGGATGGACGCTCGCAAGCCGAAACCGCCGCCGTTTGCGATCGAAATCGAACAAACAGCGATTGGTTATCAGCGCAATCGGACCGCCAGGGCGATGCACGTTTGCCGGACCAGCCCCGGGCGCGCTGACGAAATCGACCTTGGGGACCAGCGTACGGCGCGAATGTTCAATGCGGAACAGAATGACGCGCGGCACGACATAATAAAGGTAGGCGGAGCCGAACGAGCCGGGGAATCGCGCTTTCGGCTTTGCATAATCGCCGACGCTGACGAGATTGATATTACCTTCGCCGTCGATCTGGCCGCCGGATAGGAAAAACACGTCGACACGACCCTGGCCGGCGCAGTCGAACAATTCGCGCGCGCCGTCGGTGAAGAACGTATGGGCGCGGCTGCCGAGAAGCGACACATAAGGTCTGCCTCCACCGCGCTCGCGCGCCAACAGCGCGGCGGTCGCCGGAATCGGCGAAGCGTTGCCGACGGCGACATGACGCGTATCGCCGATCAACCGGCAAATGACGTCCGCCAAAAGCTCTTCGTCGCGGAAGCCTTCAGGCGGCGCGCTTTTCATAGACATAACGGTCCAGATATTGCGCGAAACCCTGCGGCGTTGCTGCAAGGCGCGCGTATTCGCTCACATGCGGTGCATCGATGCCATAACGATCCGGCAGCGGCAGCGGCCAGGCGCCGCGCGGCGCGACCGCTACCGCGTCAACATAGAAGCCGGGCAACGTGCCGGCGGCAAGCAGCGGATCATGCAACAAATTCGCATCGCGAATTTCTTCCACCGTCACAATCGTCCGCTGCGCCGCATGCGCCATGGTGACGAGCTCGCGCTGCGTGCCGATATAGACGTTGCCGTCACAGTCGACCACCGGCGCATGAAACAGCGCGACATCAGGCTTGAGCGCCGGCAACAGCACAATCGGATCGTTGTTGCCGAACGGATTGTCGACAATTTTCCATTCCGGGCGATGCAACAAGAGGTCCGAGCCGATCAAGCCGCGCAATGGCATGAAGGGCACGCCCTTCTCGGCGGCTTGGAATTGGGCGTGCAAAGCCGGGCAAGTGGCGTCGCGTATGGCAATGGCGCCATCAAGAATCGCTGCGGTAAAGCGCGGGGCCGGCCCGAATTCGCCGAGGCTGACGGCCGATGTTTCGAGTATGCCGATGCAACCAGCACCGATGAGAAGATCGGCTTGCAAGCTCGAGGTCGGCAGCGCGACGAGATGCAGGCGTTTGACGCCGCGCCGGATTAGCGCGCGGGTCGCCGCCATGGCGGTGCCCGAGGTCTCGCGCGGCACCGCCAGCATGCAGCCGTCGGCGATCGGTGCAATGGCGTCGTCGAGTGAGCGGATGATCCCAGCCATGCCAGAAACTTACTTACTCTCCCCGCTTGCGGGGAAAGGTGCTTTTACGACAGCGCCGACTTCACGTTGTCCGGCGACAACGGCGCGCGGCGGATGCGCACGCCGGTGGCGTCGAATACGGCATTGACGATTGCGGCGGCTACGGGACGTGTCGCCGGCTCGCCAGCGCCGGTCGGAGGAATTTCCGGCCGGTCGATGAGAACGACATCGATTGTTTCCGGCGCCTCGGTGATGTTGAGGATCGGATAGGTCAGCCAGTCGACGCTGGTGACGTTCTTGGTGTTAAACCTGACTTCCTCCCACAAGGTACGGCTGATCGCCTGCACGACGCCACCCTCGATGACTTGCCGCAAGCCATCCGGATTGATGATCTGGCCGCAATCGTGCGCCACCGTGCACTTGCGCACCCAGATCTTGCCGGTCGAGCGATCGACCTCGACCTCGGCAACCATAGCGACGCGGGTCGGATGGCGTTGCACATAAGCGAAGCCGCGTCCTGAGACTTTGGTGCCGCTCTGATCCTGGCGGGGCGAAACGCGCGGCTGCCAGCCGGCTTTCTCGGCCGCTGCCTTGATCACGGCGATGTCGCGCGCGTCGGTCACGTATTGCAGCCGGAAGGCGACGGGATCGACTTTGAGCGCTGCAGCCACTTCGTCCATGAACGATTCGCTGGCGAAGTGAACTTGCGGGCCGATCGGATCGCGCAGGTGCGATGTCCGCAAGGGCGACCCGCGGTCCAGCAACGGCGCCACCGTTTCCCAGTAAGTGCGCTTGTTAGCAAAACCGTAGGAGTCCTCCGGCACTGCGAAACCGTCGCCGGAGTGTAGCGCCACGCCGGTGAGCTGGCCGGCGAGCGTGTCGTGCGGCTTGCTTTCATTCGAATTCACGTCGACGCGAGGGAACGCTTTGCTGCCAAATTCGTAAGCCGTCATTTTGCCGGCCGCGTCGATCGCCGCGCGCGCGCGATGGATCGACGCCGGCCCCTTTGGATCCCAGCCGGTCCCCTGATCGCGCATATACTGCAGCCGCACCGGCTTGCCGACTGCTTTGGCCAACAGCGCGGCATCCATGGCTGCGTCGCCGGCGTCGTTGCGGCCGTAGGAGCCCGGACCCGGAATCCAGATGGCGCGTACCTTGTCGGGCGGCAGACCGAGAATGGCGGCGACGCCGTCGCGGGTGAAATGCGGCTTCTGTGAACCGGTCCACAGCGTAACTTGATCGTTCTCAATCGCCACGACCGCGCAGGCGGGCCCCATGCTGGCATGCGACTGGAATGGCCATTCGTATTCGGCCTCGATGATGCGGGCTGCGCTCTTGAACGCCTCGTCGACATTGCCGGTCTGCTCGGCGACTTCGCGCTTGCGCACAGGCGCTTTGCGGATGTGATCATGGAGCGACGCCTGCTCCGGGAACGGCGGTGCCGCGTTCGACCAGGTCACCTTGAGGTCGCGCGACGCCTTGATCGCGTCCCACTCCTTGTCGGCGACTACGCCGAGGAAGCCCTGATTCCACACCACCCGGGCGCCGGGAATGTGCTTGATCGAGCCCTCGTCCACAGTGGCGGGTACCGCGCCGGCGATCGCGGGACGAATCATGCGGCCGTGCACCATGCCGGGCACTTTGACATCGGTACAGAAGTCCCGCTGGGCGAAGACGAGCGGCGCGACGTCTTCGCGCTTAATCGGCTGGCCGACGATCTTGTAGTCCTTCGGATCTTTGGGCTTGGCCTTGCCGGGCGCGTAGAGCGGATTGCCGATCTTGCCGTTCCAGGCAAGCGTGACATTGAAATAACGCCCGCCCATCAGTTCGGCATAGCTGACGCTCTTCGCCATCTCGGTGCCGGTATGAACGACGCCGTTATCGACCGAGAGCCGCTCGGCCGACACGCCGAGCCTCTCCGCCGCGAGCTCGACGAGAACGCGGCGCGCTTCGGCTGCGGCAGCGCGCAATTGCTTGCCGCCTTCCTGGACGCCGGTGGCGCCAGAGGCGCCGCCTTGATTCACACTGGTGCCGGTGTCGCCCATCACGACCTTGACGGCCTTGAACGGCACGTCGAGTTCTTCCGCCACCATTTGCGCGATTGCAACGTGGAGCCCTTGTCCGCCGTCAATCTTGCCGTAGAAGGCCAAGACCGTACCGTCGGCATTCACCGCGATGTAGGAGGACAATTGATCGGGCGTGAGCGGCGGTTTTGCGCCGGCAACGAACGCGTCCCCGGCCGCACGGGCAGGATCAAACGGCATCGGCGCGCCGATCGAGACGACGAGCGCGCCGGCGCTCTTGAGGAGATTGCGGCGCGATGGTGCGAGGCGCCGTGCTGCAACGTGCTGTGCGTTATGTCGCATTGCCGCCCCCTCAGCCCATCATTGCCGCAGCGCGCTTGACCGCGCGCAGGATCGCCACATGCGTGCCGCAGCGGCATTTGAGCTCCTCGAGCGCCGCGCGGATTTGCGCGTCAGTCGGTTTCTTGTTGTCGCGCAGGAAGGCAGCGGCAGTCATGAGCCAGCCGGTGATGCAATAGCCGCATTGCGGCACCTGCTCTTCGATATAGGCGGTTTGCAACGGATGCGGCTTTTCCGGCGTTCCTAAACCGGCTAAGGTCGTGATCTTGGCCTGGCCGACCGCAGAGATCGTCGTGATGCAAGAGGGGATCGGCCGGCCATCGAGATGCACGGTGCAAGCGCCGCACTGCGCCAGGCCGCAACCGAAATGCGGGTTGTTCAGTCCGAGATCGTCGCGCAGCACGTAAAGGAGCGGCGTGTCAGGATCGGCGGTGACGGTATGGGTTCGACCGTCAACGTTGAGCGTAAACTTCTCATCCATGTTTGGCTTGTCCTCCCGAGCAACGCTTTCGAATTGGTTATCACGGCCTGAACTTCAAATTATTCGGAATCGTTCGGTCTGGAAACAGGGATTCCCGAAGCGAATTCCTGGTATGCCAATCGTGCCTGGATTTAGGGGCCGTTGGCAGGTTTTGCTCCGAGATTTGCCACCGCGACAAAAAGGTCGCGCACCTGCGCTTCCAAAATCCCGCGAGTGATAAAGACAACGCGGCTGCTGCGTTTTTGGTCCAGCCAGATTTGCAGTTCGACCGGCGGATGGGCGAGATGCTGCACATATTGCACGACCACGGGACCTTGGCAGCCGGTGACGTCGAGAAACCCTTTGACGCGCAACAGATCGGCGCCGCGCAGCGCAAGCAGCGTCTCCATGGCGCGGGCAAAAACCAGCCACTCGAGCGGTTGTTGCCATTCGAGCACGAAACTTGAGATTCCGTCGCTGTGCTCGGCTTCGGCGATAAAGCCGCCGCGTTCCGTTCCAGCCGGCACAATGAAGTGTTCAACATCAAGTGCACCGCCGACCGCGCCGGCGACCGAAGCCCGCGGATTAAGCTTGTGCAGACGTCGCGACAGGCGTTCGACGTCGCCGCCCGCGGCAAGGTCGGTTTTTGAGATCACCACCCGATCCGCCAGAATCACCTGCTTGCGCGCCTCGGCAGCACCGTCGAGACTCGACTCTCCGTTCACTCCGTCGACGACCGCGAGCAACACGTCGATGTGGAATTCACCCCCCAGCGCGCGATCGGTGGAAAATGTTTGCAGGATAGGCGCCGGATCAGCGAGACCTGAGGTCTCGATGACCACGCGCGCGAAGCGCGGCACCACGCCATGCTCGCGATCGATCAAAAGCTGGCGCAACGCCAGTTGCAAGTCGCTGCGGGTGATGCAGCACACACAACCGTTGCCGAGCAGCACGGTCTGATCGGCACTGCCGCGCAGAAGAGCATCATCGATGCCGACGGTGCCATATTCATTGACGATCACCGCCGTGCCCTGGCCTTCGGGCGAAACGAGAAAGCGGCGGATCAAAGTTGTCTTGCCGGCACCGAGAAAGCCGGTGACCACCGTCACCGGAATGCGCGCACCGCGCTCGCGTTTGAGCCGTCGCCCGAACGGGCCAGCTTCACGCGAGGGGAAAAGGTCGAGCATAGGGAAGATTTAGGATCAAAAATCCATCTCCAGAATGTAGAGCCCGCCGACGTGACGATCGACGGTGTAGACGATGCCGCGCTCGTCGACGAACACATCGTTCATCTGGATCGTTCCGGTCGGCGCACCGGGTGGCGCCGGCGGCATGAAAATGCCGACCTCCTTCGGCTGGTACGGATTGGAAATGTCGTAAGCGCGCAAGCCGCCGTTAAAGAACGTGCCGAGCACGATCTGATCGGACTTCCAGGCGGTCGGCAGCGGCACATTCTCATGAATGTTGTGCGCGCCGAAGCGTCCGGCCTGCGCATAGATCCGGTGATCGGGCATGGGACAGGTCGCGATCGGCACCAGATTGGTTTCGTCGCGCGCGTCGAGCACCCAGATCAATTTCGGCCAGTCCTTGCAATTATTCTCCGTCGATTCGTCGGTCACCAGCATCAGCCCGCGATCGAATAGCGGGACGACGGTATGCATGAAGCCGGTGTACGGCGGCGAATTGGTCCAATGCGAAATTTTCTTCGGATTGGCCTTGTCGGAAATATCGAGGACGAACATGCCGCCGTCGATATAGGCGAGATAGCAGCGATCGCCTCGTTGCGGATAGACGTTGGTATTGTGGGCGCGGTAGCCCTTATCGATCGGATGCCGCGGCGGCGGCATGATGTTGTCGCCCTGGCGCGTGCCTGGCATCCACCAGCGACCGATCTCGACCGGCTTCGACGGATTGCGCACATCGACGCAGCGATAGAATTGATCGTCATTGGGATTGGTCGGCACGAAGTCGCGCGACCCGGACGCGCAATGCACGAATTCGCCGTCGCAGAACCAAAGCTGATGGACGCCACGCGAATGCGGGCCCGAGCAATCGAACAGCGCAATTGACTTCGGGTTTTCCGGTTTGGAAATGTCGAACAATTCGAAGCCGGCCGGCTTGAGGTCTTTCTTGGAGGTTTGATAGGCGACTGCCATCAAGTTGCCGCAGGTCTCCAGCGAGTTCGAACGCATATTGGCGTGCGGCAAATCGGTCTGACACACCACTTTCGGCTTACGCGGATCGGAAACGTCGACGGCGGTGAAATTCTTTGGTGCGCTCTCATGCGCAAGCCAGATGATGCGCCGACCGTCCGGCGCGATCTGCACCGACATGCCCTCACCCATGCCGCCGAAGCCGCCGAGCATGTCATGGGCCAAAAGCTTGAAATTCCAGACGACCGGTTGATAGCCCTTGGTGAGCGGGCTTTCGTCCTTGGTCAGCATCACTCAAATCTCCTGTTCAGCTCACAATCCACTCTCGCCGACAGCACCGCTTACGATGCGGCGCGTGCACGTTCCATGAAATCCGGCCGCAGCGCCGTTTTCCAATCCGGTATGGCGTTGATCTTCTTGTCTGCCAGGAGGATCTCCGCCTGCTGCTGCATGTAAGGTTGCAGATCGCGGGGGAAGCCAGGATTGACCTCGACGCGCGATAGCGCCTTCCTAAAGGTGTCGAGCGACATGTTGTAGCCCTTGTCGGCATAGAATTTGTAGATGACATCGGCCACTTTTTGCGGAGAATTTTTGAAATCGCCGGCGACGTCGAGCCAGGCTTTCAGATAGGCGATCACGACGTCCAGCTTGGATTCCACGAAGTCCGGCGTCGCCGCCATGAAAACCGGCATCGAATCGACGCCGGAGAAGTCCATGAGATCGCTGCCGATTCCGTCGGCGACGGCGATGACATTATAAGGCTCGACATTGACCATCGCATCGACCGTCTTGGCGGCGAGCGCAGCGACCATGTTGTTCACGTCCATGCGGACTTCGGTGTAATCGCCCTTGTTCAGCCCGTGCTGCGGCATGATCGTATCGACAAAGACGTTGCCGACCGAGGAGCCGGTCTGGTTGGCGATCCG
>Ga0318563_10000937_pt1 | contig 12203 bp, 11 predicted proteins | sample GRESIP066b5f19_FD_203689 | JGI IMG/M metagenome (GOLD analysis project Ga0318563, IMG submission 203689) | Tropical soil microbial communities from Luquillo Experimental Forest, Puerto Rico - GRE.SIPMG.066b5f19 | ecosystem: Environmental > Terrestrial > Soil > Tropical forest > Bulk soil... | reverse complement strand
TTCACCCAACTTCTCGGTTTTCCGCATTATGGGGACGAGTATAAGGTGATGGGGCTGGCCCCTTACGGGGATCCAAAACATGTTGATGAGCTTCGGGATGTTTTGCAGTTCAAATCAAACGGTTTATTTTCCTTAAATCTGGAATACTTCCGTTCCGCCAAAAGCGGAATCATTTCTTACGGGGAAAACCATATTCCGGAAGTGGCTCCCCTCTACTCTGAAAAAATGATAGGCAGATTCGGGGAACCCCGGAAAAAGGATCAACCACTGAGTCAATATCACAAGGACCTGGCAGCCTCCGTGCAAAGGATCACCGAGGAGCTCATATTTCACCTGCTGAATCATTTGCAGCATCGGACCGGTTTGCCCAGTGTGTGCATTGCCGGCGGCGTTGCCCAGAATTCCGTGGCCAATGGGAAATTGACACGGCGTACAGCGTTTAAAAATGTTTACATTCCGTCTGCAGGCCATGATGCAGGTATATCGATGGGTGCAGCACTATATGTAAACAATCAATTGTTGGGAAATCCAAGATCGGGGCCCATATGGTCGGCTTATACCGGCAGCAGATTCTCAAATGATGAAATAGAGCATTTACTGCAGATAAGGGAAATCGACTATACGAGGTATGAGGACGAGGAATTGTACAACATTGTATCGGACCGGCTGATAGAGGCTGGCGTAGTGGGTTGGTTTAACGGACGCGCTGAATTTGGTCCCCGGGCCCTGGGAGCCCGATCGATACTGGCTGATCCGAGAAGAACAGACGCTAAAGACCTTCTGAATCTTAAAATCAAGAGAAGGGAGAGCTTCAGGCCGTTTGCTCCATCGATCCTGAAAGAATATGTCAAGGAATATTTTGAAATAGATGATGAGGTTCCTTTCATGGAGAAGGTATTTCCGATCAGGCCCGAAAAACATTCCATCATTCCGGCTGTCACCCATGTTGACGGAACGGGCCGGTTGCAAACAGTGGATAGGAAAGTTACCCCACGCTACTACCAGCTGATCAATACGTTTCGTCAGAAAACCGGTGTTCCCGTACTTCTCAATACCTCCTTTAATGAAAACGAACCCATCGTAAATTCTCCCGAACAGGCCCTGGAGTGCTTTTTGAGAACTGAAATGGATATGCTGGTGCTGGAGAACTGCGTGGTCAGGAGGTAGTCCACGGAATTCAATTGCCTGGAACAGAAGAATGGGAAATAAACAAGGAATATATTTAGATCTAAAACAGCCTCTCTGCATTATGGATGGTGCTTCTTTTGAAAGCAGGAAGATTTACGAAAAATTGCAGGTAACTCCCGAGCCGGAAAATTATTCAGGCAGAATCCCATGGACCGTCCAGCAACAGATTGCAGCGACCAACGGGATCCATTTCTTGAATGCCGTAGGGCATTTGAAAGAATATCCAATCCCGCCAATCCCAATAAAAGAAGCTGGAGGGCAAAAATTATTCCTGGACATCGGGAATGGATGGGGGAGATGGCTGGTGGCAGCAGCCAGGAAAAACTATATCCCCATTGGTATCGACCTCAGGCTGGAATTCTGTTCAGTCAGCAGGACGGTTTTAAAGGATAACGGTTTTAACGGATATACGGCAGTCGCAGATCTGAGGAGTTTGCCTTTCCTGGATAACATCTTTGACGTTGTTTGGTCTTTTAGTGTAATTCAGCATACCCATTATCAGCGCATGACCGGTTGTCTTTCGCATATACAAAGAATTCTGAACCCTGCGGGTGGTTATTGCTACCTGGAATTCCCAAATAAAAACGGGCTGCACAACCGGTTAGGTCCGGCCAGGAAGTTTGCCGGCACAGCAGACGATTATGATTCATGGGACGTCCGGTATTATACGGCAAGGGAATACAGGAACATCTTCGGCCGCTTTTTCGATAACTTTAACTACTATAATCATTCTGCGTTGGGCATTGGTGTATTGCCAGGTGACTTTAAATATGCTACAGGATGGATAAATAAAGCAGGAATTCTGATGTCCCGGAGTTTGACCAGGTTTTTTGATGTCATTCCGCCACTTAAAGCGATATCAGATTCAATTTATATCAGCTGTGTAAAACAGATAAAAGAGAAGAATGATGACCGGGAAAATATCAGTAAATTTCTCAAAGCACATGCAGCAAACCCCGGCAATAACCTGAACCTGGTTCATATTTTATGTTGTCCCGCAACCCAGGGTCCGGTGCGGCTGTCGGAAGACGGCACTGAAATCATTTCAGAAAAAGCCCGGCTTGCCTACCAGATTAAGAATGATACACCGATCATGGTAACAACCGAAGCCAGGTCGCTGTAGGAATCAGGAAAAAATAGTTGAACATTATAAGACCGGTATCTGATTGTGAAGATCTCAATCATTACAGCAACGTATAACAGCGCATCCACAGTAATAGAAGCTATGACCTCTGTTCAGGAACAGGATTATCCCGATATTGAGCATATAGTTATTGACGGGGATTCCGGGGATGAAACGCTCGACATTGTCAGGAGCTTTTCTCACGTTTCAAAAATCGTTTCAGAAAAGGACAAAGGGATTTATGATGCCATGAACAAGGGAATCCGTATGGCCAGCGGGGAGGTAATAGGGATACTGAATTCCGATGATTTATATGCAAATAAAAGCGTCTTAACCTGCATCGCCCAGGTCTTCCGGGATGAAAGGATCGATGCATGTTATGCGGATTTGCAGTATGTCAGCAAACAGGGGAACAGCAAGGTAGTGAGGACCTGGAAATCCGGCCATTTCAATCCTAAGTCCTTTTATTGGGGATGGATGCCACCGCATCCCACTTTTTTTGTCCGCAGAAAAGTTTATGAAAAGGTGGGTCTTTTTGATACCCAGCTCAGGTCTGCTGCTGACTATGAATTGATGCTTCGTATTTTATTAAAATACGGCATGCAGGCTGCGTATATTCCCCAGGTGATTGTGCGGATGCGGTCCGGGGGCATGAGCAATGCTTCCCTTTTCAACCGCCTCAGGGCAAACCGGGAGGACAGGCTCGCCTGGAAAATGAATGGATTACAACCTTATTTTTTTACTTTGTATATCAAACCGCTGAGAAAAATACCTCAGTTCTTAACCAGATAGTTTATGTCAAAGATTGCGTTGATTACGGGTGTGACCGGGCAGGATGGCGCTTATTTAAGCGAGCTTTTGCTTCAAAAGGGATATATAGTCCACGGTATCAAGAGAAGGACCTCACTCTTCAATACGGACCGGATTGATCATCTGTACCAGGACCCCCATGAATCAAATGTTCATTTCCGGCTTCATTATGGTGACCTGACCGATTCCACGAACCTGATCCGGATTATCCAGGAAATACAGCCGGATGAAATATACAATCTGGCTGCCATGAGCCATGTGCACGTCAGTTTTGAAACCCCGGAATACACCGCCAATGCTGACGGGATTGGCACCCTGCGCATTCTGGAAGCAGTCAGGCTGCTGGGCCTTACCCAAAAAACAAAAATATACCAGGCCTCCTCTTCGGAACTATATGGCCTGGTGCAGACTGTTCCCCAGAACGAAAAGACTCCCTTTTATCCCCGCTCTCCGTACGCTGTGGCCAAACTTTATGGCTACTGGATCATCGTCAATTACCGGGAGGCATACAATATGTTTGCCGTGAACGGCATTTTGTTCAATCATGAGTCCCCACTGCGCGGAGAAACCTTTGTTACCCGGAAAATTACGCGGGGTGTTGCGAAGATTGCCCTGGGATTGCAGCAAAAAATCTTTTTGGGGAATCTGGAGGCCAGGAGGGACTGGGGGCACGCAAAGGATTATGTGGAAGCCATGTGGATGATGCTTCAGCAGTCCAAACCGGAAGACTATGTGGTTGCCACAGGGGTGACCACCACGGTCAGGGATTTCGTCCGCATGTCATTTGCCGAAGTGGGGATTGAACTTGAATTCAAGGGCAAAGATGACAAGGAGGTAGGAATTGTAGCAGCCAGCAATAACCCCGATTTCGAAATCAAGACTGGAACCAAGGTTGTTGTCGTTGATCCAAAATATTATCGTCCGACGGAAGTTGATCTGTTGATCGGAGATGCCGGCAAAGCCCGCAAACAGATGGGCTGGAAACCAAAATATGATCTTGCCATGCTGGTCAGGGAAATGGTCCAGGCGGATGTAGAGCTGTTCAAAAAAGAAAAGGTCCTGAAGGAATCGGGATTTTATGTAAAGAATCAGTATGAATAAAGAAGACAAGATATTTATTGCGGGGCACCGGGGGATGGTAGGTTCGGCCATCACCAGGAAATTGGAACAGGAAGGATACAGAAATTTTCTCTTTCGGTCCTCTTCTGAAATTGATTTGCGCGACCAGCATGCGGTGAACCGGCTTTTCGAGGAGGAAAAACCTTCCTATGTATTTCTCGCCGCTGCCCGGGTTGGAGGTATCCTTGCCAACAATACTTACCGGGCGGATTTCATCTATGACAATATCATGATTGAGAGCAATATCATTCACGCTTCCTGGAAAACCGGCGTGAAAAAACTCCTTTTCCTGGGCTCCTCCTGTATTTTCCCAAAACTTGCCCCCCAGCCGCTCAAAGAGGAGTATCTTCTCACAGGTGAGCTCGAAGTAACCAACGAGCCTTACGCGATCGCTAAAATTGCCGGAATAAAGATGTGTGATGCTTACAGGGCCCAGTACGGTTGCAATTTCATATCCGTCATGCCCACCAACCTCTATGGCCCCAACGATAATTATGATCTGAGTAACTCCCATGTGCTGCCTGCACTTATCAGGAAATTCCATGAGGCCAAACTGAGGAACCAGCCTGCCGTTACGATTTGGGGTTCAGGTACCCCGCGCCGTGAGTTTCTTTATGCAGATGACCTCGCAGATGCCTGTTATTTCCTGATGCAGCAGTATAACGGAGAGGGATTTGTGAACATCGGTTCGGGAAAGGATATACAGATTCAGGAGCTGGCCCGGCTCATCAAAAAAATAACTGGTTTTGGGGGTGATATTCAAAATGATTTATCCAAACCCGACGGCACCCCACAAAAACTTCTTGACATCAGCAAAATAACCCGGATGGGATGGAAACCATGGACAGAACTGGAGATGGGAATAAAAAAAGTGTATGGTGAATACGTAAAAACTGCGGAAGCCGTTTCTTCCCTAAAGGCGTTATAATCTTTAGATATCATGTTCTCTATATTCCGCAAAAAACCAAAACCTGCTGGTCGGATAGATATGACCGACCTGTATTGTGACATGCATTCGCATCTCATACCAGGCCTGGATGACGGTGCCTCTGACCTGGATACGGCGGTTCGCATGATCAGAGGGATGCAGGCCCTGGGCTACCGGAAACTTATTACGACGCCCCATGTCATGTCAGAAATGTACAAGAATACCAGCGAAGGTATACTGGCAGCTTACGAAGTCCTTAGTAAACGGCTGGAAGAGGAACAAATACCCGTAACCGTCACAGCAGCGGCAGAATATTTTATGGATGACTTTTTCCATGTGATGCTGGATACAGATGATCATCTGCTGACACTGAAAGATAACCTGATCCTCGTGGAGTTTTCCTTTATCCGGGAGCCGGTGGAGGTTAAGGAAATGCTATTTAAGCTTCAGATCAAGGGATTCCAGCCTGTCATTGCCCACCCGGAACGTTACCTCTATTTTGGGGCCCATAAAAACTGGTACGATGAAATGAAGAAGCAGGGATGTCTTTTCCAGCTTAACCTGCTTTCACTCTGCGGGTTTTATGGGAAAAAACAGGAAGAACTTGCCCAGTACCTGATTAAAAAGAAATATGTCGAACTGGTTGGAAGCGACATGCACAATCTCCGTCATCTTGAAATCATGAAACATGCCGGCAGTATCTGGGACAATGTCCGCAGGCTATTGGATGCCGGCGTCCTTCACAATCCCCAGCTCTGACTTTCCCCTCTACCGTTTTCCCGATTCCCCACAAACTTCTGAGAATATTCAAATGATTGATTATCAATCATTTATATTTCCCTCCTGTATTCTTCTCCTTTTCAGCTTTTTCTCCCGTTCATCATTGCCAATAACCGAATAAAACAAAATATTGTTTAGTTATTTTGTCATTTGATTAAACAAAATTCTGGCGCCAATTGTATATCCTTTATGAATGCCTTTACCATAAAGGATCTTGAAAATCTTTCCGGTATCAAAGCCCATACGATCCGCATCTGGGAACAACGGTATAGCTTTCTCAAACCAAGCCGTACGGAGACAAACATCCGCTATTATAATAACCAGGAGCTCAAGAACCTGCTCAATATTTCCCTTTTGCATAAATACGGGTATAAGATCTCCCATATCGACAAGATGGATGAGCAGGAGGTCAAAGAGAAAATCATCCACCTCTCCCAAAGCCAGGCTCTCCAGGAAAGAATGATCAACGAGCTGATTCACCACATGATAGACCTGGATATGGACAAATTTGAAGGACTCATCGACAATCATATCATGACCAAGGGGATTGATAAAACCATCACCCATATCCTGTTTCCCTTCCTGGACAGGATTGGCATCCTGTGGCAGACAAACCATATCCATCCTACACAGGAGCACCTGGTAACCAACATCATACGGCAAAAACTTATCGTGGGAATCGAAGGGGTAGTTACCCATATCAAAGTAAACAAGACCATTCTTCTCTTCCTGCCCGAAGGGGAGCATCATGAGATCGGCCTGCTTTATGTCTATTACCTGTTAAAAAACAGGGGAGTCCGTGTTCTTTATATCGGCTCCAATGTTCCCATAAAGGACATAGAATACATCTGCGCCCTGAAAAGTCCGGATTTTCTCTATTCTCACCTGACTTGTATAACCGGAAATTTCAATTTTGACAAATTCATTCGCCAGTTTCAACGGCTTCTGTCCGGGTTTACCCTGATCATTTCCGGCCGTCTGGCCCAGACCCATATCCGCAAAATTCCTCCTTCAGTCGAGTTCAAAAGATCACTTCCGGAGGTCATGGATTTTGTGGCAGCCCTGTAAACTCTTTTCCGGTTATCCACGTACTGGTAGAAATAGACCCCCCCGGGGTGCTTTTTCGTTGTTAAAAAAAAGAGGAAATTTTTTTCAATCGCAAAGATTGTTTAATTTTACAGACGGGTTTATTAAACATTATTCTATGTCCAGCTTTGAGTTCAATCAACTTTTGGTGAACAATGCGGAGTTCTTGAAGCCATTTGCCATTACGCTTACCCGGGACACAGAAGCAGCTAAAGATCTTTTCCAGGAAACTTTATACCGCGCTCTGGCCAACAAGGATAAGTACAACGTAGGAACCAATATCAAGGCATGGTTGTATACAATCATGCGCAATATTTTCATCAATAACTACCGCAGAAGATCCAAGCAGAAAACCATATTTGACAGCACGCCAAATGATTTTTTGCTCAACAACAACCAGGTAGCCACTGCAGATGTGACAGAAAGCAATCTGCGCATCAAGGATATCCAGGCGGCTATTTACAATTTACCGGAGATATTCCGCAACCCGTTTCTTTTGTATTTCGATGGGTTTAAATACCATGAAATTGCGGAGATGCTCATGGAACCGCTCGGTACCATCAAAAGCCGGATTCATTTTGCCCGCAAACTGCTCAAATCCCAGATTGAGCGATACTGATTCCAATCCCTGACCGATCCTGGGCGAGGTGGGCGCTCGGGTTGCAGGGGCCAGACAGGATCCATTTTTCTAATCCATTTATTTGCCCGATATTAAACCCCTCTTCGGGGGACCGGGAAAAGTTCTCTCCGGAGCAGGCTGTTCCTGGTTATTCATATGATCAGGATCAGGGCCGGTACATCAATGCTGAAAACTTTTCAGGTAGCCGGGACCGGTAGTATACGAAGGTCCTTGGCCGTAACAATTAAAAAAGGGGAATTTTATCATGAATCAGGAACAGGAAGTCATCCTGGTCAATGAGCAGGACGAGCAGACCGGGACCATGGAGAAACTCAAGGCCCACCAGCAGGGTGTTCTACACAGGGCTTTTAGCGTATTTATATTCAATTCGAGTGGAGAAATGCTGCTCCAGCAGAGGGCATCCGGAAAATACCACAGCGGAGGCCTATGGACCAATGCCTGTTGCAGCCACCCTGGCCCGGGCGAAGAAACCCGGTCGGCTGCCTCACGCAGGCTTCTGGAGGAACTGGGTTTTACTGTTCCCATTCAAAAAGCATTTGAATTTGTTTACCGGTCGTCCTACGAGAACGGGCTGACTGAATTTGAATTCGATCATGTGTTCATCGGGACCTACGATCATCCTGTTTATCCGGACCCCAGGGAAGTCAGCAATACCTGTTACCAGACAATGGAAGATATTGAATCTTCGCTGGACTCGAACCCTGAAAAATATACCACCTGGTTCAGAATTGCCTTCCCGTTAATAAAAGACTGGCTCAAGGAGCGGGCCTAACCTCGGTAATTGTTTGATTAGGCGATGACGCCCTGCAGAAGAAACGCCGCTCCCAGGATCGTCAGGGCAATACTGACATACCACATCATTTTTTTCCGGGTCAATATGGAAATCGCAGAAATGGCAATGGCTATCTGAAATATCGTAACTGCTTTTGACAGTGTCACATGTGTGGAAAGATGTTTCTCTGAACTCTTTTCTTCCTCCTCCGCCTTCTGTTTGATTTCCTCTTTTTCTTTTTCATAGCGGGCAACGGACTGGCTGTTCGGATCGGCAGGATCCTTTCCCGGCAAAGCTCCCAGAATTTTTCCGGTGGAGGCGGCTATTTCAGATTTGATGCTTTTGGCCTGGTAGTAGCTCCATTGATCGGACGACTTTACCTGCTCAATCAGGGCTTCATTGGCCTGGTGACCGCTCAACAGACCTGCTATGGCAGCGAGAACCGCCATAAGCGCCGTTGACAAGGCTACGTTCAGAGTCCATTTTTCCCTTGCTTCCTCCGCTTTTTCCTTGATTGCTTCCTGGAGTTGCTCGGTTGGCACTTCTATTTCTTCCATAGTAATGATGTATTAAACGAGAAAATTACTAAAACTTGGCAAAATTCAAAGGGCAAATGTTTATGCTCAGGGAACAGCATCTGGCGACTCCCAATGATGCCAGAAATCACTCTTCCTCCGGCCTGGGACCCTAACAGGCTGAGTTTATCCGAAGACGTTACCCACCGGAAGTCCGGCATGGTCGCAGATTTGATTATATGGCAGTTTTGGATACCTTTATTGAGCTGGATTCCCAACCGTATTTTTTTAGCAAATCACCTCCCATGTTCCGTTCCGCAAATACCAGGTTCCACTTATTTTTTTCAACCATTCTTTTTGCCTTCTTCATGACTACACGGTATTCAAATGCCCAGGACCGTCTTTCGGGAAGAATTTTTTCGACCCGTTCTTCCGTCATCGCCCAGCATGGGATGGCTTGTACGAGTCATCCTCTGGCTACCCAGGCTGCGATAGATGTATTAAAAAAGGGAGGAACGGCTATCGATGCCGCCATTGCAGCCAATGCTGTCCTCGGCGTCACCGATCCGGAAATGAATGGAATCGGCGGAGACCTTTTTGCCATCGTCTACGATGCCGGCACAAAGAAGCTGTTTGGGCTCAATGCTTCCGGCAGGTCGCCCTATGGTCTCACGCTTGAAACATTCAGGAAACTCGGACTCCGGAGCATTCCGGATGACGGTCCCCTTTCGATCTCTGTGCCGGGTTGTGTGGACGGATGGTTTGAGCTCCATCACAAATTTGGCAAGCTGCCAATGAACCAGCTTCTTGGGTATGCCATTGCCTATGCCCGCGACGGTTTCCCCGTGGCGGACGAAGCGGCCTTCGAGTGGAAGACACTTCAGCAAAGACTTTTAAAATACCCCAATACGGCAACGGTTTATCTGCCTGAAGGAAAGCCTCCGGGGAGGGGCGAACTTTTCCGGAACCCCCAGCTGGCAGCCACCCTTAAAAAAATAGCAGATGGAGGCCGGGATGTTTTTTATAAGGGAGAGATCGCCCAGGTCATCGATGCCTATATGAAAAAAAATGGTGGATACCTGTCTGCGAAAGACCTCGCGGACCACAGCTCCACCTGGGTGGATCCTGTTTCCACTACCTACAGGGGTTACCGTGTCTGGGAAATCCCTCCCAACGGACAGGGCATAGCCGTGCTCCAAATGCTCAACATACTGGAGGGATTTGATTTGAGCAAAGTTCAATTTGGCAGTGCCGAGCACATCCACCTGTTTACAGAGGCTAAAAAACTGGCTTACGAGGACAGGGCAAAATATTATGCGGACATGGATTTTGCCAAAGTGCCGGTCCAGGAATTGATATCCAAAAGTTACGCGGACAAGCGGCGCAAACTCATTAACCCGGACAAGGCATCCGACAATTTTACGGCCGGTGACGCAGGACCCGCTGGAGGGGAAACTGTGTACCTCACAGTGGCCGATGACCAGGGAAATATGATATCTCTCATACAGAGTAATTTTAATGCATTTGGATCCGACATGGCCCCTGATGGTTTGGGTTTTGTATTGCAAAACCGGGGAAGACTGTTTAACCTCGAGGAAGGCAGGAACAATACCTATGCGCCCCACAAAAGGCCTTTTCATACCATTATCCCTGCTTTTGTTACCAAGGACGACAAACCTTATATGAGTTTCGGGGTCATGGGAGGGAGCTTCCAGCCCGAGGGCCAGGTTCAGATACTGATGAACATGATTGATTTTGGCATGAATGAACAGGAGGCCGGTGACGCACCGCGCATTACCCACCAGGGATCTTCTGATCCAACAGGGATAATGAGAAATGGATCGGGAAGGATATTGCTGGAATCAGGATTTCCTTATGAAACCATCCGTTCCCTGATGCAAATGGGGCACAATGTCGGGTTCGGGGCACCCGGGTCCTATGGGGGATACCAGTGCATCCGTTTTGACGCCGAGCATAAGATTTATTTTGGAGCTTCCGATCCGCGCAAGGACGGGATGGCAGCAGGCTATTGATTTACAAAAAGGGGCCAGCTCAACCATTGGATACCCTTGTGGAAACTTTTTGCCCCTATGGAGGAATGATAAATAGATTCCCGGCCTTCTGAAATGCTCAGGGCTCGGTTACGACCTCGGAACTACTGTCAACACCGGATTTGCGCCTGGCCAGTTTGCCTCTGTTTGCCCTGGCCATGCGGGAATAAACGGACAGGTGGGGATCAAAAAGAAATCGCAGCAGGAGCATGGTGTAGGAGGTATGATGGCCCAGGGTTTCATAATAAGAATTGGCTATCTGCTTTATCCTGGGCAATTTATTCCATGGCACTGATGGGAAGTCGTGGTGCTCGTTGTGGTATCCGACATTCAGATTGACAGAATTAAGGACACCATAATAACTTTTGGTCTCCTGGTCGCCATGGGTAAGAAAGTGTTCCTGGATCCATCTAGCTCCCAGCGGATGGAGGCCCACCGAAAAGAAAAAGCTGGCTGTCAGGTAGACAGTCGCCTTTGTTCCAAAATAATACATGAAGAGACCCATAAAAGAAAACTGGACGATCCAGTTGATCAGGGTCCATTTGTCCAGAAGCCGGATTTCCTTCAGCCTGACCGGTCTTATCATCTGAAATAAAGGGTAAAACAACAACCAGATGGCCTTTCCGATGGTGGAGTTGTTGATCAGGGCCCCCTCCCAGCGGTAAGGCATGTCGGCATCGAGTTCTTCCACTCCCTGGTAGGAATGATGTTTCAGATGATACTTCTGAAAAGAGACAGAACTGGGAAAAACCAGGGGGAGATTGGCGAGAATTCCGCAGAGGGTGTTCAGCGCCCGGTTCTTAAACAGCAGGTTATGTGCACACTCATGAATGCAGACAAATAAGGTGTGACAGGCAAAGGCTCCACCAAAATAAGCGGCCACGAATATCAGCCACCAGGGCTCATTTCTCAGAAACCAGGATAGTACCACCTGAAGACCTACACAAAATAGAATGACCAGGAGCGTATAGGGATTACGGCTGATCAGTTTTCTGATTTCAGGGTGCCTTGCAATGATCTCCTTTGTCCTGATCTTGTGCGGCTCACTCTCCGTACTCCATCTGAAACTCTTCATTTTTTTCATACCATAGCTTTGCCAGTAAGGAAATAATCCCGGAAGGTAAGAAAATATGGGCTTATATGCCCGCCCCCGGCCATTTTATTGAAAAACAATGGTCATTGTGTTGGCGC
>Ga0318563_10000936_pt1 | contig 12204 bp, 19 predicted proteins | sample GRESIP066b5f19_FD_203689 | JGI IMG/M metagenome (GOLD analysis project Ga0318563, IMG submission 203689) | Tropical soil microbial communities from Luquillo Experimental Forest, Puerto Rico - GRE.SIPMG.066b5f19 | ecosystem: Environmental > Terrestrial > Soil > Tropical forest > Bulk soil... | reverse complement strand
GCATGAAATTCTGTCCGTTTTGTCCGTTAATCACGATCAAATTATCGTTACCAACCCGTAATTGGTTACTTTCCGCTATTTTTGACGAGTTCTGGGAGGTCAAAATTGCCAGCTGGCAGACCACCCAAACCTATAGAACGAGCACGGGCAACCGCTAGGGACGCGACACACAAAGCGGACGGCAGACCTCTTCCCGCGGTCAGGGAGACGATCGTTAAAACAATCGTTGTGCCTGAGCAACCTGACGGTTTAGCCGCTCGTGGTGAGCGTGAGTGGGTGAATATCTGGACGGCTGGTTCTAGTTGGCTTGCACCTCAGCAGGATTATCATTGGGTTGAAATGATCTGTCATGCTTATGATGAGATTACTCATTTTCGTGAGGTTATCGCGGTTGATGGTTTGACTCAGACTGGTTCGATGGGGCAGATGGTTGCGCATCCTCTTATTGGTGAGATTAGGCGTGCTGAGGCTACGATCATGAAAGCGTTGAGCACTCTCGGGTTTAGTCCGTCTGATCGGGCTAGGCTTGGTCTTGCTGAGATTAAGGCTCAGTCTAAGCTTCAGGATATGATGGCTAAGGCGGGACAATAAAAGAACCGCCACCGTGTGATGGTGGCGGTTCTGGTTGGTCTGGCTACTGCGCGTCCCAGCCGAACCTAATGTGATTCCACTCGTACGTCTTACCACTGTCATTGATGGTGGGGTTGTGTCCGTAGCGCGCAGCGTGAAAGTTTGGGTCAACAGTTCCCAGCATCCCGCAGGTGGAACACGTCTGAGCAACCGCCCGAAGGTTGCTCAGTTCCTCGCGGCTGATCTCTCCGTAAGTGTCGTTCTGAACGGTGCTGGTTGCCATCTCGCTGACTCCTTCTGCCTGGTTCCTGCTTACAAGACTCAATCTAGTGGTCTACCTGATCTAGGTCAACCCTCTTGGGTGGTTTCGATGAACTTTTTTTTGCACGTCTTGGGTATTGATAATGTTTCCGGCCGGTGGTATGCGTTCTGGTCTGGGTTCGGTGCTAATCTTGGTTGCCTGAGCGTGTTTACGGTGTTGTACCGTAAGCATAATTGTCATGTGCGGTCTTGCTGGCGGATTGGTCATTTTGTTGAGGGTGGGTTCGTGTATTGCCGTAAGCATCACGGGGGGTAACAGGATGGGTCACTGGTTGTATCACTGGTTGTTTCTGGATTTTTATGTTCCTGTGTGGCCTAATATTGCTGCTGATCTGATTGCGGCGGTTTGGACGATCAGCCGTCTTAAGACTCATCTTCATAGGCATCATGAGGCTGTTAAAAAGACTTTGGGTGGTTCGTGATGCCTGGTTGGGGTTCGTGGTATTGGCCTAGCTGGCTGGTCGTGCTGTTAGGGTCGTTTCTCGGTCCTGAGATCTTTGCTTTGGTGACTGACTGGCGTGACACTCTCAGCAATTGGGTTTGGACGGTTTTGAAGATCAGCGGGCATGAGAGTATGGCTGCTTGGAACGCGACTGATTACCTGGTGTTCGGGTGTTGGCTTGTTCTGGTTACTTGGCTGACTGGTCATTTCTTTTACGGGATTTGGCGTTAGGCAACGAAAGAACCGCCAGAGTGTGAGTCTGGCGGTTCTGGGTGGTCTGGTTATTGATCATCCTTTGCGTAGGATTTCTACATAGGGAAAGCGGGCACCGTGGGAATGTTCGTAACCGAAAGAGACAGAGAGATCGTTCGGGCGGACACGGTAGCCTAGGAATGAAACATATTCCGGCGCGTACTGGTTTGGTGGCGCAATGTGAGTGATGCGGACTATGACTCGTCTTTTACCTGGCATGGCCGGGTTTATGGCTACGGTGTCACCAACCTGAATTTCGTCTTGTGAAGTAATCATTCAGATCCACTCCCCTAGTTTCTCGTTCCACGTTTCGACTGCCTGACAAACCTTGACTTGGCAAACCCGCTGAACGTAACCGTTGTCTCGGCTCTCTTTCCACTTGTGAACGTGGCCAGCGGCTAGCTTACGTGCTTTGACTGGTGCGTGTGTCCTGCTTGACTGAAAGATTCCCTGTGCCATGCTTAAAGACTACTGGTCTAGGTGATCTACGTCAACTACTTTCGTGAACTTTCTTTTGGAGTGATGGTATGCCTCTTCCTGGTGACCTGACTTCTATCACTGTCACGGCTAGTTATCCGAATATTGCTGGTCAGCCTCAGACGGGTCTTGTCAAGTTTGACCCTGGTCAGCCTGTGTCTGATGGTACGGGCAAGGTGATTCTGACTGGTGCTGTCACGTGTTACGTGTTTAACGGTGTCATGCAGCCTGTGATCTTGCCGTGTACGGATAACGCTGGCCTGAACCCTACGGGTTTCTTATACAAGATCACTGAGACTCTTGGGACTAACGTGAGGTCTTACAGCGTTTACCTGCCTCATACTCTGGGTAGCACGGTTGACCTTAGTTCTCTTACACCTCAGACGGCTGTTTCTATGGTGATCACGAATATTGATGGCGGGGACGCTATCAGCGGCGGGGTTCCTGCTGGTTCTGTTGATGGAGGTAACGCGTAATGAGCGTGACGATTCAGCTTAGGCGTGATACTGCCGCTAACTGGACTAGCGTTAACCCGATCCTGTTTCAGGGAGAGATGGGTGTTGAGACTGACACTCTCAAGGCTAAGCTTGGTGATGGTGTTACTCACTGGTCTAGTCTTGCTTACTGGTCTGGTTCTGGTGGTGGTGGTTTCTCTAACCCGATGACCACTCTCGGGGACCTGATTTACGAGAACGGGACACCAGCAGCAGCACGGTTAGCGGGTGACACGAGTAACAATCGTAAGTTTCTTCGGACTCAGGCGACTGGCGGGGTTGCACAGGCCCCAGCGTGGGACTCGTTACAGGCTGGCGACGTTCCGCAACTTGCGGATTATGCGCCTACCGGGCTGACTGGTGCTACCGCGGTTACCCGTTACGTTGGCGGTACGGCTAGCGGCGCTCCTGTGTCGGGTACGTTTGCTGTCGGTGATTTCATCATTGATCAGTCTGGGGCTGTCTGGGTTTGCACTACGGCGGGGACACCTGGAACGTGGACTAGGGCGGGTACCGCTATCGACGGTACCGCCACTGATATTCAGCCGATCGGTGTTCAGGCAGCTGGTTCAATCGGTAAGGCTGCTGACGCTGGTCACGTTCACCCGTTTGAGCCGTGGCAGTTTCAGCCCGAAACCTACGGAGCGAAAGCGGACGGGAAGGTCATCGTTGATGCAACGATCGCCGCTGGGGCACTCTCGACGCTGACCAGCGCTACCGCGGGATTCACCAGCGCTGACACTGGAAAACACATCGTAGTGTCTCAGGCTGGCGGCAGTGCCACAACCCCGCTGTTCACCACGATCACCTTTGTCAACTCGACTACGGTCACGCTTGGGTCTGCTGCCTCTGCTGGGGGTGTCACGAACGTTGGCGCTATTTACGGCACGGATGACACTGCCGCTATCCAGTCGGCAGTTAACGCAGCGGTTACCTACGCGCAAGCACATGTTAGTCAGTTTGCTGAGGTTCTGTTCTGGCCTGCTTACTACATGGTGGCAGGGAATCCGCTGACTACCGTGTCCGGCAACGCGCAGATCACCTTGCCCATCGTGTCCGCATCGTCCGGGTACAAAGTGAATCTGAAACTTACGGGGATTGCCAACGTGACCGCCCCGCCTGAACACTGGCTGCAAGTCACCCAGAACGCTCCAGGTTCGGTGCTGGTCTGTGCGAATGGTACGGGCACGTATAACGCTACCAACGGGCCGTCTTGCGTGATCGGTGGACCTGTCAACGGATACGGTGGCGGTGGTGGCACCTACAGTAATATGTGCCTGACGGTGGACGGGCTGACCTGTCTGCTGCCGTACACCACCACGATCGGCGGGATGAACCTGTTTGGCGTAGGCCAGATGAAGATTAAAGGACTGTCGGTCATGCCGATGGCTACCGCTGCTGCGAGTACCCCGTGGCCGCAACTTGCTTCGGAAGGTCCCACCAGCAATTTCTTCCCGTCAGGTCTTATAATCCCAGCTTCGGGGAATAACGCCGTTGCTGACATTGACGTTTACACCTGTTACGGTCAGCATACGGGACTTGCCGGGACGGATCACCTGCGATGGAACACGCTTATTACGATTTACTGCAATAACGGGTGGCTGGCCACTAACCAGCAGAGCAACGCAGCTCATACCGCGACCGGGCTGTCTTGGTGCTGCGAGCAGACCGGAAACCCGATGATTGTGGCCACAGGGGCTACCTGGCCGGGTTACAACACGGTCGGCCCCGTCCGGGTAAACGTCGCATCAATCAGCCTGGAAACCTACACGGCGTATCTCATGCAAGGGGACTCGTCTGGGCTCGTATCAGGGCAAGTGTATTTCGAGGCAGATAGCGCAACCAACGTAAACTACTACTCGGTTCAGGCTGATGTCCTGTCGGTTAAGCTGATCAGCCTGGAAAACCTGCCTGGGCCTGTCGCATCGCCGCACGCGCCACCGTCGAGCACTGGAGTGTGGAATAACTACTATTACCGGGATGCGGAGATTACGTTGTCCGTGTCTGCGGGTACCCTATCCGCTCTCAGTATTAATAGCACTGCCCAGACCATACCCGCCAGCACCACGTTTTACAGGTTTACCCTGCCGTCTGGGCATTCCTATAAGCCGACATTCACGGGAACATTGACTCACACTGTAACTTTACTTTAGGAGGTTTCCGCTGTGGCTAGCCCGCCTAGAGTTTTAACACCAGTGACGCCTAGGCAGGTTAAGGCTGGTGAGGGTAACCAGGTTTGTGATTTCATCGAGTCTTTTTGCACGATCACTAAGGATTCGATGGGTGGTAGGGCTGGTGAGCCGATCGTTTTACGATCTTGGCAACGTAACATTCTGGGGATGACGTTTGCTAAGAGGTCTGATGGCAGACGTAAGCACCGGCAGGCGTTAATCGGGTTACCTCGTAAGAACGGTAAGAGCGCGCTAGGGTCTGGGATCGGGTTGTACGGTCTGCTGATGTCTGGTCAGGGTGCGGAAGTCTACTCGTGTGCTGCTGATAAAGAGCAGGCTAGGATCGTGTTCGGTGTCGCTAAAGCGATGGTTGATAACAACGGTGAGTTGAAAGAGCTGATCAAGCCTTACCGTGATGCTCTTGAAGTTGTCTCGACTGGTTCTGTCTATAAGGTGGTTTCTAGTGAGGCATTCACGAAAGAGGGTCTTAACCCGTCTATGGTGCTCTATGACGAGTTGCACGCAGCACCGACAGACGAGCTTTACAACGTCATGTCATTGGCAATGGGGGCTAGACGAAACCCTTTGCTGGTTGCGATCACTACGTCAGGGGTTAGATCCGACAGGGACGGCGGGGATTCGGTCTGTTACAGACTATTCCAGTATGGTGAGAAAATCGCGTCAGGTGAAGTTGTAGACGATTCGTTTTTTATGGCCTGGTGGGGTGCTGCTGACGATGACGACCATAAAGACCCTGGGGTTTGGGCTAGGGCTAATCCTGGGTTTGATGATCTGATTGATCCTGAGGATTTGGAGTCTACGGTTAAGCGGACTGCTGAGAACGAGTTTCGTACTAAGCGGTTGAATCAGTGGGTTAGTTCTGCTGTCGCGTGGTTGCCTGGTGGTGCTTGGGATGCTTGTTTACATAATGGCGGAAATAGCCGTCTGCAACATCGTAGTCGTGTCGTTCTTGGTTTCGATGGATCGAGAACAGGGGACGCTACTGCGCTTGTTGCTGTCACGGTTGAACAGAAGCCTCATGTTAAGGTGCTTGGATTGTGGGAGCGTCCTAAGGACCAGACAGAATGGAAGGTCCCGCGGGGAGAAGTAAAAGCAGCCATTAGGCAAGCGTGTAAGGATTATGATGTCTGGGAAATCGCTTGGGACGAGTTCTTGTGGATTGACTCGGCTGAAGAGTTGGAAGCTGAGGGTTTGCCTGTGGTGGTTTTTCCGCAGACCCTTACTCGTATGGGGCCAGCCACCCAACGCTTTTACGAACTCGTCACAACCAAGGGGATAACTCATGATGGTGACCCTAGACTTTCACGGCATCTTGGAAACGCAGTCATTAAGACTGACACGAGAGGAAGCCGACTCTCTAAGGATGCTAAGTCTAGCCCTAGGAAAATTGACCTCGCGGTAGCCGCGGTTATGGCTGCTGACCGTGCTGGCTGGTGGTTGACACAAGAGGCACCAGGAACGTTTAAGGGTGTGCCGATCAGTGAACTCAGGTTCGTCTGGTAAAGGGAGTTTTGATGACTGTTCTAGATGACACTGGCGGTTTCCCAGCCATCAGGATACCCAAACTGAAGCGTCCAGGCTGGTTGCGTGTCCCTAAGCTACCGCCGCTGAAGATGTCTCGTGAAGCTGGGCAGCTGGTCGCTCAGGGTGTTGGCGTGTTGTCGGTGCTGGTCGGTGTGTCCGCCTGGTCTGTACCCTGTTCGTTTATCCTTGGCGGACTCACTTTGATCGCTGCTATCGAAAGGCAATAACTGATGGCTCTTTTAGCTCTTGGCACACCAGCCAACTACCTGACTGACTACGCGTTCACGGGTACGTCTAAGATCCTGCCAGCGACGGAAACCGCTCTGACTGGTAACACGGGTTGCACGTTCGTCAACTCGCCTGAGGGTCTTGTGATCCTGCGTGTCGTGGTTGGCGCGTCTGGTGCGGGTAACGCAACCGTAGTCGGGCAGAACGGTGCGTCTAACAAGGTGGTTGCTGTCGCTAACTCTGACATTTACCTACTTGGACCGTTCGACCCTGCCCTGTACTCGAATAGTTCAGGACTGGTTCAGGTGAACTTCAGCGTTGTCACTGGTAACAGTGTAGGGGTTTATATCCTGCCGGATAACACTAACGTTCTGACGGGTCTGAGAGGTTTGCACAATCCTTTCGAGATGACTGCTGGTGCTGCTGACAGGTAACAACCCTTGGGGAGTGCTTTTAAATGAGCCTGTTTAATTTGCGCTCTCAGTTTGCTACTGGTGGCGCAACATACAACCCGTTTGAAAACCCAGCTGTCCCGCTATCGTCAGTCGCTCTTGACAACATGTTCGGTTCCGCTGGTGCTAACGACTCAGGCCAGCAAGTAACGATAGACAGCGCGCTCAGCGTACCGACAGTTTACCGTTGTGTTTCGCTGATCTCTGGGCTGATCGCTGGGTGTCCGTTAGAAGTATTCAAGAATCCTGGTAAGAAACTTATTACTGTTCCCGCGTTAGACCCTTTGAACGCTGACACGATGTATACCCAGTATGAGCTATGGGAATTAGTGATGGCTCACCTGTTGTTGTACGGGAATGCGTACGTTCTGAAGGTTAAGAATGGTTTGGATAGGGTTGTTGACCTGCGTCCTATCTGGCCTGGGCGGGTTACGCCTAAGATGGTGAAGGGCAGTAAAATATTTCTCGTTAAGAAGATGACCGTTGATGGTGCCCTGTCTCCTGGTGAACCTGACGTTTACACGACTGATCAGCTTATGCATGTTCCTGGTCTGGGTTATGACGGTCTGGCGGGCATGTCTCCTATCATGCTGATGAAACAGGCTGTTGGTACGGCTCTGGCGGGTGACAGGCTAGCGGCTAGGTTCTACGCGAACGGTACGCAGCTGGCGGGTATTCTGAAAACTGCTGTCCCGTTAACGTCTGAGAGTCAGGCTGACGAGCTTAAACGCAAGTGGGCTATCAAGAACAGCGGGATTGGTAACGCTGGTCAGGTTGCTGTCCTTGATGCTGAGACTGAGTTTCAGCCTCTTACGCTGGCACCTGACGAGTTGCAGTTCATTGAGGCTAGGCGTTGGGAGACAACTGAGATAGCCAGGATGTACGGCATCCCTCCGCACCTGGTAGGAGACGTTGAGAAGTCAACTAGCTGGGGCACTGGGATCGAGGAACAGAACACGGCGTTTGTTGCTTATACTCTGGCTGCCTGGGCTAACAGGATTGAGCAGAGAGTTACCCGTGAAGTTGTCCAGGTCCGCGGACAGTCGGCAACGTTCGATTTCAGTACGCTGCTGCGTGGCGATATGACCGAGCGGTTCACTGCTTACGCTACGGCTATTCAGTGGGGTTTCCTTACCCGGAATGAAGCTCGTATCCGTGAGGACTGGGAACCGATCGAGGGTCTTGACGAACCGTTGACTCCGTTGAACATGGTTGCTGGGAAAGTGAAGATTGACCCTGCGACGGGTCAGCCTATGGCGGTTCCTGGGAATGATCTGGACGGTCCGTTGACGACTACGGTTAAGCCTGGTAGCGGTAAGAATCAAGCATTGGATGAGTCGAATGAGTAATAGACGACAGACCCGCGGTGTTAGCGGGACAGTGGAGTTCCGTGCTATCCCGTTAGGTGACACTCAAGCTGAGGATGGCAAGCTTAGGGGTGTTGCTATCAGGTTTAACAGCCCGACTCAGATCGGTGACCCTAGCTGGGGTTTCCGTGAGCATTTCGCTCCTGGTTCGCTAACTAAGACTCTTCAAGAACGGGATGTTGTCTTACTGGATAACCATGATCAGGGGAAGCCTATTGCTCGTAAGTCTGCGGGTACTCTGCGCACCGTGCAGACGGATAGCGAGATGTCCTGGGACGCTGATCCTGTTGACACGTCTTATGCTCGTGACGCTGTGGCTAACGTCAAGGCTAAGAATTATGGTGGTTGTTCGGTTGGGTTCCGTGCGATCAAAGAGGATTGGCTTGACGATGACGGTAACCCGTCTGACGCTTTCACGGGCACTCAGCGGATTATCCGTGAGGCTGAACTACCAGAGTTCTCCGTTGTGACGTTCCCTGCCTATGATGATACTGAGGTTTCCGCTAGGGATATGGTTTCCGCGGCTCGTGAAGCTAGGGCTAACAAAGAGCCTTACGGGGATGTTGAGTACGCTGACCCTGGCTATCAGAAGGATGGTAAGAAACGCTATCCGGTTGATAGTGAGGCTCACGTGAAAGCAGCCTGGTCGTATATTAACCAGGCTGATAATGCGGGTGAGTACACGGCGGAACAGCTGGCGCACATCAAGAGCGCTATCAAGTCTGCTGGTAAGAAGTACGGTATTCAGTTTAATGATGAGGATTCAGCCGTCTTGGACACTGAATCTCGTGAGGATGTTCCGAAGCCGGATGTTTCCACTTCGGAGATTGATATCAGGAGTTATCGACTCCGAATTAAGAAACGAACTATGGAGGCATAATATGTCTTACCTTTCGGTTAAGGAATTAAAGGAACAGCGTCAGCGGGTCTGGGACGGCATGGAAGCTATCCTTGCTGGTGTCCCTGAGGGTGCTGGTCTGGACGACTCTAAGCGCAGCGAGTTTGACGCTCGTGAGGCTGAATTTGATCAGCTCACTAAGGACATTGATCGGGTAGAGAAGCATGAGGCTCGCAGTAAGGCCCGTGATGACGTTGCGGAGACTCGTGGTGTTTCCCGTGACGAGCATGATTCGGCTGAGAAGCGTTACGAGAAGGCTTATGTCAACTGGTTTAAGCGTGGTATTGGTTCGCTGACTGAGGAACAGCGCGGTACCCTGGACTCTGGTCACGGTCTTTCGACTGCTCCTAACTCGGCTGGTATCTCGGCTGGTTCCACTGGTTACAACGGTGGCTACCTGGTCCCACAGGGTTTCTGGCACAACCTTCAGATCGCTCTGAAGGAATATGGCGGTGTTCTGGAATACTGCAATATTCTTCAGACGGACACTGGGAATCCGATGCCGTGGCCGACTGTTGACCCCACTGGGGTTGTTGGCGCGTATATCACTGAGCAGAACCAGCTTGGTTTCGGTGGCGACTCTGGGGGTACTGATTATCAGTTCGGTCAGGGAATGCTGAACGCGTGGACTATCGTGTCTGGTGTTATCCTCGCGTCTCTTCAGCTGATTGAGGATTCCGCTTTTGATGTTGACGGGTTCGTTTCGGATCGTATTGGGGAGGCTATTGGTCGTAAGGTTGCGGCTGAGCTTCACTCTGGTTCTGGCACGTCTGCTTTCCTGGGTGTTGAGACTGCCCTGGTCGCTAAGGGTGTGGGTTCCGGGTACGGCACTGGCGGGCTTTACAAGTCGGGTACCTCGATTAACCACGCTGCTACTGCTGGCGGTAACGCTTACGCGCTTCAGTTCGGGACGACTGCTACGGCTAAGCTGGCTAACGGTCTGATCGGGTTTGACGACATTGAGGGTATGAAGATCACCGTTGACCCTGCTTACCGTAAGTCTGGGCGTTGTGTTTGGGTTATGAATGACGCTACTGGCGCGATGCTGCGGACGATCACGGACGCTTATGGTCACCCTCTCTGGCAGCCGAGTGTCCAGCCTGGTACCCCTGACATGATCTCCGGTTTCCCTGTGGTTATCGACCAGAACACTTCTAGTGTGTCTACTACTGCTAGCACTGCTGGGGGTCTGCTGTTTGGCGACTTCAAGACTGCGATGGTTGTCCGTCAGGTTAACGGCGCGCACACCATGCGTCTGACTGAGCGTTACGCTGATTATCTTCAGGTTGGTTTCCTGGGTTATGTCCGTATGGACGCGCGCAGCAATGACCTTAGGGCTGCTGCGTACTACAGCACGAACGCAACCTAATTAGCTGACCAGGCCCCATGTCTGCCCCTTGCATGGGGCCTGGTCTTAACCACGTGGGGACATTATGAGCATTGATGTTTTTGGTGACATCACCCCTACCGTGGGGATAGTGACGTTAACTGAAGCTAAGACACACCTGAGGTTCCCGAACCCTACCCAGCCGAACACTGATGACCAGAACATTGAGGGTTTCATCCTCGCAGCTACGGAAGTCATTGAGGGTGAGGTTGGTAAGTGTGTTCAACGTCAGGTTATCGAATATCACGATGGCGGGCAGATAGCTATCTACCTCCGTCAACGGCCTGTCTTACAGGTTGTTGAGGTTATCGAGAACTGGGGTTATTTCAACTGGGATCTAGCCGCTCAGCCGTCTACTACGATTCCTGCTACTAACCTTTTTGCTTATTCTCTTGACAACCCTGTTGAGGGTAGGGTTACGCGGAGGTCTGTGGGGAACATTGCGGTTCCGTTTATGGCTATGGGTTCACAGTTTCCCGCTAACTTGAAGGTTACTTATATTGCTGGCAGGAATCAGGTTCCTTACGCGGTGAGGTTGGCGACGTTGGAACTTGTGGCGCACTGGTGGCAGCATTCCCAGCAACGTTCATTTGGTGGCGGTTCACCAAATGGCAATTTTGATGACGATATCCCTGATGGTGGCGCTACCGAGTTTAACGCTGGCGTACCGTACAGGGTGCTAGAGCTGTTGACGTGGCATCGTCGAGCACCGATTATCGGATAAAGGGGTTTTATGATGGCTAACGAGCCTGACGCTGCGGAGATTATCAAGGCTGGCAGGAAACGCAGCACCCAGACTGTAGAACCTCAGCCCGCTATCCAGCCTGTGACGTTACAGTCCAAGCCTGAACCTGAGGTCTCGGTTGATGACCCTCAGGTTAAGAACCTGGTGCAGACTACGGGTATGAGTGCTGAAGAGGCTTGGAAGCTGGTTACTGACCTTAAACGCATGTGGGGTTAGGTTATGGCGTCTTCTATCGGTCCAGCGGTTACTAATTTCATTTCTCTGGCGACTGCCGCTGTTCCGTCTGTTATAGCTGGTGAAGGTGCCACGCAAGTAGTTTTTGGTGAAATACCAACGTATGTCGCGCCGGTAACTTTGCAGATTCTTGAGGTTACGGGTAACGCTGACGTTGCCGAACTGGGGCAGAACTTCAGGCGTGAGGAGACTTACTCGATTGTGTGTGAGATTGTCACCTGGGCTGGTGACCAGGATTACATCACCAGGTTTCAGGATGCTCTGACTATCTACAACCTGGTTACTGTGGCTGTGGCGAATAATCCTTGGTTGTCGGCTACCGGGTTGCATGACAGTACGTCTGCTGTGAGGTTCGCTGAGGTTGGCGACTATTCGATTATCCCTCATGCTGATATTCACGGGCAGTCTAGGTGTTCTCTACAGTTCCATGTCCGTTGTTCCGCTCGTGTTGATTCCTTGGATTAGGGAGTTACCGTGATTCTTAAGAATGTCCGGCCGTTCGGCAACTTCACTCCTGGGGATCTGGTTGAAGTGCCTGACGGTGCTGTTTTTGATGAGTTCTTTTTCGTTGAGGTGCCCGCGGAGGGTGGTAACTAATGGCCGTCAACACTACTATTGGCG
>Ga0318563_10000935_pt1 | contig 12207 bp, 12 predicted proteins | sample GRESIP066b5f19_FD_203689 | JGI IMG/M metagenome (GOLD analysis project Ga0318563, IMG submission 203689) | Tropical soil microbial communities from Luquillo Experimental Forest, Puerto Rico - GRE.SIPMG.066b5f19 | ecosystem: Environmental > Terrestrial > Soil > Tropical forest > Bulk soil... | reverse complement strand
CCTTTCGACAGCTTCCTGGCGGTGATGCTGCCGAAATTCCTGGCAACCCGCCCGCCCGGAAAGACGATCCGCATCTGGTCGGCAGCGGCTTCCACCGGCCAGGAGGCGTACTCCCTGGCGATCCTGATCAAGGAGAATGGGGCCAAGCTCGCCGGGTGGCGTTTCGAGATCGTCGGCACCGACCTGTCGCAGGAGGTGCTCGATCGCGCCGCGGCCGGCATCTACAGCCAGTTTGAGGTGCAGCGCGGTCTCTCGATCCAGCATCTCATGAAGCATTTCAAGAAGGTCGGCGACAACTGGCAGATCTCGCCGGAGCTGCGCGCCATGGTGCAGTTCCGCACCCACAACCTCCTCATGCCGTTCACGCCGCTCGGCACCTTCGACATCATCTTCTGCCGGAACGTGCTCATCTATTTCGACGCGCCGACCAAAACGGAAGTCTTGCAGCGGCTGGCCAAGACGCTGGCGCCGGATGGCTACCTGGTCCTCGGCGGCGCCGAGACGGTGGTCGGCCTCAGCGACGCCTTCCGGCTCGCTCCCGGCCAGCGCAATCTCTACATGGTCAACCCGACCCCAGTCGCCGAAGCTCGTCCGCCGATACCCCTGCGCATGGTTGCCGGACGGTAAGCTCGGGTCCTCTTCCGCTAGAAGCGCCGCACTGCGTCACGCCACTCGAGCAGCGGTCGCCGAACCTTCGTGCCCGACCGACGGCGGCGGTGCCATTGATCGTTGGGTCAAACGCGTATCGTTTGGCCACCCGCCAGGCGATCGAAATTCTCGAACCATCGCCTTTCCCCGCCGGATCCGCTGCACCGCGCGCGAGCCCGGTTGAAACCCATGCGCGCCGCTCGCAGAGCCTGGGCTTGGGATGATATGCTTTGCTTGCCAAGAACTTCGACGATTGGCGGGATCGACCACAATTTTGACGGCGAGGACAGGGCGCCGCGGGAAAGGGAGAAACCGATGAGGACGTATTCGCTCCTGCGAATGCTGGGGCTGGCTGTCGGCGCTCTCGCCGCGAGCGGGTTTGCCGCGGCCGCCGACGACGCGGTCAAGATCGGGCTGATCGCGCCGATGACGGGGCCGTTTGCCCCGGTCGGCAAGCAGATGCAGGCCGGCGCCAAGCTCTACATCGCGGAGCATGGCGATACTGTTGCCGGAAAGAAGATCGAGCTTGTCGTCAAGGATGACGCCGGCGTCCCCGACAATTCGAAGCGCCTTGCCCAGGAACTCGTCGTCAACGACCACGCGAGCGTGCTCATGGGCATGGGCTTGACGCCGATCGCACTCGCGGTCGCGCCGATCGCGACGGCGGCCAAGGTGCCGGAGATCGTCACCCTCGCCGGCACCTCGATCATCACCGAGAAGTCGCCTTACATCGTGCGGACGAGCTTCACCCTGCCGCAGTCGGCGACGGTGATCGCCGATTGGGCCGCCAAGAACGGCATCAAGAAGGTCGTCACGCTCGTCGCCGACTATGCCCCCGGCCAGGACGCCGAGAAGGCGTTCGTCGATCGGTTCAAGGGCGCCGGTGGCGACACCGTCGAGTCTCTGCGCGTGCCGCTGCAGAACCCCGACTACGCGCCGTTCTTGCAGCGTGCTGCCGACGACAAGCCGGATGCCCTGTTCATCTTCGTCCCGGCGAGCCAGGGTGGCGTCCTGATGAAGCAGTTCAGCGAGCGCGGCCTCGACAAGTCCGGCATCAAGCTGATCGGCACCGGCGACTTCACCGACGACGATCTCCTCAACGGCATGGGCGACGCCGCACTCGGCGCGGTGACCGCCTTCAACTATTCCGCCGCCCACCCCTCGGACATGAACCAGGCCTTCGTCAAAGCGTTCAAGGCGGCCAACGGCGGCATGCGGCCGAATTTCGTCGCGGTCCACACCTATGACGGCATGCATCTCGTCTATGCCGCGCTCGCCGCAACCAACGGCGACGCAACCGGCGACGCTCTCCTCGCCAAGATGACGGGCCTCGCCTGGGAAAGCCCGCGCGGTCCTATCTCGATCGACCCCGAGACGCGCGACATCATCCAGGACATCTACGTCCGCCAAGTGAAGCGCGGCAGCGACGGTGAGCTCTACAACGTCGAGTTAGCGACGTTCGAAAACGTCAAGGACCCGGTGAAAGCGGCGAAAAAATAGCCCGATACGTTGCCCTGGCGAAGACTCGATGGACGGGCAATGGGCCCGCTGCAGCGGCCAAGAAGCGAAGAAATCGTGTGCCGAATAATTCGCCGGGCCAAGACGAGGGAAACCTCACCCTTGCGGGGAGGTCGAAAGTTGACGGGCCGTAGGCACGTCAACTTTCGGGAGGGGGGAACCCCCTTCTTGGCGTGCTGCCAACATCGATGGTTGACCCCCTCCACAAGACCGCACCGATCTCGGCTTTTGCCGAGCTCGGATCACAAGAATCCCAAATCGGAAAAATCCGATTTGGGTGGTTTTGACCCTCCCTCAGCAGGAGGGTTTGCTGCGTCCTGGTTAGGCGGTTACTCGTCGCCGCCGCCGATGCGTCACGCGTGGCTCGGCGCTGCGCGTGGCGACGGCTAGCCATGCTCACCATCCTCTTCGACGGCGTTGCCTATGGCATGGTTCTCTTCATCCTCGCGGTCGGGCTATCGGTCACCCTTGGCCTGATGAACTTCATCAACCTTGCCCATGGCAGCTTCGCCATGGCCGGCGGCTATATCGCCGTCCTCCTCGTCAACCGCCTGGGCATCCCCTTCCTGGCTGCGCTGCCGCTCGTTTTTCTTGCCGCGGCACTCCTCGGTGTCGTCGCCGAGCGAGTGCTCTATGTCCACGTCTATCGCAAGAGCCATCTCGACCAGGTGCTCTTCAGCATCGGCCTCGTTTTCATGTCGGTCGCCGCGGTCGACTACTTCATGGGGTCGCAGCAACAGTTCATCGAGCTGCCGGAAACGCTCCGCCGGCGCCACCAGATCCTGGGCATCGCCCTCGGCGGCTATCGCGCCTTCATCATCGTCGCCTGCGGCGCGCTCGCGGTTCTCCTCGAGCTTGTCTTGTCGCGTACGCGCTTCGGCATGAAGCTCCGTGCCGGCGTTGACAACGCGACGGTCGCCCGCGGCCTCGGCATCAACGTCAACCGCGTGTTCGCACTGACATTCGCGGCAGGCTCCGGCCTCGCCGGATTGGGCGGCGCCCTCGGTGCCGAATTCCTCGGCCTCGACCCGACATTTCCGCTCAAATTCCTGGTCTACTTTTTGATCGTCGTCGCGGTTGGCGGCACCACCACGCTTCTCGGCCCCTTCGTCGCGGCGCTCATTCTTGGGGTCGCTGATGTTGCCGGCAAATACTATGTGCCCGCTGCCGGCGGCTTCATCATCTACACGGTGATGGTCGCGATCCTCCTCTGGCGGCCGCATGGCTTGTTTGGAGAGGCCCGGTGAGCACTGCGACGGCGCGGGATTTCTTTCGCCGTCGGACCGCCTGGCGTCCGCTCGAATTCGTCTTCTGGCTCGCCGCTTTCGCGAGCGTCCTGGTCTTTCCGAGCCGCCTCCTCCTCGTCAATGACGTCGCCATTCTCGGCCTGTTCGCCATCTCGCTCGACCTCATCCTCGGCTTTGCCGGCATCCTCAGCCTCGGCCATGCCGCCTTCTTCGGCATCGGCGCCTATGCGGCCGGGTTGGTCGCGCTCGACCTTGCCGGCGATCCCTTTCTGGGCTTGGCCGCGGGTGGCTTGGCCGCCGGCGTGGTCGGACTTGCCACGAGCTTCCTCATTCTCCGCGGCTCGGATCTGACGCGCCTGATGATCACCATCGGGGTTGCGTCGATCTTCCTTGAGATCGCCAATCGGGCGGAGTTCACCGGAGGCGCCAACGGCCTCTCCGGCATTGCGATCGGCCCGCTTGTCGGCTTCTTCCCCTTCGACCTCTATGGCCGCACCGCCGCCATCTTGAGCCTGTCGGTCACCTTCTTCCTCTTCCTCCTGGCGCGCCGGCTCATCTTCTCGCCTTTCGGGCAGTCGCTGCGCGCGCTCAAGGAGAACCGCCTGCGCGCCGGCGCGATCGGCGTGCCGACGCATGCCCGCATCGTCGCGATCTATACGGTCGCTGCGATCTACGCCGGCATTGCCGGCGCGCTCCTCGCCGTGACCACCCAGTTCGTATCGCTCGACGTGCTCGCCTTCCGGCGCTCCGCCGAAGTGCTCCTCGTGCTCGTCCTCGGCGGCGCCGGCTGGCTCTACGGCGGCCTTATCGGTGCATTGGTCTTGAAGGTGCTGCAGGATCAGGTCGCCGATCTGACCGAGCAGTATTGGGAGTTCTGGCTTGGCCTGGTCCTGGTCGTGATCGTGCTCGTCGGGCGTGACCGGATCGCCCGCCTCTGGCGCCTGCCAAGGGTGCTCCTGCGATGAGCCCAGCCCTCGAGACGGTCGGCCTCGAGAAGCGGTTTGGCGGGCTCACCGCGGCAAGCGGTATTTCGCTTCGGCTGGCGCATGGGGCGCGTCACGCATTGATCGGACCGAACGGCGCCGGCAAGACGACGCTGATCAACCTCCTCACCGGCGTGCTCAGCCCGACTGCCGGCCGCATCCTTCTCGACGGACGCGATATCACCGCGACGCCCCGCCATCGCCGCGCCCGCGACGGCCTGTCGCGGACGTTCCAGGTCAACCAGCTCTTTCCTGGCATGACGCCGCTCGAGACGGTTCATCTCGCCATCCTCGAACGCGAACGGCGCGGCGGCCGCTGGTGGCAGAGCGCCGGGAGCGATACGGCGCTGGTCGACGAGGCCGAGGCGCTCCTCGGCCGTTTCGGGCTCGAGACGGTGATGACCGAACCGGCCGGCATCCTGCCCTACGGCTATCAGCGCCTTCTCGAGATCGCTTTGGCGCTCGCCGCCCGTCCGACGGTCCTCCTTCTCGACGAGCCCGCCGCCGGCGTTCCGGAGAGCGAGCGCGACCGCGTCCTCGCGCTGATCACCGAGCTGCCGCGGGAGGTGAGCGTTCTTCTCGTCGAGCACGATATGGACCTGGTCTTCTCCTTCGCCGAGCGGATCTCCGTGCTGGTCGCCGGGGCTATCCTCACCGAGGGGACGCCGAGCGAGGTTGCCGCGGACGAACGGGTGCGCGCCGCCTATCTGGGCGAGGACGGCAATGGCTGAGCTCCTTGCCGGCGATGTGCTGACCGCCGGCTACGGCGCCGCGATCGCCATCCACAACATCAGCTTCTCGTTACAGGAGGGAGAGGCGCTGGCGCTCCTCGGCCGCAACGGCACCGGTAAGACGACCTTGATCAACACGCTCGTCGGCCTCACCACCCGGCACCACGGTACGGTCCGCTTGTCCGGCCGCGATATCACCCGCCTCGCGCCGGAGATGCGGGCCGCCGCCGGCATCGGCTGGGTGCCGCAGGAACGCGGCATCTTCCGCTCGCTTTCCGTCGAGGAGAATTTGACCGCCGTGGCTCGGCCGGGACCGTGGACACGCGACCGCACCTTCGCGCTTTTTCCGCGGCTTGCCGAGCGGCGCGCGAGCCGCAGCTTCACGCTTTCCGGTGGCGAGCAGCAGATGCTGGCCATTGCCCGGGCGCTGGTCCTCAACCCACGCGTCCTGTTGCTCGACGAGCCCTTGGAGGGGCTGGCGCCGATCATCGTCGGTGAAGTGCTCGCTGCGCTTCAGCGCATCCGCGCCGAGGAGGGGACCGCCGCGATCATTGTCGAGCAGAAGGCGCGGACGGTGCTCGCCATTACCGAGCACGCCATCATTCTCGACCGCGGCCGTATTGTGCACAGCGGCCGGAGCGCCGAGCTTTTGGCCCGGCCGGGGCTGCTCGACGCCCATCTCTCGGCACGCGACCAACGGTCGGCTGGACAATCGCGGTAACCCATTGCCCTCGGCGACGCCGCTTGGCGAACTTCGGGCGAAGGGCGATAGTGTGATGACACAGGCGCGGCTCAAAGCGATGTTTTTATCGAAGATGGCAAGCAAACGACGCGATACCAAAAAGGACCAAGAGCGTATCAGACAGCTGCTCTCGCGTGACTGGGACCCAATAGGAATCGCTGGTGTTGGCCCCGGGGATGAATATGACGAATACGTCGGTAGGGTATACTCGATGCTGATCAACGAAACCGCGACCGAGACGGCAATCGCAGAGTACTTGCGTACTGTCGCGATGCACCAAATGCTATTGGCCGAGCGGGATGACCTTACCGAGAGGACTAAGAACACTGCCAAAGTGCTGGCTTCGATGGGTGCTGAGTTCCGTGACCGTTGACAATTCAGAAGGATCATCATGCAACGCTCGCAACCGCCGTTCCGTGCCGACATGGTTGGCAGCCTGCTTCGCCCGGCGCCGCTCAAGGAGGCTCGCGCCAAACGCGCCAAGGGCGAGATCCCGGCGAGCGAGCTCCACGCCGTCGAGGACCGCGAGATCGAGAAGATCCTGGCGAAACAGGCGGAGATCGGCCTCCGGTCAGCGACCGACGGCGAGTTCCGCCGCTCCTGGTGGCACTTCGATTTCCTCGCCGCTCTCGACGGCTGCAGGCTTGTCGAGCTCGCCGAGGGCATCCAGTTCCATGGCGTGCAGACCAAGGCGGAAAGCATCGAGGTCACCGGCAAGATCGGCTGGCCGGCGGCGCATCCGATGGTCGAGCATTTCAAGTTCCTGAAGGCGCACACACGGCTCGTGCCGAAGATGACCATCCCGAGCCCCAGTGTTCTCCATTTCCGCGTCGGCACCAATGCGTTGAAGCCGGTCTATCCCGACATCGACCAGTTCTTCGACGACGCGGCGACGACCTACCGCCAGGCGATCCGCGCCTTCTACGACGCCGGCTGCCGCTATCTGCAGCTCGACGACACGGTGTGGGCCTATCTCTGCTCGGAGGAGCAGCGGGCGCTTGCCGCGGCGCGCGGCGATGACGTCGGCCGGCTGCAGGAGCGCTATGCCCGCACCATCAACGCGGCGATCGCCGGTCGGCCAGCCGACCTCGCCATCACGATGCATGTCTGCCGCGGCAATTTCCGCTCGACCTGGATCTCGTCCGGCGGCTACGAGCCGGTCGCCGAGACCCTCCTCGGCAATCTCGATATCGATGGCTATTTCCTCGAATACGATACCGAGCGCGCCGGCGGCTTCGAGCCGCTCCGCTTCCTGCCCAAGGGGAAAAAGTGCGTCGTCCTCGGCCTGATCACCTCGAAGAGCGGCACGCTCGAGAAGAAGGACGAGGTCAGGCGCCGCATCGACGAGGCGGCGCGATTCGCGCCGCTCGACCAGTTCTGCCTCTCACCGCAATGCGGCTTCGCCTCGACCGAGGAAGGCAACATCCTCACCGAGGACGCCCAATGGGCCAAGCTCAGGGAGATCGTCGAGATCGCGAATGAGGTGTGGGGGTAGGCTTCAAGCGTGCGCCGATGCGCTGTCCGGCAGGCAATCGGCGAAGCTGAAGGCGACCTTGAAGCCGTTCTGCCAGCGTTGCAGGGCCGACGACTTCAGTGTGCGCTGGGCGAGCTTGAAGGCATCTTCTCCGCCCGGCGTATCGTTGATTCCATGGTAGGGCACCAGCGACAGCTCGTGCTCTAGCGCCGCTGCCAGCTCGCGTGCGCCATCGAAGAAGAATCCAAAATTGCGGCTGATCACAACCGGCAAGGAAGCGCTGTCCGCACTGCCCTGCTGTGACATTGCGCCACGGGCTCCGCCGACATCGATCATCGGCACGAGGCGCCGTTTGGGTATCCAGTATTTCTGCTGTGTCTTCCGCTCGGCGAAGCGAATGATCAATTCGGCGATGTCGTCGACCTCGGCATCGTCGGTGATGATGATCAGGTCGTAGTTCCGGGCATCGGTGATATCGGCGGAATAGAGCTTCTTGTAGCGGCGTATCTCGCTCTCCCGCCGCCGTTCGAGCGAAGCGAGCGCCTCCGCGTGACTGGTGTAGGTCTCGCTCGACCGCGTCGTGTCGGCGGCGATCCGCTTTGCGGCGGTTTCCGGCGAGGCACTGAGATAGACGCGTGCGGCACCTGTGACGAAATGCCAGGCCATGCGCGAATCGATGATGAAGCTGTCGACCGTGCGGTCGAGCTCGCGGGTGCGGTTGTCAACCGCGGCGTCAATGGCGACATTATCCTCGGCGGCGAGATTGGTCTGCAATGCGTCGAGATTGGAGATCTGCCCGATCTCGCGGAAGAGGCTGCCGGCGCTGTAGTGCGGCAGCTTGAGCCGTTCCGCCAGCCGGCGGCCGACGGTGGATTTGCCTGAGCCAAGGTCGCCGCTCAGCGTTATGCGCATCGGCTGGTCTCTCTGAATCGCCGGGCCTTCGTCCGGAGGTTCGAGAAAATAGCCCGCCACCGCCTTCCGGCGAAACAATAAGTTCAAGTTCGTCAAGGCCCGGGGAGGCAGTCGTGTCTTGGTTTGAATTTAGGCCCTCTATGGGGCGCTATTGAACACCGTTCGACGCCTCGGCCAGCGCCTCAGCGAATTGGGCTTCAACCAGGGGAGCCAGATATGCCTCGATCGCCGTGAAATCCAAATCCCCCCTGTCCCAGGCATCATCCGCGGCCTGGAGCGCCAGTTCATAGCCCTCTCGCTTCTCCTTGATCCTTTCCGGCAAAATCTTCGAGCCGCCGATCAAGGCGCCGTGTCGGACACAGAGTAGAAAATAGCATGTCGCCCTGGCTGTCCGCCCATTTCCCTCGACGAAGGGATGGATCCAGTTTAGGCGCCAAAGCGCATAAGCCGCCAATTCTGTTGCCGTCCAAATGAGCCAGTTCTCTTGGACGGTAGTGATCAACCGGTCCATCCAATCGTCCACCTCGGAGTAGTGCGGCGGACGATGGTTACCAATGTAGACCGGCTCTTTCCGGAATCGCCCGCCATGCTGCGAAATGTTCGCTACGGCAACGTGATTCAGTGCCCAAAGAGTATATTTATCGAACGACCGGGGGCCCTGCTTAAGCCCGATTTCGATACAATTGGTCATGAGATCGTATTGTCGAATCAGATTTTGCTCCGACAATCGGTCGTAGAGATCCTGGTCCTCGTTCTCTAAAACAAACATGGATCAGCCCCCACCAGTGCAAGGACTGAATCCTAAGGCATTCCGCCGCTAGGGGGTTAGGCGAATCCTGTTGACAGCCCGCTTGGCCGAATCCTTGGTTATACGAGAACCCTTCGGCGCGTTTCCGTAGACAAAGCTGGCTCGCTGTGCCCTCAACTGCTCATCGGAAACGGTCAGCTTCTTGGCCTCTTCCATGAGCCTCTCGAGCTCGGGCCTCTTTGGCGCTCGCTTCAATGCTGACCTCCGCTCAGCCATAATGATTCTCCCTGCATATATAGCGCCCGACCACTCCACGTTTTTAATTGTCACCGGCCAGTGTGCGTTCCCCTTACGTACGCTTTTTTTCGTTTGATTCCCAGCCGCGGTCTCCGGCAAGCAGCGCTCTCAGCCATGCGTCTTTTTCAAGGCCCACGCGGCGCAAGGCTTCGACGCGCGAGTATCCACGAACGCAGCGATATCCTTGCTGCTGTACCGGCGGTCCGAAACGCCACCGCGCAATGCCACTGCCACCGTTTATTTGCGTTTCTATGTCTGCACGAAGGGTTACGCTTCGAAGAAGACTGTTTCACGCTCGCCCTGCAACCTGATATCGAAGACGAACAGGGGCAGGCCGTCGCTGACGCCATCCCGCCGCGCGATCAGCGTCGCTCGCCGATCGGCAGGCACCAGCGCCAGGATCGCGTCAGCCTCGTTGCCTGGCTCGCCGTCGAAATAGATCCGTGTGAACAGCCGTTTCAGCATGCCGCGCGCGAAGACGCCGACATTGATATGCGGCGCCTGCGGCCGGTCCTCGGGCCCGGGAACCGCGCCCGGCTTGACTGTGGTAAAGCCGAAAACGCCTTCCTTGCTGGTGGCGGCGCGCCCGAGGCCCTTGAAGGCCACATTGGCGCGCGCCTCGCGGCCGGGGTAGCGGCCGGCGCCGTCGGCCTGCCAGATCTCGATCATCGCATCGCGCACCGGGTCGCCGCCGCCGTCGAGCAGCCGGCCGGCGATGCGGATCGGTTCGCCGACCACATCGGGCGTGACGAGGTTGTCGCCGATGATGCCACGGAAGTCGTAGTCGCTCGGCGTCAGGCTGAAGTGGAAGAACGGCCCGATCGTCTGCGACGGCGTGATGCCCCGCTCAACCACGTCCGGGCTCCTCGAACGGCGTCCTCTCGCGGCCGCGGAGCACGATGTCGAAGCGGAAGCCGAGCGCCCACTCCGGCACGGTGGTCGCGAGATCGAAAACCGAGATCAGTCGGGCCCGCGCCTTCTCGTCGGGGATCGCGTTGAAGATCGGGTCGAACGGAAACAGCGGGTCACCGGGGAAATACATCTGCGTCACCAGGCGCGTCAAAAAGGTCGGCCCGAACAGGGAGAGATGAATGTGCGCCGGCCGCCAGGCATTGGGGTGGTTGCGCCACGGATAGGCTCCCGGCTTGACGGTGACGAACCGATAGCGCCCGTCCGCGTCGGTGACGGCGCGGCCGGCGCCGGTGAAATTGGGGTCGAGCGGGGCCGGGTGCTGGTCGACGACATGGATGTAGCGGCCGGCAGCATTGGCCTGCCAGATCTCGATCAGCGTATCCGGGATCGGGCGGCCATCTTCGTCGGTGACGCGGCCGGAGACGACGATCCGCTCGCCAAGCGGTGCCCCGGCGTGTTGCCGTGTCAGGTCGGAGTCGCTTTCCGTTACGCTCTCGTTGCCATAGACCGGCCCGGTCAGCTCAGACAGCGTGTGTGGGATGCGGACGAGCGGCTTCGACGGCGAGCGCAGCCGGGTGCTGACGTAGTCCGGATAGAGCGAAGGCGGATCGGCGGCGAGACTGGCAACCGGAAAAACGGGGGTCATTGGCATCTCACTCCTGGTGTTTGCGCGCGCACGGGCAAGATTCATTCCGTCTGCGGCGGTTCCTCAATGGCCCAGGGCTTCCTCAAAGTCGCCGTGACTGCGGTTGAACCACGCCGATACTTCGGCGCTGGGCAGATTCACGCAACGACGCAGCCGGGTCCCTTTCAGGCGGAGGGACCCGATGGCATCGTCGCGTTCTCCTCTGCGAACGAGCCGTGCGCGACGAAGTTGCCCGCAAGTCCGATCGATGATCCTTCTGCCACCCCATTGGCGGATGACGCTGCGAAATCATCATGTAACCCGCTCCAACGCCATCGCCACGCCCTGGCCGACCCCGACGCACATGGTCGCGAGCCCGTAGCGGCCGCCGCGGCGGGCGAGCTCCTCGGCGACGTCGGCGGCAAGGCGCGCACCCGACATGCCGAGCGGATGGCCATAGGCGATGGCGCCGCCATTCGGGTTGACGTGGTCCGCATCGTCGGCGAGGCCGAGCTGGCGGAGGCAGGCCAGCGCCTGGCTGGCGAAGGCCTCGTTCAGCTCGATCAGATCGAAGTCGACGACCCGAAGCCCAAGCCGCTCGGTGAGCTTTTGCGTCGCGGGAACCGGGCCGATGCCCATGATCCGCGGCGCTACCCCGGCGCTCGCCATCCCGGCGATGCGGGCGAGCGGCTTGAGGCCATGCCGTTCGGCCGCTTCGGCGCTTGCCAGGATCAGTGCCACGGCGCCATCGTTGACGCCGGACGCGTTGCCCGCCGTCACCGTGCCGCCGGCCCGCACGATCGGTTTCAGCTTGGCGAGGCCGTCGAGCGAGGTCTCCGGCCGTGGGTGTTCGTCGCGATCGACCAATGTCGGGCCGGCCTTGCCGTTCGGCACTTCCACGGGAACGATGCGTCCCGTCAACGCGCCCAGCTCCATCGCCCGTTTGGCGCGCGCCTGCGAGCGCCAGGCAAACGCGTCCTGGTCGGCGCGGCTCACCTGGAATTCCTCGGCGACGTTCTCGCCGGTCTCCGGCATCGAATCGACGCCGTACTGCGCCTTGATCAGCGGGTTGACGAAGCGCCAGCCGATGGTGGTGTCGTAAAGCTCGGCCGCGCGCTGGAATGCAGTCTCGGCCTTGCCCATCACCAGCGGCGCCCGCGTCATCGATTCGACGCCGCCGGCGATGGCAAGCTCGATGTCGCCGGATCGGATCGCCCGCGCCGCGGCACCGACCGCATCGAGGCCGGAAGCGCACAGCCGGTTCACGGTCACGCCGGGGACGCGCTCGGGCAGCCCGGCGAGGAGGAGCGCCATCCGCGCAACGTTGCGGTTATCCTCACCCGCCTGATTGGCGCAGCCGAGATAGACCT
>Ga0318563_10000929_pt1 | contig 12227 bp, 11 predicted proteins | sample GRESIP066b5f19_FD_203689 | JGI IMG/M metagenome (GOLD analysis project Ga0318563, IMG submission 203689) | Tropical soil microbial communities from Luquillo Experimental Forest, Puerto Rico - GRE.SIPMG.066b5f19 | ecosystem: Environmental > Terrestrial > Soil > Tropical forest > Bulk soil... | reverse complement strand
GACATGACACTTCGTGAGAACGCTCAATTTGGGGATTTTGGCCCATGTTGACGCCGGCAAGACCAGCCTGACCGAGCGACTGCTCCACTCCGCCGGTGTCATCGACGAGATCGGTAGCGTCGACGCGGGCAGCACCCAGACCGATTCGCTGGCGCTGGAACGGCAGCGCGGCATCACGATCAAGTCCGCCGTGGTGTCGTTCGTCGTCGGCGACGTCACGGTCAACCTGATCGACACCCCGGGTCACCCGGACTTCATCGCCGAGGTGGAACGGGTGCTCGGCGTGCTGGACGGCACGGTGCTGGTCGTCTCCGCGGTGGAGGGCGTCCAGGCGCAGACCCGCGTGCTGATGCGCGCGCTGCGGCGGCTGCGGATCCCCACGCTCATCTTCGTCAACAAGACCGACCGGGCCGGGGCGCACGCCCGGCGGGCCCTCGCGGGCATCGCCGAGCGGCTGACCCCGTCGATCGTGGCGATGGGCACGGTGACCGGGCTGGGCACCGCGGGCTGTGCGTTCCGCCCGTACGGCCGGGACGACCCTCCGTTCACCGCGCGGCTGGCGGAGGTGCTGGCCGAGCACGACGAGGCGCTGCTGGCCGAGTACGTCAGGGACGAGACCGGACTGTCTTACCGGCGGCTGCGGCGGGACCTGGCCGCCCAGGCCCGGCGTGGCCTGGTGCACCCGGTGTTCTTCGGATCGGCGATCACCGGCGCCGGGGTCGCGGAACTGACCGCCGGGCTGACCCGGTTCCTGCCCGCCGGCCGCGGCGACGCCGCGGGCCCGGTCTCGGGCACGGTGTTCAAGGTGGAACGCGGCCCGGCGGAGGAGAAGATCGCGTACGTGCGCATGTTCTCCGGCGCGGTGCACGTCCGCGACCGGCTGCCCTCCGGCGGTGGCCGCGGCCGGGACGACGGCGGCCGGGACGACGGCGGCCGGGACCGTGGGCGCGCCGGTGGCGGGTCCGGCCGCGCCCTGCTGGCGCCCGGCCGGGAGGGCGAGTCGAAGATCACCGCGATCAGCGTCTTCGAGCGCGGCCCCGCGGTGCGGCGCGACCAGGTCCGCGCCGGGCAGATCGGCAAGCTGTGGGGCCTGCGGGACGTCCGGATCGGTGACACGCTCGGGGTGCCCCCGACGGGCCGGCCCCGGCACCGCTTCGCCCCGCCCACGCTGGAAACCGTCGTGGTGCCGCGGCGCCCGGCGGACAAGGGCGCGCTGCACACCGCGCTCAGCCAGCTCGCCGAGCAGGACCCACTGATCGGCCTGCGCCGCGACGACGTCCGCGGCGAACTGCTCCTCTCGCTCTACGGCGAGGTCCAGAAGGAGGTCATCCAGGCCACGCTGGCCAGCGAGTACGGTGTCGAAGCCGGCTTCAGCGCCTCCACGACGATCTGCATCGAGCGGCCTGCGGGCACCGGCGCGGCCTACGAGATCATCGGCACGCCGACCAACCCGTTCCTGGCCACCATCGGGCTGCGGGTCGACCCGGCGCCGGCGGACTCCGGGGAGGCGTTCCGGCTGGAGGTCGAGCTCGGCTCGATGCCGTTCGCGTTCTTCAAGGCGGTCGAGGAGACCGTGACGGAGACGCTGCGGCAGGGGATCCACGGCTGGCAGGTCATCGACTGCGTCGTCACCATGACGCATTCCGGGTACTGGCCACGGCAGAGCCACGCGCATGCCCACTTCGACAAGAGCATGTCGAGCACGGCGGGAGACTTCCGCAACCTGACGCGGCTGATCTTGATGAGCGCGCTGAGCCGGGCGGGTACCACGGTGCACGAGCCGGTGCATCTCTTCCACCTGGAGATCCCGGCCGACGCCTACGGGCCGGTGCTGCCGGTGCTGGCCCGGCTGCGGGCGGTTCCCGGTGCCCCGGCCATGCGCGGGTCGCTGTGCCTGCTGGACGGGGAGATTCCCGCGGCCCAGGTGCGTGAGCTGGAAGAACAGCTGCCGGCGCTGACCCGGGGGGAGGGGGTGCTCGAGGCTGGATTCGGCCACTACCAGCCGGTCCGCGGCGCCGTGCCGTCCCGGCCGCGGACCGACCACAACCCGCTCAACCGCGAGGAGTACCTGCTGCGCGTGGCGCGGCGGGTGCCCGCTCGCTGAGCGGGCCGGGGAATCGGCGCGGGGCCGCGCGCGGTTGACCCTGATCGATGAGGCAGGCACCGCGAGCGAATGGGGACCGGGACGGCGGCCCGGCGGCAGAGCTGGCCGTGCAAGGGCCCGGGCCCGCGGCGGTCACCATCGCCGGGCTCACCGCGGGCGGCCCTGCCCTGCTGGTTTTCGTCTCCGAGCACTGCCCCACCTCGGCGCTGGCGCTGCGCCGCCTCGGCCCGCTGTGCCCGGCCTGGGCGCGCGCCGGGCTGACCACCATCGCCATCTTCGAAGACCCGCTGGACGTGGCGATCCGCACCGCCCGGCGGCTGGGCTGGGCCGGCCAGGTGGCCGGGCAGGACCCGCCGTACCCGGCGTCCCGGGCTTACCGGCTGAGCACCGTGCCGACCGCCGTGCTCGTCGGCCGCGGCGGCCTGCTCGCCGGCCGCGTCGCGGGGTGGGACCAACGCGCCCTCGCCGCACTGCTCGGCGAGGCAGGGACGCAGCTCGATACCGAGCTGGCGGTGCCGTCCGCCGCCGGGCCGCTGACCAAGCCGGGCTGCTCCTCGAAGGCCGCCCTGGATCCGGAGCTCGCGGCGGCGATGTCCGCCCCGGACGGCACCGACGACCTTGAGGAGATGTTCGAGCGCGGCTGGACCGACGGCCTGCCGGTGATCCCGCCCACCGCCGAGCGGGTCGAGGCGATGCTCGGCGGGCGGGACGCAGACGAGTCGCTCGGCCTGGTCCCGCCCGCGATGGGGGAGGCCACGCTGGCGCGGGTGGCCGCCTGCGCCGTGCTGGCCGGCTGCCGCCCGGCGTACTTCCCGGTGGTGGCCGCGGCCGCGCGCGCAGCGCTTGACCCCGCGTTCAACCTGCACGGCCAGGCGGTGACCACCCAGCCGGCCGGGCAGCTCATCGTGGTCAACGGCCCGGTGCGCGAGGAGATCGGCCTGAATAGCGGCATGGGCGCGCTCGGCCCCGGGTTCCGGGCCAACCTCACCATCGGCCGGGCGGTGCGGCTGCTGGTCAGCCTCACCGGCGGGGCCATGCCGGGGGCGATGGACCGGGCCACCCTGGGGCAGATGGGCAAGCTCGGCTTCTGCGTCGCGGAGGACGAGGAGGGCAGCCCGTGGGAGCCGCTGCACGTGGAGCGCGGTTTTGCGGCAGGCCAGTCGGTGGTCACCGTGATCGGCAGCGATGCGCCGCAGTCCATCTCCGACCACCGCAGCCGGACGCCCGAGGACCTCGCCTACGTCCTCGCCTGGGCGGCGGCCAGCGCCTGGAGCACCAACTGGTGGCCGCTGGAAGAGCCGTCGGTGTTCGTGATCTGCCCCGAGCACGCGGAGATGTTCCGCGGCGCCGGGTGGACCAAACAGCGACTGCGCCGGTTCATGTTCGACGCGGTGCACAAGCCGGCCGGGGAACTGCGGCGCGGTGAGACGACACCGGCCGTGCACGCGGCCGCGCCGGACGCGGTGGTGCCGAAGTGGGCGGCACCGGAGGCCATCGTGCTGCTCGTCGCCGGCGGCGAGGCCGGCCGTTACTCTGCTGTTCTCGGCCCGTGCACCGGCATGGGGTCCCAGATCGTCTCCCGGGAGGTGGAATCACGTGCCTGACTACGTGAGCCCGTTCGACGAGCGCGTCAGGCCCGCCGAGCCGCTCGCACCGCGCCCGGCCGACGTGGCCGGGCAGCGGGTGGTGCTGCTCGACATCCGGAAGAACCGGGGCGCGGAGTTCCTCGACCGGGTGGAGACGCTGCTGACCGCGGCCGGCGCGACGACCGCGCGGGTGACCAAGGAGATCTTCTCCAAGCCCGCGGCGCTGAGCCTGATCGACGAGATCGCCCGCGGCGGCGGGCTGGTCGTGGAGGCCCTCGCCGATTGAGGCTCGTGCACGTCGTGCAGTTTGTGCGACCTCGTTCACCTGGAGCGCCGGGGCATCCCCGCCGTCGGCATCGCCACGGCGCCGTTCGCCGACGAAGCCGTCGCCCAGGCGCGTCTGCTCGGCATGCCCGGCACCACCGTGGCCTACATCCCGCACCCGGTCCAGTTGCTTTCCGCCGCCGAGCTGGCCGCGCGGGCCGACGCGGTCTTCCCCAGCGTGCTCGCCGCGCTGACCACTAGGCCGGCCGGATGAGCGGCCTCGACGTCACCGTGCGCGGCATCACCCTGCCGCCCGAGGAGCTGTCCTGGCGATTCTCCCGGTCCACCGGGCCCGGCGGCCAGTCGGTCAACACCACCGACAGCCGGGTCGAGCTGTCCTTCGACCTGGAGGGTTCCGCCGCGCTGCCGCCGGTCTACCGGGAGCGGGCGCTGCGCGCGCTGGCGGGCCGGCTGTCCGACGGCGTCCTGACGGTGACCGCGTCCGAGACCAGGTCCCAGTTGCGCAACCGCGAGGCCGCGGCCGAGCGGATGTCAGCGCTGCTCACCGAGGCGACCGCCGCGCCGCCGCGGCCGCCGCGGCCCACCAAGCCAACCCGTGCCGCGCGCGAGCGCCGCCTGGCCGCCAAGCGCCGCACCGCACAAATCAAGCGCCTGCGCCGCGGCCAGACGGACGAGTAGCCGGGGCCCGCGCGCCTTTTCATGAGAACCAGTCATTTTGTGCCCGGTTTGCCCGGGTATGACCGACGCCTTCTCGTGATATCACGGGGATCATCCCGGGCCACGGAACGCCGCCGGGGCATGGAACCGCCGGCGGGGCGCACCGTCTACGGTTACGGTCTTCCTTTGCCTGATGGGGGAGTTCCGCGGAGGCGGGCCACGGCGGCCACGGCGTCGTCGTGGTGGAACTCCTCGCCGTACAGGTCGCCCTTGGGTTCCTGGTGGCCGACCTCGGTGCGGGCCAGCGTGCCGGTCCGGACCGGGTCGAAGCCCGCGCTGGTGATCAACTCCCCGGCCAGCCGGGCGGCGGCGTCGTCGCCGGTCGCGTAGAACATCACAACGCGGTCCGGGCCGGTGCGCCCGGCCGAGGAGGCCTGGAACCCGGCGGTAAGCGTGTTGAACGCCTTGATCCAGGCAGCGCCGGGCACCTTCGCCGCGTTACGGGCGGCGGCCGACTGCCCGCCGAGATCCAGCACGCCGAAGCGCCCGTCCACCCGGCCGAACTGGTTGGTGGTGTCGATGACGGTCCGGCCGGCCAGCGCGCCGGGGCCGCCGGCCTGCTCGATCGCCTCGTCGAGGACGCCCCACGGCACGGACAGCACGACGACCTCGCCGTGCGCCGCGGCCTGCGCCGGGGTTCCTGCGGTGGCCCCGGCGCCGGCCGCCAGTTCCGCCAGCTTGGCCGGGTCGGTGGAGAAGCTGACGAGCACGTCGTGCCCGGCGGCGGAGAACAGGCGGGCGAGGTTGCCGCCGATGTGGCCGGAGCCGATGATGCCGATCCGAGTCATGCAGGGTCCTTTCGGGGGAGGGCCGCCGTCACGGACCACAATGCTTGAATTCAAGCATTGTGTCCATGGCTTTGGACACCGTAGTCTTCGGCCGTGAGTGAACAGGCGACCGGAGGAGAGCTCCCGCCCTACGGCGTGCCCGCCTGCCGCGAGGCGTGGGACAGCGTGGACCAGGTACTGGCCGACTGGGCGCGCGAGCGGCCCGACCTGGACTTCAGCCCGGTGGGCGTGGTCACCCGGCTCGCCCGGGTCCGCGGCTACCTCGACGCGGCGGTGGCCGCGGTCTTCGCCGAGTTCGGGCTGACCGCCGCGGACTTCCTGGTCATCGTCACGCTGCGGCGCAGCGGCCCGCCGTACCAGATGCCGCAGGCCAGGCTGATGGACGCGCTGGGCCTGACCTCGGGCACGGTGTCGGTGCGGCTGGACCGGCTGGTGCGGCGCGGCATCGTGACGAGGGCGCCCGACCCGGCCAGCGCCCGGGCCTCGCTGGTGCAGCTCACCGGCCCCGGGCTGGCCCTGTTCGACCAGGTCGCGCCCGTGCACCTGGCCAACGAGGACCGGCTGCTCGCCGCGCTGTCCGGCGATGAGCGGCAGGCCCTGGCCGGCCTGCTGCGCCGCCTGCTGGCCTCCTTCGAGGCGCACGACACGGACGTGGCCGGCCCGCTCGGGCTGACCCTGGAGCCCGCGCACCTCGCCCAGCAGCGCCGCCAGGCCGTCGGCCTGGCGCACCGGCCGGGCATGCTGGTCGCAGCCGTCCGCCCGGGCAGCCCCGGCGCGGCGGCAGGGATCGAGCGCGGCGATCTGCTCACCCACCTGGACGGTCGGCCCGCCATCAGCGGCACCGGGCTGGCGCTGCTGCTCGACGGCCTGGCGGGCCGGGATGCCGTGGCCGCCACCATCGTCCGGGGCAACGACGAGTCGACCCTGGAGATCCGGCTCCCGGGCCCATCCTGACGCGCCGCCGGGGAGGCTGGCCCAGCCGCCCGAGCCGCCTCAGCCGTCGGCCGGCTCAGCCGTCGGCCGGCTCAGCCGTCGGCGGGCTCAGCCGTCGGCCGGCTCGGCCGACCAGACGAGCGCCGGGGGATCCACGCGGGCGCACACCGGGTTGCCCCGGGGGTCGGTGAGGCGGATCCGGGCGACGAGCCGGTGCCCGGGGCGCATGGCCTCCTCGATCAGCGCGGGATCCACGTCCGCGAGCCGGAGCTTGGCGCCGCGGAACAGCCGCAGTGTGCCGTCGCCGGGCACATCTCCCCAGGCCAGGCCGAGGCTGCGATCGTCGCGGGCGCCCCCGACGAACGGCCCGGTGAAGTCGAAGCCGTCCGCGTCGCGGCGCACCGTGACCGGGACCTCCCAGCGTGCCGACTCGGCATCGCCGGGCACGGGCTCGATGGCCAGCCCGGGCCGGTCCGGCACCGCCAGGGCGGGGCGGTCCTTGCTCTTGCCGGACACCGCGACGTGCACGTTGCGATGACCCGCCCCGCCGGGCTCGGGCCGGCAGGTGCGCCCAGGCAGGTCGTAGCCGTCGATGACCACGGTCAGTTGCCCCAGTACCGCCGCCGGGCGCCGGGCCGGGCGCCGCGGCGCCGGCGGCGCGGCGTTCTCCTCGTAAGCGCGCCGCAGCCAGCCGAGCACCTCGTCGTCGACGTCATCCGGCCCGGTCAGCGGGATCCGCAGGTTGGCCGCGCCGATGTCCCTGGCCGCGAGCAGGCGCCCGCCGGGCTTCTCGTGATCCAGCCGCAGGCCGAGGTCCACCCGGTTCTTCGTGGTCGCCTGCACCACGGCGAACGTGCGGCGCGGCCCGACCAGGCTGACCAGCGTCTTGCGGGCCTGCACCGTCACCTGGCCGAGCGCGGGCAGCGCCGCCAGCACGGCGTCGAACACGGGCCGCAGCCGCGGGCGGTCGGCGTACTGGGCCTCGATCAGTTCGTCGGCGCCCGTGGTCATGAAGTCCGGGTAGCCGAAGCGCTCCCGGACCAGCAGCGCCTGCGAGTACCCGGTGACGCCCTGTCCGGCCAACCAGGACCGCAGCGCCTGCTCGTCGGCGAGCACGGCATCGGTGACCCGGCGGTTCCATGCCTGGACGTCCTCGCCGGTGCGGGACAGCAGCAGGCGCGCCGCCCAGTCGCGCATCTCTTCCCACGACTTCACCGGCGGCGCCGTCAAGCCGGCCGGGCCGGCCGGGTCTGCCGCGCCGGACGGGTCTGCCGCGCCGGACGGGTCTGCCGCGCCGGCCGGGCCGGCCGCGCCGGGGCCCTCGGCGCGGCGTCGTTCCGCCTCGGCCTTGAGCCGCGGCCAGCTCGGGAAGCCGTAGTCCCTGGCGATGGCGAGCTGGGCGGCCGACAGGGTGACCTGGTCCGAGACCTCGCGGAGCCGGCGCAGCGCACGGGCGTCGCCGCCGGCGGCGGCGCGGTGCAGCTCGCGCGCCTGACGGCGGAGCTGATCGGTGTTAGGGCGGTCGGGAAGCTGGGACATGACGCGTCTCCTCACCGAGCCCGGGGCCCGCGTTCCGGCTCGCCTGAAGACGGTCCCGCTGTCCGGCGGCGAAGCACCCGCGATGAACGGAGGCGGACTCAGTCCTTCCCGCGGACCCGGCGGCGCCCTCCCGCGCCAGTGCCAACGTACCGCAGCCGCGGCGCGGGCATTACGAACCCCCCGCCGGTCCTGATCCGCGGTCGGCGGTCAGTCGTGGCTGGTCAGGACCGGGCGCAGTGCGGTGAGGACCGCGGGGTCCTCGATGGTGGAGGGCGGCGGTTCCTCCTGCCCGTCGGCGATGCCGCGCATCGTCCGGCGCAGGATCTTGCCCGAGCGGGTCTTTGGCAGGGCGGCCACCACGTCCACCCGGCGCAGCGCGGCGACCGCGCCGATCTGGTCCCGGACCAGCTGGACGAGCTCGGCGGCGACGGTGTCGGGATCGGTGGTGACGCCGGCCTTCAGGACGGCGAATCCGCGCGGGACCTGCCCCTTGAGCGCGTCGTGCACGCCGATCACCGCGCATTCGGCGACGGCGGGGTGGCTGGCCAGGATCTCCTCCATCTCGCCGGTGGACAGCCGGTGCCCGGCGACGTTGATGACGTCGTCGGTGCGGCCCATCACATACAGGTAGCCGTCGGCGTCGCGGTAGCCGCCGTCGCCGGTGACGTACGCGCCGCCGTGCTGGGACAGGTAGGAGTCGATGAACCGCTGGTCGTCCTGCCAGAGGGTGGGCAGGCAGCCGGGCGGCAGGGGGAGCCGGATGACGATCTCCCCGGTCTCCCCGGCCGGGGCGTCGGCGCCGTCGGGGCCGGCGATGCGCACGTCGTACCCGGGCACCGGCACGCTGGGGGAGCCGGCCTTGGTGGGCATGGGCTCAAGGCCCCGGAGATTGGCGGCGATCGGCCAGCCGGTCTCGGTCTGCCACCAGTGGTCGACGACCGGGATGCCCAGCAGGTCGCCGGCCCACCGGTAGGTTTCCGGGTCCAGCCGCTCCCCGGCCAGGAACAGGTATTGCAGGCTGGACAGGTCATAACGGCGGGCCAGCGCGCCGACCGGGTCCTCCTTCTTGATCGCGCGGAACGCGGTGGGCGCGGTGAACAGGGCCTTGACCTTGTTGTCGGCGACCACCCGCCAGAACGCCCCGGCGTCGGGGGTCCCGACGGGCTTGCCCTCGTACAGCACGGTGGTGCACCCGGCGAGCAGCGGAGCGTAGACGATGTACGAGTGGCCCACGACCCACCCGACGTCGGAGGCGGCCCAGAAGACCTCCCCTGGCCCGGTGTCGTAGATCGCGTCCATGCTCCAGCGCAGCGCGACCGCGTGGCCGCCGTTGTCGCGGACGACCCCCTTGGGCCGCGCCGTGGTGCCCGAGGTGTACAGGATGTACAGCGGGTCGGTCGCCGCGAGCGGTGCACAGCCGGCCGGGCGCGCGGTGGCCATCGCCTCGTCCCAGTCGAGGTCGCGGCCGGGCGTCAGGGCCGCCCTGGCCTGCGGCCGCTGCAGGATCACGCAGTGGGCCGGCTGGTGGCTGGCCAGCGTCAGGGCCTGGTCCAGGATCGGCTTGTATTCGATGACGCGGCTGACCTCGATGCCGCATGACGCCGAGACCACCACCGCGGGCCGCGCGTCGTCGATCCGGACCGCGAGTTCGGGCGCGGCGAACCCGCCGAACACCACCGAGTGAACCGCCCCGATCCGGGCACATGCCAGCATCGCCACGGGCGCCGCCGGGATCATCGGCAGGTAGATGACCACCCGGTCGCCGCGGCCAACGCCCAGGCCGGTCAGGACCCCGGCGAACCGGGCGACCTCGTCGAGCAGTTCGGCGTAGCTGTACCGGCGCGTGACGCCGGTCACCGGGCTGTCGTAGATCAGCGCGGCCTGGTCCGCGCGGCCGTCGGCGACGTGCCGGTCCAGCGCGTTGAAACACGTGTTCATGACCCCGTCGGTGAACCAGCGGTAGAACGGCGGGTTCGAGGCATCCAGAATGGCGCCCGGTGCCTGGTACCAGTCGATTCCCTGTGCCGCCTCGCCCCAGAAGCCCTCGGGGTCGGCCAGGCTCCGCTGGTACGCCTCCGCGTAACCGCCCATCACGCTCCTCCGTTCCTTGGCCGTCGAGTGAGTCTGTACCCGGATGGGCCGGCCGTCCAGGGGGCGGCCGTCGTTAGGATCGTCTCTCGTGGAAGAACGCATGCTGGGCCGGACCGGCCGCACTGTGTCGGTTGCCGGCCTCGGCACCTGGCAGCTCGGCGCGGACTGGGGCGAGGTCACCGACGCGAGCGCGCTGGCCGTGCTTGACGCGGCGGCCGGGGCGGGAGTCACGTTCCTGGACACCGCCGACGTCTACGGCGACGGCCGCAGCGAGCGCCTGATCGGGCGGTTCCTGGCCGCCAACCCCGGGCTGCCGATGACGGTCGCCACCAAGATGGGCCGCCGGGTGCCGCAGGACCCGGCGCAGTACACGCTGGCCAACTTCCGCGCCTGGACCGACCGGTCCCGCGCCAACCTGGGCACCGAGACGCTCGACCTGGTCCAGCTGCACTGCCCGCCCGCGCCGGTCTTCTCCACCGACGCGGTCTACGACGCCCTCGACACCCTGGTCGCCGAGGGGCGCGTGGCCGCCTATGGGGTGAGCGTGGAGACCTGTGCCGAGGCGCTGGCCGCGATCGCGCGGCCCGGCACCGCCAGCGTGCAGATCATCTTCAACGCGTTCCGGCGCAGGCCGCTGGACGAAGTGCTGCCGGCTGCGGAGGCCGCCGGGGTGGGCATCATCGCCCGCGTGCCGCTCGCCTCCGGGCTGCTGTCGGGCCGGTACACCCACGAGACCTCGTTCGATGCCACCGACCACCGCAGCTACAACCGGCATGGCGAGGCGTTCGACGTGGGGGAGACGTTTTCCGGGGTGGACTTCGACACCGGTGTCGACGCGGCGCGGGAGTTCGCCGCCCTGGCGCCGGCCGGGACCGCCCCGGCCCAGGCCGCGCTGCGCTGGATCATCCAGCAGCCGGGCGTCACCACGGTGATCCCGGGCGCGCGGGATCCGCAGCAGGCGCGGCAGAACGCCGCCGCCGCGGGCCTGCCGCCGCTGACCGATGACCAGTTGCGCGGTATCCAGGATCTTTACGACCGCCGCCTCAGGGCCTTGGTCCACCACCGCTGGTGACCCGGGGCCGGGCTGGCCGGTGCGGGGCCCCGGCGGGGACGGTCGGCCAGCGGCCGGGAGTGGTGGCGGCGGCGCGCCGTCAGTGGCGGCGGATGACCGCCAGCCAGGCTTCGGCCGTGGTGCTGCCCCCGATGGGGTTGATCGAGAACTGGTCCGGGGTGAGGCTCACGATCTCCCAGTCGTCGGCGAACGCGGCGCGGATCTCCTCCTGGCGCACCCGGCGCGGCCCCCAGTCTCCCGGCTGGCGGTCGCTGAAGCACATCATGTAGTAGGTGCCGCCGGGCTCCAGCGCGGCCCTCAGGCTGGTCACGTACCTGGGCCGGTCGGCGTCGTCGAAGACGTGGAACAGCCCGCTGTCGATGATGGTGCCGAACCGCTCGCCCAGCCGTTCCAGGTGCAGCGCGTCGCCGACCTCGAACCGGGCGGGCAGGTCCCGTTCCCCCGCCTTGGCGCGGGCCCTCTCGATGGCGAGCGCGGACACATCCATGCCCATCGCGTCCGCGCCGTGGGCCGCGGCCAGCAGCACCTGCTCCCCGGTGCCGCAGCCGGCGTCGAGGACCCGGCCGGACAGCAGCCCGGCCTCGGCCAGGCGCACGAAGCCCGCCTGCGGTCGGCCGATGTCCCAGGGGGGCGGGCTGCCCTGGTACGCCGAATCCCACTCCGCCGACGGCGTCGTCATCGCGATCCCTTCATCCGGCCGGGCCTGCCTTACGGGACACTATCCTCCGGCGCCGACCGGGTCCCGGTCGGCCAGGGCCCCGCACCTCGGCGGCCGCCCCCGGCCACACCGCGGCGGGAGCACGCCGGATCGCTACACGGACATCATGTCCCGGGTGCTCACCGGCCTGCTGGCCCCCTGCGCCGGAATACAGGCCATCAGGGAAAGGCGAGCTTTGAAACTCTTGCCATATTGATTACCTGTTGCAATAGCTGTTGAAAACCTCTTCAGGAGCCCTTAACAAGGGCTGTGCTGTGCTGTCGGATATGCGTGACAGCTACGAACCACCAGCAGACCACAGGCCCTGGCAGGCCCGCCGCCCGGACTGGGCGGCCTTCAGTCAGCCTCAGGACCCCCCCGCCCACTCCGCCCCGCCGGCGGCTGCTCCAGCCAA
>Ga0318563_10000927_pt1 | contig 12230 bp, 10 predicted proteins | sample GRESIP066b5f19_FD_203689 | JGI IMG/M metagenome (GOLD analysis project Ga0318563, IMG submission 203689) | Tropical soil microbial communities from Luquillo Experimental Forest, Puerto Rico - GRE.SIPMG.066b5f19 | ecosystem: Environmental > Terrestrial > Soil > Tropical forest > Bulk soil... | reverse complement strand
GGCGAAGCCGGTCAAGCCGCCACGCCAGCTCCGCCCCGCAGCCATCGTCCTTGCCGACGGGCTTCTGGCCGACGCAAGTCGCCATTCCCGGCGGGCACTCCAGCCGGACGTGGAAGTGATCGTCGTGGCCCCACCAGGGTCTGAGCTTGGTCAGCCACTTCCAATCGTTCGGTCCCTTGGCAGCATCGCAGAGCTGCTTTTTGATCGCCGGGCTGACGAAGATGCGAGCGACTTCGGGATAGGAAGCGGCCCGCTTGAGAAGGGCCATATGTTGATCCGACCATTTTGCCGGATCGACCGAAAGCCGGCCGGTCATCAGCAACGAGACCATCGGAATCTTCTCCCGCTCGTTGGGCGTCAGCGTGCGGGTCGGCATCGGCACGAACCAGATGTCGGCGTCAAGGCCGATCTGATGGCTGGCGTGACCGTTCAGCATCGGCCCACCGCGCGGCTGTGCCATATCGCCGACGAGGAGGCCCGGCCAGCCATCGAGAGTAGCCGCGTCGTTGGAAAACTTCTCGATATAATCGATCAGCCGCGGCGTGCCCCAGTTCCGGTTGCGCGACAGCCGCATCACTTGCCAATGCGGGCCATCGAGCGGCAGAGCTTGTGCACCGGCGAGGCATCCCTTGGCATAGCCGCCGATCGACCTTGTCGGCTGATCGGACGGCAAGGTCGGCTTGCCGAAGAGCACCTTGGCCGGTGTGACGAAGTCCGGGTCGCCCCAGGCAGCCGTCGCCAAGCCAATTCCAAGCACAGCGCCGGACAGGACGAGCAGTCGTCGAATCACTTTCGCGCTCCAATCTCGCGCCCCGAACTGTTCCTACAATGGGAAAATGCGGCGGAACAGAGGGGCTGCGAGCAAGAGACGCGCGGCGAGCACGCTGACGATCCGAAACCTGCCGGCTCCTGGTCTTCTCCGGCTCCATGTTCCTGCAAACCAATAAATAACAAAGCTTTGCTAAAGGGGCAGCACGCTTGATCAACTCGGGTGGAATACAGTGAGGTCCTTCAAGCCAATTCTTAACTGGTCTATCCGTCGTCGGATTCAGGTGAGCTTCCTCGCGATTATCGCGGCGATGGCCGTCATGGGGGCCTATGCTTTCGTGCTGCTCGATCGCATGGACGGCGAAGCGGCGAACATGCGCGACAGCACCGTCCCCCAGCTCTCCTACAGCAGTCAACTGCTCGCCAGTTGGAACGAGAACTACGCGCTCACCCAAGAGCTGGTCATGCAGCAGGACAGCTCAGAGCTCGACCAGTTGAGCGGCGAGATTCGCTCGAACCGGTCCAAGGTTGCCGATCTCGTCGTCAAATATGAAACGGTCGCGACCGGCGAAGGGGCAAATCTCCCCGGCCCGGTGATGGCGCTCCTCGCCGAATATCAGGGCGTCCAGGACAAGATATTGAAGGCCGCAGCGGATATCGGCGCCCTGCCGGCTGGACCCGCTTCGAGCTTGCAGCGCTCGGCTTTGGTGAGCCAAGCGATTGCCATGCTGCATGAAGATCTCAAGCCACAATACGAAAAAGCGCGCGACGCAATCGAGAACATGGTGAAGTTCAGCAATACCACCGCTGGTGCGTCGGCGGTAAACATCGCCAAGTCGGGCGACGCGGCAAAAACCGGAATCATCGTGGCGATAGCCGTCGGATTGGTGCTGGCGGTCGTTAGCGGGCTACTCCTGCTTCGCGCCGTAACCCGTCCGCTCGGCTGGCTGGTGGGCGTGATGGACCGTATCCGTGAGGGCGACTTCACTGAGCGGGTTGAGCGCCGCGACGAATTCAAGGCCCTCGGCGAGAGCTTCAACCGCATGGCCGACGAGCTGGCGGCGCTGTTCGGCCGCGTCCAGAAATCGGGCAACCAGGTTGACGCCTCGGTCACCCAGATCGCCGCGACGGCAAAAGAGCAGCAGGCGACGGCGAGCGAGATTGCGGCCACCACGACGCAGATCGGAGCGACCTCGAAGGAGATATCGGCAACCTCGCGCGAGCTGGTCAGGACGATGAGCGACGTCGCGACTGTCGCCGAAGGGACCGCAGCACTCGCCGGCAACGGCCAGGCGGGCCTCGCCCGCATGGAAGACACGATGCACCAGGTGGTGCACGCGGCCGGCTCGATCAACTCCAAGCTTGCCGTCCTCAACGAGAAGGCCGGCAACATTAACCAAGTGGTCACCACGATCACCAAAGTAGCCGACCAGACCAATCTACTATCGTTGAATGCCGCGATCGAGGCGGAGAAGGCGGGCGAATATGGCCGCGGCTTCGCCGTGGTGGCCTCGGAGATTCGGCGGCTGGCCGACCAGACTGCCGTTGCCACCTACGATATCGAGCAGATGGTGAAAGACATCCAATCGGCGGTTTCGGCCGGGGTGATGGGGATGGACAAGTTCTCCGAAGAGGTCCGCCGCGGCATGGACGACGTCCATCAGGTCGGCACCCAGCTGACGCAAATCATTGCGCAGGTGCAAGCTCTCGTCCCACGCTTCGAGATGGCCAACGAAGGCATGCAGGCGCAGGCAACCGGCGCCGAGCAGATCACCGAGGCGCTCCTGCAGTTGACCGAGGCGGCGCAGCAGACGGTCGAGTCGCTCCGCCAGTCCACGATGGCAATCGACGAGCTTAACCAGGTATCGACCACGCTGCGGAGTAGCGTGTCGCGCGTGAAGCTGGCTGCGGCGTAGGCGTCTGCGTCGGCATTGTCGGAGCCGCGTCATGCTTCTCATCGTGTTTCGCCTGGGCGACGACCGCTTCGCGCTCGATGCCGGGCGGGTTGTCGAAGTCCTGCCGCTTCTCCCGATCGAACGCGTGCTCGGCGCACCGTCCGGGATACACGGAAGGTTCGGCTATCGCGGCCGTTTCGTTGCCGCAGTCGATCTGAGCCAGCGCCTCCTTGGCCGGACCGCGGGACATCAGCTGAGCACAAGGCTCGTCCTCGTCACGATTACCGGCGACAATGGTCCGTGCCTTCTCGGGCTCGTCCTCGAAAAAGCGACATCGACCATCCGGTGCGATCCCCGGGAATTGATTCCGCCCGCAGTCGGAAGTCGCGATCATCCCTGGCTTGGCGCGCTCCTCCCCGATGCGGCAGGTCCGATACGTCTGATTGATGTCGACCGGGTGATTGCCGACGACGTTCGTCCGCTTCTGACGCCGGCTCAGGTGGAGGTGTCATGAACCTCGCACCATTCGAAGCCCTGCTCAAGGAAGCGATCGGCCTTGACGTCGCCTCGATCGGGACGGCCGCGGTCGAGCGTGCCGTGGCAACGCGAGCCAAAGACTGCAACCGCGACTGGCGCGCCTATCTCGAGCGTCTGCAAACCGAGCCGGAAGAGCTTCGCCAGCTCATCGATGCCGTAGTGGTACCTGAGACGTGGTTTTTCCGGGATCGCGGCGCCTTCGAGACCATGACACGACTGTTGTCGTCGGCTCTCCGCGACGGTGCCGATCGATGGCGACTCCTGAGCATTCCATGTGCCAGCGGCGAGGAGGCCTACTCGATTGCCATCACGCTTCTCGAAGCGGGTCCGTTTCGCGATCGCTTCGAAATCGATGCCCTCGACATCAGCCCGCGCGTAGTCGACCGCGCGATTGCGGCCGTCTATGGCAGGAATGCCTTCCGCGGTGGGGATCTCGGCTTCCGCAATCGATATTTCGTGCATGATGCGAAGGGCTATAGGCTAACCGAGGCCGTACGAGGTTGCGTTCGTTTCGGAGTGGGCAATCTGCTCGATCCTGATCTGCCGGCGCGGGGACCTTACGATGTCGTCTTCTGCCGAAACTTGCTGATCTATTTCGATGCCGCCACGCAAGACCGTGCGCTCCTCGCGCTGGCGCGTCTCATCCGTCCCGGCGGACACCTCTTTGTCGGGCCGTCCGAGGCAAATCTGGCTCTCGAACACGGCTTCGTTCCCATCAAGGCGCCGATGGCCTTTGCCTTTCGGAAAGAGGCTGCGCCGGCAGCACCGCAAGCCGCTTCGCCCGCGGCAATCCCGCTCCGCGCTCGTCCAGCAGTGCCTCCGTCGAGTTCCCACTTCCCCCCGTTTCAGCGCGACGCCAAGCCGCGCTTGTCGCGAGATGCGGCGAAGCCGGCGCCGGTGCCCCTCCCACTCAAGATCGGCCTGCCCGAGATTGAACAAATGGCGGATGCCGGACATCTCGTTGAGGCGGCCCGCCTTTGCGAGCGCCACCTCGACGACGCCGGCCCGTCCGCCGACGCGCTTGTGCTCCTCGGCCTGATTCGCGATGCCGCAGGCAATGCTGGGGGCGCGATCGAGCTCTATCGCAAGGCGCTCTATCTCGATCCGCATCACGAGGCAGCACTTGCCCATCTCGCGCTCAGGCTGGAGCAGCAAGGTGACGATGCCGCCGCGGCGCGGCTCAAGGAGCGCATGCGACGGATCGGCGGGAGGGGGGCGAAGTGAACGCCTCGCCGGCACCATCGATCCTCGCGGAACCGGTTGTCGACAGCTGCTGGAATCGAATCGGCACGCGCGGCGACCGTTCCTGCCCCGAGCTCGCCGAGCACATTCGCTGCCGCAACTGTCCGGTTTTCGCCGACGCTGCGCGCGCGCTTCTCGACCGTCCACCGCCGGCTGGCTATGCCGCGGCGTGGAACAGCCATCTCACAGCCGCCAAAGCCGCCGCGCCGGGAAAAACTCGCTCGGCCGTGATCTTTCGCCTCAACGCCGAGTGGTTTGCCCTGCCGACCGACCTCTTCGACGAAGTCACTGAAACACGTCATGTGCACCCGCTGCCCCACCGGCGCAATCCGACGGTGCTCGGGTTATACAACGTGCGCGGCGAGGTAATCGTCTGCATCTCCCTCCATGCCATGCTTGGCTTGCCGGACATGCCCCGCGATACCGTCGATGGCGCTCCCGCCATCCGGCGCCCGCGATTGGTGGTGATCCGGCACGCGAGCGGACCGGCCGCCTTCCGCGTCGACGAGGTGCAGCCGACCTTCCGCGTCGATGAGACCGCGCTCAGGACCGTGCCGACAACGATAGCCAAGGCGGGCTCCAACTACGTCAAGGGTCTGTTTGCCTGGAAAGAGCAAGCGGTCGGCTATCTAGATGCTGATCGAATTGTGCATGCCATCAATCAGAGCCTCGCATGAGCGCCCAGGACCTCAGCCAGCTTTCGATGCAGGATCTGTTCCGCCTGGAAGCGGAAAGCCAGACCGAGGTATTGACGACGGGTCTGCTCGCACTTGAGCGTGATCCGCAGGCCCGCGACCAGCTTGAGACTTGCATGCGAGCGGCCCATTCGCTGAAGGGCGCCGCCCGTATCATCGATCTCGACACCGGCGTCGCGCTCGCCCACGCAATGGAAGACCTATTGGTGGCGGCACAAGCCGGTCGGACGGCGCTGGCCCACGAGCACATCGATCTCCTTCTCCGCGGTGCCGACCTGATGATCGCGCTCGCACAGGCCCCCGAGCTGAAACCGGGCGAGGGGACCAGCGCGCGACGCGCCGAAGTCGATCGCTTCATTGCGGAGCTAAAGGCGATCCGCGACGGCGCTCCACCGGGCCCGCAGGCGGCGAGCGGGGCGGATGAAATCGCGAGCAAGCCGAGACAAGCGCTGCCCGCCGCCAGTCCTGCGGATGAGCCGCGTCAGGGGGAAAGGCGGCCCCAATCCGTGGCGAGCCGGCCGGTCGCGACGTCGTCTCCGCAAATCGCCAACGCGCCAGACCGCGGTCTCCGGGTAAGCATCGAGAACCTTACGCGACTTCTCGGGCTCGCCGGCGAGTCGCTGGTCGAATCGCGCTGGCTGACGCCTTTCGGTGAATCGCTGCTTCGGTTGAGGCGACTGCAGCAGGACGCCGGCAAGGCGATCGAGCGGATACGCGACCGTGTGCCGGCGGGAAGTCTCGCCGAGCCTATCGAATCCGCCTTGCTCGAGGCCCAGCGTCACGTCGAGATGTGCCAGAGCTTTCTTGCCGAGCGCCTGGCCGAGGTAGAGCAGTCGGATCGCCGGGCGAGCAGCCTGTCACATCGTCTTTACGAGCAGGCAATGGCCTGTCGGATGCGGCCCCTCGCCGACGGGGTCGCGCACTTTCCGCGCATGGTCCGCGATGTCGGCCGCTCGCTCGGCAAGGCAGTCCGGCTGGACATCGTCGGCGCCGCGACCCCGGTTGATCGTGACGTTCTCGAGATGCTCGATGCACCGCTCGGCCACCTTCTACGCAACGCCGTCGATCACGGCGTCGAAACTCCCGAGGAGCGGCGCGCGGCCGGCAAGCCGGCAGAGGCGGTCGTGCGGCTCGAGGCTCGCCACAATGCCGGTGCGCTCGAGATCGTCGTCGCCGACGATGGCTCAGGCATCCACACCGATCGGCTGCGCGAGACGGTGGTCAGGCGCGAGCTCGCCAGCGCCGATACCGTCGCCCGGTTAAGCGAGCCGGAGCTGTTCGAGTTCCTGTTCCTGCCGGGCTTCACTCTGAAGAACGAGGTCAGCGAAATCTCTGGGCGAGGGGTCGGCCTCGACGTCGTGCAAGCCATGCTGAGGAAGGTGCGCGGCGTCGCGCATATCATCTCCGAGCCGGGCCGTGGCACCCGTTTCCATCTGCAGCTGCCGCTGACCCTGTCGGTTGTCCGGACGCTTCTCGCCGAGGTTGCCGGCGAGCCCTACGCCTTTCCTCTCGCGCATCTGGCGCGAGCCGTGGTGCTCCCCAAAGGCGACGTCAAGGTCGTGGCCGGGCGACAATATTTCGACCTCGATGGCGAGCCGGTCGGCTTGGCCCTGGCCGAGCAAATCCTCGGCGGCAAGGCGAGCCGCGTCGGTGACGCTCTTTCCGTGCTCGTCATCACCGGTCGAGGCAGCCGTCACGGCCTCGTTGTCGACCGATTCATCGGCGGACGTGAGCTGGTCGTGCGCGCCCTCGATTCGCGCCTCGGCAAGATCAAGGACATCAGCGCCGCGGCCTTGATGGAGGACGGCGCCCCCGTGCTCATCGTTGACGTCGAGGATCTCATCCGATCGATGGAGAAGCTTGCCGAGGCCGATCGCCTCGACATGGTCGCAGGCTCGGCAAGCAGCGAGACCCGCGAGCGCAAGCGGGTGCTGGTCGTCGACGATTCGCTCACTGTGCGTGAGCTCGAGCGCAAGCTTCTCGACCGGCAGGGCTATCGCGTCGAGGTCGCGGTCGACGGCATGGACGGCTGGAACATGTTGCGCAGCAGCCGCTTCGATCTGGTCATAACCGACATCGACATGCCGCGCATGGATGGGATCGAGCTGGTCACAAAGATCCGCCGCGATGCGGGCCTTCGTTCACTGCCGGTGATGGTGGTCTCCTACAAGGATCGTGAGGAGGACCGCCACCGCGGCTTGGAGGCTGGTGCTGATTACTACCTGACCAAAGGCAGCTTTCAGGACGAGACGCTCGTCCGGGCAGTCGCCGACCTGATTGGCGAGGCAGCGTGAGGATCGGCATCGTCAACGACAGGCGCATGGTGGCCGAGGCGCTGCGGCGCGCACTCGCGCTGGCGCCCGAGCACAAGGTGGCATGGATCGCCGGCGACGGGGCCGCCGCCGTCAGCGCCTGTGTGCGCGACACTCCCGATCTGGTATTGATGGACCTGATCATGCCGGGCATCGACGGCGTCGAGGCGACCCGCCGCATCATGGCGGCGACGCCGTGCCCGATCCTGATCGTGACCGCAAGCGTCGACGACAATGCCGGACGGGTCTTCGAGGCGATGGGCTGCGGGGCGCTCGACGCCGTCGACACGCCAGCGCTCGGCTCGTCCGACGTCGCCGCCGCAGCAGCGCCGCTCCTCGCGAAAATCGCCGCCGTCGGCCGACTGACCGCCGGTGCGCACAGGCCGGCGGCCGCCCCTGCTCGCCCGCAGGAGGGGTATATCTCGCGACGCGCCCTCGTGGCCATCGGGGCATCGGCCGGCGGCCCGGCGGCTCTGGCGGCGCTTTTTGGCAGCCTTCCGGCAGACTTTCCCGCGGCAGTCGTCGTCGTGCAGCACGTCGATCAGCGTTTTGCGCCAGGGATGGCCGAGTGGCTCGCGCAGCAGTCGTCGCTTGCGGTGCGGCTCGCCCGCGAGGGCGATCGTCCAATGCCAGGGACCGCGCTGATAGCCGGCAGCGACGATCATCTCGTCCTCGCTACCGGCGAGCGCCTTGGCTATGTCGCCGAGCCGCTCGAGGCGGTCTATCGGCCGTCTATCGACGTCTTCTTCGATAGCGTCGTGCGGCGCTGGACGGGGCGAGCCTTCGGCGTCCTCCTGACCGGCATGGGCGCCGACGGCGCGGCCGGCCTCAAGGCGCTGCGCGGCAAGCGCTATCACACGATTGCCCAAGACAAGGCAACGAGTGCCGTCTATGGCATGCCGAAGGCGGCCGCCGCTATCGGCGCCGCCGATGAGGTATTGCCCCTTGGTGGGATAGCCCCACGACTCGTGCAGCTTCTTCAAGCGGACGCGGTTCGCGCACGGTTACCGGGATGAGCGCGACGGGAACCGGCATCGTCCAGCCAGCGGCCCTGCCGGCGTCGTTGCATCGCGACGTCAGCGTCCTGCTCGTCGACGACCAGCTGATGATCGGCGAGGCCGTCTTGAGAAGCTAAGCGAAAGCTGAGCGACATAGCCGAACCCCTTGCGTTTCCGCCATTTCTCGCGCACGATGTCTGAGGAAGCTGTTGGCCACGTTTGCGGACACGGCCACGGGGCGGCCCCGCCCGCTAGGACACTGACAATGACGACGAAGAAGCCCTTCCGTTTCACCGACGAGTACCTCAAGCGGGCGATGGCCGCTGCCACCGGCGAGACCATCGTGTTCGAGGACGGCAACGGGTTGGGCGCTCGCATCTCGCCCAGCAACGTCTCCTTCATCGCCCAGCTGCGGATGAAGGACGGCCGGCGCTGGCGGGAGAAGATCGGACGCTGGGGCACGATCACCGTCCAGCAGGCGCGTGACGCGGTGAGCGTGCTCGCCGGCAAGATCGCCACCGGCATCGATCTCCGGGAGGAGCGCCGCAAGGCGGAGGAGGAGCGCTCGCGCCGCGAAGCGGCAGCGAAACAGGAGGCGGAGGCCAGCCGCCTCACCGTAGGCTTCCTCGTCGACCAGTGGCACCGCCGGCATCTCATCGCCAAGCAGCGGCGTGATTATGCGAAGGCGGCCTATAGCCGGGTCGTCCGCCATTTCGAGAGCTTCCTCGACGTGCCGGTGGCGCTCCTCGACCGCAAGACGGTGCGGCGGCGGATCGATCAGATGCTAGACGAGGACGGACCCGGACCCGACGCCACGCGCAACGCAGTCGCGTCGCTGAAGGCCGCCCTTCGCTGGGCGCTGTCGGAGGAGCTGATCGACGATGATCCGCTCGCCGCCCTCAAGCTGCCGGACAAGGGCGCCGACCGTGAGCGCACCCTCGACATCGGCGAGGTGAGGCGGGCGTGGAACGCCGCCGACCGGCTACCCTATCCCGGCGGCCAGTTCGTCAAGCTGCTCGTGCTCACCGGCTGCCGCCGCAGCGAGATCAGCGGCCTGCGCTGGTCCGAGATCGGGGACGCCGACGACGGCCCGGTGATCAGCCTTCCCGGCATTAGAACCAAGAACAACGTCGGCCATCGTGTTCCGCTGTCGAAGGCCGCGCTGACGGTGATCGCCGAGTGCGGGCGCCATCGTATCCTCGGCGCCGTTCACGTGTTCACCAACGACGGCGCCGTGGCGTTTCGCGATTTCGTCAGGACCAAGCGGGCGCTCGATGCCGAAGCGGGCATCGCGCCATGGACGTTTCACGATCTGAGGCGAAGCCTTGTTACATGGCTGGCGGCGCAGGGCTATGACCCCGTGACCATAGACCTGTTGCTTGGGCACGCCCCCGCGACGCTCAGCCCGGTAGCAAAAATCTATCAGCGCTTCGATCACGCCGACAGCCGGCGCGAGATGCTCGAACGCTGGGGCTCGGCGCTGACGGCGCCGCCGGCCGAGGTGGTCCGCATCAAGCAGCAGCGCGGTCGCTAAGAAAGCTATTGCGTCGCAGGCATTCTCGTGATGTTCTGGCCTCGGTCAGTCTCCCTGCCACCCGGCCTCCCGGCCAGCCGAATGGGTTCTCGGTAGGAAAAGAAAGCAAACCCCCAGGGAGTTGCGCCCCCACGCGGCGCAGGGAGGGTTTGCTTGGACGATCATTCAGAAGACGAACCGCACTTCGATGTGCCCGCACCGGCGTTCGCGACCATCGAGCAGGCGGCGGCCTATGTCGGCCTCACCAAGTGGGAGCTGTGGCGGTTACGTCGCGACGGCGGCGGCCCGGTCTTCATTGCGTACGGGGTGCGAGTTCGCTACCCGTGGCCCGAGCTGATCGCGTGGGCAAACAGCCTCCCGCGCTTCACCTCGATTGCCGACCGTCACGCCCGCGACCCGAACCGCGCCCGCAACGCTGGGCGACAGAACCAGGGCGCGGCCTATGCACGTAAGGCAAAGCAGGCCAAGCGTGCTCGGGAAGCTGACGATGGGCAGACTGGCTTAGGCCAAGATCATCATGAGTTCGGCGCACATCTCGGCGCTCGGACCATTGGCGGGTGCACTGCGCCTCGCCGAGGCCGTGGCAGGGCCAAAAGAAGCGCGGAGCCGCCCGACGAACGGCTACGACCGCCCGACGAACGGCTACGACCGCCCGACGAACGGCTACGATCGCCCGACGAACGGCTACGATCGCCCGCCGACGCCGACGTCGATAGTGGCGCGGCATGACGGGGCTCGATCCGCGCTCGGTGGCCCGCGCCCTCGGCGGCGACGCCTACTCCAGCTACGCCCTCGTCCCCGGCCCCGGCCACAGCGGCCGTGACCGCTCGCTATTAATTGAGATCGACCCCTCCGCGCCCGAAGGATTCACGGTGCACACGTTCTCGGTGCGCGACGATTGGAAGCAATGCCGCGACTACGTCCGGGAGCGGCTCGGCCTCTCTTCCTCTTGGCGGCGCTATCCTGAGGCCTGGACGCGGCGGCGGCTGCTGCCGACGGCAGCCCCGATTGAGCGACGCCACCTCGACGAGGGCGACGATCGCGCCGCGAAGAACGGCGCGCTCGCGCTCCGTCTCTGGCATGAGGCGGGCGATCCTCGCGGGACGATCGTCGAAGCGCGGCTCCGCCGCCACCGTTGCGGCATCGAGATTGACGCGGCCGTCGCCGGTCGCGTTATTCGCTATCACTCTCATTTGTGGCACGCTGAGACGCGGCAACATCTGCCCGGCATGCTCGCATTGTATCGGCGGATCGATGACGACGCGCCGGTTGCGATCCACCGCACGTTCATTGGACCCGACGGCCGGAAGATCGACCGGAAGATGCTCGGGCCGGTCACGGGCGCGGTCATCAAGCTCGACGCCGACGAGGATGTGACGTTCGGCCTCTTCTTGGGCGAGGGCGTCGAAACTTCTCTCGCCGCCCGGCAGATGGGCCTCAGCCCCGCGTGGGCGACCGGGTCGGCGGGTGCCATCGCCGCTTTCCCAGTGCTGCCGGGCGTCGATGCACTGACCGTGCTTGGCGAGATCGACCGCCACGACACCAATCTGAGGGGTGCGCATGCGGTCGAGCGGCGGTGGCGCGCGGCCGACCGGGAGGTGTTTTACACGATCTCGCAGTTTGGCAAGGACATGAACGACGCTCTTGCTGGCGGAAGGGCTGAGGGATGACCGCGCGCGTCGAGGTACCGCCGCCGGAAGGTGCGGTCGGCAAGGTCAAGATCGTCCGGCTCGATGGGTCGCAGCCGTTGCCCGACGATCTCTCGCCGTTGGCACCGTCGAAGCCAACACCGGCGTCGATTGACAGTTGGCCGGAGCCACTCAGCAAAGAAGCCTATCATGGCATTGCGGGCGAGATCGTCCGGGCCATCGAGCCCAATACGGAAGCGGACCCGGTGGCAATCTTGCTTCAGTTCCTCGCAGCCTTCGGCAACGCTTGCGGTCGGCATTCCTATTATCAGGTCGAGGGGGATCGCCACCCGGCGGTTATATGGCCCGTCCTTGTCGGGCCAACCGCAAAGGGGCGGAAGGGAACCGCCTTGGGACGTGTGCGCGAAGTCATGGTCCAGGTCGATCCAGGTTGGACGAGGGATCATATCGTCAGCGGGCTTTCGAGTGGCGAGGGCATCGTCCACGCGGTCCGCGATCCAGTAGTAAACGGTGACGGCGAGGAAGTTGCCGCTGGGGTGGCTGACAAGCGTCTTCTGGTCACTGAGCAGGAGTTCGCCTCGCCGCTCCGTCACATGGAGC
>Ga0318563_10000906_pt1 | contig 12330 bp, 13 predicted proteins | sample GRESIP066b5f19_FD_203689 | JGI IMG/M metagenome (GOLD analysis project Ga0318563, IMG submission 203689) | Tropical soil microbial communities from Luquillo Experimental Forest, Puerto Rico - GRE.SIPMG.066b5f19 | ecosystem: Environmental > Terrestrial > Soil > Tropical forest > Bulk soil... | reverse complement strand
GCCGCGCGCTCGGAGAGGCGCTGGCGAGGCTGCATCGCGGCGGTGCCGATTTCGCGGTCACGCGCCGCAACGCGCTCTCGGTCGGCGGCTGGCGCCCGCTCTTCGAGGCGGCGGCGCCGCGGGCCGACAGCGTCACGAAGGGCCTTTCGGCGGAGATCGAGACGGCCCTGTCGGCGCTCGAGCGCGGCTGGCCCACGGAGCTCCCGGTCGGCAACATCCATGCGGACCTCTTTCCCGACAATGTGTTCTTCATCGGCAAGGAGCTGTCGGGCGTGATCGATTTCTATTTCGCCTGCACCGATGCGCTGGCCTATGACCTCGCGGTCTGCCTCAACGCCTGGTGCTTCGAGCCGGATTGCTCCTTCAACCGCACCAAGGGCCAGGCTTTCCTCTCGGGCTATCGCGGCCTGCGGCCTCTCGAGGCGGCCGAGATCGAGGCCTTGCCGCTGCTCGCCCGTGGGGCGGCGCTCCGTTTCCTGCTCACGCGTCTCGTCGATTGGCTCAACGTGCCGCAAGGCGCCCTCGTCAGGCCCAAGGACCCGATCGAATATCTGCGCAAGCTGCGCTTCCATGGACGGGTCGCGAGCGCCGCCGAATATGGGCTCCTCGCATGAGCGACAAGGTGGTGATTTTCACCGACGGGGCCTGCTCCGGCAATCCGGGGCCCGGCGGCTATGGCGTCATCCTGATCGCCGGCAGACACCGCAAGGAGCTCAAGGGTGGCGAGCCGCATACCACCAACAATCGCATGGAGCTGATGGCGGCGATCGCGGCGCTCGAGGCCTTGAACCGCCCCTGCACGGTCGAGCTCCACACCGATTCGCAGTATTTGCGGCTCGGCATCACCCAGTGGCTGGCCGGCTGGAAGCGCAATGGTTGGCGCACCGCCTCGCGCCAGCCGGTCAAGAACGAGGATCTATGGCGCCGTCTCGACGCGGTGGCGCAGCGCCACCGCGTCGATTGGCGCTGGGTCAAGGGCCATGCCGGCCATGACGAGAATGAGCGCGCCGATGAGCTTGCGCGCGAAGGGCTGAAAGAGGCGTTGGCCGCATGAGCAAAGGCACTCACACATTCGAGGGGCGCCTCTCCGCAGTCGCCGACGAGGTCGAGCAGCGGCTCGAGGTCATCTTGTCGCGCGACACGCAGGAGATCGCGGGTGAGTTCGCCTGGCCCGAGCGGCTGCGCGCCGCCATGCGTCATGCGGTGCTCGGCGGCGGCAAGCGGCTGCGGCCTTTCCTCGTGGTCGAGACCGCGCGGCTTCTCGGGCGCGACGGTCTCGGCCCGCTGCTCGCCGGCTGCGCGCTCGAGCTCGTGCATTGCTATTCGCTGGTGCATGATGATCTGCCGGCCATGGATGATGACGATCTGCGGCGCGGCCGGCCGACCGTGCACAAGGCCTTCGACGAAGCGACCGCGATCCTCGCGGGCGACGCGCTCCTGACGCTCGCTTTCGAGGTGATGGCAGACGGCGCGATCGACGCGCGGGCGCAGACGCGCCTCGATCTCACCTTGGCGCTGGCGCGTGCCGCCGGCACTGCCGGCATGGTCGGCGGCCAGATGCACGATCTCGACGCCGAAACCCTCTCGGCGCGCGGCCTGCCGCCGCTCGGCGAGGCCGAGATCCGCCGTCTCCAGGCGATGAAGACCGGCGCCCTTCTCGCTTTCGCGGTCGACGCCGGCGCCATGCTCGGCCGGACCGATGCGCAGACGCGCCGCCGGCTCGCGACCTATGGGCAGGCGCTCGGTGCGACCTTCCAGATCGCCGACGACATCCTCGATGTCGAGGCGACCGCGCATGAGCTTGGCAAGGCGACCGGCAAGGACGCGGCGCGCGGCAAGGCGACGCTCGTCGCGGCGCTCGGCCTCGAACGCGCCAAGGCAGAGCGCGACCGGCTCGCCGCGGTCGCGGTCGAGGCCTTGTCCGGATTCGGCAGCGAGGCGGAGGTGATGCGCGACGCTGCTCGCTTCATGGCAAAGCGCCGCGCTTGAGCCGCAAGGCGCTAGGCCAAAGCGAATCGGGGTCCTGGATCGCAGGCGTCGACGGCTGCCGCAAAGGCTGGATCGTGGCGAGCGAGCGGCTCGCAGCGCCAGGAAAGATCGAAATCGCGGTCCATTCGGGCTTCTCTCCCGTCCTCGACTGGCGCGATCCGCCGGCGGTGATCGCAGTCGACATGCCGATCGGCCTGCCCGAGCGCATTGGCGCCGGTGGGCGCGGCCCCGAGGCGATCGTACGCCGGCTGATCGGACAACGGCGCTCCTCGGTCTTCTCCATACCGTCACGCGGAGCGGTCGAGGCGCAAGATTACGCCGCTGCCTGTGCGATCGCGTCCGCCACTTCGGACCCCCCGCGCAAGCCGTCGAAACAAGCCTTCATGCTGTTTGCGAAGATCCGCGAGATCGACCTCCTGCTGCGCGCTCCGGCCCAAGAGCTCGAGCCGCCATCCTTCGCCGAGCGCGTCTTCGAGGCGCATCCGGAACTCGCCTTCTGGCGCCTCAACGGCGAGCGCCCCTTGCGTCATCCGAAGAAGATCAAGGGCCGCCCTAATCCCGACGGCATGAGCGAACGCCGGCGCATCTTGCGCGAGGCTGGGCTGCCGGCCGCGCTCGTCGCGGGCGAGCCGCCACGCGGCGCGGCGGCGGACGACCTCCTCGATGCGCTCGCGCTCCTCGCCATCGCGCGTCGCATCCGCGCCGGCACGGCGCTGCCGCATCCGGCCCCGCCCAGCCGCGACGCGCACGGCCTGCCGATCGCGATCTGGGCCTGAAAGCGATCCCCGGACCGCCGGCCTCCGGCTGGCTCTTCGCCAGATCGGACGGGCGTGGCGTCGGCAAGCAAGGGCCGTGAGGATGGTGGCGGTCCAAGCGCGCGATGCCTGCAGCATTTCGCGTGATCACCGTTGCGTGATCTGCCATGAGACGAGAAGATGCGCGCGCGTTTCGCCGCCGGGGAGCTTGCCTGACCACGATGTCGACCGTTCTCGAGACCAGGGATGCGACCATCCGTTTCGGCGGTCATGTCGCGGTCGATGCCGTCTCCTGCGGCTTCGAGCGCGGCACGTTGACCGCGATCGTCGGCCCGAACGGGGCCGGTAAGACCACCTATTTCAACCTGATCTCGGGTCAGCTCCCCTTGAGCGCCGGGAGCGTCGCGCTGAAGGGCGAGGATATCTCCCGCCTGCCGCCGGCCGAGCGGGCCAAGCGCGGGCTCGGGCGCGCCTTCCAGCTCACCAATCTCTTCCCCAATCTCACGGTGCGCGAGAATGTCCGGCTCGTCGTGCAGGCGCGAGCTCGGCGCGGCTTCGACATCTTGTCGCTCGCCGAGGCGCAGCGCGATCTGATCGAGGCGGCCGACGCGGTGCTGGCGCGCATGCAGCTCTCCGGCCTCGCCGAGCGCCCGGCCTCGGTGCTGTCGCATGGCGATCAGCGCAAATTGGAGGTGGCGATGCTGGTCGCGCTCGAGCCGGACGTCTTCATGTTCGACGAGCCGACGGCCGGAATGAGTGTCGACGAGGTGCCGACCGTGCTCGACCTGATCGCGAGCCTCAAATCCGACAAGAGCAAGACCATCCTGCTCGTCGAGCACAAGATGGATGTGATCCGGGCGCTCGCCGACCGCATCATCGTGCTGCATCAGGGCCGCCTCGTCGCGGATGGCGAGCCGAAGGCGGTGATCGCCTCGCCGATCGTCCAGGAGGCGTATCTCGGGGTCGCGGCGCCCAAAGGCGCGGCATCCGAGGCGGGAGCTGCGGCGTGACCCTGCTCCGGCTCTCTGGCGTCCACACCCATATCGGGCGCTACCATATCCTGCAGGGCGTCGATCTCGATGTGCCCGAAGGCGAGATGACGGTGCTGCTCGGGCGAAACGGCGCCGGCAAGTCCACCACCATGCGCACCATCATGGGGCTGTGGCGGGCTTCCGCGGGCAGCATCACCTTCGACGGCGCCGCCATCGAGAAGGAGGCGACGCCCGCGATCGCCCGCCGCGGCATCGGCTATGTGCCGGAGAATATGGGCATCTTCGGTGGCCTCACGGTGCGCGAGAACCTGGTGCTGGCCGCCGCCTCCGGCCCCATTTCGGCCGAGCGACTCGAGCGCGTCCTGAGCTTGTTCCCGCCGCTCAAGACCTTCTATGAGCTCCCCGCCGGCAATCTCTCGGGGGGCCAGAAGCAGATGCTGTCGATCGCGAGAGCCATGATCGAGAAGCGCCGCCTGGTGCTGGTCGACGAGCCCTCGAAAGGCCTCTCCCCCTCGATGGTCAAAACCATGACCGAGGCGCTCGCCGAGCTCAAGCGCTCCGGCACCACAATCCTCATGGTCGAGCAGAATTTCGCGACCGCCGAGGCGCTTGGCGACAGCGTCGCCATCATGGATGACGGCCGCATCGTGCATCGCGGTCGCATGGCCGAGCTCGCTGCCGATCGCAGCCTGCAGGAGAAGCTGATGGGCCTCTCGCTCGAGGCGCATCAATGAGTGGGGAGCCGTCGATGGGCGGTACGCTGCAGAAGGCTGCCCAGGCGAAGGCTGCGCCCACCCCAAAGCCGCTCGTTGCAATGCTCGATCGCCAGGCGCCAATCCTCGTCTGCGTCGTCCTCGCCCTCATCGGCCTCCTCGCGATCGGGGCGCCCTCGACCTGGCTGACCTTGACCCTCGCCGGCCTCGCCATGGGGACGCTGATCTTCATCATCGCGTCTGGCCTCACCATCGTGTTCGGCTTGATGGATGTGATCAATTTCGGTCATGGCGCCTTCGTCACCATCGGCGCCTATATGGGCTATGCGACGCTCGCCGCGCTTCCGGGGCTCGCCGGCGCCGAAGGGGCCTTGCCGAACCTTGCCGCCATCCTCGCGGCCGCGCTCATCGCGATGCTCGTCACCGGGATCCTCGGGCTCGCCTTCGAGCGCATCATCCTGCGGCCGGTCTATGGCTCGCATCTCAAGCAGATCCTCGTCACCACGGGCGGGCTGATCATCCTGCAGCAATTGACCATCGTGGTCTTCGGTCCGGTCGCCATCCATCTCGACCGGCCGCCGCTGCTCAAGGGCGCGCTCGTTTACGGTGACACCATCATCGAGAGCTACCGCATCGTTGCCGTCATCATCGGTGTCGCCTTGCTCATCGCCCTCAAGCTCCTCATGACGCGCACCAAGATCGGCCTCCTGGTGCGCGCCGGCGTCGAGGACAAGGAGATGGTCGAGGCGCTGGGCTACCGCATCCGGCGGCTCTTCATCGGCGTCTTCGCGTTGGGCTCGGCCTTCGCCGGCCTCGGCGGGCTAATGTGGGGTCTTTATCAGGAGACGGTCGATGTCGGGCTCGGCTCCGAGACGCTGATCCTCGCCTTCATCGTGGTGATCATCGGCGGGCTCGGCTCGATCGAAGGCTGCTTCGTCGGCGCCCTGCTGGTCGGACTCGTCGCGAGCTACACGGCGTTTCTCGCGCCGAAGCTCGCCCTCGTCTCCAATATCGCGCTCATGCTGGCGATCCTGATGTGGCGTCCACAAGGGCTCTATGGGGTGGGGAAGACGCGATGAGCAGGAGTCCAAACGCAAGCCCAAGCCTGAGCCCAAACCTTGGCCCAAGCCTTGCGCAGCGGCTGATCTCGGGCGACCGGCCAGGCAGTGCGGCGCTGGCCACCTTGCTGCTTCTCGTGCCCGCTGGCCTTGCGCTCACGCCCTTCCTCTTCGCTGGAGCGCGCCCGCTCGACACGGCGGCGCGCATCGCGATCTTCATCGTGCTCGTCGCGAGCTATGACATCCTCATCGGCTATACGGGCATCGTCTCCTTCGCCCACACCATGTTCTTCGCGCTCGGCGCCTATGGGGTGGCGCTGGCGTTGACGAGCCTCGGCCCGAGCTTCGCGGCGATCGGGCTCGGCCTCCTTTTGGGAGGGCTCGCCGCAGCTCTTGTCGGCGTGCTGCTCGGCCTCTTCCTGCTCAGGGTGCGCGCGATCTTCTTCTCCATGGTGACGCTCGCGGTCGCCAGCGCCTTCGCGGTGCTGGTATCGCAGCTCTCCTTCCTGACGGGCGGCGAGGATGGGTTGAGCTATGCGGTGCCGCGCGTGCTGACGCCGGCCTTCCGTCTCGTCGACGGCACCGTGCTCGGCGCCCGCATCGACGGGCGGCTCATCGCCTATTACGCGGTGCTGGTCATCGCACTCATCTCGTTTTTGATGATGCTGCGCATCGTCAACTCACCCTTCGGGCGAGTGCTGAAGGCGATCCGCGAGAACGGCTTTCGGGCTGAGGCCATCGGCTACGAGGTGGCGCGCTACCGCATGCTCGCCAATATCGTCGCCGCCATCTTCGCGGCGCTCTCCGGCGCGCTCATCGCGATCTGGCTCAAATATACCGGCCCTGCCACCACGCTCTCGCTCGAGATCATGACCGACGTCTTGCTGATGGTGGTGGTCGGCGGCATGGGCACCCTATACGGCGCCGTCATCGGCGTCGCCGTTTTCACCCTGATGCAGAATTACCTGCAGGACCTGATGCGGCTCGTCTCGACGACCGACGTCAAGGTGCCGGTCGTGACCGAGCTCCTGAGCCCGGACCGCTGGCTGTTCTGGCTCGGCGTTCTCTTCGTCGCCTCGGTGTATTTCTTCCCCTCAGGGATCGTCGGCTCGCTGAGGGCCTGGCCGCGCCGCGACCGAGGCCGACCTCGATTTCAGGCTGACCGAGATTGAGGCTGACTTGGCGAGCTGCCTACTCGGCCGCCTCGATCAATTCGATGTCTTTCCTGAGCAGGGTGTTGACGAGCTCACTCAGTGACACGCCGCGTGCCTCAGCGCGCGCTGTCAGGAACGCCAATATCTCGGGATCGAGATGAACCGGCGGTACCAGCACCGCCTCCGGGCGGAAGAATTTCCCGCGTTCAGCTTTGGAAAAGTCGTATTGGTCTTTCATGCGCCCTCACGATATTGGCGAGCCTCGTTTTTGGTGGGTCGCCTCGCCGAGATGATCCGCACTGCAGCCCGATCAATCGCGATCTCGCGCCAACCATGCACAATCACAAGGAGCTTCCCGCCGCCTGTCGCACCTAAGGTGATGCAACGCTCCTCGCCGACACTGTGTTCTGCGTCGAATATAGTGAGCGCAAGAGGATCGTGGAACGCCGTCATCGCGTCTTCGAACGTGGCGCCGTGCCTAGAGGCGTTCCGCGCTGCCTTCGCCGGGTCCCAGTCGAAGTCGATCTGCATGGCCACAACCATCGCGGCGGGCGACCCGGCTGCGCAATTGACCTGCGAGCATCGCCAACTCATCCCGCGGGGGTACGCTAGCGGCTGACGGGAAATCGAGCAATGTGGCGCACCCCTTACGCCCTTACGCCGAGCGCATCAGCTCGCGCGCCAGGCGCACCACGGCTTCGCGCTCCTCGAAATGTGGCATATGGCCGAGGCCGGCGAAGAGATGCAGCGCCACTTGTCCCGGTAAGCCCTGCGCATGGCGGGCGCTGATGATGCGGTCTTCCGAGCCGAAGACGAGCTTCACCGGAATTGTGAGTCGCGACAGGGTGGGGCGCACGTCGAAAGCCTGCGTGCTGTCGGGGAAAAGGCATTGCGATACGTGCTCGAGCCCCTCGCGCACGCCTTGCGCTTCGAGTTGGCGCAAGGTTGCAGCCGTGAAGGAGGCGCCGAGCGCGGCCTGATCCGCGGTCAGGAGCCGCAGCCAGGGAGCGAGGCTTGCGAGGCTTCTCGCCCGCAAGAGACCTGCAATGAAAGCCCCGTTGATGTCCGGGCCGAGCCCGCCCGGCGCGACGAGGAAAAGCGAGCGCGTCGCGCTCCCGTCCCGGCCCGCGAGCGCCGTCGCGACGGCACCGCCGAGCGAGTGCCCGGCGAGATGGGTGGCGTCGAGCCCCTCGGCACGCAGCGTCTCGGCAACGGCCTCCACCATGTCGTCGAAGCCGCCGATGCGGTGCGTCGCCGAGCCCCCATGGCCCGGCAGGTCGATGCCGAGCACCGGGCATTTCGGCTGCAAGGTCGCGACGAAGAGGCGCCAGGCATTGAGGTCGCCGCCGAAGCCGTGCAGCAGAACGAGCGGTGTGCCTTCGCCCTTGCGCAGCCATTGGCGATGGAGCGCGCCCGCCGCAATGGCGGACGTCGCGAGGCCCGCCGCCGCGGCGGTCGTCGCGATATCCGCGGCCTGGACGCGCCCGAGCGGCCCGCTGCCCGTGACCTGATCGAGGTCGATCCCGGCTTCGCGCGCGAGGCGGCGCGCGAGCGGCGTGGCCCGCGGCGATGCCTTGCCGGCCTGAGCTGGCCGCGGTAACGGAACCTCAATCTGTGATGCTGCGGCCGCCGGGCGAGCCGGTGCGGCGGCAGCATTTGCGGTCGCGGCCGGGCGGGCCTCGGTTGCGGAAGTCTTGGCGGGAGTCTTCGCAGTCGCCTTCGCCTCGCCTTCGGCGTCGATCCAGGCGACGGTCGAGCCGACCGGCAGCGGCGAGTCGAGCGTCGCTGCGAGATCACGAATGACGCCCGAAGCGGGCGCCTCAACCTCCATGGCGGCCTTGTCAGTCTCGATCTCGAAGATCGGCTGGCCCTTGGCGACGCTCTCGCCATTGGCGACATACCAGCGCGAGATCCGCCCCTCCGCCATGTCCATGTCGACACGCGGCAGGATGACTTCGGTGGGCATCAGATCCTGCCGCCGACGAGGCGCCGCACCGCGGCGGCGATCGCCGGGGTCTGGGGCACCGCCGCCTTCTCGAGCTGCGGATTATAGGGGATCGGGCATTCGGCGCCGCCGAGCCGCAGGATCGGCGCGTCGAGATAGTCGAAGGCCTCGCTCTCTGCGATGGCGGCGCTCACCTCCGCGCCGATGCCGAGGGTCTTGACGCCTTCATAGACGCAGACGAGGCGATGCGTGCGCTTGACGCTGTCGACAAGTGTCTGCGTGTCGAGGGGGCGCAGCGAGCGCAGGTCGATGACCTCGGCCTCGATGCCCTCATGCGCGAGCTCGGCTGCGGCCTCGAGCGCGCGATGCACCATGATCGACGTCGCGACGATGCTGACATCGCGCCCCGGCCGCCGGATCTCGGCCTTGCCGATGGGCACCGTATAATGGCCTTCCGGCACCTCGCCCTTCATCTTGTAGAGCAGCTTGTGCTCGAAGATCATCACCGGATCGGGGTCGGCGATCGCGGCGAGCAGGCAGCCCTTGGCGTCATGGGGGGTCGAGGGCTGCAGTACCTTGAGGCCCGGCACATGGGCGAGCCACGCCTCGAGGCTCTGGCTGTGCTGCGCCGCGGCTCCCGTGCCCGAGCCCGAGGGGAAGCGCATCACCAGCGGCACCGACACCTCGCCGCCCAGCATGAAGCGGAGCTTCGCCGCCTGATTGACGATCTGCTCGATGGCGAGCGTGGCGAAATCGGAGAATTGGAACTCGAAGATCGGCCGCATGCCGGTCAGCGCCGCGCCGACCGCGACGCCGGCAGCACCGAGCTCGGAGATCGGCGTGTCCATCACCCGTTCGGGCCCGAAGCGACGCACCAGGTCGCCGGTCACCTGGAAGGCGCCGCCATAGACGCCGATATCCTCGCCCATGAGGAAGACGCGCTCATCGGCCTCCATGGCGATCGCCATTGCCTCCTGGATCGCCTGCGCATAGCTCAGCTCGCGCGGCGGCGCGGTATCGAGGGTCGCTGCGGCTGCGGTCATCGGCCTTGCGCCTCACTCCGTATAGACATAGCGGGTCAATTCATCGACCGAGGGCTCGGGGCTCGCCTTAGCGAATTCGATGCCGTCGGCGATCTCGCGCTCGACCTCCGCACGGATCGCCTCGATCTCGGAAGGCGAGACGAGGTCGAGCTCCACGAGCTCCGTCTCGAAGCCGTGGATCGGATCGCGCGCCTGCCAGGCCTCGATCTCCTCCTTGGTGCGATAACGGTTGCGGTCCGAGCGCGAATGGCCGCGGATGCGGTAAGTCTTGCTCTCGATCAGGGTCGGGCCCTCGCCGCGCCTTGCGCGCTCGACCGCGTCGAATGAGGCTTGTGCCACATCGGCGAAGCTGTTGCCGTCGACGATCACGCCCGGCATCGCATAGGCCTCGGCGCGCTCGGCGACGTTCTTCACGGCGGTCGAGCGCTCCGTCGAGGTCGACATGCCGTAGCCGTTGTTCTCGCAAACGAAGATCACCGGCAGCTTCCAGATCGAGGCCATGTTCAGGGCCTCGTGGAAAGCGCCCTCGTTGTTGGCCCCGTCACCGAAGAACGACACCACCACCGATTGGCGCTTCTGCTTCTTCATCGAGAGCGCGACGCCGACCGCGATCGGGATGCCGCCGCCGACGATGCCGTTCGCGCCGATATTGCCCTTCGACACGTCGGCGATGTGCATCGAGCCGCCGCGGCCGCGGCAATAGCCATCCTCCTTGCCGAAGAACTCGGCGAACATGCGCGCCACCTCGGCGCCCTTGGCGATGCAATGGCCGTGGCCGCGATGCGTCGAGGTGATGTAGTCGTCATCCCCGAGCGGCAGGCAGATGCCGACCGCGCTCGCCTCCTGGCCGATCGACAGATGCATTGTGCCATGCACCAGGCCGCGCATATAGGCATCCTCGGCCCCTTCCTCGAAGCGGCGGATCAGATGCATCTTGCGCAGCGACTGGCGCAGCACCTGCGGCGAGAGGCGCCGGTAGATCGCGGATCTGTTGCTGGCCGTGGCGCCCGCAAGTGCCGCGATCTCGGGCGATTGCATCGCGGGCGGCGCCTCAACCGTGGCGCGGCGGGATTTGACGATCTCGATCGACATGAATCAGCTCCCCTGTGCCGTCACGAAGCGCGCATCGGTCTGGTCGAGGCGGCGGCGTGTCTGCGTCACCACGAGCGCGTCATCGGGAACGCAATTCTCATAGGTGAGCCTCTGGCCGGCCTTGATCGGCGTCACGACCTTGGCGGCCTCGGCGAGGCCGAGCGGCAGGGCGCCGCCTTCCCGCGCCTCGATCCAGCGCATGGCGAAGCCGCGATAATCGCGCTCGCCGATCTTGCCGAGCCGCTCGCCGACCGCGAGATCGCGTTTTGCGACAGCGACGCATTCGGCGACCGGATGATCGAGCGGCTGCATGTCGGGGCGCTTATGCATGACGGCCCTGACCGCCGAGAGCGGCGTCTCGAGGCTCGTCAGGTGATAGGGGCGCAGCAGCGCGTAGCAGGGGCCGGGCCCGACCTTGAGATCGGTCATGCGCTCGGTAACCCGCTCGTGGCGCGGCTTGACCACGCAAAACACGCCCGGCGCCACGCCTTTGCCGATCGAGTAATCGACGACGCCCGAGCGATTGAGGATGCCGCCATCCTGTTTCGTCGCGAGCACCTGCGCGAGCTGGTCGCGCGTCGCCGAGGGGCCGTGCATGCCGGGCACGTCCGGCACCAGCCCCGTCGCATTCGCGACCGCGACCATTTCGATCATCGTCTTCGAGCCGTCGACGAACTCGACGAGCATGCGCGCATTCATGTTGCGCGCTTTCGCCTCGGCCTCGTAATCCTCGGGCATGGCGTCGAACTTCAAGGGATTGTTCTTGCCCTTGCCGGCCGCCACGATGTCGAAGCCGAGGCTCTGCGCAAATCCCATGAGCTCGAGCGTCGCTGCGGGCTCGTCGCCGGCGGCGCCCGTATATACGACGCCAGCCTTCCTCGCCTCCTCCTTCAGGAAGCGGCCGATGGTGATGTCGGCCTCGACATTGAGCATCACCACATGCTTGCCGTGGCGCATGGCCTCGAGCGCGACGAGCGTGCCGATATTGGGATTGCCGGTGGCGTCGATCACCACATCGATGCGGCCGGCCGCGCAGAGCGCCTCATAGCTTTCGGTCACCGCGATCTTGCCGGCCTCGATGGCGCGGTCGATGGCGGCAGCGGTCGCGCCCGTAACCACATCGTCCGCCGCATGGCCGGCCATCAGCGCTGCGTCGATCGCCGCCTGCGGGCGGATCTCCGAGACCGCGCCGATGCGCACGCCCGGCATTAGCGCGACCTCGACCACGATGTCGGTGCCCATCTGGCCGGCTCCGGCGAGCCCGATCGTGATCGGCCCGTGCCGCTCGGCAAAGGCCGCGATCTCCGCCGCGAAGCCGAGGCGGGCCAACCCATTTCCAGCCAGTCCCTGCCCGGCCAGTCCCTGCCCGGCCAATCCGTTTCCAGCCATGTGATTGGTCATCATCCCCAATGGTCCCGGACGCAGTCATCTGTCGCGCCGCCAGCCGAGCGCCAAGGTCGGGTGTCAAGCGCGCGTGAACATTTGTCGCTGCATATGCCAAAATGTGCCAGAAATCAAGACGCGGTCGCACACGCGCCAGACCTATCGGACAAATAATTTCTCCGTGGCGCGACGCATTGCGGCCCGGC
>Ga0318563_10000904_pt1 | contig 12358 bp, 8 predicted proteins | sample GRESIP066b5f19_FD_203689 | JGI IMG/M metagenome (GOLD analysis project Ga0318563, IMG submission 203689) | Tropical soil microbial communities from Luquillo Experimental Forest, Puerto Rico - GRE.SIPMG.066b5f19 | ecosystem: Environmental > Terrestrial > Soil > Tropical forest > Bulk soil... | reverse complement strand
ATCGAGCCCGGGCCGGTGGACACGCCGTGGAACCAGGTCGCGTCCGGTTCCCTGTCCACCGCGGTTCCAGGGGCCGGCTCCGCCGCCCCGGGCGACGGACCGGACGGCGGTTCCGCCAGCGACCCCGGCGATCCTTACGCAGCCTACAAGGCCGCGGTCGCGGCCTCGTTCGTCACCGCCCAGCGCGGCCCGCTCGCGCGCCTGAGCTCGTCCGCCGACGACATCGCCGCGGTCATTACCCGCGCCGTGACCGCCCGGCGGCCGCGGACCCGCTACCTGATCAACCCGGTGGCCAAGAGCGTGGTCACGCTGAACCGCCTGCTCCCCGGCCGCGCCTACGACGCGGTCCTGCGCCGCCAGTACAAGCTGCCCGGCTAGGCCGCCGGCGCGGTCAGCTCGAGCTGGACGCCGTCCGGGTCCTCGAACGGAAGCACGTCGATGCCGAAGGACGGCAGGGTCGTGATCTCGCCGTGGATGACGCCGCGCTCATCGAGGGCCCGCACGGCCTGGTCGAGGTCGTCGCGGCTGGCGACGCCGAAGCTGAGATGGTCGAGACCCACCCGGTCCGGGTCGAAGCGGTCGCCGGCCGGCGCCATCGGCCGCAGGCCCATCAGCAGGTTGCCGCGGACCATGACCACCCCGCCGAACAGGATCTTGAAGGTCTCCGCGGCCGCCGGGTCGTCCGGGGGCGGCGACTCCACCGCCACCGTGAAGCCCAGCAGGCTGGTGTAGAAATCGAGGCTGCGCTCCAGGTCGGTCACGGTGAGCCGCAGGTGATGAATGTCTCCGGTCGGAATCTGCGCGGGCATGCTGGTCTCCCTCCCCGCGGAGCGTCGGGCTCCGCGCCGTCGTCCCTGCCAGCCAGCATCCTGGCACGCCGCGCTCGGCCAGGCCCTGATACGCAACGGGAACGCTCGGCGATTACACGTATTGCCAGCGCAGCAGCAGGCGCCAGCCCAGCCAGCCGGGCACCACGGGCAGCCAGTAGGTGGCGAGCCGGTACAGGATGACGGCGGCAAACGCGGTCCCTGTCGACATGCCGGCCCCGGCCAGGCCCGCGATCGTCGTCACCTCGAACGGCCCCAGGCCGCCCGGGGTGGGGGCGGCGGCGGCCACGCCGGCGGCGGCCAGGTACACGGCGCCGACGACGGCGATGCCGGGCCCACCGCCGAACGCGTCGATCGAGAAGACGAGCCCGAAGATGTAGGTCAGCGTGATCAGCGCCGATCCCCCGACTAGCATGATCATCTTGCTGGGGCTCTTGGCCACCTGCCAGAGACTTATCGCGGCCGACCGCAACCCGGGGATCAGCTTGCCCGAGGCGAAGCGCCGGCCCGGGCGGGTGGCCAGCACCAGGCCGACGACCGCCAGGATGACCGAGGCGATCACCAACAGCGTGGTGCTGGACGGCAGCTTGAACACACCGTTCAGCCCGCGGCGGGCCCAGGCAAAGAAGATCACGATCATGACCAGGTGGACGAGGGCGCCCACGAAGCTGTTGACCCCGACGGCGGCCGCGCCCGAGGTGGTGTCCACGCCGCACTTCTGTAGGAACCGCGTATTCAGGGCCATGCCGCCGACGTTGCCCGGGGAGACGCGGTTGACGAACGACGAGGCGAACTGGGCCACCACCGTGGGCCAGAACGGGACCCGCCGTGGCACCGCACCGATGAGCGAGACCGCGCTGGCCAGGTAGGAAGCGGCCGACAGGGCGATGATCAGCGGCAGCCACGCCCAGTCGGCGGACAGGACGCTGTGCCAGCTGCCCGCTACCTTCAGCAGCTCGGGGAGTATGTAATAGAACGCGCCCGCGAGCGCCGCGATCGCCAGCAGCGTCCGCGGGCGGACCCGCTGGATGCGGGCCAGTTCCGGAGCCTGGTCGCGGCCGCTCGCCGCGACGGCCGCGTCCCGGGTCCTGGTCAGCAGGCCGTCCTGGCGGGCGACGGCGTGGCGCGTGCCGGCCGACAGGGCCAGCGGCTGCAGCAGCGGGACCGCGCCGGCGACATCGTCGGGGGTCATGACCGCGGCCGCGCCTGCGACCGCCCGGTCGGCGCCGACCAGGGTGGCCAGCGAGGCCAGCAGCTCGGCCACGTCCAGCGCCATCTGGCGCTCGGTCGCGGCGAGCTCGGAAAAACTGAAGTCGGTCAACCAGGGCCGGCCCGCCCGGTCGACCACGATGTTGCCGGCCTGCAGCGAGCGGTGCGCGATCCTCGCCCGGCGCAGCCGGTCCACCTCGCGCCACAGCGCCCGGAGCAGCGCGTCGGTCAGCAGGTGCGGCGGGGCCCGGTCGAGGGAGCACCCGTCCACGCGGTCCATGGCCAGCAGGGCGGATCCGTCCTTGGTCGTGACCACCTGGCGGACGGCGGGCACGGCCACGCCCGCGCGCTCGGCCATGACCGCGGCCAGGGCCTGGTGCTCGACCGCCTGGATGAGCGAGGCGGCCGGCCTGGTGTCGCCGAGGTCGCGCAGCCGCAGCCACCGGTAGGCCCGGTACAGCAGGTCGGCGTCGCGATTGTCCGCGCCCAGGACCTTGACGAACAGCTGCGTCCCGTCCGCGGCGGTCGCGACGAACGGCCGCGAGCCCTTCGCTTCCACGCCCGCCGGCTCGACGTGGCTGACCGGCAGGCCCGCCGAGCCCAGGGCGGCCGCGATGGCATCCGGCCCGATGCGCCGGTCGGGCTCGCCGAACACAACCAGCACGCCGGCCCCCACCGTGATCCCGGCCGCGAGAGCCAGCACCGCTTCCATGGGCGAGGACAACCCGGTGACCAGCTGCCCCGCGACGGCCAGCCACAGGGTGACCCAGGCCGTGCGCCGCCAGGAACGGCTGAGCCACGGCGCACCGATGACCACGCCCGCGGTGGCGGCGGCCAGTGCCGGGCTCGCCGTCGACGGGCCCAGCAGCCACGGCCAGCCGCTGGCGCTGGCCGTCAGAGCCCTGGGCCGCTCGCCCCCGGCGAAGTGTGTGATCACGATCAGCACGGCGATGGCCGCCGCGGCCCCGCCGGCCAGGCTGGCCAGCAACCGGAACCGGCGGTGACGCAGCGTAGCGGCGATGGCCGCGACCGCCCCGGTCACGAAGGCCGCCGCCACCAGCGCGGCCAGCGCGCGACCCGGATCGGCGGAAAGCCGGAGGGCGGTCACCGCGGTCGCGCCGGCCCCCGCGTACGTGGCGTGAGTGACGTAGGTGATCGCCCCGGCCACGACGAGCACCAGCCCGGCGAGAATCAGCCGGATGACGTCGCCGGGATGCCGGTACCGGGTGGGCGGCAGGATCCGCCGGTCACGCCCCGGCGCGACCACCCGGCCGGTGACGACGGGCTCGCTCATCGCCGGTCGTCCGCGGGCCGGATGGCTTCGTGCTCAGGGCCGGCTCGCGACGCGCGCCGGCGGCGCCAGGCCCGCTGGGCCTGATCGACGGCGACCGCGGCCAGGAGGGCGCAGGTGGTTCCGAGCAGCAGCCCGGCTACCGCGTCCGACAGCCAGTGGGCGCCGAGGTAGGCCCGGGAGGCCGCCATCAGGATGGCGAAGACGGCCGCGGCCGCGCCCCAGGCGACCCGGCGCCTGCCGGGCGCAACCAGGGCGATGACCGCGGCGAACACGGTGACCGACGCCGCGATGGCATGACCCGAGGGGAACGACGCCCCGCTGGTGGCGACCAGCGAGCCGGGCGGCCGGGGCCGGTCATAGATGCCCTTGACCGGGCCGATGAGGATCTCCGAGAGCACCACGGCCGAGGCGAAGGCGGCCAGGTGCCACCACCGCCGCCGGAAGGCGAGATAGCCGCCTATGGCCAGGCGCACCGGGAGCGTCACGTAAACCAGCCCGAGGACGTTGAAGACCTTGGCCACCGCGGTGAAGGCCGGGGTCCGGCCCGAGATCATCAGCCGCAGCCAGGCATCGTCGACGTGCTGGACGTGGCCGAGCGCGCCGTGGACGGCCGCCACGGCGAACACGGCAGCGGTGAGCACGGCGAGGACCGCGGCGATCACGGCGTCGTGCCGCGGCGCGGCCAGGATCAGCGGCTCTTCCGGGCCGGACGTGGCCCGGGTGCTCAGCCGGGACACGGGGCACCTCGCCCGCACAAGGCTAGGTTCTCGGTCTGCCGGACGTAATGGACCAGCGTGGATCGGGGCTCGAACGTGATGGCGGTGTCGATGGGGATCGCGAGACTGGGCGCCGCGCCCGTGATGAAGCTGAACTGGTAGGTGACGCATCCGCCGGCGAAGGTGTACATCCGGTCCAGCGCGAAGCGCGGCACCAGGCTCAGCGGGCGCTCGAAACGCGCCGCCCCGGGCTGATCGGACGGGATCCGCGTGGCGCCGGATGTGTCGCACGCGGCAGTCAGGGTGATGGTGACCGCCTTGGCGCCGGCCAGATCGGAGTCCAGCCAAAACAGCGCGTGGCCGTTCCCGATGTCGGTGCCGCCGACGGTCCAGCCGGACGGCAGCGCCGCGATGCACGGCAGCTTGGCCGAGGAGGGCACGGCCTGCGCGGACAAGATCATCGAGTGGCCGGTGCCGCAGACCGGCGAGTTGGCCCCGAGGTTTGTGGCCGGCTTGAGCAGGCTGAGGCTGCTGGAGATCGCGGCGACCAGGACAAGGAACGCCGCGATGGCGAGCGCTACCCGTCGGGTTCCCCAGCGCTGCATCGCGATCGGCTCCCGCGGCGGCGCTAGAGCCCGGAACTCGCCGAGCAGGTCACGCGGGTCCCGCTTCATGACCGAGCGCAGCTGCGTCGGGCTGGCCACCCCGCGGGTAGCGGCGAAAGCCTCGGCCAGCTCATCCGGTGTGAAGTAGCGCAGCGCCCGACGGTACACCCGCTCCGGGTTGCTGCGCACCGCCAGCACCAGCATCATGTTGCCCAGGTCGACCGCCTCCCGCCACGGCGAGGGGCGCACCTGCACGAAGGCCACGTCGATCAGCAGCAGCTCCCCGTCGCGGACCATGAGGTTGCCCGGCTTGATGTCGCGGTGCGCGACGCCGGCGTCCCACAGCTTCCTGATCAGCAGCAGCCCCTGGTCGATGATGCTGTCGTCGATGTCCGCCTCGCCGACTTCCACCGCGCCGGTGAAGAACTCGGTGACCAGCAGGTACTCGCTCTCCGGCGTGATCTCCACGATCCCGTACGGCGTGGCGGTACGGACCCCCGAGTCGCGCAGCAGGCGCAGGACATAGTCCTCGTACTGGGTGAGCTGCCGCACGGAGGAGAACGGGTGCTCGTCCTCCAAGACGCCGTACCGGATGGTGCGCCACAGCTTGTACGACCGGTCGGCGCGAACGTGGCCCTTGGTGTAGAGCTTGGCGAACAGGTACTGGTTCGGGTCGCCCTCGACGGTCAGGCGCAGCGGCGTGGACCCGGCCGAGGAGGCGAGGCCGACCGGCGTGATCTCCAGGACCGTCAGCCCGAGCTGGTCCTTGACCGCCTGCCGGATCGCCGCGCCGCGGCGTCCGGTCACGTCGACGTGCGCGGTCCGGCCGCGGCGGTAGGTCACCCCGAACACCTCGTTCGGGGTGAAGAACCGGAAGGCGGCCAGGGGGGCCGCCACCGCGAGAGCCACGCCGAACAGCACGTCGTCCGGATGATCGACGGCCAGGTACAGCCGGGCCAGGCCGAACAGGGCGACCAGCGCGGCCACGGCGGCCTTGGCGTAGGACCGCGGGCGTCCGGGCACGACCAGGCAGTACACAGCGCCCATCAGGAGGAACGTGAGAAGGGCCACCGGCGCGGACGGAGCCGAGTACCCGCTCCACCGGCCGATGATCCAGACGCCGTACGGCCGCGGCCGGGACAGGCCGAAGTAGATCAAGTAGACGACGATCTCCAGGAAGAACAGGCAGATCAGGAAGACCAGCAGGTGCCGCCAGCGCCGGAAGATGATGATCAGCAGGGCCAGGGCCACGCCGATCACCAGGGGCCAGTCCAGGCCCGCCGCGTTTATCCCGTTGGCCACGTGGGTCAGCCACGGCGTGCGGACCGCGGCCAGCTGCCGCAGCAGCCAGGTGTTGGCCTGGTCGGCGGCCTCGCGCCACGGCGACTGCTCCGAGACCAGGAACGCACCCCCCACGAAGATCGCGGCAAGCGCCAGCCAGGCGGTGGTGCTTACCGCGATCTTGCGCGGTAGCGGCGGGGGCGCGCCGGTCGGGCGGCGCTGGCGCCCGGCGTGCCGGACGGCGGGGGCCGCCGGCGGGCTCACCGTGGCATCGCCGCGCGCCGGGCCGTCGGTCATGGCGTCTCCAGCCCCTGGGCCTGCAGCCAGCGCTCGGCGACCGCGCGCGGCGCGCGGCCGTCCAGCTCCACCTGGGTGTCCAGTGCCGCGAGCGCCGCATTGGACAGACGTGCCGACACGGCGTTGAGCGCGGCGAGCAGGCCGGTGCCGAACCGGTCGACGGTGGCCCGTCGGAGCACCGGAACGACGTTCTGGGCCGGCTGCAGGTTGCGGTTATCGGCCAGTACCACCAGGTGCTGGGACCGGATGGCCGGATCGGTGGTGAACAGCAGCGCCACGTTGATGTCCCCTCCGGTCAGAGCCTGCAGGGTCAGCGGGCCGCCGGAGTCGAGCGGAACGAACTCGCGGAACCGGAGTCCGTAGCTGAGCTTCAGGCCGGGCAGGCAGGACGGGCGCTCCACGCACTCGGGCGGTCCGCCGAATATCAGGTGCCCGGCCACCCTGGCCAGGTCGGAGATGGTCCGCAGCCGGTAGCGGGCCGCGGTCGCGGCCGTCACCACGATCGCGTTGCCGTCCTGGGCCGCCGCCGGGTGCCCGGTGACCAGGCCGCGTCCGGTCATCGACCGGGCCAGGGCGCTGGCGGTCGCGGTCACGCTGGAGGTGGCGTTGACCCGGCCGAGGCTGACGAACTGTAGCGCCGCCCCGGTGTACTCGGGCACCACCTGCACGAGGCCCTCCATCAGGGCCGCGTCGACCAGTTCCCGCGTCCCCAGGTCGGGCAGGACCCGGACCGGGTAGCCCTTCGCCGCCAGGGCGTCGGCGTACAGGTACGCCAGCAGGACGCTCTCCGGGAAGTTGAACGAGCCGACCGTGATCGCGGCGCGGCCGGCCGGCGCCGGGACCGTCGGCCGGTTGCTGGCGGTGGTGCAGGCAGCGGTAACGGCCGCGCAGGCCACGGCCATAGCCAGGCAGGCAGCGCGGACGACTACTCGCCGATCCCCCATCCTGCTCACGCTCTCCTGCGACTGTGTGCCCACCTAGTATTTGCCTTCTGTTCCGATTCCGGAACAGAATGTTGGTCCCGAATTGCCTGGCCAACGGCCGGCGGTGCCAGGTCAGTACCGTTTACGCCGCCGGATGGTCACGCAGGCGCGACTGAGCCAGGCGTACCGCGGCCTCGACGGCGAGTCCCAGCGCCGCGCCGCCGACGACGTCGAGCGGCAGGTGGGCGCCGACGTAAACCCGGGTCAGCCCGACGACGGGGATGACGCTCAGGGCGAGGGCGCGCCCGGCCGGGCCGAGGCGGGGCAGGGCGGCCGCGCCCAGCGCGACGGCCACGCCGGCGTGACCGGACAGGTACCCGAGCCCGGCGGCCTCGCGGCCCCGGCACCGCGTGCCGGGCAGCAGGCTGGCCGGCCGGGGACGGCGCACCATCTGCTTGACCAGCTTCGACAGCGCCCAGGTCGCGGCGCCGCTGACTAGCAGGCGGCCCGCGAGCTCACCGTCGGCCGCCAGCCACGCCACGCCTGCCGCCGCCGGGGCGGCGCCGAGGGTCCCGAGCTGCATGACGACCCAGGCGGGCGGGTACAGCGAGTCGGGCAGCCCGTTGACCGCGCGGAACACGAGATCCTCGCCCGGGCCGACGTGGTCGCGGCGCACCGCCGCGGCCGTGACCAGCAGCGCCGCGGTGCCTGCTCCGAGCCGGATCCAGGGATCGGCCAGCACGTCCCACTCCCGCCTCATGCCGCGGACAAGCGGCAACGGGCTTTACGGTACTCCGTCCCGGGGCCCCGCCCGCCGTTGCCGACGCGTTCCGTACGGCCTAGCGTGGCTGCGAGGTGCGATGTTGAGTCTGAGGTTCGGCCGTGCGGCTGCGCGGTGAGCTGACGGAGTTCGTCGGGCGGCGGTCGGAGCTTGCCGGCGTCCGGGAGGCGCTGGGGACGGCCCGGCTGGTCACGCTGACCGGGCCGGGCGGGATCGGCAAGACCCGGCTGGCCATCGAGGCCGCGTCGGGGGTCCGCCGCGCGTTCCGGGACGGCGTATGGCTGGCCGAGCTGGGCAGCCTGCGTGATGCCGCGCTGCTGGTGCCTGAGGTGGCCCGGTCGCTGGGGCTGTCGGACCGGTCGGCCCGCTGGGCGGTGGCGGCCTTGTCGGATTACCTCGCGGGCCAGCAGGTGCTGCTGGTGCTTGACCAGTGCGAGCACCTGGCGGACGCGTGCGCGGTCATGGCGGACGCGCTGCTCCGGGCCAGCCCCGATCTGCGGATCATCGCGACCAGCCGGCACGTGCTGGGGGTGACGGGCGAGGTCACGGTGGCGGTGCCGCCGTTGACGGTCCCGGACGGGGGCCCGCCGGCGTCGCCCGAGGACCTTCTGCGGTACGAGGCGGTGCGGCTGTTCACCGACCGGGCCGTGGCTGTCCAGCCCGGGTTCACGCTGGACGCGGACACCGGCCCCGCGGTGGCCGGCATCTGCCGTCGGCTGGACGGGATCCCGCTGGCGATCGAGCTGGCCGCGGTCCGGTTGCGTTCGCTGTCGCCGGAGCAGATCCTGTCCCGGCTGGACTCGCGCTTCCCGCTGCTGTCGGGTGGCGGGCCGACGGGACAGCCACACCACCGGACCCTGCAGGCCGCGCTGGAGTGGAGTTACGGCCTGCTGACCGAGGCCGAGCAGAGCATGTGGCGCCGGGTGTCGGTGTTCGCCGGGTCTTTCGACCTGGATGCCGCCGAGGCGGTGTGCGCGGTCGGCCGGGTCACCGCCGGGGAGATCGTCGACCTGATCGACGCGCTGGTGGCCAAGTCGATCCTGCTCCGTAGCGGGCAAGCGGCAGGGGACCGGCACCGCACCGTCCGCTATCGGCTGCTGGACACCATCGGCGAGTTCGGCCTGAGCAAGGTGCGCGGCCGGGGCAACGAGCGCAGGCTGCGCCTGCGGCACTTCCGCTGGTACGCGGCGCTGGCTGCGCGGCAGGAGGCGTTCGGTTCCGGCCGGGTCCCGTGGATCGCCGCCCTGGATACTGATCATGAGAACCTGCGGGCCGCGCTGGAGTTTTCGCTGTCCGAGCCGTCCGAGATCGACGCGGGAGCGGAGATGGCGTGCGACCTCTGGCGGTACTGGGACACCCACGGGCACCTCACCGAGGGCCGCCGCATCCTGACCATGGCGCTGGAAAAACTTGACCCGGGCGCGGCCGTGCGGCCGCGGGCGCTGTGGGTGGCTGGCTTCCTGACGCAGACTCAGGGGGACATCCCGGCGGCCCGCGCGTTGCTGGAAACCGCCCGGTCCGATGCCCGCGCGGCCGACGATGTCCGGGCCGAGGCGTGGGCCTCGAGCTTCCTCGGCTGGGATCTCTACTTCCTCGGCGATCACGATCAAGGGCATGCGCTGGCGCAGGCTGCGCTGCGGCTACACCAGGAATCGTCTGACCAGGTCGGAGAGGTGCTGGCCCTGATGCAGATCGGCTATATCCACCTGTGCGCCGATGAGCCCCGGCAGGCCGCCGACTGGTTCGGTGAATGCGCGCGAGTGTGCGAGACCAGCGACAACGCGTGGTACCACGCCTACGCGCAGTGGGGGCTGGGGGTGGCGGCGCTGTTGTGCGGCGATCACGACCGGGCGGGAGTGCTGGAGGGTGCCGCGCTGAGCACCATGCGGCACATGGACGACCCGATGGGAGTCGTGCTGTGCGTGGACGCGCTGGCCTGGATCGCCGCAGCTCGCCAGGAGCCGGTCCGGGCGCTGACCCTGCTCGGGGCGGCCGACGCGGCCTGGGCCGCCATCCCCGCCGCGCCCGCGGCCCCGCTTCGCCGCCATCATGACGAGGCGCTGGCCGCGGCCCGCAAGGCCGTGCCCGACGAGGAGTACCGGGCGGAGTTCGCGGCCGGCAACGTCATGAACCAGGCGGATGTCATCGCCTTCGCCCTCGGGGAGTCCGCACGGCCGGCGGCGCAGTCGCCAGCCACCCGACCGGGCGCGGGCCCCAGGACGGGCTCCGGGTTGCTCACGCGCCGGGAGCAGGAAGTAGCGGCGCTGGTCGCCCAGGGACTGTCCAACGGACAGGTCGCGGCCGTGCTAGTCATATCCGCCCGGACCGTGGAGACCCACGTGCAGCACATCATGGACAAGCTCGGCTTCCGGACCAGGGCACAGATCGCCGCCTGGTCGGCCGGCCAGGCGAACGCCGGGGATCCGCCGGCTGGCGGCTGAATCTGCTGAATCTGCGCCGGCCCGGCCGCGGAAATCCGGGCCGAAATCCGGGTTTCCCCGGATGTCCGCCGGGCCTGCCAGCTGTCATCCTCGGTACCAGGCGTGCGGCCGGCGTGCCGGCCCGCGGGAGGATTGGCGAGGAGACCAGTGGCTGATGGGGAAGATGTCCGGCTCTACCTCGTCGAGCTTGACCTGCGTGGCCTGTCGTCGCCTCAGCTGGCCAGCGTGCACCGCGCGCTGGGCGAAGCAGTCCGCCGGGAGCTCCGGCGAGGCAGCCCGATCCGTTACGTGCAGCGCATCGACGTACCGGAGGAGCACCGGTGCCTGTGCCTGTTCGAGGCGCCCGGCCCGGACCCAGTCCGCAACGTCAACGACATGGCGCAGTTTCCGCTGGCCCGGGTGGTGGCCGTGCTCAGCTCGGTCCCGGACGACGCCAGCGCTAAAGCCGAACCGTAAGGGGAATCAATGAACGGGGTAAAGAAGCTCGCCGAGATCCCGGCCGGGAGCTGGACCAAGTGGGTGGTGGTGGGCTTCTGGGTGGTCGTGCTCGTGATCACGCTCCCCCTGTCGTCAAAGCTGATGGGGGCGGAGAAGAACGACGCCAGCGCGTGGCTGCCGGCCAGCGCGGAGTCAACCAAGGTCCTGAACGAACAGGCGCGCTTCCAGTCGCCCAATATCTATACCGGGGTGGTTGTCTACGAGCGCGCCTCGGGGCTCACCGCGGCGGACCGGGCCAAGGCCGCCGCAGACGCCAAGCAGTTCGCCGGGATCGAGGGGGTCGTCCCCGGCCGGGTGATCGGCCCGATCCCGTCGGCCGACGGCCAGGCCATGCAGACCATCCTCCAGGTCAACCTGGGCAGCCAGGGCTGGAACAAGGCCGCCACGGCCGCCGACTCCATCCGCGCGATCGCCGCGTCGAACGCGAACGGCCTGACGTTTCATATCACCGGGCCGCTGGGGAACGCGGCCGACAACAGCAAGGTGTTCAAAGGCATCGACAGCACGTTGCTGTTCGCGGCCGTGGGGGTCGTCATCGTCATCTTGCTGATCACCTACCGGAGCCCGGTGCTATGGCTGCTGCCGGTGGTCTCCTCGGGGGTGGCGCTGATCACGGCCCAGGCGGTGATCTACCTCTTGGCGGCGCACGCCGGCCTCACCGTCAACGCGCAGAGCGCCGGCATCCTGGACGTGCTGGTCTTCGGGGCCAGCACCGACTACGCGCTGCTGATCGTGGCGCGCTACCGGGAAGAGTTGCGCCGCCACGACCGCCGGCACGCCGCGATGGCGGAGGCGCTGCGGCGAGCGGGCCCGGCGATCATCGCCAGCGCCGCGACCGTGGTGCTCGCGCTGCTGACGCTGTCGGCGGCCGAACTGAACTCGACCAAGAGCCTGGGGCCGGTGCTGGCCATCGGGGTCGCAGTCGGCATGATCGTCATGATCACCCTGCTGCCGGCCCTGCTGGTGACCTTCCCCCGGGGCGTCTTCTGGCCCTACAAGCCCACGTACGGCTCACCCGAGCCGACGACCCGGGGCCTGTGGGCGCGGGTCGGCTGGAGCATCGCTCCCCGTCCGCGGATCACGTGGATCACCACGGCCGTGATCCTCGGCATCCTGGCCCTCGGCCTGACCGGCCTGAAGGCCAGCGGCCTGACCTACGCGCAATCGTTCCGCGGGCATCCCGATTCCGTCGTCGGTGAGAACGTGCTCACCCAGCACTTCCACACGAGCGCGGGCACGCCCGTGGTCGTCATCGGCAACGCCAGCGCGGCCGCCCCGTTGCGGTCCGCGTTCGCCGGAACCCCGGGTATCGCCAGCGTGACGCCGCCCGCCATCCACGGCGGGGACGCTTACCTGCAGGGCACGCTGACCTCGCCGCCCGACAGCCAGGCCGCCTACAACACGATCGACCGGGTCCGGTCCGCCGTGCACGCGGTGCCGGGCGCCGACGCCAAGGTGGGCGGCATTACGGCGATCAACCTGGACG
>Ga0318563_10000897_pt1 | contig 12381 bp, 10 predicted proteins | sample GRESIP066b5f19_FD_203689 | JGI IMG/M metagenome (GOLD analysis project Ga0318563, IMG submission 203689) | Tropical soil microbial communities from Luquillo Experimental Forest, Puerto Rico - GRE.SIPMG.066b5f19 | ecosystem: Environmental > Terrestrial > Soil > Tropical forest > Bulk soil... | reverse complement strand
CATCCGCGGGGCTGTGGATGCTCGCGTTGAAAGCATCGATAAAGCCATAGACACTGTAAATCGACGAACCAAAACGGTGGTACAACTCGAGTGTCGCCGGCAGCACGATCTCCGGAGCGAAGGGGAGCGAGCTGATCGCGGCAGTTGGTGCGATCGTGCCATCATCGACGATGCGGCCAACGCCGACTCCGCGGGCGGCGTAGGTGAGGAACGAAGCGTCGTGTCCCTCATAGCGCTCCTCACCGCCGGGGCCGTCCGAGGCGCTCAGACCCCAGATGTTCTTGCCATAGGCCTGCCAGTGCCTGGGATTGGCGATGGCATAGCGGCGCTGCGTATAGGTCGCGCGGCGGCTGTTCTCGAAGTAGTCCATTCCATGCGCGCGCATGTAGTCATCGCGAATGCCGCGGAAGTCCACCCACACGTGCGTGTACTGATGACCGAAGAGCGGCCCGAAGCTGAGGTAGGTCTGATCGTAAAGAGTGCCCCAGTGCTTGTCGTATGTGCTGGTCCACATGCTCCAGGCCTGTGGGCTGATCGGGTGCGTGGGTGAGCCGAGCGCCAGCAGGTAGACCAGCATGGCCTCGTTGTAACCCTGCCAGTCGATGCCCGAGAAACCGCTTTCGGGTGTCCAGGCAAGCGCCACCACGGGCGGGCGCGGCTGTGCCCACGTCCAGTCGATGCGTCGATAGATCTCATCAACCAGCTTGCGGATCTGCACCTCGTGCGGGTGCTGCGCGTCGAAATAGCTCTGGCAGAAGAGCATCCCGGCGAGCAGCAGCGCCGTGTCCACCGTTGACACCTCGCTGTCGCCGGCGCGTGCCCCGGTCTTCATATCCATGAAGTGGTAGAAAAATCCGTGCTCGTTCGGCGCGCGCTGGAAAGTCTTCAACGTCGCCAGCACCCGCTCGCGCGCTTCGACGCGCGTGATGTACTGCCGTTCGACGCCGATCGGATAGGCCGTGAGCCCAAAGCCTACCGCCGCGATGCTCGCGAAGGATGGCGTCGGGTAGCGGTCGGGAATGAGGCCGTTCTTCGGGTTGGCCGTCTCCCAGAAGTAGCGGAACGTGCGCTCCTCGAGCTCACTCAGGAACGGGTCGAACAGCACCGCCTGTGGCTCGCGTAGCGCGCCGCTCGTCTCCGGGGTGAGCAACGGCGCAGGCGCACCGGTAGAAGGTGTGGGGGCGGCCGGGCTGGCGACGGCGGGAGCCGTACCCGCCGGAGCGGCGAACGCGGCGGTCGCGGCCCACGCGAGCGCAGCGCCAGCGGCCAGGGCGGGCCCAAGGGCGCGAAGGATGGCCCTCATGCCGCAGCCTCCCGGCGACGCAGTGTCAGACCTCGGCGTTTGCCGGTGCTGCCGAGCGCTCGCAGCACAGGCTCCGGATCACTGCAGATCGCCCACAGCAGGGCACGGGCGGGTCCGGTCGGCTCGCGACGCCCCTGCTCCCAGTTGCGCAGCGTGCTGAGCTCCACTCCGAGCAGCCGCGCAAACTCCGGCTGGCTGAGCTGCGTCCAGGCGCGCAGGCGCTTGATGGTGAGCGCATCGATCTCATCCGGCCGGGTCGGACGGCGCCGGCTACGCGCGCGGGCGCTGACCTGGCGCACGTTGGCCAGCATCAGGTTGAAGCAGACGATCTCGCTCTTCATTGCGTATGTCGGGGGTCCAGGGTGAGCCGCCCGCTCGGATGAGGCAGCGGGGTGATTTTTATATGTCAGCGGCTTACGTACGTCAATGGCGTACACAGGGTACTCCTCCCTCGCCGGCACAGCCAGCTCAGGCGGTTGGGCCTGCCCGCGCTTGAGCGCTGCCGCAGGACCCCCCGCCTATATGTCAAGGAGACCAGAGCCCCACCTGCCCTGCCGTGATGCGCGGCACGCCGAGGCTCATGGGGCCCCCATCCCGGGTCGCTTCCTGTGACGCGCGCCACGCTCAGGCCGCACCGGGTACCGTAACGGCTTTTCTGTGATGCGCGGCACGGCATCAGAGCCGGGCCGGACCGGCCGGCTTGGGCTTTGCGGTTCTCCTCAGGATGACGGTCAGGCGGCCTTGAAAATGAGCTCGCGCGCCCTTCGAAGCCGCCCGGACACCATCGGCACGGTCAGCATGGTGCTCACGACGGCCATGAGAAGCAGTGCCGTGAAGCTCTCGCCGCTGATCAGGTCTTTGTCCAGCAGCACGTTGACGAAGATGATCATGATGAGCCCCTTGGTCTGCAGCAGCCAGCCGACGATGGCGGCTTCGCCGCGCTCCCATCCCAGGATGCGCCCGGCGATGGTGGTGCCGATCAGCTTGCCGCCAACAGCTGCCAGAGTGAGCACACCGGCGGCGAGCAGCACTGCGCTCCCTCCAAGATCCCAATGGGTGCGCAGCCCGGTGGAGAGGAAGAACACCGGCATGAACCCGAGCAGCACGTAGTGACGAAAGCGGTCCATCTCCACCTGCTCGAACCAGGCGGCATCCATCACCGCTCCGGAGAGGAATGCACCCACCATGAAGTGCAGGCCCGACCAATCGGCGGCCCAGCCGCACAGCAGCACCCAGATCAGCGCGGCGTACCAGCGGTCGCGTCCGTCGAGGGCTCGCATCAGCCTGCGGAACAGCACGCTCGCTGCGGCGAATACCAGCAGGAAACCCGCCTGCCGCCCTACGCGTGACCAGTCCATGAGGATGATCGCGAGCACGCCCCAGATGGCGATGTCATCGAGGCTTGCGTAACGGAGCAGTCGCTGCCCCAGCGGCTGGCGAAGAATCTCGAGTTTTTCCATGAGCAGAACCAGGACCGGGAGGGCCGTGACCGCGCACGCCATGCCGATCCCGAGCACGAACTGCCACGCTGAGGCGTGTGCGCCGGTCCAGCCTGCATAGCGCAGGAGGCCAAGTGCCGCGAGGCTGCCGAAGAGCAGCGGCATCCCGAGCGCGAGCGCCGCGGCGGTGACGGACTCCGAGCGGTGCCGCCAGACTTTCTTCAGGTCCAGCTCTATCCCCGCAATGCACACGAACAGCACCGCCCACCAGGCAATGCCGTTCAGCGGCGCGATCACTGCCGGGCGGAACACGTAGGCGTAATAGGCGGGGAAGAACTTCCCGAGAATGCCGGGGCCGAGCAGCATGCCGGCGAGGATCTGCACGACGACGAGCGGCGCGTAGTAGTCAGTGCGCAGGAAGCGCCAGATCAAATAAGGGACCGTGAAGATGATGCCCATCGCGATCAGGAAGATCTCGGTCGTGGTCGCGGCGGTCATTTGCCGCACTCTTATCGGAATCGACTGGCCGCGTCCAGCCGCGGCGCGGCGTCGACCGCACGGTAACGTGCCGATATATTGTTGTTGTCAGATCCGGAGACGCCATGCGCCTGCTGCTCGCTGTTGGCATCGTCTGCGCGGCCACTGCACTCGGGGCCGAGCCGCGCGCGCCGCAGACTCATCGCCTCGAGGCAACGCCGGCAACGGTGGCCTACGGCTACTACTGGTCGCAGGCCGCGCCGGTGCTGCGCATCGCCTCGGGCGACATCATCGACGTCGACACGCTGGTGACCAACACACCGGCGGGACTCACCAGGGCCGGGGTCGCCGAGACACGCATCCAGCCTTCACTCAAAGCGATCGTTGCCGAGGTCACCGGCGAGCGTCGCGGTCCGGGCGGTCACATCCTCACCGGCCCGGTGTACGTCGAGGACGCGGAGCCGGGCGATGTGCTCGAGGTCAGGATCCTGTCGATCGATCTGGCGATCGACTACGGATACAACGGCTGCAGCGGCGTGTTGCCCGAGAACTGCGAGCCGGGTGTGCCGGTGAGGATCATCCCGCTCGACAGTCGCGCCATGACGGCCGAGTTCGCACCCGGCATCGTCCCGCTGCGTCCGTTCTTCGGCAGTATGGGAGTCGCCCCCACGCCCGAGGCCGGCCGCGTGAGCAGCAATCCCCCCGGCCGCCACGCCGGCAATCTCGATAACCGCGAGCTCATCGCCGGCAGCACGCTCTACATTCCCGTGTTCACGCGCGGCGCGCTGTTCGAAGTGGGCGACGGACACGTGGCGCAGGGCGATGGCGAGGTCGATCAGACCGCCATCGAGACCTCGCTCCGCGGCCGCCTGCAACTCACCGTGCGCAAGGACCTGAAGCTCAACTGGCCGCGGGCGGAGACACCAACCGATTACATCAGCATGGCCACCGACCCGGTGCTGTTCGTGGCAACCAGGAGCGCCATCCAGGAGATGGTGGATTTTCTCATCGCCGAGAAACACCTCACGCGCCACCAGGCCTATCAGCTCACGAGCATCGCCGGCAACGTCGCCGTCACGCAGCTCGTCGACAAGCCGAATGTCGGCGTGCACGTGCGACTGCCGAAGAGCATTTTCCTCGCGGACGAGGACCCTGCCGTGAGATAGCCCGGCGCCGGGCGATCCGCCGGCACCGCCCTCGACAGCGAGCCCGATTGCGCGGGAAGCGCCGGGCGTCTCAGTCGAGTGGCCAGGGCAGTGTCTTCGGGAGCGTTCCGCCGACAAGCGAGCCGAGCGCGCGCGGACGCCCGCGTGTGGCGGCCTCGCGCCACCAGGGCTCGACGCGCTCCGCGTGCGCCGGCTCGGCCGCTTCACCGAGACGCGGCATCATGAGCTGCGCAGCGCTGCGCGGGGCGAGCTGCAGCAGCGTCTCCGCGGGCTGGTCCCAGGCATGCATGCCGAGCGCAAAGGTGCCCCAGTGTATGGGCAGAAACGGCCCGCCGCCGAGGAGCGTGAGCGCCTTGAGTGCATTCTCGGGGCCGAGGTGCATGTCCCCCCAGGCCGGATGAAACGCGCCGACTTCCAACATGACCAGATCGAATGGGCCGCAGCGCTCGCGGATCGCCTGGTACTCGGTGGTAAGCCCGGTGTCACCGCTGAAGAACAGCGTGTGCCGCGCCGAGCGGATGACGAGCGATGACCACAGCGTGCTGTTGCGGCTGCCCGGGGTGCGCCCTGAGAAGTGTTGGGAGGGCGTCGCCGTGACCGTCAGCTCCGCGTCCGGCAGGGTGTACGACTCCCACCAGTCGAGCTCGATGATCTGCTGCGCGGGCACGCCCCAGGCCTCGAGGTGCGCACCCACACCAAGGGAGGTGACGAATGGCATGCCGCGCCGGCGCAGCTGGCGGATCGTCGGGTAATCGAGATGATCGTAGTGGTCGTGCGAAATCAACACCAGGTCGAGGGGCGGCAGTACGCGCAGCGGCACCGGCACCGGCTGGAAGCGCCGCGGGCCGGCGACTCGCAGCGGCGAAGCGCGCAGCCCCCAGACGGGGTCGGTGAGCAGCCGCAGCCCATCGATGTCGATGAGGAGCGTCGAGTGGCCGAGCCAGGTGACACGCAGGCCGCTGGCAGGCGGCTTGGTCCACGACTCGAGCGGGCTGAGTGCGGGCAGCGGTCCCGGCGGCACCCGACGGTCGCTGGTGCACAGGAACTCCCGCAGTGTTGGCGGTGGGGTGTTGGGATCGCGCAATCCGGGGAGGATCGGATGGAGGTTGCGGAACGCCTCGCCCGTCCAGAGGCGCGAGGCTCGAAGACGCTCGAGCCGGGAGCCCTCGGGCCTGCGGCCCAACGACTTCATGACGGCACGATCCTCAAGCGAGCGGCCGGACTTTTCCGGGGACCCCGAGCGCACACTCGAGCGATGCGCGGTCCCAGCGACCACCCTCCGCCGCGGCAGCGTAAGTGCGTGTCAGGAAATCGAGCAGCATGCCTTGCGGATCGGCTGCCTGCCGGACCGGCTCGTACGGCAGGATGAACTCGCCAAGTCCCTTGTCGTAATAGGCCGGAGGCGTCAGGGTTGCGGCGCTGAAGCTGGCGGGCTCGGGGTAAGCATAGGAATAAAAGGCGGCACGCGGAAAGGCGTCGTTGCCCGGCCAGAACCCCGCGCTGCTCACTTCGTGCGAGTACGCCTCGCGCGTCACCGCGTCCGGCAGGCCCGGCACGCCGCCGGGATGGAGCGGTGCCCGGCGTCCGGAGAAACGCGTGACCGCAAGATCGAAACTGCCCCAGAAGAAATGCACCGGGCTCACCTTGCCGAGGAAGCCACTGCGAAAGCGCCTGAACACCGTGTCGATCCGCACCAACGCACGCCAGAAGCCATGGGCAGCCTCCGCGTCATAGGCGCCGTGGGTTCGATCCTGAGGAAAGGGAATCGGGTCCGCCAGCTCCGCGGGTCGCTCGTAGATTGCCACTACCACCCCCAGGTCCCGGAGTGCATCGCGTGCACGAGCATAGAAGTCCGATACCGTCTGTGGCTCGAGCGCAAAGCCGCGCTCCTCGCCGCGGCTCGAGCGCACCACCAGCCGATGGCGCAGGAAATCGAACTCGAGCTCGAGCAGCTCGCCCGCGAACGGTATCGGTGAAGTCGTGAGCCCGCGCGCACTGACGTACAGCGGCACCTGCCAGCTGTGATTCACCCACGGCGTCAGCGACAACCTCACCTTGCCGGCGATCTGCGTCCACAGATGCAGCGTTGCTGCAGTCTCACGCCAGCTCTCGTAGCGGAGCTCGGGCCACCCTTCGCGCTCAGCGTCCATCTGCACCTCGCTCAGCTCGCCGCGCTCCAACCGGGAGCTGCCGAACCAATAGTGTAAGCTCATCGCTCCGGTGAGCGCCGAGGAAGGGCGACATGGGAAAGCACGCCGGTCTCAATACGCTCTGCGTTCACGCCGCCCACGTCCCCGATGCGGCAACTGGCGCTGTGGTGGAGCCGATCCATCTCGCCACGACCTTCGAGCGCGATGCGGACGGCGAATACCCGCGAGGCTACCGCTACAGCCGCGAAGGCACCCCGAACCGTACGGCGCTCGAAGGCTGCCTGGCGGAGCTCGAAGGCGGGAGCGGCGCGGCCGCGTTTGCTTCGGGGCTCGCCGCCAACATGGCGGTGCTCGAGCTCCTCAGTGCCGGCGATCTCCTCGTCGCCTCGCACGAAGGCTACTACGGTTCCCTCAAACAGTTCAGCGTGTTCGCCGAGCGCCGCGGAGCCGGCATCGAGCTCGTGGACCTTACCGATGCGGCAGCCATCGAGAAGGCACTCGCCCGGCGGCCCGGCCGCGCACGGCTGCTGTGGATCGAGACACCCACCAACCCCTTCCTCACCGTCATCGACCTGGAGAGGGTCGTTGCGCTCGGCCACAACGCCGGCGCGCTCGTGGTGTGCGACAACACGTTCGCAACGCCGGTTTGTCAGCGGCCCTTCGATTTCGGTGTGGACGTGATAGTGCACAGCGCTACCAAGTATCTCGGCGGGCACGGCGATGTCTTGAGCGGTGTGGTGGTGGCGCGCGAGGGCGGAGCCCTGCTCGAGCGGCTGCACGAGTGGCAACGTATGGCCGGCGCCGCGCTCGCACCGTTCGATTGCTGGCTGCTGCGGCGGAGTCTCACGACCCTCGCACTGCGGGTACGCGCGCAGTGCGCCGGCGCACTGGAGGTGGCTGGTTTCCTCGCACGGCACGCCGGCATCGAGCAGGTGTTCTATCCGGGACTGCGCACCCATCCCGGCCACGCCCTCGCCGCCAGGCAGATGCGCGGAGGGTTCGGCGCGATGCTGTCGATGCGTGTCGCCGGCGACCGGGCGGCAGCGATGCGTGTGGCGGGCCGCACGCGGCTCATCACCCGCGCGACCAGCCTCGGGGGAGTCGAGAGCCTGATCGAGCACCGCGCCTCGATCGAGGGAGCCGGCACGCGCGTGCCGGAGAACCTGCTGCGTCTTTCGGTCGGCATCGAGGAGCCCCAAGACCTGATCGACGATCTCGACCAGGCACTCAAGTGAGGCGCCTGCGAGCGCCAGGCCTGCCCGCATGAAAGAGTGCGACGTCATCGTGATCGGGGCGGGCGCGGCGGGTCTCGTGGCCGCAGGAGACCTGCTCCAGGCCGGGCGGCGGGTCACACTTCTCGAAGCGCGCGACCGAATTGGCGGACGCATCTGGACGCGCCGCGAGCCGGGCGTGGCGGTGCCCATCGAGCTCGGTGCGGAATTCATCCATGGGCACGCCCCGGTAACCGAGGCACTGCTCGAGCGGTCCGGGACAGCGATCATCGAGGCGAGCGGCACCCACTTCGCCCTCGAGCGCGGCGAGCTCGTGCCAAGCGACGGGGACTTCCCCCGGATCCGCGCCGCGATGCAGGCAAGCCATGCTCTCGAGAGCCACGACATGTCCTTGGACGCATTTCTCGAGCAGCACCTGGCTTCGATGTTGACTCCGGCACAGAGGCAGTACGCCCGCATGATGGCCGAGGGCTTCGATGCTGCCGATACTTCCCGCGCGAGCGCCCGCGCCATCGCAGAGGAATGGAGCGGCGATACGCTCGGCAACGCTCCGCAGGCGCGTCCCGGCGAAGGCTATGAATCGCTGCTCGCAGCGCTCATGGCACGCTTGTCCGGTGAAGGCCTGCGCGTGCAGCTGCAGTCTCCGGTGCACAGCCTTCGCTGGTCGCGGGGCTCGGTCGAAGTCACAGGCGAATTCTGTGGCGCTCCCTTCGCGCTCCAGGCGGCGCGTGCGCTCATCGCGCTGCCGCTGGGGGTATTGCAGCAGCGAGCGAGCGGCGCAGGCGCAGTGAGCTTCAGCCCCGCGCTCGAGTTGAAGCACGCCGCGCTCGCTGGGCTCGCCTCAGGCCCGGTGATCAAGCTGCAGCTGCTCTTCGCTCACTCCTTCTGGGAAACGCTCGACGGGGATCGGTATCGCGACGCCGGTTTCTTTCACGTGCCGGAGGCCGAATTTCCGACTTTCTGGACGCCGGCGCCCGCACGGGCGCCACTCCTGGTTGCCTGGGCCGGCGGCCCGCGCGCGCAGCGCCTCGCCGCCGGGGCGGCACCGGCGGAGATCGCGCGCAAGGCGCTCGCGAGTCTGGAGCTCCTCTTCGGCAAGAAGATCGACCTCAAGACTCAACTGCGGGCTTACTACTACCACGACTGGCAGCAGGACCCTTACGCGCGCGGCGCCTACAGTCACGTCACCGTCGGGGCGAGCGATGCTCGCGCTGCGCTCGCGCGGCCGCTCGAGGACACATTGTTCTTCGCCGGCGAGGCGACCGATGAGGAGGAAGGCGGCACCGTCGCGGGAGCGCTCAAGAGCGGCCAACGTGCGGTGCGGGAGCTTCTCGCCGCGGCAGGTAAGCGCTAGGGAGGCACCTCATCCATGAGGCGGCGTGTGCACCCTCGAGCGAGCGCGACCGACGAGGTAGCCCGCGGCGAAGGGCAGCCCCAGCAGCACCAGAGCCAGTAGGATAAGGAGCAGCACCGCCTCGCGCGTGAAACGACGGACTTCCTCCCCCGAGGTCCGCACCACCGTGTCCGCGATCCGGGCGGCATCGGCGGTCAGCGCCTTGCGCTGAGCATCCGTTGCCGCAAGGAAGGCCTCGCGCTGCTCCTGGATCTGCTCGAAGAGCGCCAGCCGCTCGGTGTGCACCGCGGCGGCCGTGGCGCGCGCCGAGGCGTCCAGCCGGTCGAACGCCTCGCGCAGGCTTGCCCGCAGCTCCTGCGCAGCGTCGCGCACCAGCTCAGGTGCGTTCTCGGCAACGGCGGTCAGGCGATCTACGCGCTCATCGAGCCGCGCGAGCGCCGCGCGCAGCTCGGCCTGCGAGTAGCCGGATTGCCGCAATACCAGCTGCGTACGAAGCACGGCCTGCTGCGGCACGGTGTCACCGTAGATCTCGACCCGCTGGGCGCCGTCCGCGAGTGCCTGCGGGATCGTACCGACCTCATCGAGCAGGGCCAGCTCGGTTCCCTTTTGCTGGCTCCATTCGGTGAGCACAGATGCCCGGGTAAACCGCAAATCCTGGAGAGGATGGGCATGCACATAGCCGGTGACGAAACCCTGGTAGTCAGCGAGCTCTTTGGATGAGAGCAGAGTTTTCGCGAGCCTCTGTGCACCATCGGCGTAGTTGTCGGTGAGCTCCCGTATCGCCGCCTGGTGCGTGCCGAAGAGCCGGCCGCCCGGCCCTCCTTCGCCCGCGAATGCCTGCAGCTGCAGCGAGAGTGCCCAGGTATCGAGCAGGCTCATCATGGGTGAGAGCTGCGACTCGGCACTGCGGCAGCTGTCGATGACCCCGAGCTCCCAGCGCAGCGTGTGCTCGATGACGGCCGGATCGGACTCGGTCGCGAGAATGTTGTCGGTGGTGCGGGCGCTCAACTCGAGAAAGTGCGTGGTCAGCTCGCGCGTGAGCACGCGCGCGCTCATGTCGCGCGTGGATAGCGGCCGCTCGGGGCTCTTGATGGAAATGAGTGAGCAGCCGGCGACGCCCGCAACCAGCAGCAGCGCGGCGACGGTTGCGCGCAGGGCGCGACTCCAGGGACGCCACCGCCGGTCAGTCTGGCAGCCGGAATCGGGTGAGCCTGGTGTCATGCGAATGGGGCGCCTAGGCTCGCTCACCGATGAGCCGCACCTCTCGCTGCGGCGGCGGTATCACGATCCCACGCGCACGCAGCTCCGCGAGCAGCGCTGCGTACACCTCGCCGGTGGCCGCCACCTGGTCCTGAACCGCGACCCAGGGTTTCACCGCGATGCTGACGGCCGAGTCCCCGAGCTGCATCGGTTGCACGACCGGCTGCGGCTCCCGCAACACCCGGGGGTTCGCGACCAGGACGGCGCGGATCAGATCGACCACCGCCTTCACATCGGTGTCGTAGGCCACTCCGACGTTGACCTCCACCTGACGGATGCGGCCGTAGTTATGGAGGATCTCACCGACCACCTTGCGGTTGGGAACGACCACCCGCGAGAGATCCACGTGTCCCAGTGTGGTGTTGAAGAGCGTGACCGACTCGACCAGCCCCTCGACTCCTGCGATAGCGATGTACTCGCCCACGCGGAAGGGCTTGGTAAAGATGATCGAGAGTCCCGCGACGAGATTACTCAGGACCCCCTGGGTGGCGAGCGCCACGCCCGCACCCACTACGCCGAGGCCCGCCAGGAGCGGCAGCAGCTCGACACCGAGATTCTGCAACGCCATCAAGGCAAAGATCAGGAAACAGAGCGTCCAGGCTGCGCGGCTTAGCAGCAGCCGCAAGGGAGGCTCGAGATCGCGCCGCGCGAGAAACCGAGTTACCCAGCTGCTGACCCACGCGCTGATGAAGAGCCCTGCGACCAGGATCAGCACCGCGGTCAGCAGCCGCGGACCGAAACGAATCGCCAGCTCGATAAGGGTGTCTTTCGTGTGGCTGATGCCCGCCACTTCATCGTTCATCGTATGCCTGCCTCCCCGGCCCCCACGGGGAGTGTATCAAGCCGTGGCAAGCGGCAGCATCAGCGCAGCACCCATCCTGCCGGACAGGCGGGCCCGGGCTGCGCATGGGGCTCTGTTGAAGCGTGCGCGCTGCTGTGTGGCGCCGTGTGTCGCTGTCTGGCGCTGTAGCTGTATCAGCGCACCGGTACCGGCAGGTCGCCGCTCCTCAGGTGTCGCGGTCTACCCAGCGTGGACGCTTGCGCGCCGCGCGCGCCATGAAGGCAAGGCCTGAACGGGCGTCCGCGTGCCCAGCGTACCTCGGATTGGCCGCCAAGCCCGCGTGCGACTTCTGCGGCGCACGCGATCCGCCCTCCGCGTGCGTCGCGCCCGCCCGCGAATCGGTCTTACGCTGCCGCCTGCGGGAGCGTGCCCGGCCGAGGACCCATTGATTGTTGAACGGGGTGCTCACGAGCTGTGCCTCTAGATTCGCGACCGACCGACCAGGAAGGTGATGATCGCGCCGATCAGAAACACGACAAAAAGGATCTTGGCGATGCCGGCAGCGCCGGCCGCAATGCCACCGAAGCCGAGCACGGCGGCGATGATCGCGATGACGAAAAATACAACGGCGTAGTGCAGCATGTGATTCCTCCGCTTGCGCCGACCTATTGAACGTTGGTGCGAACTGTGGACGCTCGCGAGGTCATGCGCACGGGGGCGGAGACTGAAGCGCGTGTAGGATTTGGGCTACGCGGCGGGATGACAGCTTACGGCTCGTGCGAATAGGCTCGCACCTGTCCCCGAGGTCTTCGTGTATTGCGTTGCGGCATCTGCGGAGGCGCCATTGGATACGGGTATCACGCGCATTACTTCGACTCACTCGGTCGCGCAGACAATGGAGCGGCTCGAGTCACTCCTCAAGGAGCGCGGCGTGATGATCTTCGCGCGCATCGATTTCAGCGGGGACGCCGCACGCGCGGGACTCAGCCTGCGACCGGAGCAGCTGCTGATCTTCGGCAATCCGAAGGCCGGGACACCGCTCATGCAGAGTGTCCCGGCCGCCGGCCTCGACTTACCGCTCAAGGCACTCGTCTGGGAGGACGCCGAAGGGCACACGCAGATCGCCTACAACGATCCGCATTACATCATCCGGCGTCACGGCCTCGATGCCGCGCTCGCTGCGAACCTCGCCGCGGTGGTGCCACTCATCGAGCGCGCC
>Ga0318563_10000896_pt1 | contig 12381 bp, 10 predicted proteins | sample GRESIP066b5f19_FD_203689 | JGI IMG/M metagenome (GOLD analysis project Ga0318563, IMG submission 203689) | Tropical soil microbial communities from Luquillo Experimental Forest, Puerto Rico - GRE.SIPMG.066b5f19 | ecosystem: Environmental > Terrestrial > Soil > Tropical forest > Bulk soil... | reverse complement strand
TACGACCAGGCGCGGCTTGTCCGCGGTGTCGGCGCGATAGCGCGTGAAACGATAAGCGCCGAGGGCAAAAGCGAGGCAGGCGAGTCCTGCATCGCCGAATCCCTCGCCGAGTCGGTAGACGCCGGCGGGCAGGTCGCGGGCGAGCTTGCCGGGCAGGAGCGGCGAGCGGTCCCCTGCATCGGCCGCGCCGAGCCCGAAGAAGACCGAGCCGATGCGGCCGCTACTGTCCGGAACCAGCAATACCGCCCCCGCCTTGGCGGTGAAGCCCGTTGCCGCCACCCACGCCGCTTCGCGCGCCTCGAGCATGGCCGAAAGCATCGACAGCCCGTCCGGTGCGGTCGCATGGATCGGTATGGCCTGTTGGTGTGTAGCGGCGGGTAGCAGCGCGTCGGTCAAGGGGAATCTCCTGATCGCAGTCGACCGATCATCGCTGGAGCGCGAACCGGTCGCAATCGGCTCGGGATTAACCAATCGTTAGGGTTAACGAAATACGAATAAGTCGCCTCTGGCGAATGGCGTTCCGGACCCGCTTCTCGAATGAAACCGTCGGCCGACCTCCCCACCCCAAGGGCACTCGCGGCCCGGCCGATCAGAACTGCACTGATGCTGGCGTCGGCGCTCGCCGTTTCGGCGTGCGCCGACGCTCGCCATTCTCGACCTACGGCGAGCGTCACTGCACCGATGACCAGCCAGGACTTCGAGAAAGCGCTGGCCTACTGGGGACCGCGCTACACCGCCAATCCCAAGGACAAGGCGACGGAGCTCAACTACGCCGCCGCACTTCGCCGCCTCGATCGCCTCGACCAGGCGGCGGCAGTCCTGCAAAAGGCAGCGATCTATCATCCGACCGACCGTGAAGTGCTTGCTGCTTACGGCAAGGCGCTGGCGAGCGTCGGCGACTTCAACGGCGCCCTCGCCGTCGTCCAGCGGGCGCAGACTCCGGACCAGCCGGACTGGAAGCTCCTGTCGGCCGAGGCGGCGATCCGCGACCAGATCGGCCAGCATGACGTCGCCCGCCGGCTCTACAAGCAGGCCCTTCAACTGGTGCCGAACGAGCCATCGGTCTTGTCCAACCTCGGCATGTCATACGTGCTGACCGGCGAGCTCAAGCAGGCCGAAGCTACCTTGCGCGAGGCCGCCGCGCAGCCGAAGGCCGACGAGCGCATCCGCCAGAACCTCGCGCTCGCCGTCGGTCTCTCGGGGCGGCTCCAGGAGGCGGAGAAGATCGCCGCCGGCGACCTGCCGCCCGAGCAGGCGGCCGCCAACGTCGCCTATTTGAAGTCGATGCTGGCCGAGCAGACACCTTGGAAGAAGCTGAAAGCGACCGACACCGGCGACGCCCGGCCGCCGCAACAGCTGACGGATTCTCCGGCCAAGTCGTAACCTCCGGACCTGGAGCGTCGCCAAGGCCTTCGTCCTCAACTTCTCGCAGGCGCTCCGCGAGGAGGTCGGCAAAGCGGGGTGTGTTCGCTCAGGTCGTGCGTCCCGGTGGAACACAGACAGACTCTCTTTGTTCGATAACGCCTAACCTCGCCTTAACTGCGGCGCGCTACTCGATTCGGCCACGATCAAGCAGGCGCCACCGATGCCGTCCCAAACTCCCGCGACGTTCTTGCGCTGGCCGGTCGCCGAGGAGGCCCCCGGCGTCGGAGCGGTCAGGCGGGTGGCGCTGGCGATCCTCCCGCTCGCGCTCCTCCTCTTGTGGACCGCCGCTATTCGGCTGCCCTTTTACAGGCTCGCGAACAACGACGAATTCTTCTTCTCGATCATTGCCGGCGAGTGGCTGAAGGGCGGGCTCCCCTACGTTGCCACCTTCGACATCAAGCCGCCCGGCCTGTTCTTCATTTACGCGGCGGTCGAGAGTCTCTTCGGGGCATCGCAGGCGACGATCAAGGCGATGGAGATCGTCGCAACGACAGCCGGTGCGTATGGGCTGTTCCGGTTGGTGAAGGCGAACGGCACGCCGCGGGCGGCCTTCGCGGTGGCAGCGCTTTTTCCGGTGTACTCGATCCCGCTCGGCGGTGTGGGCGCGGTCAACATGCTCCTCGAGCTTCCCTTCGTCATCGCCGCTTTTGGCGCCGCGCTCACGGCGGTGCGCGAGCCGATGCGGAGGCACAATCGGCTGAGCTTCGCCTTTCTCGCCGGCCTTGCCATCGGCACCGCCGGCATGGTGCGGCAGCCGGCGATTTTTGAGGCCGCGGCGGTTTTCGTTGTGCTCTGCCTCTACGGCACCGAGCGGCTTCGGCTTACCGCGCTCTCTGTTGCCGGGGCTGCCTTGCCGGGAGCGGTCTTCGCCGTCTACTTCCTCGCCGCCGGCCATTTCCATGAGATGTTCCAGGCAGTCATCCGACTCGCGCTGAACCGCAGCAGCGATGACGTTATTGCCGGTTATGGCCCGCTCGTCGCGCACCTCTTCACGCCGCTCGGGATGGCGCAAAATACGCTCCTTCGCTCGGCCCCATTGATCGTCCTGTGGGTCGGCGCCTGGCTTGCAGTGCGCCACGTCGCCCGCCTGAAAGCCGTCATTCCGCCTCGTTTGCTTGTCGTAGCGGGCCTCTGGCTGATCGCGTCGCTCGCCGGCGTCTTCGCCAGCAGCGCATTTTGCGACTACTATCTGCTGTCGGTCGTTCCGCCCCTATTGATCCTCGCCGGGGCTTTCTTCGCCCATGGCCTCGAGCTTGCGCCGCCGCTGCGGACGCCGGCCTTCGTGCTCTCGCTGGTTGTCGCGGCGGCGACGGTGGTGATTGTCGACCGCGGCGATCTATTCTCGCCGAACGCCTTGGTCACCGAGGATTTCGAAGGGACTCGCGAGCTCGCCAATAAGCTTACCGCCCTCGGGCTCGCGCCCGAAGACCGGCTATTCGTCCTCGATCGCGGCTTTGGCGTCTACGCCAGGACCGGGGCGATGCCGCCGCTGCCGTACTTCCACCCGGTCCATCTCCTGACCGTATTTCACACACCGTCGCCGGATCCGCTCGGCGAGGCTCTCGCGAGCAATCCGCGCTTCATCATCGTCTCCGATCTGCGCGTGCGGCGGTTGAACGAGCTCGCCTCCCGTTACGAGGAGGCCCTTGCCTATGTCGCGGCGCACTACCGTGCCGCGGCGGTCGTTGCCGGCCCCAAGGACAGCTTCACGATCTACGAATTCGCCAGCTGATCGCCGCGCTCTCAGTGATGCAGGGTGTGGGTGACGTTGATGGCTGCCGGACCGATGATGACGCCGAAGAGCACCGGCAGGAAGAAGAGGATCATCGGAACCGTCAGCTTCGGCGGGAGCGCCGCGGCCTTCTTCTCGGCGTTGTTCATGCGCTGATCCCGGTTCTCCTGGGCGAGCACACGCAACGACTGGCCGATCGGCGTGCCGTAGCGCTCGGCCTGGATGAGGGCGGTGGTGACCGACTTGACGCCCTCGAGCCCGGTCCGCGTGGCGAGGTTCTCATACGCTTGGCGACGCTCCTGCAGGTAGGAAAGCTCTGCCGTGGTGAGCGTCAGCTCCTCGGCGAGCTCGACCGATTGGGCGCCAATCTCCTCGGAGACGCGGCGGAAGGCGGCTTCGGCAGACATGCCTGATTCGACGCAGATAAGCATGAGATCGAGGGCATCCGGCCAAGCGCGGCGTATCGAGGTCCGCCGCTTCTGCACCACGTTGGAGACATAGAGGTTGGGCGCGTAGAAGCCGACATAGGCAAACACCACCGCGATCAGGATCTTGGTGATGGCCGGCTGCTGCAGCTTCATCACGGCGAAGAGGTAGAACATGGCCACGACGAAGAAGATCAACGGCAGGACCAGGCGGGCGAAGAGGAAGATGACGAGCGGCGCGTTGCCGCGATAGCCGGCCATCCTGAGCTTGCTCGTGGTCTTGTCGTCGGCGAGCGCCTTCTTCAGGTTGAAGCGATCGACGATCTGCCGCATGAACGGCTTGGCTTCGTTGCGCAGGCTGGCGCGCTTCTGCGTGTCGGCGAGGCGGGCGCGTTCGCGGGCCCGGATCTTCTCGCGTTCGATCGCCACGGTCTTGATGCGCGCCGCCAGGCGATCGCGCTCAAAGAGCGCCGACGAGGCGGTGATGATCGTGGCGAAGACCGCGATCGCCGCGAAGGTGGCAAAGAGCACCTGCGGGTTGCTGACGATGTTGTAGATGTCACCAAGCATTGGCGGTATCTCAGAAGTCGAAGTTGATCATGCGGCGCATGACCATGATGCCGATGAACATCCAAAGGGCGGACGCGCCGAGGATGAGGTGGCCCATTGGATCGGTGAAAAGCAGCGAGATGTATTGCGGGCTGGTCAGGTAGACGAGGCCCATGACGATGAACGGCAGGGCGCCGATGATCGCCGCGGAGGCCTTGGCCTCCATGCTCATCGCCTTGATCTTGCTGAACATCTTGCGCCGCTCGCGCAGCACGCGTGACAGGTTGGCGAGCGTCTCGGCGAGATTGCCGCCGGACTTCTGCTGAATGCCGACGACGATCGCGAAGAAGGTTGCCTCCGGCACGGGCATGCGCTCGGGCAGTTTGTTGACCGCCTCGCCCAAGGGGACGCCGAGTGCCTGGGTCTCGGCGATCTGGCGGAACTCGGTCTTGACCGGCTCGGCCGCTTCCAGCGCGATCATGCGGATGCAGTCGTTGAGCGGCAGTCCTGCCTTGACGCCGCGGACGATGACGTCCATCGCATTGGCAAACTCGTCGAGAAATTTCTTCATGCGCCGCTTGCGCAGGAAATTGATGATCCAGCGCGGCAGGCCAATCGCACCGGCGAACCCGAAGGCAAGGCACGCATAAAGCGGCGCGTGCAGGAAGAACAAGACGGCGCAGGCCACGGTGCCGCAAACCACGCTGAAGATAATGAAGGTACGGCGGCTCCAATTCAGGCCGGCTTGCTCGAGGCGAAGCGTGATCGGCGGCGCCTTGCTGCGCTTCGCCTTGGCCTTCTGTTTTTCGTCGAGCTCCTTAAGCGTCTCCTGCACCGACTTCCGCCGTTTGGCCGGGTCGACGATCACCCTGGCGGTAGGATCGACCACGGCCGCCGCCGCCCGTCCCTGTCCTTGGATCTGCTGGAGCCGCCGGCCGGCGAGGTTCTCGGTCTCGATACGGCGATAGAGAAAGACATAGGCAAGCGACCCGGCGCTCAGCATGGCGAGCACGATCAGGGCGATCAGCACCGCGGTCGGTCCAAACATGGCTCACTCCAACTCGGAATCAGGGGATGGGTGTTAGGGGCTAGGTTTTAGGGACTTGGCAGCCGCGGTCGCCATCCCCAAGACCTACCCCTAATCCCCAGACCCTAGTCTCTAACACCTAGTCCCTAACCCCTAAAACCTAATCCCTAACACCCATCCCCTACCCGGCGCTTGCCGAGAGCTCCTCCGAATTGGCGGCGTCGAGCGCGGCCGCGAGCCGCGCCTCCTCGTTGAAATAGCGGGCCCGCTCCCAGAAGCGCGGCCGACCAATGCCGGTCGAGCGGTGACGACCGAGGATACGGCCCTGCTGGTCCTCGCCCTCGATGTCGTAGAGGAAGATGTCCTGCGTGATGATCACGTCGCCCTCAGTGCCGACCACCTCGGTGATGTGGGTGATCTTGCGCGTGCCGTCGCGCAGGCGGGCAGCCTGAATGATGACGTCGATCGAAGTTGAGATCATCTCGCGCAGCGTCTTCGAGGGCAGCGAGAAGCCACCCATGGTGATCATCGATTCAAGGCGCGACAGCGCCTCGCGCGGGCTGTTGGCGTGCAGCGTGCCCATCGAGCCGTCGTGGCCGGTGTTCATCGCCTGCAAAAGGTCGAAGGACTCCGGCCCGCGCACCTCGCCGACGATGATCCGCTCCGGCCGCATACGCAGGCAGTTCTTGACGAGATCGCGCATGGTGATCTCGCCTTCCCCTTCGATGTTGGGCGGCCGTGTCTCCAATCTGACGACATGCGGCTGCTGCAATTGCAGCTCGGCAGCGTCCTCGCAGGTAATGATGCGCTCGCTGTTCTCGATATAGCGGGTGAGGCAGTTGAGGAGCGTCGTCTTGCCCGAGCCGGTACCGCCGGCGACCAGCACGTTGCAGCGTGAATGGGCGATAATCTGCAGGACGGTGGCGCCTTCCGGCGTGATGGTGCCGTAGCGAACCAGCTGATCGAGGGTGAGCTTGTCCTTCTTGAACTTGCGGATGGTCAGCGCCGGGCCGTCGATCGCCAGCGGCGGCGCGATGACGTTGACGCGGCTGCCGTCGGGAAGGCGCGCGTCGCAGATCGGGCTCGACTCGTCGACGCGCCGGCCGACCTGGCTGACGATGCGCTGGCAGATGTTCATCAGCTGGGTGTTGTCGCGAAAGCGGACGGCGGTCTGCTGAACCTTGCCGGCGACCTCGATGTAGGTCTTGGTGGCGCCGTTGACCATGATGTCGGAAATCTCGTCGCGGGCGAGGAGCGGCTCGAGCGGCCCGAGGCCGAGGACGTCGTTGCAGATGTCCTCGAGCAGGTCCTCCTGCTCGGCGATCGACATCACGATGTTCTTGAGCGCGATGATGTCGTTGACGATGTCGCGGATTTCTTCGCGCGCCGACTCGGTGTCGAGGCGGGCGAGCTGCGACAGGTCGATGGTGTCGATCAGCGCCGAGAACACCGTCGACTTGATGTCATAGAAATTCTCGGAGCGGCGGATAGCGGCCGGCTCGGGCGTGGCGATGCGGGGCGGCGGCCTCGGCGGGTCGATGGCGACCGGCTTCGGCTGCGGCGAATCGTAGCCATCATGCAAGAGGGTCGCGACCGGGCCCGGCTTGGCCGGCGGTGGTGGCGGCGTCGCCGGATCGGCTACTTGCGGCTCGGCCTTCGCCGGCAGCGCCGGTGCCGGCGAAATGACATTGCCTGATTGAGACCCACGCTTACCGAACATGACGAATTCCCTGCTCAGGCGGACTTGTTCCCGCGCAGCCGGGCGAGCAGCGGGTCGAGCATGCCGCGCTTCTGGCGTTTCACCTCGGCGCGGCCGGTGATGGCGCGAGCGATGACGTCGAAATGCTCGGCTATCGGGCTCTTGGCGTCGGTCTCGGCCACCATCTGGCCGTTGTTGGCGGCCGTACCGAAGACCTGCGCGTCGAACGGGATCACCGCGAGCGGCGTGAGGTTCAACGCGCCGGCGAAGTCGTCGGGCTTGATCTCCGGACGCTTGGCAATGCCGGTCTTGTTGAGTACCAGCCGTGGCGGCGAGTCGTTCTTGCGCGACTGGCGCAAGAGATCGGCGATGTTCTTGGCATTACGAAGGTTAGCGAGGTCGGGCTCGGCCGTGATCACGACCTCGTCGGCGGCAAGCAGCGTCTTCTTCTTCCACGCCGTCCAGCCGTGCGGCAAGTCGAGCACCACCGCCGGAACACCGCTCTGCGCCACGTCGATCACCTGCACGAACGTGTTCTCGTCGAAATCGTAGGTGCGATCCAACGTCGCTGGCGCCGCGAGCAGGCTCAAATGATCCGAGCAACGGGCGAGAAGGCGATCGAGAAACACGTCATCAAGTCGGTCCGGCGAGTGGATGGCCTCGGCAATGCCCTGGGTGGGATCCTGGTTGAAATCGAGCCCGGCGGTGCCGAAGGGGAGGTCGAAATCGGCAACGACGACGTCATGGTGGAAGTTGCGGGCGATCGACCAGGCGACATTGTGGGCGACCATCGACGAGCCGACGCCGCCCTTGGCGCCGACAAAGGCGAGGGTGCGGCCGAGCGGCTTTGCCGCACGCTCGCCGTAGAGGTCGCCAATCGCCTTGATGACGCGCAAGAGGTCGATCGGAACGACGAGATACTCGCTGACGCCGCGCCGCATGAGATTGCGGTAGAGATCGACGTCGTTGACGTGACCGATGACGATCACCTTGGTGCCGGGGTCACAGACGTCGGCGAGGCGATTGAGCTCGGCATCGATCTTGTCGTGCGAGAGCTTGGTCTCGACCATGATCAGGTTCGGCGTCGCCGCATCCTGATAGAACTCGGCGGCGGCGGCGATACCGCCGGTATGGACCTTGACATGCGCCCGCGCCATCCGGCGATCGCTGGCGGCGGCCTCCACCACTGCGGTCACGTCAGGCGATTCGCAGAAGGCCTGGATCGAGATGCGCGGCACCGGCCGGACTTCGGCCGCATCGATCGGCGCCGCCGCCGCGGCGGCCGGCGCCGCCTGGTCATCACCGTGCCGGGGACCTTCTTCGAAAGCGAGATTGCTCATTGACCGCTGCCGACTCCCTGGGCGATCGCCGCTCCCGGTTCCTTCGAGTAGTCGCTCTGCGTGCCGGTCGGCGTCGGGGCTCCGGGGTCGCCCTCATAATTGCCGAGGACAGCCGTGCGCCTGGCCGCGTCGGGTGGCGTCGTGGCGCGCGGGTAGAGGAGGTCGGTGGGGTTGTCGACCAGGGCAGCGAGGTTCTGCTGCGTCGCGCAGCCGAAGGCATAATAGTTGCGATTGTTGGGGTTGCGGTTGAACTGATCCGGCCACGGACCGCACTGGGCCGTATGGGCGCCTATCCGGCTATAGGCGAGACGAATTGGCGCGGTGGCCTCGGACGGTGCCGCGCGATAGCTGCGGACCTGGATCTCGCCCGGACGGATACCATCGGCGACGAGCTCAGCCTGAATCGCGCCGGCGAGACCGTGAGCGGCGGCCTGATCGCCCGACCCTGCCGGAGTGACGATTGCCATGGTGACGCCGCCGCTCTTGAGATAGCCCTGCACGAAGCCGGCGATGTTCCCTCGCATGCCCTCACTGAGACGGATCGAGTTGAGGCCGACGGGCACGTCGAGGGTCTCGACCCCCTCCTCGATCGCGATCGGATGAACGGTGCGGTAGTCTTCGGGCACCGAGCCGACGATAACGTGGCGATCGATCGCCGCCGGCTGGATATGCGTGCAGCCCGCCAGAATCGCGCCAACCGCGGCGACGACCAGGAGGTGGCGCTGCCGCCGGATCGGCGTCGGATCGGGGATGGGTGCGGTGGGGCGATCCATTCTGGCGAACTCCGTCTCTGCCGGGCCGGTCATTCGAAGATAAAGCCGTATTTGCCGGCGTTGCCGCCCACCGGCGACGGCCTGCCTTCGGCGCCGTAGACGCGGTTCATGCGGCCGAGGAAATTGGTCATTGAATCGCTTGCCGGATTGAGACCGTCATCGGGACGGGCGAGCGCGGTGCGCGGGACCGGCCGGACGATGTACGGCGTGACGATGATGACCAGCTCTGTCTCGTTGCGCTTGAAATCGCGGCTGCGAAACAGCGTGCCGAGGATGGGGAGCCTCTCGAGGCCCGGGATCGCATTGATCGTCTGGCGGATATTGTCCTGCAGGAGACCACCCATCACCATGGCGCCACCCGAAGGGAGCTCCAGGGTCGACTCGCTGCGGCGAACCTCGATCGCCGGCACCGTGGTACCGAGGAGCGATATCTGGTTCGTATTGGTGAGGTCGGAGACTTCGGTCTTGACGTGCAGGCTGATGCGACCTTCCGTCAGGACGACGGGGGTGAAGGTCAGGCTGACGCCGAATGGCTTGAACTCGATATTGATCTGGCAGACCTGGGCGCCGATCGCCCCCGAGCACGACGAACCGGCCGGCACCGGGAATTCGCCCCCGGCGAGGAAGCTTGCGGATTCACCCGATATGGCGGTGAGCGTCGGCTCTGCCAGGGTTCTCACCATTCCCGTTTCCTCGAGCGCCCGCAGCGTTCCGAACAGGTTGTTGTTCGATCCGCCGGCGCCGACAATGGCGGAGCTCGGGGGCCCCTGGGTGGGCGACAAGGGAAACGGATTGATCGTCGTAAGATCGGCTGTGAGGTTGCCAATGGTGAAAACGCCGTTCAGATCGACGCCGAGCTCCTTGACGACATTCCGCTGGACCTCGGCGACGGTTACCTTGACCTGCACCTGATCCTCACTCAGGATCGTGAGGAGATTGACCACTTTCGCGATACCGGCCGTCGACACGGTCGTCTGGGTCTGACTGTTGCCGCCGCCGCCGGCCGCCGACGATCCGGCACCGGCGCCGGCGCCCGCTGCGATGGCACCTGCCGTCGCCGAGCCGACGGTATTGAGGGTTTGCGAGCCGGCGGGCGGTAGAATGCCGAGGAACGCCGTGGCGATGTCCACCGCCTTGCGGGCATCGATATCGCTTTTCACGGTGCCGGAAATGACCATGTTGCCGGCCGCCCATTCGACCTCGATGGCCGATCCGGGTATCAGCCGGGCGAGCACCTCCTTGATGTGGTTGGTGTCCTGTTGCTCGACCGAAACGTCCAGATTGACGATCGGCACGCCGGCGCGATCGAAGACGATCACGTTGGTCTCGCCCGCTCCCGGCGTTGGCGCGCCGGCCGCTGCGGCGTCGGACGGTATGGCGGTCAGGTACAGCCGGCGGGGGGTGCGGATCACCGCATCGACGACGTTGGGATTGGAGACGAGCACATCGCGCGCGTCGCGCGGCAGGTCGATCACCAGCGACTTGTTCACGCCAATCTTGACCGCCTGCGCAGCGGTGCCGGGATAAACGGTGACGACGTCGGCGGCCGCCGCGGCGGCGCGCACGCGCGCCCTGGGCGCATCGAAGGCAACGATGGCAAGCGCCGCGAGGACGCCGAGGAGGAGCTTGCGCCGGAGCCGATCAGTCATGTGCCAGTCTACCCCCCAGTTCCTATCGACACGGGCTACCGGATGGCGCCCACTTCACGTGCGACGCCGTTCTTGACCACCGTGATGCCGCCTTGCCTGGAGCCCCCGAGGAGATCGACGGCATCACCGGCGGGATCGCCTGACTTCTCGCCATCGGCGATCGACCGCAGCGCCAGAGTCAAGCGCGAGCTCATTTCCTGGGCGACGGTCAGGATCTCGGCCTGCTGCGGCTTCAGCTCGAGGGTCGCGGTCTGACCGACAACAACCTTCTGGCCGTTCTTCTCCTCGATGGTCTGGTCGATTGCGAGAACGCGGACATTGTGCAGGATGGTCTGGGTCAGGAATTCCGGCGGCCCGGCGGTGCCGCCTGCTCCCACCGCGCCCGGAGTCTGGCGGGTCATGATGACGTCGACACGGTCATTGGGCAGGATGAAACCGCCGGCGCTGGTATCCGCCGCGATCTTGGTGGCAACCGCGCGCTCGCCTTTTGGCAAGATCGCCGACATGAATCCGCGATCCGTGCGGATCAGCTTCGCCTCGCTGATCGGCTCGCCGGCGTAGAAGGTCGACCGCGCCAGCGCGCCGGCGACCTTGGTGATACCGTCGGGCTGCTGCGCGCGCACGATGAAATTGCCGGAGGCCGCGGTCCGTGGCCAGTCCTGCCATTGCACCGCGTCGCTCGTGATCGTCGTGCCCATCGGCAGGTCCTTGGTCGTGACCAGGATTTGCACCGTGTCGACCTTGGTCTCGACGCTAGCGTCCTGCGTCGCCGGCGGCGCCGAGGTCAGTTTGAGCGCAAGAAAGGCAGCGATGATGCCGGCGACCAGCGCGACGGCGAGAACGGTTACGCGGGACAGTCTCATGACGCGGATACCCTCATTTCGGTCGAAGAAGTCCTGCCCTCTTCGAGCAATGTCGCCTCGGAATCGTGTACTTATGGTTAACCAGAGGTGAGAAAACTCGCTTAACCAAAGGTTACGACCGCCTGCACGGCCGAGGGATCGCGCGCTTTATTCGGAAAGCTGACAGTGCCGGCGCGGATATCCCGGCGCCGGCGCGGTCGGGCTCAATCGAACCGCGACCTCAGCCGGTAGCCAACCTCATCCAGACCGTGTCCGGATAGGTGAGCAGTCCGGCGGCGGCGAGCGCGACCCCATATGGCACTCCCGCCTTTTTGTCATGCAGCCGCTGGACCCAGGGCTGGCGGATGACGAAGGCAGGTAGAACCGACCGCCGGAAGGAGAGAATGAGCAGCGTCAAGGCGCCGCCGAAGAGCGCGGCATAGAGTGTGAAGTCGACAAGGTTGTTCCAGCCGAGCCACAATGCGACCACGGCAGCGAACTTCGCATCGCCACCGCCGATCCAGCCGGCAGCAAAGAAGGCGAAAGTGATCGCAATCACCAAACCGCCCGCGGCAAGATGCATCATGGCCTCATGCCAGGTCACGCCGACCAGTGGCAGGCTCAAGGCGAAGGCGGCGAGCATCGCCGCCACCAGCCGGTTCGCGATCGTCATGGTAAGCAGATCCGAGGCCGCGGCAAAAGCCAGCGCCAGCGGAAACGCCACGAATAGGAGCTGACGACCGATCTCGACCACCACGATCGATCTCCTGAATGACCGTTCCTGTCCTAGTGACGAATGATTAAGAGACGCTGAATCCGCGCCACGCCGGGCGGCGATGGGCCAGCAATGGCTAATGCTGATAGAGCAGGGTCAATGCCGGCTGGATGAGCAGTTGAGCGCCAGCGTGTGCACCGGCGGC
>Ga0318563_10000895_pt1 | contig 12384 bp, 9 predicted proteins | sample GRESIP066b5f19_FD_203689 | JGI IMG/M metagenome (GOLD analysis project Ga0318563, IMG submission 203689) | Tropical soil microbial communities from Luquillo Experimental Forest, Puerto Rico - GRE.SIPMG.066b5f19 | ecosystem: Environmental > Terrestrial > Soil > Tropical forest > Bulk soil... | reverse complement strand
GCACCGCGGTGGCGACGATGCTCAGCGCCGACAGCCCGGCCGAGGCGAGAATCGGCACCGCCAGCCCGAAGCCAGCCAGCGCCCCGGAGATCGCCGGGCCGAGGAGGAACCCGATCCCGAAGCTGATGCCGATCAGCCCGAAGGCCCGCGTCCGGTGCTGCGGCTCGGTGACGTCGGCGATGTACGCCTGGGCCAAGACCAAATTTCCGGCGGTGAGCCCGTCGATGATCCGTGCCAGGTACACCAGCCACAGCGTTCCCGCCCAGGCCAGCAGCAGTCGCGAGACCAGCGTCCCCGCCTGGGAGAGGAGGAGCAGCGGCTTGCGCCCGATCCGATCGCTCCACCGCCCGAGGAACGGTCCGCTCAGCAATTGACAGAAGGCGAACGCCGAGACCAGCAGGCCCACCGCGGTGGGACTCGCCCCCAGCTTCTCCGCGTAGAACGGCAGGAGCGGGAGGATGATCGTCAGCCCGAGGATGTCGGCGAGGACGATGAGGAAGATGGGAAGCAGCGGCGAGGACTTCACGGAGGCCCCCCTCTCACCAGAAGTGCTCCGCTCCGGCAACCCTGGAGCGGGCCGGAACCGCCCATCCCGGTGAACTCACCACGCCCCAAGGTGGTCCACATCCTCTCCGCAGTGGACATCGGCGGAGCCGAGCACTTCGTCGCCGACCTCGCCTCTCGCCCCGAGGAGACCGGGGCCGACCACGCGGTGGCCATCCTCACCCCCGACCGACGGCTGACCGAGTTCCTCCGCGACGCCGGGCTCCGAGTCCACGACGGCGGACCGATGCGAGAGGACCCGGTCTCCTACCTCCGCCACGCCCTGGGTCCCCGGGCGGTGCGGTTCTACGCCTCGGTCCTCGCCGAGGAGCACGCCGACCTGGCGCACCTCCACACCTTCGGCGCGCACGTGGCCGGCACCCGCGCCGCGCGCAAGCAGGGAGCGCGGGTGATGCGCACCGAGCACCACGTCCTCCACTTCGACGACTGGAGCTGCGCTCCCTTCACCCGCTGGGCGCTCGCCTACACCGATCGGGTGGTCTGCACCAGCGAGTGGGTTCGCGAGGCGATCACCCAGCGGGTGCCGAGTCTCGCCGCGCCGCTCGCGGTGGTGCACAGCGGCGTCGACCTGCGGCGCTTCGAAGTGCAGCCCCTCCCCGACGGCCGACCGATTCGCTTCGTCCTCGCCTGCCGCCTCGAGGCGCGGAAGCAGGTCCGAACCGTGCTCGAGGCACTGATCCAGCTCCCCGACGCACAGCTGGACATCGTCGGTGACGGCAGCGAGCGGGCGATCCTCGAGGCCCTGGCGCTCTCCTGGGGCGTGGCGACGCGGGTCCGGTTCCTCGGATTCCAGGCCAACCTCGCCCGCGCCTACGCCGCCGGGCACGTGGCAGTGAGCTGCAGCGGCCAGGAGGCGATGGGCCACTCGGTCCTGGAGGCGATGGCGGTCGGCCGCCCGGTGATCGCCACTCGCTCCGGCGGCGTCTCGGAGGTCGTCCGCGACGGGCAGGAGGGCTTCCTGGTCGACCCCACCGTCGCCTCCGTCGCCGCGGCGATGCGCCAGGCCGCCTCGGATCCCGAGCGGCTCAAGCTCCTCGGTCGAGCCGCACGGGCGCGGGTGGAGAGCAGCTTCACCGTGGAGCAGATGTGCCTCGGCTACCGCGGCGAGTACGAGGCGGTGCTGGAGACCGCCAAGCGCGAGCCGGCGACGGTCTGACCGGCGTTCATCGCTGGCCGGCACTGGTCCTTTCGCAACACTCCGCAGTCGTCCCTCGACCACAGATGCAAATGGAAGGCGCCGCAGCGTGCAGTGATCGACCCCTGCGGCGCAGGGCTCTTGTGTCCGCCTTGACCTCACCCGAACTTGCCGCCAGGCCAGCTCCGAGGCCGAGCCGGAGGTTCAGAGGTGGACATCGAACGTCGGACGTTCCTCAAGGCCACCGCGCTCGGCGGGGCAGTGGGCCTCGGTCTCTTCGACCTTGGGGAAGCGCGCGCCGAGCTGCGCACCGCGAAGATCCTCCGCACCACCGAGACCCGCAGCATCTGCCCCTACTGCGCAGTGGCCTGCGGGGTGATCATCCACACCATCGGGGACAAGGCGAAGAACGTCACCCCCGCGGTCTCCCATGTCGAAGGCGACCCCGACCATCCAACCAACCGCGGCACGCTCTGTCCCAAGGGGGCCACGCTCCGGGATGACATCGACAACCCCAACCGGCTGATGGTCCCCAAGGTCCGGCGGCCGGGCTCGGACCACTGGGAGGAGATCAGCTGGGACCAGGCGGTGGCGGGAATCGCCAAGCACATCAAGGACACCCGCGACCGCACCTTCGTCGCCAAGAATGCGCGCGGCCAGACGGTGAACCGCAATCCGGGCATCGCGATGATCGGCGGATGCACCGACACCAACGAGTTCAACTGGCTGCAGATGAAGATGATGCTCGGGCTGGGGGTGCTCTACCGAGACAGTCAAGCACGCGTATGACACGGCCCCACGGTGGCCAGTTTGGCCGCCACGTTCGGTCGGGGAGCGATGACCAATGGCTGGGTCGACATCAAGAACAGCGATGTCATCCTCGCCATGGGAGCGAACCCGGCGGAGAACCACCCCTGCGGCTTCAAGTGGACGGTGGAGGCAAAGCGCACCCGCAACGCCAAGCTGGTGGTGGTCGACCCGCGTTTCACCCGGACTGCGGCGGTGGCCGACGTCTACGCCCAGCTCCGCCCCGGCTCGGACATCGCCTTCCTCAACGGGATCATCCGCTACGCGATCGAGAACAAGCGGTACGCCGAGGAGTACATCAAGATCCACACCAACGCGCCGTACGTCATCTCCGATCGCTACGACTTCAATGACGGACTGTTCAGCGGCTTCGACGAGAAGGCAGGGACCTACGACAAGTCCGCCTGGACCTACAACTCCGACGCGAAGAGCGGCAGCTACGTGGTCGATCCGTCGCTTCAGGATCCTCACTGCGTCTTCCAGCTCCTGAGGAAGCACGTCTCCCGGTACACACCGGAGATGGTGGAGAAGATCTGCGGGACCCCCAAGGCCGACTTCCTCAAGGTGGCCGAGGTGGTGACCTCCACCCATCCCAACGAACGGGTGGGAACAATCACCTACGCCCTCGGATGGACGCAGCACTCGGTGGGAGTGCAGATGATCCGCGCCGCCGCCACGCTCCAGCTGCTCCTGGGCAACGTCGGCCGGCCCGGTGGCGGGGTGAACGCCATGCGCGGGCACTCCAACATCCAGGGAGCGACCGACATCGGAGGCACCTTCGAGATCCTCCCCGGCTACCTCGCCACGCCCCGGAGCGAGCTGACCGACCTCGCCACCTACCTCTCCCAGGTCACGCCGAAGACGCTGAACGAGAAGCCCTGGGCGTCGATGAACTACTGGCAGAACTACCCCAAGTTCATGGTCTCGTTCCTCAAGTCGCTCTACGGGGACAAGGGCACCCAGGACAACGAGTGGGGCTACAGCTGGCTGCCCAAGTCCGACGGCAACTACTCCTGGATGTACATCTTCGACGAGATGTACCGGGGCAGCTCCACACGGCTGGGAGCGAAGGAGCCGGGACCGGAGGGTCTGATCACCGCGGGGATGAACCCGGCGGCCATCGGTCCCAACACCTCGAAGATGATCGGGGCCCTCTCCAAGCTGAAGTGGCTGGTGGTGGTGGAGAACTACGAGATCGAGACCGCCACCTTCTGGAAGGCACCGCAGGCATACGGCGGTCCGGCGACGGCGGAGATCCAGACCGAGGTCTACCAGCTCCCCGCCAGCGGCTTCGCCGAGAAGGACGGGAGCTTCGTCAACTCCGCTCGGTGGATTCAGTGGAAGTGGAAGGCGCTCGACCCGCCCGGAGAAGCGCTGACCGACCAGGAGATCTTCGCCCGCATCTTCCTCGCCGTTCGCGAGCTGTACCGGAAGGAGGGCGGGGCGCTCCCCGAGCAGGTGCTCAACGTGGAGTGGGCGTACACCCATCCCGGCGCGCCCGACCTGGCCGAGTGCCTCAAGGAGCTCAACGGCAAGGCGCTGGGCGACATCCACGACCCCAAGGACGCGACCAAGGTCCTCCGCACCGCGGGTCAGCAGCTGGACAACTTCGGCCAGCTGAAGGACGACGGGACGACCTCCTGCGCCAACTGGCTCTACACCGGCGTCTACACCGAGTCGGGCAACAACGCCGCACGCCGCGACAACAGCGACCCCACCGGCCTGGGCTACTTCCACAACTGGGGCTTCTCGTGGCCGGCCAACCGGCGCATCATGTACAACCGCGCCTCCGCCGACGCCGAGGGGCGGCCGTGGGATCCGAAGCGCCCGGGCATCGTCTGGAACGGCAAGGTGTGGAAGGGCGACGTCCCGGACATCGCCCCCGACTCACCGCCCGGAAAGTTCGGAGCGTTCATCATGCTCCCCGAGGGCGTGGGGCGGCTTTACGCGCCGGTGCTCAACGACGGACCGTTCGCCGAGCACTACGAGGCCATCGAGGCTCCGATCGCCAATCCGCTCCATCCCAAGGTGACCTCCAACCCGGCCAGCAAGCGGTTCAGCACCGACAAGGACAAGTACGGCCAGGCGGGGGAGTTCCCGGTGGTGTGCAGCACCTACCGGCTCACCGAGATGTACCACTACTGGACCCAGCACAACGCGCGGCTCACCCAGCTCCAGCCGGGGTTCTTCATCGAGCTCCCCGCCGAGCTGGCGCGCCAGCAGGGCATCGGGAACGGTGACCAGGTGAAGGTGATCTCCGCCCGGGGCGGCATCCAGGGCGTGGCGATGGTGACCGAGCGACTGAGCCCGATGACCGTCGACGGCAAGGAGGTCTGGCACATCGGCTTCCCCATTCACTGGGGCTATTCCGGGATCCAGGCGCACCGCGGTCCGCTGGCCAACTTCATGACTCCCTCGGCGATGGACCCCAACACCTGGACGCCGGAGTTCAAGACCTTCCTGGTCCGCATCGAGAAGGTCGGAAAGGCGGAGCGAGCATGAGCGCCCCCGCCCTCGGTCAATCGATGCAGATCCGCCGCTCCTCGGCATCCGAGCGAGGAGAGGGAACCTCACTTCGCACCCTGACGGTGGTCTCCAAGCTGATCGACACCAGCACCTGCATCGGGTGCAAGGCCTGCGAGGTGGCCTGCCAGGAGTGGAACGACCTGCCCGTGGTTCCCACCCAGCAGACCGGCACATACCAGACGCTGCCCACCCTACACGCCGACTACTGGAACCTCATCCGCTTCGAGGAGAAGAAGACTGACAACGGCTTTGCCTGGTTGATGCGCAAGGACCAGTGCATGCACTGCGACGACCCGGGCTGCCTCGCCGCCTGCCCCGCGCCAGGAGCCATCGTCCAGTACCAGAACGGGATCGTCGACGTGAACCCCACCCAGTGCATCGGCTGCGGGCTCTGCGAGACCGGCTGTCCGTTCAACGTCCCGCGCTACAGCGGCCAGACCGGGAAGATGTCCAAGTGCACGCTCTGCGTCGACCGGGTGGACATCGGGCTCGAGCCGGCGTGCATCAAGGCCTGCCCCACCGGGTGCCTGCACTTCGGCACCAAGCAGGACATGGTGCAGCTGGGGACGCATCGGGTGGAGCAGTTGAAGGCAAACGGCTTCGCCCAGGCGGCGCTCTACGATCCTCCCGGGGTGGGGGGCACCACCGTGGTGACGGTGCTCGCCCACGGCGACCATCCGGAGTGGTACGGGCTGCCCGCCGATCCCCACATTCCCTGGACGGTGCGCTTCAGCAAACGGGTCCTCAGGCCCCTCGGGCTGCTGGCGATCGGCGCGACCGTGCTCGGTTTGGTGGGCCACTACCTCAAGTTCGGCCCGCGCCGCACGCCGGACGACACCACCCACCCACCGCCGGCGTGACCCGGGGCGCGCGGTTCCAGAGGAGCCGCTCGATTCACGCGCGGTCGCGACCCTGGGCCACCAGGTGATCGACGACCCCGTTCGGCTCGGACCCCTTGACCGCCGTCGCCGGACGGGCTGCCCAGACGCTTGGGCGGAGGCTGTACCCCGGAGCAACCCGGTCCATACGCCGAGTGCGACTCGGCCGAAGGTGGTGGGTCCTGGATTGCGTCTCGCCGAAAACGGCGCAGGGATCTCGGCCTTCACCGCTCTCTTGGAGGGTAGAGCCATGCGGAAGCTCACGCCTTTGATGGTGCTGGTCGGCCTGTTCTCGGCGGGCGCGCTCGCCGACGCCCCGATGACGATGGTGACTCCGAAGGACATCAAGTGGGGAGACGTCCCGGCAGTCTTTCCCAAGGGGGCGAAGATGGCCGTGCTCTACGGCGATCCCGCCAAGGAGGGACAGCTGTTCATCGTCCGCCTCAAGATGCCGGCCGGATACAAGATCGCCGCCCACTGGCATCCCACCGACGAGAACATCACCGTGCTGACCGGGACGTTCCTCCTCGGAATGGGCGACAAGTTGGACGCCTCGAAGACCAAGCCCTTCCCCGCCGGAAGCTTCGCCGTCGCCCCGGCGAAGATGAACCACTTCGCCATCGCCAAGACCGAATCGGTGGTCGAGGTCTCGGCGATCGGCCCGTTCGCCATCACCTACGTCAACCCCGCCGACGACCCGTCGAAGACCGCGGCGAAGTAGGCACCGCTCAGGGCATCGAGGGCATCCCCTCGTAGAGGAACGCGCTGTTCTCCAGCCGCGCTCCCTTTCCGTCCGCCACCGCAAACTGCGCCGGCTTCCCCGAGGGCCGGGTGCTCCACATCGATGCTCCGGCGTAGGCCCCGGCCTTGTTCACCGCGTAGAAGTTGATCGGGAAGCGCGGTCGCCCCTGGCCGTCGAGGAGGCGCTTCTCCCGCGTCGTCTCCGCGATCCGCTTCAGCGCGTCTAGGCAGGCATCCCGCGGGGAGCGGCCGGCCCGTATCCGCTCCACGATCAGGTGCGCCCCGGAGATCAGGATGTTCGCCTCGCCGCGGCCGGTGCTCCCCGCGCTGCCCACCGCGTTGTCGGTGAAGCAGCCCGCTCCGATGAGCGGTGAGTCACCCACCCGGCCCGGCATCTTGAAGAACAGCCCGCTGGTGCTGGTGCACCCCGCCAGGTCGCCGTTCCCGTTCACCCCCGAGAGATGGACCGTCCCGTGGCTGCGCGGATCGCGGAAGTAGCTGGTGCCGTACTCCTTGAAGAAGTCCTGGACGTCGGGGTCGACCTTGGACAGGTCCGGCTCCAGCCACTTGTCCTTTTCGGTGAGGTTCTGCTTCCAGTACAGCCAGACCTTCCGCGCCTTGTCGGTGAGGAGGTTCTCCACCGGCAGCCCGTTCATCTCCGCGAAGCGCTTGGCGCCCGGGCCCACCAGCAAGATGTGGTCGGTGGTCTCCATCACCAGCTTGGCCACCTTGCTGGGGTTCTTGATTCCCTCCAGCGCCGCCACCGCCCCGGCGCGCGCCGTCGGCCCGTGCATTACGCAGGCGTCGAGCTGCACCACCCCATCCTCGTTGGGGATGCCGCCGTAGCCGACGCTCATGTCCTTGGGGTCGTCCTCGACCAGGTTGACCCCGGCGATGATCGCCTCCAGCGGATCTGCCCCGCCCAGCATCCTTTGCACTGCCAGCTCTGCGGCCTTGAGGCCGTTGTAGGACGACACCACCACCGGGCGGCTCCCGGTCGCCGCGGCGGGGCGATCGGCGGCGGAGGCGGCAAACGGGGCCAGCGCCGCAGAGGAGAGGAACGTGCGTCGAGAGACCATGGAGGCTCCTCCTACGGGTTGCGAGGGACGATCCGGCTCCACATCGACAGCAGATTCCGCACCACCGCTCCGTCCGGAGATGCCGACGCGGGCGGGAGATCGATCTGCAGCCCGTAGGGCCCGAGGCGGTTGAAGGGATTCGCCCCGTCCTGGTTCTTGATCGGAACCGCGGGGTCGGCGGGACGGAAGCCCAGCCGGAGCGCCGCCTCCTGCACCGGCCGCGAGCGGAGGTGCTGGAGCCAGGCCCGCGCTGCCTTCTTCTGGGGCTCGGTCACCCACGAGCCCTGGAGCAGCGCCCCGGGATGGTCGCTCCACATGGTGTGGGGCAGGTAGTACAGCTTGAGGTTTCCCCACCGCCCCTGGGCGTTCTCCAGCTGCGAGACCGCCAGGTTCTCGTAGACCAGGGCGATGTCGTAGCGCGAGGGCCCGAAGCGAACCATGTCGGTCATGAAGATGCCGGTGGAGGGCTCGAAGCGGGTCACTCCGCGCTCGATGGAGCGGACCCAGGCCTGGTACTTCGGGTCCAGCAGGTCGGCCACCGCGATCTGGTTCTTCCCGTAGTACTCGTAGGTCATCGACACCAGAGCCTGCAGACCGGAGTTGCTGCGCGTGGGATCGGTGTGGCCGAGCTTCACGAAGCCCCACTCGCCCTTGCCTCCGATGGCCGGCCAGCCCTGGTCCGCCGAGAGCGCCTGCTGGAGCGCCTTCCAGGTGATGTGTCCGTTGCCCAGCTTGGCCAGGACCTCCGCCCGGTCCTCCCAGGCGACGAAGACCAGCGGGGAGATGACCAACGGCGCCGGCGCGTCCTCTCCCCCGGAAGCAAAGAGGGCGGTCCCGTTCTTGGTGCGCCAGTCGGACTCCAGGAGAGAGAGCACCAGCGAGTCGGCGGGCGCCCACACCGTGGGCTGTGACTTGCCGTCGAGAATGTCCTGCGCCGACTCCAGCGAGCCCTGGCCCACCAGCCTCAGCTCGACCTCCGGGTGCTTGGCCCGGAACGACTCGGCAGCCGACTCGATCCAGTCGCGCTTCTCGGTACCGAAGACCACGGTCACCGTCACCTTCGACCCCGAGGGGACCGCGGTGGAGCCTCCCGTCGACGGTCCGGTCCCGGGGAGGACGATCGCCCCCCGCTTCTGCGCTAGCCACACCACCCCGGCCATGGCCAGGAGGAGAAGGATGACGATCAGCAGCTTGCCGCGCATGGATCCCTCATGTTCGCACCTGCTCCAGGGCCGGCAGACGCAGCGTGTCCTCGAACGCCGAAACTTCGGTGTTGAGGGTGTCCAGCTCCTTGTTCACGTCGCCTGACACCGCATCGAGCGACTCGGCATCCATCACCTGCATCCGGACCACCTTGGCGGGCAGCGCCTGCAGCGCAGCGACCACCTTGGAGAGCGTGCCGTTGACCCGGTCGCGTGCATCCTGGATGTCTCCCAGCGTCTTCAGCTGCTCCTGGCGGCTGGCCAGGGCCTGCTCGAACTGCTTGCGAGCCTCGGGGTCGTCGGTGGCCACCGATTCGGCGCGGAGCCGGGCCACCTCTCCCTCCACCATGGTCGGGCTCACCGAGGAGAGGTAGCGGGTGAGGAGATCAGCCCGGCTCACCAGCTCCGCGGCGTGCGTCTCCAGCTGCCCGAGCGAGGAGGTGATCATCCCCACGTACCCCCTGACCTGTGGACTGGCCTCGCCGATGACCCGCGCCAGCTCTCCCCGTGCCACCCACAGCTCGCGCACCGTGGAGCGGACTCCGGGATCCTGCACCGAGCTCGGATCCGGAAGCTGCGAGGCCGGCAGGACGTCCTGTGCCGAGACCTTGGACCAGAACTCGGGGGTGACCAGATCCCAGGCCACCAGGGCGGCGTAGGCGATACCGCCCAGCGCCGCCAGCGGCCACGAATGGAGCAGGAAGCCACCGAGCGCGCTCGCTCCCGCCACCGCGAGGTTGACCGGGCCGGCCACTGCCCGGGCGACGACCTTGCCCACTGGGCGGTCACGGGTCGCGCGTTGAAGTCGAGATTGCATGGGGTCGCTCAGAAGAACGAGGCCATGTCCCGGTACACCTGGACGATGTTCTGGGCGCTCCCGGCGGCGGTGGTGCCCCGTCCAGCCTCGGCGATCTCCGCCAGGACCTTGGGATCGGCGCCTTCGCCATAGGCGATGGTGAACACCTTCACCCCGGTGCCCTCCTCGTCCTTGCCCAGCGCCTCGCGGAGCTGGTTCAGGGTGAGAAGCCGGCTGTTTTCGTCCCTCCCGTCGGTCATCACCACCAGAGCGTGAATCCGCCGCGGATCCTTCCGCGCCCTTTCTTGTTGATCCTGGTAGCCACGCCCCACCGCGTCGTAGAGCGCGGTGCCACCCTTGGCGAAGGCTCCGTCGATGCGCTGGCGGAGCTTCTCCTTCCCGTCGGCGAGCAGGTATGGCCCGAACACCGGGTACGCCTGGCTGTCGAAGAAGAGCAACCCCACCGTGTCCCGCGGGCCGAGGTTGTCGATGAACGACTTGGCGCCGGCCTTTGCCTCGTCCATCGGACGGCCGCGCATGCTCCCCGAGGTGTCGATGACCAGCGTCACGTCCGCGGGCCGCTTGTTCTGCCGCCAGGTGTCGACCAGGGCGAGGAGGGTCGCGCCGTCGGGCACCTCGAGCAGCGTCTGAGGCTGCTTCGGGTCGACGCCGTGCGCGGCATCGAGCGGCGGGCCGATGGGGATCTGGGTATCGGCGGGACGGAAGCCGAGCGCCAGCGCCCGTTCCTGCGCCGGCCGCGACTTGAGGAAGGCAAGGAACTTGCCGGCGGCGTCGCGCTGCTCGGCGGTCACCCACTCTCCGTCGAGGATGCAGTACGGATGATCGGCCCAGAATGTTCCTTCCACCGGGTAGATCGCCACCAACGGAGGGTTGCCGGTGGCCTTGGCGTAGGACTCGACCACCAGGTTCTCGTAGAGCACCGCCGCAGAGAGGTACCCCGGTCCTCGGTCGACCAGCTTGTCGGCGAAGAAGCCGGTGGATTTGCCGTAGTGCACCACCGAGGCCTCGACCTGCGACATCAGCTTCGTCACTCCGGGAGAGCCGACGTCGGCCTTGTCGAGCCCGCGGGTCTTCTTCGCGCCGGCGTAGGCCTCGGCGAGCACCGAGAGGAGCCCCGAGGAGGAGAACTCCGGATGGGTGTGGCCGAGCTTGAACGGTCCCCACTCCGGGTGGCCGAAGGCGCCCCAGCCGGCGGGACTGGTGCTGACCTTGAGGATGTCCGACCAGCCGAGGAGCTTTCCCGGCCAGCCCAGGGCCTCGGCCATCGGCTTCCAGGTAGCGATGACCACCGGCGAGAGCACCACCGGCTCGCCCTGCGGAGAGAGGGGCTTGGTCCGTCCGGGCTCGCGCAACCACGCCTCGTTGAGGAGCGAGACGTAGGCGCCGGAAGCCGGGCTGTAGACCACTGGCCGGAAGCTGCCCGAGAGCACCGCCTGCTGCGCCTCGCCACTTCCCATCGCCCGGGCGTCGATGCGGATCGGGCTTCCGGCAGCGGTGCGCGGCGCGGTGGCGAGGAAGCGCTGGATCTGCTCGTCGAGCCAGGTCTTCTTCTCGCTCCCGTAGGCCATGGTGACGGTGACCGCTGGCCGGCTCGAGGCGGCGCTTCGGCCCCCGGTGCCGGGCGCGGACGCGGTCCGTCCGCCACGGCAGCCGTCGCAAGCGGTGAGCAACAGCAGGACGCCGAGCGCGGCCGGGGCGGGAATGAGTCGCATGGGACGCGGCGGAGCATGCCACGCCTTCCATCCCGGCGAGGTTCTTCCGTGCGCGCCGCACGGGGTGTGAATGACCGCAGCGACTTCCGTTTCCCGTGGGAAGGGCCCTGCTAGGCTCCCCGACTCCGGAGGGGACCCGATGAGCCGAGCGCCCTGGGGAGTGCCGTTCGTCATCTCGCTGTTGCTGGGAGGAGCGGCCGGCGCCGCGGACTCGGCGGTGGTGGCAGTGGGCAAGTGCGACGAGAGCGCCGGAATCGCCGCTCGGAGCTTCCGCACCGCGCTGTCACAGAAGCCGGGGACCTCGGTGCAGTCGGAGGCGGAGACCGCCCAGCCCTTCGGTGGCATCACCGACCGGACGCTGGCCTCGGTGAACACCGCCATCGGCAGCGCGCGGAGCGACTTCTATTCCGACCGGCCGGCGGAGGCGAAGAAGACGCTCCAGGGAGCGCTGGACGACGTGACGCACGTCGCCCCCTCCGAGGCCCGCTGGTCGTCGGAGCGCGACGCGCTGACCTTGATGGCGCTGATCCAGCAGAAGAGCGACAAGGCCGCAGCCGAGGCGGCACTCAACCGCATCCTCCGCGTCGAGCCGGACTACAAGCCCGACACCTCGCTCTACCCGCCCTCGTTCCAGAAGTGGTTCGCCGGAGTGAAGAAGGCGGCGAAGAAGAAGGCCACCGTCCGCTTCGAGGTCACCACCTCTCCGGCGGGGAAGACGGTCTACGTCGGTGGCCGCCCAGTGGGGAAAGGGCCGGTGGTGCTCCGGGTGCCGGCGGGCGAGTACCGGGTGGAGGCCGACTGGGGCCACCGGGGCGTGGTCCGGAACGTGACCGTCCCCTCACCGCCCATCGAGCTCAGTGCCGCGGTCGACGGAGCGGTGCACCCCGAGGGCGGCCCCTGTGTGGAGGCGACCGATCCGGTGG
>Ga0318563_10000890_pt1 | contig 12416 bp, 10 predicted proteins | sample GRESIP066b5f19_FD_203689 | JGI IMG/M metagenome (GOLD analysis project Ga0318563, IMG submission 203689) | Tropical soil microbial communities from Luquillo Experimental Forest, Puerto Rico - GRE.SIPMG.066b5f19 | ecosystem: Environmental > Terrestrial > Soil > Tropical forest > Bulk soil... | reverse complement strand
TTGGTGGGCAGCAGGAACGGCTTGCGCGGCGGCTGGCTGAAGTTGAAGTCGTTGAGCAGGTTGCCCAGCTGGGGCGCGTTCTCGCGGACGCCGGGGCGAGGGTCGGGGCGGCCATCGGTCTTGGGGTTGAGCGGGGCGCCCCCGAGGAAGTCGTCCTCGATGAACTTCAGGTAGGCGTCGCTGCTGAGCGTCTGGTGGTCGATGTACCCCTGCTTGGCGAAGGGAGAGATGACCATCCCCGGCACCCGCAGCCCGTAACCGTTGCGGTCGACGCGGGGCGGGCGCACGCCGTCGTAGAAGCCGCCCCAGTCGTCCCAGGACAGGAAGATCGCGGTGGTACCCCAGTCGGGGCTCTTCATCGCGGCGTTGATCACCGCGGTGACGTAGGCCTGGCCCTGATGGACGCCGCTCGGCGGGTGCTCGCTGTCCAGCTGTGAGGGGGTGATCCAGCTCACCGACGGCAGGGTGCCGCCCTGGGCGGCGGCGAAGTAGGAGCCCAGGCCCTGCACGTTGCCCACCTGGTGGTCCTGCTGCACGTCCTCGAACAGCGGCAGCGGGTTCCAGATCCCCGGCGTCGAGGCTCGCTGCTGGACCGGGGAGCAGGCCAGCGCCGCGGAGTTGGCGCAATCCGGCTGCGCGCCCTTCTGCACGTAGTACCGCCAGCTCACGTGGTGGGCGTGCAGCAGCCAGGTGATGTCGGTCCAGGCCAGGTCGATCGATGTGGTCCCGGCGGCCAGCTCCTGGTCCACCGCCTGCCCGAACACCTTCCCCTGGTACGGCCCGCCGATGTTGTTCACGCAGCTCATGGGGTTCTGGTCTTTGCACCTGGCCGACCAGGCGGACACCATGTACAGGTGGTCGGGCAGCGACCACGACTTCACCGGCTCGAACATGTGGTCGTTGAGCACGAAGTTCTTGGCGTAGGCCCAGTAGTTCGGGATCTCCGCGCCGGTGTGGTACCCCATCGGGTCCTGGGCTTTTCCTGGTGCGCACTGCGGGTCCTGCGCGAACTTGCAGGTGTGGGCGGCCGCCGCGCGCTGGTGCAGGAAGCCGTTCATCTGGCCGCCGTTGACGTCGGCGACGGCGTTCTTCAGGCCGTGCGGCCCGCCGCCGTTGACGTCGGCGGTGTCGTGGTAGGGGCGGACGCACCCGCCCTTCGGGCTGGGCACGCAGACGGTGGGCACGCCGCCCTGCATCGGGATCCCGGTCGCGCCCGGATAGGTGCCGAAGTAGCTGTCGAACGAGCGGTTCTCCTGCATCACGATGATGACGTGCCGGATCTTGTGGATTCCGTGGAAGCCGGCGGCCGACTGCGGCGTGACCGATCCGATCACCTGTGGCGCCGAGGTGCAGGCGGCCAGCAGGCCGGCCAGGAGGCCGGCGGCGGCGAGGCAGGGGACCAGGCGGTGGCTGCGCATGGTGGCCAACCTAAGCAAAAACTCTTCGTGGTCCAGCCAAGTCACGGTAAGGATTCAACAGTGATCACCTCAAAGAAGGCTGGGAATCTTCCGCGCCCCACCGAGGTGCCATTCAGCCGGTAAGCGCCTATCGTCATGGTATGGCCGGATGGTGGTCGATCGAGGTCTTCCACGGCGAGTTCTCCGCGCGGCGGTGGCAGGACACCTACTCCAGCGCCATGATCGAGTCGGCGCTCTCCCATCGCGCGACCAACTGGGAGTGGCACGAGCACCGGTGGGGCGTGGTGTTCGAGGTGGAGTTCGACGACGACGCCGAATGGGAGGCATTCCGCAGCCTGCCGCTGGTCCAGGCGGCGCTCGATGCGGTGCCCGATCCGGTCAACGGGCTGCTTGTCTACCGGGGCCGCGGGGGCGGGGCCGGTAGCGTCTCCCCCCGCAGGCCGCGGCCGAGCGCGGGCGCGGGCGCGATGTCCCTGCCGGAGCCCGGCGACGAGGCCGCCGTCCGGGTGACCGGTATCACACCGCCCGGCGTGCGCGAAACTGTCCAGGCCGGGGCGCTGTAGACGGGCCGGATGGCCCGCGGCCCGGGCGTGTTCCCCGCCGGTGCCGCGCACGGCGGGGAACGGTGCAGGATGGAGGCATGAGGGAAATCCGAGCCATGGCGGGCGGACTGCGGTCTGCGATCGAGCGAAGCGGCTACTACCCGGGGCTGGTCGCTGACGCGGTGCTTGCCGCCCTCGGCTCCGAGCCCGTCGTCTCCTACGTGGTCCACCACGACGCGGTCTTCGACCCGGCGATGGAAGTCCGCCGTCACATGACCGTCCTGGTGCTCACCCCAACCAGGCTGGTGCATTCGCACACCGATGAGCATCCAGCCGAGGAGCCGGGGGAGCGCCCGCAGGCCGAGACCACCACCGAGGCGGTCCGGTTCTCCCGCATCTCCTCGGTGGCGGTGACCAGGGTGGTGCCGGACCCGGCGTCGTACGTGCCCGGCGTCACCATGCCGAGCGAGGTGGTCCTGACCATCGGCTGGAACGTGCTTTCGCGGGTCGAACTGGAGCCGGCCCAGTGCGTGGACGAGAACTGCGAGGCGGACCACGGCTACAGCGGCACCATTACCGCCGATGACCTGGCGCTGCGGGTCAGCGAGGCGGCCGACGGCGAGGACGCGGTGCGGCAGGTGCTGGACTTCTCGACTGCGCTGGCCGAGGCGACCGCTAACCCGCGCCACTGACGGGGGGGCGAATGCGAGCCGAGCCTGCCGTAGCCCCCGTCTTGCCGCGCTACGGCCAGAGCACCCTGTCCGATCTTGCCTGCTCGCTGCTCGCCTGCCTCGGGGTCGGCGGCGAGGCCAACCCGCTGGGCCTGCCGGCCACCGCCCGCGCCTGCCTGCTCGTGGTGGACGGGCTGGGCTGGGAGTTGCTGCGCGACCAGCCGGCCAGCGCACCGTTCCTGTCCGAGCTGGCGGTGAACGGCGCACCGCTGACCGCCGGGTTCCCGGCGACCACCGTCACCAGCCTGAGCTCGCTGGGCACGGGCCGGCCGCCGGGGCAGCACGGGATGCTCGGCTACCAGGTCGCCATCCCCGGCAAGAACAAGCTGCTGAACGGCCTGCGGTGGGACAGCTCCGTCGACCCGCGCCGCTGGCAGCCGGGCAGCACGGTCTATGAGCGGGCGGCCGCGGCGGGCGTGCCCACCTACCGGGTGGCGGCGTCCGCGCTGGAACGGACCGGCCTGTCGGTGGCGGTCATGCGCGGCACCGAGTACCGGCCCGCGGACAGCATGGGCGCCCTGGTGGCACAGGCCGCGGAGGCGCTGAAGGGCGCCGACCGCACCCTGGTCACCGTGTATCACGGCCAGCTCGACGGCACCGGGCACACGTTCGGCGCGTCCTCGGACGCCTGGCGTTACCACCTCGGCCACGTGGACAAGCTGGCCGAGCAGCTCGCCGCGGCGCTGCCCGCCGGGACGCCCCTGTACGTGACCGCCGACCACGGCATGGCCGACGTGGGGCCGGAGGACCGGATCGACGTGGACATGCTGCCCGAGCTGCGGGAAGGGGTGGCGCTGCTCGGCGGCGAACCGCGGGCCAGGCACGTGTACGCCAAGCCCGGCGCAGCCGCCGACATCGCCGCCGCGTGGGCCGACGTCATCGGCGACCGCGCGTGGGTGCTGCCCAGGGAGGAGGCGATCGCGGCGGGCTGGTTCGGCCCGGTGCCGGACGCGCTCGCGGCCCGGATCGGCGATGTGGTGGCCGCCCCGGTGGGCACGTTCGCGATCGTCGCCACCCGGGCCGAGCCGCTGGAGTCCTCGCTGATCGGCATGCACGGATCGCTCACATCGGCCGATCAGCTCGTGCCCCTGCTGCGCCTGCCCGCCCTGTAACAGGCCTGCCGCTGAGCTCGCCGCCTGCCCGCCCTCAACCGGGCGTGCCCGGTTATCCACAGCATCGTCCGGCGGCCGGAACAGCGTGCAGCGCCTCATCCACAGAATCCCGGGATTTACCCACAGGGTGAACCCGGGTGTGATACGCGCCATTATGATGTCTCCCCGTGATTCCGGCGTTGCGGGACAAGCCGGGACGGAGAGGTGCCTGCGATGGAGCCGCGAGACGGCCGGACGAGCCCGTTGACAGACGTGGGCGCGCTTGCCCGGGCGCTGGCCGGGCCGGCCCCGCCGGTGCTGCTGGACGTCCGGTGGCGGCTCGGCGGGCCGCCGGGCGTCGACGCCTACCGGGCCGGGCACCTGCCACGTTCGGTGTTCGTGGACCTGGACGCCGAGCTGGCCGCGGAGCCGGGCCCGGCGGGCCGGCACCCGCTGCCGTCGGCGGGCCGTTTTGAGGCGGCGATGCGCCGGGCCGGGGTCCGCGACGGCGGCGCGGTGGTCGTCTATGACGAGGCGGACGCGACCGCGGCGGCGCGGGCCTGGTGGCTGCTGCGTTACTTCGGGCACGGTGACTGCAAGGTCCTCAACGGTGGGTTCCGGGCCTGGACGGCGGCGGGCGGCCAGGTGGCCACCGGGGACAGCCCCGGGGCGGCGGGCGGTGACTTCACCGCGAGGCCCGGGCACATGCCGGTGCTCGACGCGGACGCCGCGGCCCGCCTGGCCCGCCACGGCGCCCTGCTGGACGCCCGCGCCCGGGAGCGCTACCGGGGCGAGCGGGAGCCGGTAGACCCGGTCGCCGGGCACATCCCGGGCGCGCTGAGCGCGCCGACCACGGCCAACGTCGGGCCGGACCACCGGTTCCTGCCCGCGGCCGGGCTGCGGGCCCGGTTCGCCACCCTGGGCGCGGCGGCCGGTGCCGGGAAGGTGGGCGTCTACTGCGGCTCCGGTGTCGTCGCGGCGCACGAGGTGCTCGCGCTCGAACTGGCGGGCATCCCCGCGTCCCTCTACGCCGGCTCCTGGTCCAACTGGGTGGCGGATCCGGACCGCCCGGTGGCGACCGGCCCGGAACCGGGCTGACCCACACGCCGCAGCCGCCGAGCGGCCACGGCCGGGACGGCGACAGCCGCGCGATCAGGATCCCGGGCCGGCCGGACGGAACCAGATGGTCCGGCGGCCCGTCCAAGTGGGTGCGGGCGGGCCCGGGCAGCCAGGCCGGCCCGCACCAGCACCGCAGCTGGCGGGCGCGGCGATGTCAGGCGGGCCCGCCCCGAGACCGCGGGGCCGGCCGTCGGCGGCCGGGCCGGCCCCGCGGGCCTGCACCCGGCAGGAGACCGTGGCGGGTGCAGCCCGGGGCGCGCCCTGGAGCGCCCCGGACGGGAAGGGAGCCGCGATGAGGACGCCGGGCACAGCGGCCGGCGCGGCCAGGCGCGCGGCGGTGGCCGGCGTCGCCGCCGGCCTCCTGACCGGGCTCGCCGCCTGCGGCACCACCGTGGCCGGGACCGGAACCGCAGCGTCACGGGGCGCGGCGACGCCCGCAGCGGCCGACGGGGCGGCCGCCGCGCCCGAGCCGTCCCGAAGCGGGGTGAACCCGGGCGGGGTCATGACCGGGCCCGGGCCGTCGAAGGACGCAGCCCTGTGCCAGACGATCCCGAAGCTGACTCGGATGATCTCCACGTTCTCCCCCCGGCCGCCGGGCCTGCACGTCCGTGCGGTGCAGCCGGCCGGATTCTCGATCAGGGATGCGGCCGCCGTGCGGCGGCTCGCCGCGCTGCTGTGCGCGCTGCCGTCGCCGCCCGGCGGCCGGCTGATGTGCCCGGACATGACGGGTGCCAGCTACCGGGCGTTTTTCGCGGCTGGCGGCCGGTTCTTCCCGGTGGTCACCGTCGAGATGTCCGGCTGCCGGGTGGTCACCGGGCTCGGCCCGGTGCGGTCGTGGTCCGCGTCCACGGCGCTGGGACAGGCACTGTCCCAGCAGGTCGGCGCCCACCTTCCGCTGGCGCCGGACCTGGCACGGCGCGGTCATCCCGGCGGGGCCAGGTCGTGACGGGCGGTCAGGACCAGCCAGGTCGCTGCCCCCGTGATCAGGGCGGGCGTGGCCGGCCGCGGGCCGGCCACGAGTGCCACGCCCGCGCTCACCGCCGCGGCGGCGGCGACCCGCAGCGCGAGCCTGCCCGGGCGGCCCCGCCGCGCCCGCGACCACCAGCGGCCCGCCACTAGAACGGCGGCCGGCCGCCGTCGCCGTCTCTCCCCAGCGGCGGCCGGCCGCCCGCGGCGCGATCCGGAGCCGGTCGCCGCCCGGCGGCCCCATACCCACGGCCAGCGGCGCGGTCCGGCGGGACGCGTCCGGTCGGCCAGCGCCTCCGCCCGCCCGAATTTCGTCCGCACGGTGGTGTACGCCGCGGCGGCCGCGGCGAACCGGGCGGCGTCCCCGCCGTCTGCCCGGTCCGGGTGGGTCGCGGCGGCTATCCGGCGCCACGCGGCCCGGACCTCGTCGTCGGTCAGGCCGGCGCTGGCCGGCAGCCCTAACACCGCGAACGGGTCCGCCTGCCGCGCTGGCCTCATCGGGGTGTCCTCCACGGCCGAGTGTACGAGGGCCGGGGCAGACCGGAATGGCCCGGGGCGAGGCACGGTCGGCCGGGCCTGCAGGCGCCCCCCCAAGGGGCGCGCAGGGAGCGAACCCCCGTGCGCGCTCCTTGCCTGCGCCCCGGCCGCGGGCCCGGCCCGGCCCGCCTTCCGGGTGACCGGAAGCCCCTCCCACGGGCCGTGACCGTGCCTCGCCCCAGGCTTGCCAGTAGCCAACCGCCCCGGCGGCCCGCGGACCATCCCCGGATTCCGGGATTCTGGCGCGTCCGTCGCCCAGACCTACACTTGCGCTACCGCACCCGTGTCCGGTTACCCGCAGGCAGGAAGGCAATGGCGTCCCAGCCCAGCAACCCGGCTGCCGCGCGTGTCACCACGCCGTCAGGCCTGGTCGTGGGCATCCCCGAGGGGAGCAGGCTGGTGTTCGGCAGGGGGCCGGACGCGGACCTGACCATCGCCGCCGGGCGGGGGCTGTCGCGCCGCGCCGGGGTGATCAGCGCGATGGCCGCGGGCGCCTGGATCGCCAACATCAGCCGCACCCATGCGCTCTATACCGAGGGGGACGGCTACCGGATCAGGCTGCCCCGGATGGAGGAGCGCGACGAGCCCACCGGTGGCTGGTTCGTGCGCTCGGGGACCGTGCTCGTCGGCTCCCGGGCCATGCTCGACGAGGGGCGGCCGCTGGCGGTGATCGTCTCGGGCGGCGACGACCGGTGGGGCGTGGGGGCGGACGGTGGCTGGGCCCGGTGCGACGGCGAGGCGACGCTGCTCCCGATCTACCTGGATCCCATGACGAAGCTGTTCCTGGTGGCGCTGATGTGGTGCCGTCCGTGGCTGCTCGACCCGGGCGCGGTCACCCCGCTGCCCCGGGTTCCCGAGATCGCCAGGGACGCGCTCCAGGTCACCGGTGCCTACCACGAACTGGAGCGGTTCGACACCGACCCGGTGTTCCGGGACCGGCTGTCCGCGCGGGTGGCCGAGCACATCAAGGTGCTGCGGCACAAGATCACCGACCGGGGCCTGGTCCGCGCGGACACCCGGCTGTCCGACGAGGTGGTGGTGCGGCTGCTCATCGAGCACGGCATCGTCACTGCCGCCGACCTGGGCAGGCTGAACGACCCGGCGTGGTGCTCCCGGCAGGAGGACCTCTGGTGGTCCCGGGACGGGTGACGGTGCTGGCTGGCCCTGGGCCGGCGGTGCCGGTCGGTCAGGGGGTCGGAGAGGGAACACCCTCCGGGGGCGGCCGCACTACCTGGAAAAAGGTGGTGAGCCGGCGCCCGTCCCCGGTGACCACGACCTCGTGCCCGCCCGGGGGGATCGGCCCCGGATAGAACACGTGCCCCTGGTCGATCGTGTAGTTGAAGCTTCCGGCGCGGTCGGCCACCAGCCGGACCGCGGCGGTGCCCCGGCCGCCCAGCGCCAGCGTGATGGTGCTCGACGGCGGCCAGCCGGCCCCGTGCACCACGAACCCGGTGCTGCCGTCGCCCACCGGCTGGATCATCCCGATGCCGGGCTGGCTGCCGGACAGCGGCGGAAATGAACTGGGCGGCGGCCCGGTCGGCGGGGGAATGCCGGGCCCTGCCGGGCCGGGTGAGGAGGACGGCGCGGGCGCGCCGGAGCCGCCGTCCAGCGCCACCGCGAGCAGCGCGCCGACCGCCACCAGGGCCGCGGCGGCCGCGGTCCGCCCGGCCAGGGTGAACAGGGCGCCGTGCCGCCGGTTGCGGAGGCTGCCGGGGCGGCGCGGCGGGCCGGTCCGGCCCGGCGGCGCGGCCGCGGGCCTGCGGGCCAGCCAGCGGGGGACCACCGGGCCGCGCGGGGTGGACAGGGCGGTGCGCGAGCCGAACGTCGCGTCTCCCGCGTCCCCGTCCCCGGCCGGGGCCTCCGCCGCGAGCTGGGGGCCGTGCTGGTAGTCGCCGATGAGCTGCATGGCCGGGTCGGTCAGGTAGGCGTGGTGCCCGTTGCGGGCCGCGGGCGCCGAGACGAACGGCCCGAGCTGGCTCAGCATCGCCGCGGACGTCGGGCGCTTGCGGGGGCTGCGCTCCAGGCACGCGGTGACCAGGTCGGTCAGCTCACCGGGCAGCCCGGCCAGGTCGGGCGGCTCGGTGGCGAGCCGGACCAGCACGTCCATGACAGTCTCACCCTGGTACGGGGCGTGCCCGGTGGCGGCGTAGAGCAGGGTCGCGCCCAGCGAGAAGACGTCGCTGGCGGCCGAGGCCTGCCGCGTGTCGCGGGCCTGCTCCGGGGCCATGTACGCGGGCGTGCCCACGGCACCGCGGGTAACCGTGAGCTGGACCCGCTCGGCGGCCCTGGCCACCCCGAAGTCGATCACCCGTGGCCCGTCCGGCGAGACCAGCACGTTGGACGGCTTGAGATCGCGGTGCACCAGGCCCGCGGTGTGGATGGACTCGAGCGCCTCGGCGCACCCGGCGGCCAGCCACCGGGTGGCCGGCACCGGCAGCGGGCCGCACGCCCGCACCAGCCCGGTCAGCGACGGCGCCGGCACGTACGCCGTGGCCAGCCACGGCACGTCGGCGTCGGCGTCGGCGGCCACGACGGCCGCGGTGAACACCCCGCTGACCCGCCGGGCCGCGGCCACCTCGTGCGCGAACCGGGCCCGGAACCCGGCCTCCTCGGCGAACTCGATCTTGATCGTCTTGACGGCTACCAGCCGCCCCGCGGTGGACCTGCCCAGGAAGACCTGGCCCATCGCGCCGGCGCCGAGGCGGCCCAGCACGACGTACGGGCCGATCCGCTCCGGATCCCACCGGCGTAGCGGCTCCAGCGCCGGCTGCACAGCCATGATCGCGTCCTCCCCTGGACCTGCCAGTCACCATGATGCCGAGTCGCGCGGGGCACCGTGCCCGGTTTCGGCCGGTGTGCCGCCGGTCATGCCGGTCCGGTCACAACCGTCCGGCCGGGCCCGGGCCTCGGTTCAGCCGGGCTCGGCGCCGAACGCCTCGTCCAGCAGCGCCGTGACGTCCGCGGCCGTCGTCCCGGCCGCACCGGGCTGGCCGGCCCGGGCCGGGGCGCCGGGCTGGGGCCGCCACGCACCGCGCCCGGACGCGGCGGCCGGGACCGGCGCCGGGGCGGCCGGTGACGACGTGGCCAGCGCCGCCGGCGCCGCGAGCAGCCGCTTGACCTGCACGAAGGTCACGCCGCCCCGGTAGATGTAGGCGACCTGTCCGACGTCGAGGCGGCGGATGAGGGCCGGGTCGGCCACCGGCTCCTTCCGGACCCGGGAGGAGCCCTCGCGGCCCCACCGGGGCACGCCGAGCAGGCGCCGGCTGGTGTCCAGCGCCGGCCGGTCCCCGGCCAGGGCGGTGACCGGCTCCGGGTGCGGGGTGCGCAGCAGCCAGATGCCGCCGTCCGCGGTCGCGGCGAGCCGGTACCTGTCGTCCTCGTCGGGGGCCAGGCCCTGCCAGGACTGGGCGGACACCTGTACCGCCAGGCCGAGCGAGCGGGCCCGCTCGTAGAGCTGCCAGATCGGCAGCCGGCGGGAGACCGCGCTGAACTCATCCACGGCCAGCAGGATCTCCCGGTCGGCGCCCGGGCCGTGCGCGGCGTAGTGGGCCAGCAGGTCCACCAGCGCGCGGGCCTGCGCCTCGGCCACCGGTACGTCGGCGGTGCCCTCCAGGATGCAGTACCAGGCATCGGCGTCGCCGAAGCCGCCCGGCCCGTCCAGCCCGGGCCCGAGCCGCCGGAACAGGGTACGGAACCGCAGCGCGATGTCGGTGACGTGCCGGGCGGCAGACCTGAGCAGCGCCGCCTCGTCGCCGTGCCCGGGCGCGGCGTACGCGAGGCCGAGCCAGCCGGCGTCCAGCCTGGCCAGGAAGTCGGCCGCGCTGGCGGGCGGGCCGCCGGGCGCGCCCACGGCCAGCGCGACGATCGCCTCCATCACGTCGGCGTAGTAGGCCGCGCCCCCGGTCCCGTGCTCGATCATGTCCACCAGGGTGCTGGTCAGCTGGGCCGGTGGCAGGTCCCACAGCGACAGGCTCGCCTCGTCGGGCCAGACCGCGGTCGACCGCGCCCCCGCGTCGCGGAGCACCCGCCGGACCCGGTCCGCGATCCGCCGCGAGTCGGCGCCGCCCTTGCAGTCCAGCACGACCAGCAGCGGCCGGCGCCCGCCGCGCGCCGCGTGCAGTTGCAGCCCGCGGGCAAGGAACCCGGCCCACAACCGGAGCAGCAGCGTGGTCTTGCCGGTCCCCGTCGTACCGATGACCACCTGATGGGAACGCAGCCGCTGGTAGGGAACCGCCGCGAGGTCCCCCGCCGGGTGCCCGGCGGCGCGGATGACCGCGCCCGCCACGACGGCCCCGCGCCGCGACACCAGCGGCACCGAGCCGGGGGCGGCGATCCGCGCGCGGGCCGTGCGGACCTGGCGCCGCCACTGGCGCGCCTGGAAGGCGGCCGGGGAGGTGGGGAAGATCCCGCCGGCCCCGGTTTCCATCGTGTAGATCCGCCGCGACCACACCAGCCCGCCCACGGCCAGGCCGAGCGGGATCGCGGCCGGGGCGACGATGATGGCGCCCAGCGCCACCGCGCCCGCTCCCGCCTGGTGCCAGGCGGACAGCCAGGCGTGGTACGGCGCGGCGGCGGCCTGCCCGGCTGACCGGCTGGCCACCGCGACCGCCACCAGCCAGACCGCCACCATCGGCAGGCAGGCCAGCGCCGCCCCGTACAGCCGCCGCGGCGGCCAGCCACGCAGCCAGGCCAGCGTCACCGCCACCGCGGCCACCAGGGAGACCGGCGCGGCCGCGACGACCAGCACCGCGGCCAGGACGAACCGGGCCACCCTGGCCGCTCCGCGCAGCACCGCCCGCAGCGCGCGCAAGCCCAGGTAGCGGCCGATCACCGGGCCCGCCCCCCGGCACGGGCCGCCCGGCCGCCCAGGCCCCAGCCCGGCGGCAGGGCGCGGATCTCCACCCGGCCCGCTGCATCACCGAGCGCGGCCCGGGCCCGGGTCACCGTCGGCCGGGCCGCGGCCGAGCATAGGTAGACCGCCCGGGCGTGGCGCGGCGGCGCACCGGGCACCCGGGCCTGGCCGGCCGGGCAGCCGTAGTCCCCGGTCCTGGTGAGGAGCTCCGTCATGATGGCGGCGGTCCTGGCCACCGTCTTCGCGGTCAGCTCGGCTTCGATGGCCCAGCACTCGCCGGCGAAGGCGACCGGGGCGCCGTCCGGCCAGTGCACCTCGCCGTCCGGGATGTGCTCGCGTAAACCGACGCGGCCGCCGGCCCGGGCACGCAGCCGGCGCTCGCCGCGCCAGAACGCCCCCGCGCTGGCGTACGCCGAGACCGCCTCCAGCGCCAGCCGCACCGAGGTGACCGCGCGCAGGTGTGCCAGCCGTGATAACGCGGGCGCGGCGGCGGTGTAGGGCAGGCCGCAGGCGGCGAGCCCGCCCCGGGTCAGCCAGACCCAGGCGCGGCCCGGCCCGATCCTGGCGGACTCGGCGTAGCGGGCGCGCCGCCACGCCAGCGCGACAGCGCGCGCCCGGGCCTCGGTGACACCGAGGACCTCGGCGAGCTGGTCGAGCTGCACGGCGTACATGTCCGCGACGAACAACAGGGCGGCGATGTCGCGCTCGCTGAGGCGCCCGGATGCGGCGGCGGCCCCGGTCGTGCCCGCGCTGGCGTCCACGAATCCACTACATCACGACGGCGCGACACGCGCTAAGGGCTGGCGCCGGGCCATGCTTGTGAGGCAGAATCCGAAGAGGAGTGCTAGCGGCAGCTTGTCGCGACAGCTGGATATCCGGGCCCGCGCCGGCGGAGCCGAGGTCGTTGGGGAAGACGCACCTCGTCCGCACGCAGGGAGGCCAGGGTGACCGTTCGCGGCGTTCTGCACGTACATTCCGCGCCCCCGGCGCTCAGTCCCCACGTGGAGTGGGCGGTAGCCGGGGTTCTTGGCGCGCCAGTCACCATGCCATGGGTGGGCCAGCCCGCCGCGCCCGGCATGATGCGCGCCGAGCTGGACTGGCAGGGGCGGCCGGGCATGGCAGGGGAGATCACGTCCGCGCTGGCCGGGTGGAACCGGCTG
>Ga0318563_10000884_pt1 | contig 12451 bp, 5 predicted proteins | sample GRESIP066b5f19_FD_203689 | JGI IMG/M metagenome (GOLD analysis project Ga0318563, IMG submission 203689) | Tropical soil microbial communities from Luquillo Experimental Forest, Puerto Rico - GRE.SIPMG.066b5f19 | ecosystem: Environmental > Terrestrial > Soil > Tropical forest > Bulk soil... | reverse complement strand
GCCCGGGGAGCAGCGGGGAGTGCGGTCCGCACCACGCCGGCCAGGGGGCGCCCGGCCAGCAACCGGTAGGTGTTCCAGCTCCGCACCACCCGCTTGACGTAGCCCCGGGTCTCGGAGAGCGGGATCTCCTCCACCCAGGCGTCGAGGTCGAGGTTCGGCCGGGCGCTGCGCCAGCGCTGCACCGCGCTCGCTCCGGCGTTGTAGCTCGCCAGCGCGTAGGCGACGTTGCCGTCGAAGCGGTGGAGCAGCCCGGCGAGGTAGGCGCTCCCCAGCTGGATGCTGGTCGCCGGATCCTGCAGCCGCTCCACGGTGGGGCTCTTCAGCCGCAGCACCCGGGCCACCTCCCGGGCGGTGGGGAGCATCAGCTGGGTGAGGCCCACCGCCCCCGCCCAGGAGAGGGCACGGGGGTCGAGCGCGCTCTCCTCCCGCATCAGGGCCTGCAGCAGCTCCGGCTCCACCGTCGAGCCGCGGGTGTAGCGGGCCACGAGATCCCGGAAGGCGTCGGGGTAGGCGATGTCCCAGAAGGCGCGGTTGTTCGAGGTGAGCGGACCGGCCAGGTCTCCCCGGAGCGAGAGCCGCGCCACTCCGTGGGCGGAGCGGAGGTCGCCGGTGCGGGCCAGTGCCTGGACCAGCAGCCGCTGCGCCTCCGCCGGCTGCCCGGCGCGCCGCGCGGCGAGGAGCTCGGACGACGCCGCATCGTCGAACCCGAGGCGGAGCAGCTCCGCCCCGGCACGAAAGTGCGGATCCTCGAGGAGCGACCCGGCGCCGAAGCTGTCCGGCACCGTTGCGGTCACCGGCTCGGCCAGCCGGACCGCCACCTTCGCCGCCCGCACCGGGTCGCGCTCGGCCAGCCGCTCCCGGGCGAGAAGCCCGTAGTAGGTCGCCGGATGCTCCAGGGCCAGCGCCTCCCAGGTCCCCAGCGCCTCGGCAGGCTTCCCCTGGCGATCGAGCACCCGCGCCCGCCAGTAGCGAGCGCGCTCCACGTCGTAGGTCTCCTCCCGCCCGGCGAAGGCGCGCTCCAGCCGGTCGAGGTAGGGCAGCCCGGCCGCATCGTCGTCCCAGCGGTGGTGGAGCCAGAAGGCCTTGAACAGCGCCTCGCCCAGCTGGTCTCCCTGCGGATAGCGATCGGCGATGCGGTCCAGCCGCTCGAGCGCGCCCTGCAGCTCGCCGTCCTGGGCGAGGAGGTCGGCGGCGACGAACAGCGCATCGTCGGCGAGCGCGTTCTCCGGGTAGTCCTCGGCCAGGGTGTCGAAGGTCTTCACCGCCTTCGGAGGGGCCACCACCGATTGCGAGGTGGCGAGGAGGTACAGGGCGCGGACCCGGAGGTCGGGGTCGGTGCACTGGCGGACCACCGGAGCGAGCACCTCCTGGGCCTCGGTATGGCGGCGCTCCTTGCGCAGCGCACGGCCCTCGACGAAGCGGGCGCGGCAGGCCAGCGGCTCGGGCAGCGCGAGGTGGGAGGTGACCGTCCGGACCAGGTCCAGGCCCTGGCGATTGCGGTGCAGCTCCACCAGCGCCTCGGCGCGGGCCACCACCGCCGCCGGCGGAATGGCCGCCCGGCCCAGCCGCCGCTCGGCCTGCGCCGACAGCGGGGAACGGGGATGGTTGCTCCACAGCGCGAGCAGCGCCCGCCGCTCGGCCTCTGCATCGCGACGGGCACGGGCGAGGTCCGCCTGGGTGACCAGCGCCTCGGCGCCCACGTCGCGTCCCCACAGCGCCGCGGTGCCCCGGGTCAGCGGCTCCAGTGCTTCGGCCGCCCCGGCAGTGTCCCCGGCCTTGCGGAGGACCCGGGAGAGCCCGAACCGGGCATCGGCGTACACCCGGGAGGTGACCGGGATGCGCTCGAAGAGCCGCCGCGCGTCGGCGACGGTGCCCAGCTCCTCGTGGGCCAGCGCCGCGTCGAGGTCACAGCGGTCGGCGATCGCCGGCAGCTCGCTGCCCACCTGCTCCATCTGCCGCGCGGCCTCCAGCGTCGGACGGGAACGGAGCACCGCCAGCGAGCGGAGGTACTTCACCGCCGGGGAGGACGGTGCGCCGGCGAGCAGCTCCACCGTCCGCTCGTACCGGCCAGCCTCGAACTCGCTGCGGGCGCGGGCCAGGTCACCGGTGAACACCGGGCTCAGCTCGGCGAGCTGCAGCCGCGCCATGGGGAGGGTGATTGGCGCCAGCGGCTCGACGGGGAACGCCGGATTGAGCACCTCCGCCACGTCCGCCGGGACCAGGGCGTCGTCGCCGGCTACGGGCGCCGGGGCCGGCTCCGGGACCTCCGGGGTGGCCACCAGGAGCGAGGCGATCAGGGGTAGAAGCACGGGCGGGACGGCAGGAGTGCGCCGCCAGTGTGGAGCCTCGACACCCCGGCGCGCAACAGGCGGACCGCGGGGTTACACTCCCTGACCGGTGGACATTCGCACCCAGACCTCGCTGCTCGCCTGCATCGTGGCCACTGCCCTCGGGCTGTCGATGGTGCTGCGCGCCCATCGCCCGCGGGTGCTCACTGTGTACTCGGTGTTCGCCTTCACGGTGGGGACCTTCTACCTGGCGGGGTTCCTCCAGAGCATCTTCCTCTCCAGCGGCCTTGCCGGGTGGCCGGTGCGGATCGCCGTCGGGGTCCGGCTGCTGGCGGGGGCGGTGGTTCCCTCCGCGGCGCTGGCCTTCTTCCTCGAGTTCCTCGGTGGACAGGCGCAGGCGCGGCGCACCAGCCGCAGGGTGGCCGTCTTCTCGGGGCTCCTCGGGCTGGGGGTGGCGCTCACTCCACTCGCCACCTCGCCCTGGGGCCGAGGGGCCGTCACCGTGTGGGCGGTGGGGGCGCTGCTTCTCTCGGTGTCGCTGCTCATCCGGCGGGTGCGCCGCAGCGACTCCCGCACCGAGCGGGCGCGCCTCACCTATCTGGCCATCGGCGCGGCGGCCTCGCTGCTCTTCTCCGCCCTGGACGGGCTGCCGCTGCTCGGCGTGCCCTTCCCCACCCTCGGGCCGGTGGTCACCACCCTGTACCTCTTCTTCCTCGCCCAGACCCTGCTCCGGCTCCGGCTGATGGACCTCCACGAGCTGTTGGGAAAGGTGGCCAGCCAGACGGTGCTGGCGGTGATGCTCGCCGCGGTGTTCACCGTCCTCACCGCCTGGGTCCACGGCAACACCTCGCTCTACCTCTTCAACACCGTCCTCGCCGCCTTCGTGATGTGCATCCTCCTCGAGCCGCTGCGGGCGAAGGTCGAGGCCCAGGTGGTCCACATCTTCTTCCGCGAGCGCAGCGAGCTGCTCCGTTCGCTGGCGGCGCTGCGGGGCCGTCTGGCGACGGTCATCGACCCCACCGATGCGGCGGGGCTGACCCTCGATGCGCTGGAGGAGACCCGGCGGGTGACCCATGCCTCGGTGTTCCTCCTCGCCGAGGACCGTCCCGGGTTCCGGCGGATCGACTTCCGCGGCCCGGAGCCGGTGGCCTTCCTCGATGCCGCCGCTGCCCGCGGACTGCTCGCCGCCTCCGCTAGCGGCCAGAAGGCGGTGCTGCTGGAGAACCTCGAGCGGCGGATGCTGGAGATGCGCACCCGGGGTCCAGAGGGCCGCCGGAGCCGCGAGGAGCTGAAGCGCACCCTCGACACCCGGGCGGCGATGCTCCAGCTGAAGTCCGCCCTCACCGTGCCCCTGGTGGGCGGCGACCGGGTGGTGGGCTTCCTCAACCTCTGGGACGAGCGGGTGCCGGAGGCCTTCGCCTCCGACGAGATCGCCCTCTTGCTGGAAATCGCCGAGCGGCTCGCCACCACCGTGGAGAACAGCAAGCTCTACGAGCGGATGCGGGAGAGGGACCGCCTGGCGGCGCTAGGCGAGATGGCGGCCGGCCTGGCCCACGAGATTCGAAATCCGCTGGGGGCAATCAAGGGCGCGGCCCAGTGCCTCGATCCGCCGGCTCGTCCCGGCGAGGAGGGTGAGTTCCTCGACGTCATCGTCGAGGAGGTCAACCGCCTCAACGGCGTGGTGAGCGAGTTCCTCGATTACGCCCGCCCGCTGAAGCAGAGCTTCGGGACGGTGGACATCAACGAGGTGGTGGCCCGCACCGTCCGGCTGATCCAGAACGAGCTCCCGCCGGCGCTGACCCTCTCGGTCGACCTGGCGGCGACCCTGCCCCCGGTGGAGGGGGAGCCGGAGCAGCTGAAGCAGGTGCTGATCAACCTGGTCCAGAACGGCATCCAGGCCCTCGGCGGCCGGGGGGGCGTCATCCGGGTGCGGACCCGGGGGCCAGAGCCGCTGCCGGATCTGCGAGGCGGGGCGGACTTCGTGGAGATCGAGGTCACCGACGACGGCCCGGGAATTCCCTCCGAGCAGCAGCCGCACATCTTCGTCCCCTTCTACACCACCAAGCAGAAGGGGACCGGGCTGGGGCTGGCCATCTGCCAGCGCATCGTGAAGAACCACGGAGGGAGCATCTCGGTCACCAGCCGCGTCGGCGAGGGGACCACCTTCGTCGTTCGCCTTCCTGCGCTCACCCCCAGCACCTCGCCCCGGGTGCTCGAGCCCGCCCGTGACGGCACGCCGGCCCCGGGGGAGATCACCTTCCGCCGCTCCCCGCGCGAGCGCGCCCGCCGTCGCCAGACCCCGGGCTAGTGCCTCGACCGGCGCTTCGCAAAGTTTGCGAGGCAAAGTTTTGCGGCGGCTCGCGATCCGCCCCCTGGGTCAGCCCAACCGCGCGTGGAGAGAGGAGGTTGTAGGGTGTCGGGGTGGCGTATGCCTTGCTCCCCTCCCCCCTCGGTATGCGACTGGCCAAGATCTGTCTGCAGTATGGGGTGATGTGGGTGTTGGTGTTCGTGATGTCAGCGGGCCGCTTGCCGCTCGGCACTCCGGAGGCGAAGGCGGCCCCGACGATCACCGACACCCCGGGCATCGCCAACTTCTTCACCCCCCGGCTGTTCATCATCTTCGACACCAGCAAGTCGATGGTCTACCGCCCCGACGACCCGAACAGCGATCCGTCGGTGTCGACCCAGGACTGGGACCCGACGATCACCCACACCCTGCCCGATGGCGGCGTGGCCGAGGGCCCGGACGACACCCAGTGCCTCAACAAGTTCTGCATCGGAAAGCGGGCCCTGTCGCAGACGCTGCCGACCTACACCTCGCGCATCGACATGGGGCTCGCCGGGTACAACCAGTACTACCAGCTGACCACCGAGCCCGCGAACTACTACACCGATTGTGCCTACGACCAGATCGCCTACGGGAGCACTGACTGGAGCCGGGTCTTCACCAGCTTCGACGACCTCGACGGAACGGACATCGACCCCACCAAGCTCGGGGTCAACAGCCCCGTGTTCTCCTACCAGGGACCTAACCAGCTGCAGCCTCACCTGACCCGCAAGCAGGGCGTGGCCAGCGGGTTCTCGGGAAGCCTCATCTACCAGAACATCGTCGGGGCCAGCACCGGCCCGCTCAGCACGCAGAGCTCAGGCGGCTACACCTATACCTGGGTCGGCACCCGACGCTGGCCTCCCGCTGGAACGTCCGACATGATCTTGAAGACCTCGCTCGGCGGGGTCTGCCCGGCGACCCGGCCGGGGGCGACCGACGGGACCTGCAGCGCCGCCCAGCCCTGTGACATGTATGCCGACGCTCCGCCGGAAGCGCTGATCACCTATCAGCCGTTCACCACCGGCGTCGACCAAGGAGCGACGGTCAGCTCGCGGGGAGTGAGCTGGAGCCGCCAGGATCCTCCAGCTCAGTACGTCTACTGGGGGGCCTGCGGGGCCGACGGCACCCCGTACAACGGCGGTCTCGGCGCCTGCAACCTGCTCGGGGACTGCACTCAGAATCAGACTGGCGGACCCACGCCCCAGCCGGTGGGCGCAGTGCTGAGCTACAACAATCCGGTAGTCAGTCCCGGACCGGCGTGGACCGCGCTCCCCCCCGTCGCTCACACGACCATCGTCCAGCTCACCGCCTACGGAGCGACCTGCCCTGGGTCGTTGTCGACCGTCAGCGATAGCGCCGGGCCTCCGGAGTGGTCCTCCTTCGCCACCGGAGCGGGCGGGGCCGGCACGGTGGTCAACGTCGACGGGACGGCCAGCTCCAGCACCGGCTGCGGTCCGGCCGCCCAGGATCATTGCGTCTGGACGCAGCTCCCCGGCACCTCGGGTGACTACGTCGTGCCCGCCGAATCCAACGCCCACTACTGCGCGTTCACGCGCAACTCGTACCCGTACCAACAGTTCCAGAGCCTTTGCCAGTACACGATCAACGTCTGGACCTACACCACGAGCGGCGGCGACACCTACTGCAACTACTTTCACAACCAGGACATCTACTCTCACCCCATCTACACCTACGCCTGGCTCCCCAACGACGGCGACATCCTCGGGTACACCTCCTTCCGCTACAACGGGAACGACGACCTGCACGGGGTGCCGACCGCGGTGACCTACTCCGGGGGCATCTTCAGCAACAACACTTGCCCGAACCTCATCAACGACCCGACCCAGCCCCCGTGCGGCAACGGCTCGATCTGCAAGCTGAGCTGGACCTCCAACACCACCGTGGGTGCAGTGAATTACCCCAACGGCCGGTACTCGAACTCGCCCTTCGGCGGATACCCGTGGACCTCCGTCCCTCCCGGTGCCGTTCCCGCGGCGGACCCGCTGATCAGTCTCCTCGACAAGAACTTCCCGCCCGATCCGACGGTGTACTCGGGTAACTGGCTCTCCGGAGGAGGCCACGGGACCAACTACTACACGTATCTCATGGCCAATCTGTACGAGACGGCCTGGGTCAACCCTCCGCAGCAACCCAGCTTCCCCGGGCAGCAGCTCTTCACCTGCTCCACCTGCACCTACCAGTACTCGTACACGGCTCCCCCCACCAACGACGCGCTTGGGTTTTCTGCCGTGGCGACCACCATGCCCCCCAACCGGAATAGCGGATTCAGCCTTCTCCCCGACGGGGTGACCCCGGCAATCGCCTTCACCGGAATCGGTACCTCCACCGCGCAGAAGGGAGCGACCCTCGCCTCCAGCGGCCCGATCCTCAAGATGCTGGGCAAGTACGACCCGGTGTCCAACCCCACCGGGCTCCAGATTCCGCTGTACGGCGATTACACCCCGCTCACCGGGGCACTGACCAACGTCAAGAGCTACCTCCAGACCCAGATCGACGCAGACCCCTACGCCGCTTGCGGCCGCAAGTACTACGTGATGCTGCTCACCGACGGTGAGGAAGAGCCGCTGCTCGCGGGCAACGATCCGGTGGGAGCGGTGACCGCACTGCGGGGCATGACCACCAGCCTCGGTGCCCCGGTGGACGTGAAGACCTTCGTCATCGGATTTGGCCTCCTCGCTCCCTCGGCCGAGCTCAACGCCATGGCCCAGGCCGGTGGCACCTCGGTCTCCGCCTCGGACCTCGGCAAGCTCGACCTCACGGCCAACGGGGTAGCCTTCGACGGTTCCAGCTCTTCGCGGCTCCTGGCCTCGCTGCAGGCCGCCTTCGGGACGATCCTCGAGGGCTTCTTCACTCGCTCCAAGCCCGCGGTGAACCTTGCCGGAACCGAGATGTACATCGGCTACTTCCGGCTCCTCTTCGGCGGGACGGAGTGGCAAGGCAAGCTCGACTCGATCGACATCACCCAGGGGAACTTCCCCGGACTGGCCGACACGGTGACCGCCAGCGACTACGTCTACTACTGGCGTTACGGCGACGACTACGGAACGGCCCAGGGCGGCTCGTCGATCAACAAGCAGAGCTCCCGGACGGTCTACACCTCGCTCAGCCCCAACTCCGGCAACCGGATCTTCTTCGACTACAACGGCTGCACCGACTGCGCGAGCGCCGCGGGCTGGAACACCAATGCCCCAGCAGACCAGACGGCACTGGAGACGATGATCGGGGCGAACGCCAAGGAGACCATTGCCCTGCTCCTCAACCCCGGGGTGCCCAACTCGCCCGAGTCGTTCAGCTTCGGCGCGCAGAAGCTCTCCCGCGCTTCGGACATCTTCCACTCCGACCCGGCGATCATCGAGGGGGCAACTCAGAGCAACGCTTGGCCCGACCCCGGCGCGGAGGCAGCGGCCTACCTCGTCTACCAGAACAGCGCGGCGATCAAGAGTCGCCCCAAGACGGTCTACATCGGGGCCAACGACGGCATGCTCCACGCGGTGCAGGACGACGTCGACGCCCTGAAGAACGTCGGCCTCAACGCCGGGATGGAGCGGTGGGGTTACGTGCCCAACCAGCTGCTCCCGATCGTGAACCAGATGCGTGACGCCCATACCTACGGGGTCGACGGGAGCGTCGCGGTTGCCGACGTCTGCGGCACCGCCTTCACCACGACGGACTGCACCGATCCCAACGGCTGGCGCACGCTGCTGGTCGGTGCGCTGGGGCGCGGCGGCAACGGGATCTACGCCCTGGACATCACCGATCCCACCAATCCCCAGGTGAAGTGGGAGACCTCCTCCTCGTCGAGCATGGTCGCCTCGCGCGCCCAGGTCCCGCGCTTCGGGCAGACCTGGGGTGCGCCGGTCATCGGCCGAACCTCGGTGGCCGGATTCCCCAACAAGGTCTGGTCGGTGTTCATCGGCGGCGGCGTCGCCCCCGCGGTCGACCCGCTCAGCATCCCCTGGGGCAACAATTTCTACGTCCTCGATGCCTCGACCGGTCAGCCGCTCTTCGACGGGACCACCACCGCGGCGTTCAGGATCTGGAACGACCCCAATGACAACCCCGCCGGCCCCGTCTACGACAATCCCGACGGGGTGGCCTCCCGCGCGTCGCTCTATCGCCCGGGCGACAACGCCTCGGTCCAGCGGGTCTTCTTCAACGACACCGAAGGAAAGATGTGGAAGATGGACGTCTCCGGGACGTCCATCGCCACCTGGAATCCGTCTCCGACCAACACCGCCAACGACGTCTTCTTCGATCCCGCCAACTCCAGCGGTAACCCGAACTGCGTGCTGGACATCGCCGGCGCCGCGACTCCGATTGTCGACGCCACCACCGGGCTACCGGTCTCGCCGGCGGCCACCCTGCCGTTGCCCAAGCCGCGGCCGAAGATCTTCAACCGGCCGATGCTGGCCATCGATCAGACCGGCCTCCTCGACGTGTACGTGGGGAGTGGTGACAGCGACCACCCCAACGATCCCACCGGGTTCGACTACTTCTTCGGCCTGACCGACCTCGGGACGGGTTGCGCCCGGCCGATGTTCGTTCTTCGCTTCGCCCAGAACGAGAAGATGCTGGCCGACCCGGCCTTTCTCAACAACGTGGTCTACGCCACGACCTACCAGCCGCCCTCCGGCGCCCTGCTCTGCACCGACGCCGGGCACGGGTTCCTCTATGCCTGGGACGCCCACACCGGGCAGCCGGTGGCAGCGATCAAGGATCCGCTGACCGGGCTGATGGTGAGCAAGCTGGACTTCAGCAACTACCCGCAGCTGAAGAACTCCGGCATCCCCAGCGCGCCGATCGTCCGCAACGGGAAGATCTACCTGGCGTTCGAGGCCGACCCCAAGGGCCGGGTGGTGGACACCGGCGCCCAGGCGGTCAACATCAAGGTCAAGGGATGGCAGCGCGTGAAATGACCGGCTCCCGGCGAGGATTCACCCTCCTGGAGGTGATGATGGCGGTGGCGGTGGTGGCGATCCTCAGCGCCCTCGCCAGCCAGGCGATCATCGAGTCCCAGAAGATCTCCCGGGTGAGCGCCCAGGCGCGGCTGCTGGTGCAGCGGCTGCAAACCGCGCGGGCCAACGCCGTCGGCCAGGGGAATGCCCAGGGCTACTACATCGGGCCGAACGGGCTGAACGTGGTCGCGGTCGATGCCAACCAGGCCTTCAACTTCGTGAAGACCAACCCCCTCACCCCCAACCCGGTCTACAACGCCGTCACCGACCAGGTGGACACCTTCCGGGACTCGCTCCCCACCGTGGGGACCAGCTCCACGGTGCTGGTGCAGGGAGCCAACGGGCTGCAGGCCGCCCCGATCTCCATCGGCTTCGACATCGATGGGCTACCGACGGTGAGCCCGGCGGCGGCCTTCCCTTACTGCTTCAAGATCAGCGACACCGTTCAGCCTTCCATCGATCGACGGGTGATCCAACAACGCCTCGAAGGGCATGCGCTACGCCCAGGCCTCCCGGGTCGCCACCCAGGAGATGGAGCGCTACGCCATGCGCGGCTGGGACGACATCGGGGCGCTGATCGACGGAGGCCCACAGCCCTACGTCATCCCTCCCTACACCATCACCGAGCAGCCCGACGGAGGGGGCCGGAGCTTGAACGTCTACGTGGCGATCTACGACACCTCCGGGCCACCTGGCCCGCCCCTGGGCTCCTTCCCCTCCCCGAACCTGGGAACCGCCACCCTGTACGTGAAGTCGTACTGGATCCAGGTCCAGGTCAGCTCGCTGATCCCCAATTCCACCAACGCGGTCACCGTGGTCCAGTCCACCTATGTCAGCCCCAACGCTTTCTAGAAGGGTCCGAGGGTTCACCCTCCTCGAGCTGATGGTGGCCGGCGCGGTGGGGATGATCATCGTCGGCGCGGCGATGGCCGCCTTCGACCTCCAGGCGCAGTTCTCGCGCAACACCGAGCGGCTGCTGGGGACCCAGTCCACCGCCGGCCTGGCGCTGACCATGATGCAGCGCGATCTGGAGAACGCCGGGCTCCGCTTCCGGGGTGGCGTCCAGACCGACGGGGGCACCCAATTCGCCGCGGTGGTCCGCCCCTACGACAACCTGGGGACCAACATCACCCAGATGGTCAACGACGGGGCAGGCGGCAAGGTGGTGGCGGCCAGCCCTCCCAATCCGGGCTTCCTCCCCGGCACCGACGCCTTCGAGGTCCTGCTGGGGAGCGCCCAGATCGAGACCAGCCGGCTCGGAGCACAGGTGACCGCAGTGGGCGCCTGGGCCGGCCCGAACATGACCCTCAGCGTGTCGCCCGTTCCCTTCGTCGCCAACGAATACACCGCCGCCAACTCCGGCCCCAACGGGCCGCTGCTGATGTTCTGGAACGACGACGTGCACTGCATCGGGCGAATGGTGTCTCCCTCGGGGCCGGCCTCGATCACCGTGGTCAACGTCGATGCCGACCTGAACGCGAACGGGGCTCCCTGGGTCACCGGGAGCCCGGCCTGCCCCGCCGCGCTGATGCGAGTGGAGGTGATGCAGACCCGGCGGCGCTACCTGATCTACCGGACCGACGGCTCGATCGTCGGACAGCCGGCGCGGGTGGGGCTGGCCATCCAGCGCAATCAGTGGTGCGACCCGGTCGACGGCGGTCCGGCCTGCTCCAGCGACCTCCAGGCCCCGCAGCTGATCGCCGAGGGAATCGACGACATGCAGATCGCCTGGCGCGTTCCCAACGGCTGGGCACCGGATGCCGGCGCCTGGTGCCAGCGCTCGACCAACGAGCCCTGCAGCTTCGACCAGCCGAACATCCAGGCCAGCAAGCTCGCCGCCTCGATCGTCGGGGCGCAGATCTACGTCGTCTCCCGGGGACCGGAGCTCCTGATGCGCCCGAGCGAGCCGGTTCCGCAAGTCTTGAACAGCATCCCGGCGACCCCGGACGGGATCGTCCGTTCGATCATGCAGACCGGAGTGACTTTCCGGAACGTGGTGAATCCATGAACACTCCCAACCCACCCCGGGGCTTCGTCCTCCTGGTGGTCCTCGGCGCCGCCGCAGTGCTCTCCCTGATCGCCGCCTTCATCTACAGCCGGACCGAGAACCAGCTGCTGCTCAGCATCTCCGCCCGCGGGCAGAGCATCGCAGCTGCCCGGGCCACCCTCGCCGCGGAACGCACCTTGGCCGTCTACCGCGCGCCCTTCGGCTACCCGACGGCGATCAACAACCTGGCGATCGTCGGCAGCTACGCCGAGGCAGTCTCCACCGCCAACGCGGTGTTCTGGATCCCGGCGGAGAACTACGGCATCCCCGGCCTGGACATCTCCACCGGCAACGGCGCCCAGTGGTGCGTCGAGGTCTGGCGTCTCAACCGCGGGGTGGGCGTCCCCCCGTGGACGGTGATCGAGGCCTTTGGCTACTACGGGGAGACCAATCCCAAGGCGGTGGGGACGGCCCCCGGACAGAGCTTCACCCAGCCGGGATGCGTTCCTCAGGGCACCAACCGGATCATCTCCTCGCACATCACGGTGCACCTCGAGGTTCCTCCGACCGGCGCCTCCGGAGGAAGCGACACGCCCGCCGGGCCAGGTGGCGGCACCTCGGCGGTCGGGGCCGGATAGGCCCAGCCGCCGGACACACCACCCCCCTCGCATTAACCCCATCACGCGCACGGGTGATGGATCTGCATCGACGTTCCGCCTGCGGGCCGGGGGGGAGGTCCCATGGAAGCCGTGTGCCCTCGCGCGCTCGCCGCGCTGCTGTCCGTGCTGGTCGCTGCCGCTCCGCTCCAGGCCGCTGCCCAGGCCGACGCTCCGGCGCCGCCGGGGCCCGAAGGCGGTGCGGCCTTTCCGGT
>Ga0318563_10000882_pt1 | contig 12471 bp, 13 predicted proteins | sample GRESIP066b5f19_FD_203689 | JGI IMG/M metagenome (GOLD analysis project Ga0318563, IMG submission 203689) | Tropical soil microbial communities from Luquillo Experimental Forest, Puerto Rico - GRE.SIPMG.066b5f19 | ecosystem: Environmental > Terrestrial > Soil > Tropical forest > Bulk soil... | reverse complement strand
GTCGTGCAGCTCGCGGGCGATCCGGGCCCGTTCCGCCGCGGCGGCGATCTGCGCCTGGGCGTCGCGCTCGGCCTCCAGCCGGGCCGCCCGGTCCTCCAGGCTGGTGTAATACGCTCGCCGGTAGCGCATCGAGTCGCCGAACACCCACGCGATCAGCGACGGCCCGGCCAACAGGATCGAGCCGACCAAGATCGCGTTCACCACGCTGAGCTGGCCCGGCATCCACCGGGCCACCGCCACCGCCGAGCCCAGCAGGCAGATGGCCAGCCCGGTGACCGAGGTCCGCCGCGGCGTGTAGGCGGCGAGGGTGTAGAGCAGGATGACGATGACCAGGTCGGTGGCCATTGGCCTCACGTTCAGCAGCACCTGGATCCCGCCGATCACGACGGCCGCCGCGAAGGCGCCGACCGGATGCTTGCGCCGGAAGATCACCGGGACGGCCAGCAGGAGCGCGAGCGGGATAGCAGCCACGCGGGCGACGGTCACGGCGGCGGGCCCGTGGACGATCGGGGACGCGGGGGCGACGGAGGCCCCGGGGTGGAAGGCCATGGCCACACCGGACGCGACGCCGAGGAAGGCCAGCACGGCCGCCAGCCCACCGTCCACCAGCATCGGGTGGCGGCGGAGCCAGGCATAGAGTGCGCCCACACCTCAAGAGTAGGCCTGACCTGCCGGGCGGTCGTCATCCCGGCGGCCGGCCCGCTGTCATCTTCCCGGCTGACACCGGCGGCGGCCGGGCCGCGGCACGATGGCGGTGCGGTCAGCGGCCGGGCACCAGCACAACGGCGGTGCGGTCACGAGCCCAATCCCGGCAGCGGCCTGGTGGCCAGCGTGGTCTGTGTGAACTCGCCGGCGCCGTCCGGGCCTACCAGGTAGCCGGCCGCGCCAGGCACCCCGGTGACCACGGCTTCGAGCGCGTCGTCGGCGAAGTGCGCGCCCGCACCGTCGTCGCAGGCGATCCCGGGCGGGAGCACACCGGCCGCGACCAGCGAGGTGAACAACGGGCGGCGGCCGGGCTCCGAGTCGTAGTGCGGGCAGTAGCTGCCCTTCAGGAAGCCGAGGCCGTCGGTGTACGGGCGCAGGTCGGGGCCGAACGAGTCGGTGGTGCCGCCCTCGAACCAGCAGATCGCGCCCGCGCTCACCCCCGACAGGACCACTCCGGCCTGCCAGGCGGCGCGCATGATGCGGTCAAGCTGGTGGACCCGCCACACTGCCAGCATGTTCGCCACGCTGCCCCCGCCGACGAAGATCAGGTCCCGGGTGAGCAGGAAGTCCTCTGGGTCGGCCACGCTCGGCATCGGGAACAACGCCAGGTGGCCAACCTCGCCGCCCGTGTTCTCGAACGAGGCGCAGGTACGTGCGGCGATGGCCGGGTCATCCCCGGCGGCGGTGGTCAGCACGCCGATCCGCGGGGCGGCCTGGCCGGTCAGCCCGCGTAGGTAGTCCACGAACGGCTGGCGCGCGCCGGGAACATCCGGCGATGGCAGCCCGCCGAACGCCACCACGTGCCGGCGCCCGTCTGCTGCCACACCGGGCACCGTAGTACCCCGGCGCCCACGCGTGCCAGCCGGGCGCCGCTGGCGCAACCGGGCCGGGCCGCGTGCCGAAAGTCGCCGCCCGCCGTTAAGGTGCCGCTCGTGAGCGACTGTGTTTTCGACGCGATCGTGAGCGGCGACCACCCGGCCGAGATCGTGCTCGCCGACGAGGTGGCCGTGGCGTTCCTCGACGCCCGGCCGGTGTTCAAGGGCCATGTGCTGGTGGTCACGCGCGAGCACTACGAGACGCTGGCCGATCTGCCGGCCGGCCTGGTCGGGCCGCTGTTCACCCGGGTCCAGCGGGTCAGCGCCGCCCTGCCGGCCGCGCTCGGCGCGCAGGGAACCTTCGTGGCGATGAACAACGTGGTCAGCCAGAGCGTCCCGCACGTGCACGTCCACGTGGTGCCGCGGACGCGAGGCGATGGCCTGCGCGGCTTCTTCTGGCCACGCCAGAGGTACGCGGACGAGGCCGAGGCGGCCGCCTACGCGCAGCGGATCAGGACCGCGCTGTCCGGCTCAGCTGACTGACCGAGCCGCTGGCCGCACGGCTGTCACTCCTGTTTGTCCCGTAACGGCCGCCCCAGGAGCGTTACGCTGCTATCGCTCGTTCCGCTATGACCCGGGCATAGGTACGCCCTTCTGCCGATACGGAGGTTGTCCATGTCCTTACTCGCCGCTATCTCCCTGCCGCAATCGCCGTTCCCGCCAATAGCTCTCGGCTTCTTCGGGCTCGGTACCGGCTACCTGATCTACGGCCCGCAGGAGTTATTGGGCTTTCCCAAGCGCGACGCGAGCGTCGACTTCGGGACCGGCGTCTGGGGCATCTGGATGCCCGGATTCTGCCAGTTCCTGACCGGCACCTACCTCTTCCTCGGGCTCACCCTCTTCGGCACCTTCACCGCCTCGGCGCCGCTGTACATGGCGGCGCTCGCCTTCTCCGCCTACGGCGTGCACTGGTTCGCGCTCGGCTGGAACCGGCTCAAGCAGGCCGACCCGCGGGTCAACTTAGGCATGGCGGTGGCCTTCACCCTCATCTCGGTCCTCGGGATCATCGTCTTCGCGAAGGCCAAGGACTACCCGGTCATGGGCCTGTTCATCGGGCTGACCTGCATCTATCTCTCCGACATCCTCTCGAGCCTGGGCGCCAGCGCACCCGGCCCGTCGCGGCTCGGCACCAGGCTGATGGGCTTTTTCCACCTGGGCGTCGGTATCTGGCTGATGTACCTCATGTTCGCGACCGTGCTGGACCTCGTGTTCAAGTACACCCTGTACCTGTGAGGCCCGGGCCGTCAGGCTGGCCCTGGTGAGACGGTGAGGACGCGGTCCCGGTGGCGGCCCCGGGATCGCGTTCGTCACGTTGTATCGCGTTCACCGTGTCGTGAGGATGCGGCGGGGGCTGCGAGCGCCTATCGTCGGGGGTATGGCCGAGTGGTGGTCGATCGAGGTATTCCACAGCGAGTTTCCCGCCGGGCAGTGGCGAGATACCTACTCGTCGATGCTGATCGAGTCGGCGGTAACGGCCGGGGCCACCAGCTGGGAATGGCACGAGCACCGATGGGGCGTCGTCTTCGAAGTGGAGTTCGGGCAGGACGCCCAGTGGGAGGCGTTCCGCGCGATCGCGGCCGTGCAGGCGGCGCTTGATGCCGTGCCCGATCCGGTGAACGGGCTGCTCGTGTACCGGGGGCGTGGGGGAGGGGCCGGTGCGTCGTCGCCGCGCAGGCCGCGCCCGGCCGCGGGGGCGGGAGCGATGGCTCTGCCCGAGCCCGCTGCCGAGGAACGGGCTGATCTCCCGGCGGTAACCCCTCCCAGGCTGCCTGACCTGGTCGGATCCACACCGTGATGAGAGCACGGGGGGCGCCCGCCGGCGGGCGGGCCTACACCGCTGATCCGTGGTTCGGCCAGCACAGGGTCGGGGAGAGTGCAGGATGGAGCGATGAGGGATATGCAAGCCACAGCTGACGGGCTGCGGTCGGCGATCGAGCGGAGCGGCTACTACCCGGGACTGGTCGCTGACGCGGTCTCCTCCGCCCTGGGCTCCGAGCCGGTCGTCTCGTTCGTGGTCCAGGGGGAGGCGCTGTTCGATCCCGCCATGGAAGTGCGCCGCCACATGAGCGTGCTGGTGCTGACCCCGACCAGGCTGATCTACTCGCACACCGACGAGAACCCCGCCGACGAACCGTCCGCGCGCCCGCAGGCGGAGACCAGCACCGAGGCGGTGCGTTTCTCCCGCATCTCCTCCGTGGCCGTGACCCGGGTGGTGCCCGACCCGGCCTCCTACGTTCCCGGCGTGACGATGCCCAGCGAGGTCGTGCTGACCATCGGCTGGAACGTCCTCTCCCACATCGACCTGGAGCCCGCCCACTGCGGGGACGAGAACTGCGAGGCGGACCACGGCTACAGCGGGACCATCACCGCGGACGATCTGGCGCTGCGGGTCAGCGAGGCGGCCGACGGCGAGGAAGCGGTCCGGCAGGTGCTGGAGTTCGCCAGCGCGCTGGCCGCGGCGACCGCTCACCCAGACCGGTGATGGACGGGCTGATGCCAGCCGAGCCGGCGGTCGCGCCGGTCCTTCCCCGCTACGGTGAGCGCAGCCTTCCCGACCTCGCCACGTCCCTGCTCTCGTCGCTCGGCATAACCGGCGAGCCGAACGTGCTCGGCCTGGCGCCCGCCGCCCGCATCTGCCTGCTCGTGGTGGACGGCCTGGGCTGGGAGCTGCTGCGGGACCATCCCGCGGCGGCGCCGTTCCTGTCCGAGCTGGCGGTGAACGCGGCGCCGCTCACGGCTGGTTTCCCGGCGACCACGGTGACCAGCCTGAGCTCGCTGGGCACGGGCCGCCCGCCGGGCCAGCACGGCATGCTCGGCTACCAGGTAGCGATCCCCGGCGAGGGCAAGCTGCTTAACGGCCTGCGGTGGGACAAGTCAGTCGACCCGCTGGCCTGGCAGCCGCGGTCGACGATCTATGAGCGGGCTGCGGAAGCGGGCGTGAGCACGTACCGCGTCGCGGCCGCGACGCTGGAGAAGACCGGGCTGTCCACGGCCGTCATGCGCGGCAACTGTTACCGGCCCGCGGACAGCCTCGGTGCGCTCGCGGCGGAGGCGGCCGATGCCCTGCGCTGGTCGGACCGCGCGCTCGTCACCGTGTACCACGCCCAGCTGGACGGCACCGGGCACGTGTTCGGCTGCGGGTCGGACGCCTGGCGCTTCCAGCTCGGTCACGTGGACAAACTGGCCGAGCAGCTCGCGACGGCCATCCCCGCGGGGATCCCGCTGTACGTGACGGCCGATCACGGGATGACCGACGTGGGGCCCGAGGACCGGATCGACGCCGATTCCGTGCCCGGCATGCTCGACGGGATCGCGCTGCTGGGCGGCGAGCCGCGGGCCCGCCACCTCTACACCGTTCCCGGTGCCACCGACGATGTGCTCCAGACCTGGCGCGACATCATCGGCGACCGGGCCTGGGTGCTCTCGCGCGAGGAGGCGATCGCGGCGGGCTGGTTCGGCCCGGTGGATCCCTGGCTCGCCGACCGGATCGGCGACGTGGTGGTGGCCCCGGTCGGCTCGGGAGCCGTGATCGCCAGCAAGGCGGAGGTGCTGGAGTCCTCGCTGATCGGCATGCACGGCTCGCTGACCTCAGCCGACCAGCTGGTCCCGCTGCTGTGGCTGCCGGCGGCGTGACCGTAGCGCCGGGTGACGCCGCGTTACTCACAGTGGTGGACGGGCGGTTGTCCACGATCTGACCTGGGGAAACTCTGAGCAGAGCGGTGGCGATCCACAGGAACGGGCGAGTTGCCCACAGCCCGAGCCCAAGGGATTCCCGCCGCGGGCGCCGGAGCCCGGCGGCCACTGGTCAAGATTTTCTTGCCGGATGCGGAACCGGGGAGTGCTGGGCTTCGTCCAACAGATACGGCCCGGGCCGTCCAAGCCCGGTCTGGGCCGGCCGGGCCTGGCCGGGCCGCTCCCCGCTCAGGCCTGCCAGGCCCGGCGCCGATCATCGCTGACGCCGGTCGGGAGGCACGGATGGCGACGCGGATCCGGCTGCGAGGCGCGATGACCCAGGCGCTGCTGGCCACCGCCGTTGCCGGTGTCATGGCCGTGGTGGCCGCGTGTGGCAGCGTCAGGGCGGGGTCGGGCAGCCATCCGGGCATGGCCGCGAGCAGCGCCGTCCCATCGGCGGGCAGTACTTCCGCTCCAGCGGGCGGCGCTGTTGCCGCTGCGGTGCCGTTGTGCATGAACGCGGCTCATCTCGACCGGATGGTGGTCAGCGTCGGCCCCGGACTCATGCAGGGCCATGTCCGGGAGGCGCAGCCGGCGGGTGTCACGATCACCGATCCGGCGCGGGTACGGGCCGTGGCGAACGCGCTGTGCCGGCTGCCCAAGATGGCACCGACGCACATGATGTGCCCGGAGATCCACAGTGGGCTCTACCGGCTCACGTTCTCCGCCGCCGGGCGGATGTTCCCGCCGGTCACGGTCGACGCCGGGGGCTGCCGTCGGCCGGTGTACGGGCTGGGACCGGCCCGGCTGGCGACGGGGCCATTCCTCGACTTGTTCCACAAGGAACTGGGCCTCCATCCCAGCCTCGCCACCCCCGTCCCGCTAGCTGCCTGAGCGCGTGCCGACCCGGGCCGCGGCGTGGCGACCGTCCGGCCCGCCTGGCCACCCGGGGCCAGGGCCTGTGCCGGCCCGGCTACCTCACCTGCCCCGATCCGAGGGTTACCGTGGCGGGGCGAGGTCGTGGCGCGCGGTAAGCAGCAGCCAGGTGAGCGCCCCCGTGATCAGCGCGGGAGTGGCGGGTGCCGACCCGGCCACGGCGACCACCGTCGCGCTCAGCGCCGCCACGGCGGCCAGCCTCAGCGCCAGCAGCAGCGGCCGTCCCTGCCGCACCCGCGCCGGTAAGCGGGCCAGGCCGGCCGCTGCCCACCGCCAGCGCCCCTGATCACCCCGGCCAGCCGGCGCCTGCGGGACCGAAAGGCTCCCCCCGCCGCGCGACCCGGTCAGGTCCGCGAGTGCCTCGCTGCGGCCAAACTGGGTCCGCAGCGTCGTGTAGGCCGCGGCCGCTGCCGCGAAGCGGTCCGGGTCACCGCCGTCGGCGCGGTCGGGATGGGTAGCGGCTGCTATCCGCCGCCACGCCGCCCGCACCTCGTCGTCACCCAGCCCGGGCCGCGCCGGCAGCCCGAGCGCGGCGAACGGGTCGGTAGGCCGGGACGCGCTCATCCCGGCTTCCAGCCGGCCGCCGCGCCGGTCGGCCACGGCAGGGCGAGGCAAGGCAGTGTGGCCACGAGGCGAGTGTACGAACCAGGGGCCCGGCCGGAGGGCGATCCCACGTGGCCGGCTCGCATGACCGGGCCGGATGACGGGACCCCATGGCTGGCGCCGCGGGGACGGCCGCATGGACGGGCCGCATGAACCGGCCGCACACGCAGTAAGCCCGGAGCGAGGTAGCGGACCTGGCCCGCCGGATCCCCCCAAGACCACGACGGCGGGAGCGACCCCCTCCACCGCGGTCCCGCCCGGCCGTGCCTGCCACCCCGGCCGGGCCCTGCCTGCCGTGCGGCAGACAGGTCCTACGCGCCATGCCCGGACCTCGCCCCGGACCTCGCCTAAGCCAACCGTGGGAACCGTCGGCAGGCCAATCCCCGGATTCCGGGATCCGCCGGGCGCGGCGGCCCGGCCTAGACTTCTGGCTACCAGAGTCGGCACATCCCTGACCTGCGCTCGGTCCCGGCAGTCCCCGCACGCTCCCGTCCAGGCCGGGAGGATGCGGCCTCACCCTCAGGCAGGAAGGCAATGGCAAACCAGCCCACTTTTCCCGTGGTGGCGCGGGTGAGCACGCCGTCTGGGCTGGTGGTGGGGATCCCCGAGGGCGGCCGCCTGGTCTTCGGCCGGGGCCCGGACGCTGACCTGACGGTCGCGGCCGGCCGCGGGCTGTCCCGCCGCGCCGGGGTGATCAGCGCGGTCGCGGGCGGCGCCTGGATAGCCAACATCAGCCAGACCCACGCGCTGTACGCCGAGGGGGAGGGGTACCGGATCAGGCTGCCCCGGATGGATGAGCACGGCGTGCCCTCGGGCGGGTGGTTCGTGCGGGCCGGCACGGCCCTGGTGGGCTCGAGGGCGATGCTGGACGAAGGGCAGCCGGTGTCGGTGATGGTCGCCGGCCAGGGCGAATGGATCGCCAGCGACGACGGCGCGCGGGTCCTGCAGGACGGCGACCCGACGCTGCTGCCGCTGTACCTGGACCCGATGACCAAGCTTTTCCTGGTCGCGCTGATGTGGTGCCGGCCCTGGCTGCTCGACCCGGCCGCGGCCACGCCGCTCCCGCGGACGCCGGAGATCGCCCGGGCCGCACTGGAGGTGACCGGCGCGTATCACGAGCTGGAGCGCTTCGACCGCGACCCGGCCTTCCGTGACCGGCTGTCCGCGCGGGTCGCCGAGCACATCAAGGTGCTCCGGCACAAGATCAGCGACCGGGGCCTCGTCCGCGCGGACACCCGGCTGTCCGACGAGGTGGTGGTGCGGGTGCTCATCGAGCACGGCATCATCACCGCCGCCGACCTGGGACGGCTGAACGACCCGGCGTGGTGCTCCCGGCAGGAGGACCTGTGGTGGACCCAGGCGTCCTGATCGCCTCAAGGGCTCGACCGGCCCTGGCCCGGGCCGGGGGGCGGCGCGTTGACCTGGAAGCTGGCCCGCGCCCGGCGGCCGCCCGGGCCGGTCACCACGATCTGGTACACCCCGGGCGGGATCTGCCGCGGGAACCACTCGTGGCCCTGGTTGACCGCGTAGTTGAAGGTGCCCTGCAGGTCCACGACCGGCCGGATCGATGACTGGCCGTGCCCGGCCAGGGTCACCGTCACGTGGCTCTGCGGCATCCAGCCGGTGCCATGGATGAGGAACACGGTGGCCGGGTCGCCGATGGGCTGGAGCATCACGATCTGCGGTGAGCTGCCGGACGCCGGGGGGAACGCGGACGGCGGCGGCCCCGGCGGCAGGCTCGGGATTGCCCCGCTGGACGTGCCGGTGCCCGTCCCGCTGCCCGGGCCCGTCAGCAGGCTTCCCAGCAGGATCCCGGCGGCCACCAGCACCGCGGCGGCACCGGTCAGGCCCGCCGCCACCAGGCCGCGAGGCCGGCGTCGGCGCCGGGCCGGCCCCTGCGCCCCCGGCATGGGGGCGACCGCCCCGTCCTCAGCCCGCCCGCCAGGCTCTTCACTCCGGCGGAGCGAGCCCCGCCCGGCGGGCGCAAGAGCGGGGACCGCCACCTGAGAGCCAAAGGTGGCGTCGTCGTCAACGGCGCCGCCGCTCCAGCCGCCACCGGTTTCCGGGCCGCTGCCCGCGCCGGTTTCCGGGCCCGTGCCCGTGCTGGTCTCCTCCTCCACGCTGCCGTTGGCCGCGCCGCGGGTCGCCTGCCGGGGGCCGTGCTGGTATCCGCTGATCACGGCCATCGCCGACGCAGGCAGGTAGGCGTGGGCCGAGCCCGGGCCCGCCGGGCTGGTGACGAAGGGCCCGAGCTGGTCCAGCAGCGCGGCCGACGTGGGCCGCTCGCGGGGGCTGCGGGCCAGGCAGGCGGTGACGATACCGGTCAGCTCGGCCGGCAGCCCGGACAGGTCGGGCGGCTCTGTCGCGAGCCTGACCAGCACGTCCATGACCGTCTCGCCCTGGTAGGGAGCGTGCCCGGTGGCGGCGAACGCCAGGGTCGCGCCGAGGGAGAACATGTCGCTGGCCACCGATGCCTGCCGGGTGTCGCGAGCCTGCTCGGGTGCCATGTAAGCGGGCGTCCCGACACCCCCCCGGGTGACGGTGAGCTGGATGCGCTCGGCGGCCCTGGCCACGCCGAAGTCGATCACCCGCGGCCCGTCCGGTGAGACGAGCACGTTGGACGGCTTCAGGTCCCGGTGCACCAGCCCGGCGCTGTGGATCGACTCCAGCGCCTCCGCGCACCCGGCCGCGAGCCACCGGGCGGCCGGGACCGGAAGCGGGCCGCACTCGGCCACCAGCTGGCTCAGCGAGGGCGCGGGCACGTAGGCCGTGGCCAGCCAGGGCATGTCCGCCTCGGCATCGGCCGCGACCACCGCCGCCGTGAACACGCCGCTGACCCGCCGCGCCGCGGCCACCTCGTGCGCGAAACGGGCGCGGAACCCGGCCTCGTCGGCCAGCTCGATCTTGATGGTCTTGACGGCGACCAGCCGCCCGGCCGTGGACCTGCCCAGATACACCCGGCCCATGGCACCCGCGCCGAGGCGGCCGAGCAGCACGTAGGACCCGATGCGCTCCGGGTCCCAGCGGCGCAGCGGCTCCAGCGCGGCCTGCGGCATGATCGTCCCCCTCCTGGCCGGATCGCCGGGTTCTATGATGCCGAATCCGCCGAGCCACCATACCCGCGCGCAGATATCCGGCGGCGTCGCCCACCGGGTCCTGCCCATGCTGGCCCCGGCCGGCCACAGATCGGCCAGCTCGATGAGCGGGCCCGGTGGATGACCCCTCAGGCCGTAGCCTCGGCGGACAAGATCAGCAGGTCGAGGATACGCACCTCTGTGAGCTCGTAACTGCGGCTGGCGAGCTCGCGCCGGACTGTCGCCAGCGCCGCCCGGTTGCGGTCCAGGTCGCGCCGGTAGCCGCGGACGAGCCCGAGTGCGCGCTCTCCGAACGGGGCCTGGGCTCCGGGGTCGTCGTCCTTCAGGTAGCCCTGGACGATGCTGTCGAGCATGGGGATCAGCGCTGGGCGCTTGGGGTGCAGCGCCTTGGTCGTCTTCGACAGGCCGACTCCACGGATGCCGGCGAACGCGTCGAAGAGTTGCCTCAGCGGCAGCCACGGCACCGGGTTCGCCGCTCCGGCCAGCGAGGCATCGGGAGCAATCGCCCGTAGAGCTCCCTCGATCGCGCGGCGCCGCTCGAGGATGGCCGCGATCTCGGCCGCGGAGATGCGGGCGCCGCCCCGGTTCGCGAGCCTGAGGTCTGGCTCGCCGAACGACGCCGGCCGCGAAGGGTCGCTGACGTCGGGACGCCAGTTGGCCTTGAAGAACCCGAGCACGACCGTCAGGGGATCATCGATCTCAGTGCCGTTCCTGAGAACGACCGGCCGGAACGAGCTCGTCGTCACCCGGGCATCGTAGGTGACTGCACCGCGGCGACGCGCGTCCCGGTCGCCGCGCAGGCCAGCGGTGGTCATGCCGGTGAACGGTACCTACGCCGAGCGGAATCTGCGGTGCAGGTCGCGCACCTGCTCGGCCAGCTCGGGCACCGGACCCGCTACCACGACGTCCCGGACGACATTGGGGATGGCCAGAGGCAGGACCGGCGCCGGGTCGGCTCCCAGGTCGGCGAGCCAGGCGCCCGTCTGTTCGGTTGAGGTCACATAGACGATGCGCCCAAGCCCGACCCAGCCGTGGGCGGCGGCACACATCGGGCAGTGCTCACCCGAGGTGTAGACGGTTGCTGCCGCTCGTTCCCGCGCGGTCATGTGCGTCGCCGCCCAGCGCGCCAGCTCGAACTCGGGGTGACGCGTCGGGTCTCCCGTGGTCACCTCCCGGTTCCGGTCCTCGGCGAGAACGGTTCCGTCCGAGGCGACCAGCGCTGAGCCGAACGGAAAGTCACCCGCCTCAACGGCCTCCGCGGCCAGCTCCACACAGCGGCGCAGATACGGCAGATCGGCCTCGGTGACTTCTTGTGTCATGGTTACTCCCCGCGGTCCTGGACCCTCGCTGAGACCGTCGCGAGCGCGTACCAGGCGGCCTCCGGGTGATGCGTCTCGTTTGGCTGGCCGTTGAACGGATCGAGCACGACGGTGTCGGCGCCGAGCCGATCCAGCTGTGCGAGGTCGTCGAGGATCTGATCGATCGTTCCCTCACCTGCGAGGCGTCCGGGGACGGTCATCGGTGATTCGGTCAGCCGCAGGGCGATGCGCGGCACCAGACGGGGGACCGGCTGTCGCTGGCCGTCCGCGAACTCTGTCATCCGGTCCACCGCCCCACGCAGCCAGGGCATGGTGAACCGAAGCGGATGCCAAGCGTCGCCCAGCCGCACCGCGCGGCGCAATCCTGCGTCGCTGTTGCCGCCCACCCATATCGGTATCCGCCTCCCGCGGTAGTCCTGGTCGTTCTCCCAGGCCGCGCGGACAGTCCGCAGATAGTCGTCAGTCAGCTTCCCCCGCTGCCGGAACGGGACGCCGAGAGCCTCGAACTCCTGCGCCGCCCAGCCGACGCCGACCCCGAGGACCAGGCGCCCCCCGCTGAGATCGTTGAGGTTGGCGGCCATCCGGGCAATGAGCAGGGGATGCCGGTACGGCACGATCAGGACAGTCGTCCCGAGCTGGATCCTGCCGGTGATGCCGGCCAGCCAGGCGAGCGTGGTGAAGGGTTCGTAGAACGGCGCGGGATACTGCTCGGCGACGTCAGGGGTCACAGCGATGTGATCGGAGACCATCAGCAAGTCAAAGCCGAGGCCCTCCACCGTTTGTGCCCAGCGGCGCAGCAGGCCGGGTGACGTGCCAGGTCCGAAATTCGGCACGTTCACGCCCATCCGCACCGGGCAAGACTACCCAGCGGCCACGCCGAGAGGTGGCATGCTCACCGTCTGCTGGGTGCCGGCCCGGCCGTGGGCGAGGTCGGCGAGGGGGATGGTCACCGCCTCGGTGCCCCGGCCGAGCAGGGCCGCCTCGCCGGTGGTCAGGTTGGCGACGAGGGTGCACAGCGTCATGCCCGGATGGCCGGGCGAGAAGTCGGCTCTGACCCCGTCTGGGAGCACCGCCCCGGCGAGGATGCGCGCGAACCAGCCGGCGTCGGGCTCGTCGGCCGGCACGTCAAGAGCCTGCAGAACCTCGCCGCGGGCCAGGCTTGTGCCGTGCGGGTCGGCGTCGGCGCCGGCCACGTACCGCCCGTGGTTGGTGTGCCAGGCCAGCGGGCCATCCGTGCCGACCTCCCGGCTGGCGTGCTGTCCGGCC
>Ga0318563_10000881_pt1 | contig 12482 bp, 14 predicted proteins | sample GRESIP066b5f19_FD_203689 | JGI IMG/M metagenome (GOLD analysis project Ga0318563, IMG submission 203689) | Tropical soil microbial communities from Luquillo Experimental Forest, Puerto Rico - GRE.SIPMG.066b5f19 | ecosystem: Environmental > Terrestrial > Soil > Tropical forest > Bulk soil... | reverse complement strand
GTATCGGGGCGCCGGCCCGATCCGGGCGACGATATAGAACTTGAAGCTGCGGAATGTCGTGGTATCCACACTTTCGGCATCCGAGGTCAGCTCCACTACGGAAATGGACGACACGCTTGTGGTCTGCAAAGCAAGGATGAACTGCCCTTGTGAGTGCCGGGTAGATGATCCGCAGCGCCGGCTTCAGCATGACATACCGAAAGACTTGCAGCGGACTGAGGCCAAGCGCTTCGGCCTGACCTCGCGGTATAGCGTCGATGGCGCCGCAGATGATCTCCGATGCGAAGGGGCCGCAATGAGGCTGAGCGCCAGGATCGCAGCCGGCCAGGGCGTCAGGCTGATCTCGATCGAGGGCAGCCCCTGAACATTACCTGCAACAGGTAGGGTGTGTTGTAGGCGAGCGCCGCGACGCGAATCGCCCCCACTCGGCTGCGGCGCGCAACCACCGTGCCCAACCCGATCAGGAAGCCGATTGCCACGGCGAGTCAAAAGGAGCAGCGTCAGCCCGATCCCGCGCAGGAAATCGGCCCAATAGGGGAGCAGTGCCGCGAAGTCGAAGTGATAAGCCACGTGTCAGCTCAAGAGGTAACGAGACGACGGAACACCCGGTCGCCATGTGTTCGGCGCAAACAGTTGGCGGCACCGATACGGCCCGACGTCCGGACCGCATCGCTGCCGACCGCCATTCGCACGGACTTACGCAAAGCCGGTGCGGATCGGACTCTCTGACCGGAGCCGCTCGTATTCATTCTTGTCCACAGGAACGGTCCCAGGCTGGCCGAGGTCGTCCAGGCGCACCCGATACGTCTCACGCGCGCTCCACGCGGACAACGACGCAATGCATGCGATGACGATGGTGATGGCACCGATTTTCAACGGAATGTCGCTCGAGCCAGGGGGAGCAATGGTTGCAAACACCATCGGCAACAGGGCGGTGATGACCAGACCTAGGTTATGACTAACGGCAAGTGCAGAGACCCGGATGCGCGTCGGAAACAGTTCCGCCCAGAAGCTCGGGAACACCGCGTTATAGCCCTGGTAGATCACGCCCCAGCCGACCAGCGAGATAGCGACCGCGAGCGGGATGCTGTGAATACTGATCGCGTAGAGGTAGAGCGCGGCGGCCACACCCGACCCGAGCATGCCGACGACATAGCACGGCCGGCGACCGATCCTGTCGGAGAGATTGCCCGCAAACGGAATGACGCAGCAGGCCACGACGTTGCCGACCACGGGAATCCACAGGTACATCGCGCGCGGAAAGCCAATGCCGTAGGCTGGTTGCACCGCGTAGGCAGCGCCGAACACCGTGATAACGACCGGCACCACGTTCGCCAGCGCCATCAACGCGACACGGAACATGTTCACGCCACCGATCCCGAAAGCCTCGAAAACGGGGGCCTTCGGCACCTCTCCTCGATTCGCCTCCTCGGTAAAGGCGGGCGTCTCGTCCACCTTCCTGCGAACGATGAGACCGGCAATCACCACCACGACACTGGACAGGAAAGGAATGCGCCAGCCGATCGCGTTGAAAGTCTGCTGGTCCATCAGATAGATGATCGGCAGGAATACGGCGGCCGCCAGGATCTGCCCGAATTGCGTGCCCTGCAAAACGAAGCTGGCGTAAAAGCCTCGCCGGCCGAATGGGGCGTGTTCCAGAATCATCGAGTTCGCGCCGGGTTGCTCTCCGCCGAGCGCGAAGCCCTGGACGAGCCGAAGGATGACCAGCAAGACCGGGGCCAGCACGCCAGCCTGCTGGTAGGTCGGCAACAGCCCAACGCCCATCGTCGATATGCCCATCAGCATCATCGAGAAGATCAGCACGTTCTTGCGGCCGTGCGTGTCACCCCAGTGGCCCAGGACGAAAGCGCCGACCGGACGCGCGAAATACCCCACACCGTAGGTCGCCAGCGAAGCGATGATAGCGACGCCCGGATCGGTCGACGGGAAGAAGAGCTGCGGGAAGAACAGCGACGCCGCGGTGGCGTACACGAAGAAGTCGTAATACTCCAACGCGGAACCCATCCATCCGCTGGCCGTCGCTCGTATGATCTGCGATCCTCGAGCCTTGCCATGCTCCGTTGGGACACTCATCGACGTTTCCCTTGCGTTTTGTTGTTGCCGAAACGAAAACTGTGATCAGAACGGACGAGCCGGGATGCCGCGGACATTGTCTCGCGCGTCTGCGGCCGGCCATGTGACGCCTCAGGTCGATAGCACCTTGGTCATTCTCTCCTCCTTCTGAGTGAATTTCGACTTAGGCGATGGGTACCGTGATTGCGTCGATGACGGAGCGTGTTTGGGGCCGCACTCCGCGCCACCATTGGAAGGCCTCCGCGGCTTGCTCGACCAACATCCCTACCCCGTCGATCGACCGGCCCACCCCGGCCTGCCTTGCAAGCTGCTGGTAGGGCGTCAGTCCTTTGCCGTAGGCTAGCTCGTACGCGAGCGTCGTCCGGCCGAACAATCCGGCACGGATCGGCAGTGCCTGGCCATACAAGGACGCGGACGTGGCGTTGATGACGATCTCGAACACGTTGTCGGGGAGATCCGCGTAGCCGCCGCAGGCGACATCGCCGAACGCAGCGTATTGGTCGCGGAGGCTTACGGCCTTGGAGAGGGTACGGTTTACGATGGTCAACTTGGCCGGACCACGCTCTAGGATTATCGGTACTGCGCCGCGTGCCGCACCGCCCGCGCCAAGCAGCAGGACCGCGCAATCCCGCATGGGAAACCGAAGGTTGCTTTCGATATCCCGGACCAATCCCACGCCATCGAAGTTTTCGGCGAGGACGTCGTTGCCCCTGAACAGCAAGGCATTGGCCGCCCCCGCCTGAACCGCCCGGGAGGAGCACTCGGTGGCGAGCGCAAACGCCTCCAGCTTGAAGGGAGCGGTCACGTTCATGCCTTTGCCGCCACCAGACCGAAATGCATCGACTGCCCGCGCGAAGCCGTCCAGCGGTGCTTCGATTGCTTCGTAGGCGATGTCCTGGCCGGTTGCCGCGGCGAACCTGTCGTGGATGAACGGTGACTTGGTGTGGCCCAAGGGGTTGCCCATGACGGCGTATCGGTCGGTCATGGTCAGGCCCACTTCGTGCCGAAGTGCCGCGCGACGGCGGGGTCGGCATACAGCACGCCTTCGCTGACCATAGTGTCGATCTCCGCGCGTGGGTAGCCGAGACGCTCGGCGATCTCGCGATTATGCTGACCAAGGAGCGGCGCCGGGCTGCGCGGCGTTGTGTCGCAATCGGAGAAGCAGAACGGTAGGTTCGGCAGGCGTACCCGGCCTAGCACCGGATGATCCTGCTCCACGATCATGCCCCTCGCCTTCGTCTGCGGGTCGTTGATCACCTCATCGATCGTGTTCACCGGCGCGCAGGGCACGCCCGCCGCGTCCAGCGCCGCGGTGCAGGCCGCGCGCGAGGGCTGCGACATCGTCCAGTTGCGCACGTAGTCGAGTGCCGCGAGCCGATTGGCGTTACGGTTGGTCTGGCCGTGGAAGCGCGTGTCGGCCGCAAGCTCCGCTCCGCCGATCAGCTCGGCGAGCCGCCGCCAGCTCTCCTCGACCTGTGCCGCGATCACCAGATACCCGTCCTTGGCCGGGAACACGCCATAGACGGTGGACTCTGGCTGGTCGCTCCCGGTCTGCATCGGCAGCACGCTGCCGCCGCTCAGGGTGTATTGCTGGACCGCGTAGTCGTGGATGGAGATCATGCAGTCATAGAGCGCGAGGTCGATGTGCTGCCCGCGCCCGCTCGTCACGCGGCCGAACAATGCCGCGCAGACCGCCGCGATGCCGTGCGCGCCGGTGTACATGTCCGCGACCGGAATGCGCAGCAGCGGCGGCGTCTCGCCGGGCTTGCCGATCTGCGCCATCACGCCGCTGCGCGCCTCCGCGATCAGCCCGAAGCCCGGACGATTCGAATCCGGACCGCTATGGCCGTAAGCGGAGACCGAACAGTAGATCAGGCGAGGGTTCAGTTTCGAAAGCTGCCCGTAACCAAGCCCGATCTTGTTCAAAGCGCCAGGCCGGTAGTTCTCGACGAAAATATCAGCCTCTGCGATCAGCTTGTGCAGCAGCGCAAGCCCCCGCGTGTCCTTGACGTTCACGCACAGCCCCTGCTTGCCCATATTCTGCTGCAGGAAATACGCGCTCTGGCCATCCTTGATCATGGCGTGCGCACGGCCGGCGTCGCCTTCCTTCGGACGCTCGACCTTGACGACGTCAGCGCCCAAAGCTGCGAGCGCGCGCGACAAAAAGGGCCCGGCCAGGAAGTGGCTGTAATCGACGACCTTCACGCCCGCGAGCGGACGGTTCTGTGCCATGGCTCAACCCTCCGCCTGTTCCCAGCCGGGCCGGCGCGGGATCATCAGGCGGTGATCGCCGAGTTGCACCACCTCGCCGCGCTGGTTGATCAGTTCCGACGGCAGCACGACGATGCCCCAGCCGGGCCGCTTTACCTTGCGCATGGTGCCGACGCGGAATTTCACGTGCACCGTATCACCGAGCTTGATCGGCAGCTTGAAATCCCAGGTCCAGCCCAGCGACATGCCGGGGACGAATCGGTAGTCGGACCGCGTCTTGAGCCCGTCGGCGAGCGAGAGACCGAACAGCCCGTGCGCCACCCGCGTGCCGAACGGCGTCGTTTTCGCGTATTCTTCGTCGACATGAACCGGCGTGAAGTCGCCGGTCAGCTCGGCGTAGGTGTTCACCATCTCCTCGGTGACCGTGATGCACGGGCTGATGCACTCGTCCCCCACCTTGGCGTCGTCCCAATAGAGTTCCTCGGCCATTGCGGTGTTCCTCCGTTTATGCGCGTGGATCGATGGTCAGGGCGTCCGCAACGGCGGTCCCCGTGGCTTGCAGGATTTCGATGCACAGCCCGTCCGGCAGGCGCAGCCAGTTCCGGCCTTGCGGCAGCTCGGTGACGTTCCAGGACGACGCTTCGCGCAGCACTTCGGCCACGTCCTCGACCATGACGCCGAGATGTGCGAGCCGTCCTTCGGGTCCTTTGAATGTCAAATCGGCAATGAGTTGCACGCCGCCCACGGTCCAGACCTGGCTCGGCGTCTCGCCCCTGCGGTCATCGCGCAGGTCCATGCCCAGCACGTCGCGGAAGAAGCGGATATGCCAGTCGAGATCGCGCACGCGGATCGCCGCGTGCTCGACGTAGGCGCGCTTGCTGTAGGCCATCAGTTCTTTCCCGGATAATCGGTCGTCGCATATTCGATGCCCTTCACGCACGCGACGAGTGTGCTGTTCACCGGCGTCGGAACGCCGGCCCGTGCGCCCCAGCGCACGACGGAGCCGTGGAGGAAGTCGACCTCGGTCGGCTGTTTCTTCTCGATGCTCTGCAGCATCGACGTCTTGAAGGCGTCCCCGAGTCCGGCGCGCGCTTTCTCCCATGCCTCGCGCGGGTCCCGGATCGACAGCGCGACGCCATTAGCGCGCGCCACCGCCATCGCTTCGGCGATCGCTGTCAGTCCGCATTCCTCCAATGCAGGAAGGTTGTACAATCCGCCATAGGTCAGCCGCGTGATCGCTGTCAGCGCCCCGCCGGCGACGTTGATCAGCAGCTTGTCCCACATCGTGCCCATGATGTTCGGGCTGACCTCGGTGATCAGTCCGGCCGAGTTCATGGCGCCGGCGATGCGTCGCACGCGTTCCGTGCTGCCGCCGTCGAGTTCGCCGATCACCGTTTCCTTGCCGGCAACGCCACTGCGCACGCGACCCGCTTCGAGGAACACTCCACCGACATAGGTCTTGCCGGCGAGCACGCGCTCGCGTCCAATGACGTCGGCGATGATGTCCTCGTGGCCGAGGCCGTTTTGCAGCGACATGACGACGGTGTGCGGGCCGACCACGCTCGACACAGCCAGGACGGCGTCGCGCGTGTGGAAGGATTTGACGAGGACGATCACCAGGTCGACCGGAGGGATGCCGTCTGCTGACGTGCGCGCGTTCGCCGTGACGACGCGTTCCGACTCCTCTTCGACCATCCGCAAGCCCGAGTGATTGATGGCGTCGACATGCGCCTGATAGCTGTCGATCAGCCACACCTCGCACCCGCCTGCGGCAAGCGTTCCGCCGATAGTGGAGCCGAGCGCGCCCGCGCCCACGACACAGACCTGCATCCTTTTCCTCCCCGAGCCGCGGCATCCGCCGCAGGTCCTTGGAGGGGCCCATAGGGCAGTGGACGACCGTTTGGCCATACAAGCGTCGCAATAGATCCCATTGTCATTCGCAATATGAGGTTAGCGATGACGTCGAAGACGCGCCCAGCGGTCTTGCTCGATGAGCGGTTGCTACGGCTGTTTGATGCGCTCTACGCAACCCGCAGCGTGTCGCGTGCAGCTTCCATGCTCGAGCAGGCTCAGCCGACCGTAAGCATCTGGCTTGGCCGCCTCCGGGAGGAGCTCAACGACCAGCTTTTCGTCCGCACGCCGGCCGGCATGTTGCCCACCCCGCGTGCCGACGAGCTGATCGGTACCGTGCGCTCGGCGATCGAACTGCTTCAGCGGATCACTAGAGGCACGCCCGCTTACGACCCGACCAAAGATAACCGGCACTTCCGCATCTGTATGACGGACGCGAGCCACATCACTCTGCTTCCGCAGTTGCTCAAGCAACTGCGGGAGGGGGCGCCGAGCGCGCGGCTCGAGGCGCTGCCGATCAGTCCTGCAACCGGGTTTATGCTTCAGTCGGGCGAGGCCGATCTGGCACTCGGACGCATACAGACGCTCGAGAGCGGCTTCTATCAGCAGACGCTCTATCCCCAGGATTGGGTCTGCCTCGTCGGCCCCAAAGATAGGCGTTCCAACCGCAAGTTCACCGTCGCCGATTATAAGAAGGCGGCGCATGTCAGCATCGTTGGCGGCACCGGAAGCGATTTGCTCGCCGCCGCGTTAGCACGACTAGGGCTGGAGCGGCGGGTCGTGCTGGAACTGCCCGGATTCCTCGGCCTTTCCGCGGTCATCGCCGGGACGGATCTGGTCGCGACTCTTCCGAGGCACACGAGCGAGACCCTGGCGAAAGCGAACCGGCTACACGTGCTGCCTTGCCCATTCGAGATACCGTCGTTTCTGGTGAAGCAGCACTGGCATGCTCGCTATCACCATGACCCGGCCAATCGGTGGCTCCGCAGCGTTTGTGCAAAGCTCTTTCAGAAACGCTCTAGGGTCGGATCAACCACCAGCTGACGTTGATGTACGGTTCACAGCCACTGTCGGCGCTTGACCCGCGCCAGCCCGAGGGAAGAGCCGACGGGGCGGGGTTTCTCGTGTCACTGTTCGTCCAGCAACTCCGCTAGCTTTACGGCTCAATGCCCGAGCCGCTTGCCATATCGGGAAGGCAAGGCCGACATATTAAACGAAGGTGTAGACCCCAGGCGTGCGTGCGCCGAAAACCTGCTTGGCCGGCTCGGCAGTCTGCGTCAGCGAGCCCAGGTCGAGCACCTGATTCGAGACCTGCTGCACGAGCAGCTTGATTTTGGCGTCCACCGCTATCTGCACGTTGTAGCCAACGCCCACATGCGTGTGCGCCGCCATCGCCCGGCGCGGGGATCGGTGAGGGAGGTGGCTCATCGCATGCCGCTTTCCGCTTGGGGCCGGGGTCAGTACAAGCCGGGGGTGCCGCCACCATCGACCGCGATTGCGGTGCCCTGGATGTGCTCTGCGCGGGGATCGGCCAGGAACAGCACGAGCTCGGCGACGTCGGCAGGCTGCCCGAGCCGGCGCAGGCCCTCCTTCTTGATCTGGTCCTGGCGCGCCTGGTCCGGCGTAATCCCGGTAGCGGCAGCTCTCTGCTCGAACAGGGCCTGGACCCGCTCCGTCTCCGTCAGGCCCGGCAGCACGGCGTTGACGTTCACGCCGTCGCGTTTGCCAAGGCCCGACAGGCCCTTGGTGAAGTTCGCCATCGCCGCGTTCACCGAGCCGCCGACCAGGAACTCCGGGTCGGGCGTGCGCGCCGCGCCACCGATGATGTTGACGACGACGCCCTGCGCCTCCTTCAGCATGGGCCAGAACAGCCGGCACAGCCGCACGCAGGCGTAGAACTTCAGCGCGAACCCGTCCTGCCATTCCTCGTCCGGCTGGGTCAGAAACGACCCGGCCCGCGTGGCGCCAGCGGAGTTGACAAGGACGTCGCACCGGCCGAACCGGTCGGCAACGGCCTTCTGGACCTGCTCGCACCCGGCCACGGTCCGCAGGTCGGCGGCGACATGCAGGGGTTCCGGCGCCCCGGTCGCCGCGATCCGCTGTGCCGCACTGGCGAGATTCGCCGGGGACGACGCTGCAAGCACCGTCTGCGCGCCCGTGCGAGCGAAGGCCTCAGCGATGCCGAGGCCGATGCCCCGGCTCGCGCCGCTGACGACGACGATCTTGGGGTTGGATGATGAGGGCATGGGATTGGTCCGTCTCTCACGTCAGGGTCAGGATGATGGTGGATGCGCCAGGGAACCGCGCAGTGATGGTCTGGCCGCGTTGCATTGGCGTCGGCAGCGAAAGCGATCCGGTCAGGACGCAGGTGCCGGCCGGGAGGTCGACACCGCGCGCCCGCAGGGCCGAGAAGGTTTCGGCGGCGATCTCCAGCGGATCGCGCCGGTAGGGACCGGTGAACATTTGGATCGGCAGCGCCTCGTCAATCCAGGCCTCGATCTCCATCGTCTCGAACGGCAGACCGCGCCAGTCCTCGACGGCCGCGCCCAGCACGGCGGCAACACCCGAACCGTTGTCCGCGATGCCGTCGAACGTCCCCGGAGAGCGATCGCCGGTTCCCGGCGCATACCGGCTTCCCGCGAGCTCGAACGCAGGGTGGAACGTCAGCAGCCCGGCGATTTCGTCTGGCGTGACGTGAACCGTGCCGGTCTGCAGCGCCTGCGTGAGGCGGAACGCGAACTCGCACTCCACCTTCACGCCTTGGAACAGGTCCGACCGGATCCTTGCCGGGCTGTCGAAGCACCGATCCGCGAAGATCCGCCCCGGCAGCGGGCCGTCATGCCCATCCATGAGCTGCACCGGGCGCACCGTGGCGCCCACCTTCCAGCCGACGACCTTCCCGCCGATCAGCGCGGCTACCCGATCCTGGACAGCATAGGCCTCGGCCCGCGTCGTGGCACCGTGCCCTGCTGAGGGCAAGGGGATGGCGCGACCTTCGCGCCATGCGTCCGCCAGGTCGCGCGCGAGCGCCTCAAGACGCAACTGCTGATCCTGCATGCTAGACGCCTCCCCGACCGATTTGCACCGCCCGGCCCGTTGCGGCGGACTCCTTGACCGCTTCGATGACGCGGAGAGTTTCCAGGCCTTCGCGGCCGGAGACGACCGGGGCAGCCGTGCCGCGCACTACGCCGCACAGGTTGCGCACCTGGAGGCCGAGCGGATCCTGTGCCGCGACGGGCAGCCGCTCGCGTTCGATCGGCTCCCACCAGCTCGGCTTCGAGAGGTTGTGCCAGAGGTCGAGATACGGGACCGACAGCGAGCCCAGCGTGCCGCCGATCTGGTAGCAGGCCTCTTGCGTGTGGGTGTAGGCCGGGTTCTCGCCGGTGGTGAACTCCCAGCTCCAGGGCGAGACGATCTTGTCCGACACGTTCACCGAGCCGAGCACGCCACTGGCGAAGCGCAGCAGGATGACGGCGGTCTCCTCGACGGCGTTGCCGCGCAGCGCGTTGCTCTCCATCGCCTGCACCTCCACCACGTCACCGCACAGGTAGCGGAACAGATCCACGTCGTGGATGAGGTTCAGGAATACCGGGCCGGCGCCCTTCTCGCGCCGCCACGGGACGTCGAAGTAATCGTCCGGCTTGTACAGCCAGAACGTGCCGTGTACCGCCACGATATGGCCGAGCCTACCGTCCCCGATCGCCTTCTTCGCCGTTTGCACCAGCGGGTTGTGCCGGCGGTGATGGCCAGTCATCAGCGGAACGCCCGCCTTCTCGGCCGCTTGAACCAGGCTCTCCGCTTCCGCCACGCTGTCGGCGAGCGGCTTCTCCACCAGCGCCGGCACGCCGGCGGCGATCGCCTCCAGCCCATTGGCAACATGCACCTGGTTGGGGGTGGCAATGATCACCCCTTCCGGCCGCTCGAGCCGCAGCATCGCGGCGAAGCTCGGATACCAGTGGGCGCCCTTCGCCGCCGCCAGCTCCCGGCCCATGTCGGTCGGATCGACGACTGCCATCAGCTCGGCGCAGTCCTCGTTCAGCACGTGGTCGATGTGCCGCTTTCCGATCAGCCCGGCCCCGAGGACGGCCAGCTTCACGGGTGCGCCGTCGTATCCGGCCATCTCAGGCGGCCTTTCGGTCGATCAGCTCCGCGATCCGACGCAGCGCCAGCGTGTAGCCTTGGATGCCGAACCCGGCCATGACCCCGTCAGCCCGGGACGAGACGAAGGAGTGGTGGCGAAATTCCTCCCGCTTGTAGACGTTCGCGATATGCACCTCGATCACCGGCGGCTCGAACGTGTTCAGCGCGTCGAGCAAGGCGACCGAAGTGTGCGTGAACGCTGCGGGGTTGATGACGATCCCGCCGGCGGTCTTCCTCGCCTCGTGGACCCAATCGATGATCTCGTACTCGCGGTTACTCTGGTGGAAGCGCAGCTCAAGACTCAGCTCTGCGGCGACTCCCCGGCAGTCGCGCTCCACGTCGGCCAGGGTGTCATACCCGTAGATCTGTGGCTGGCGCTCCCCCAGCAGGTTCAGGTTGGGGCCGTTTAGGATGAAGACGAGACGGCTCATGACGTGCTTTCTGTCAGTGCTTGTTGAGGATCTGGCCGAGGAATTTTCGCGTGCTGGTGATGCGGATTGCGGAAGAAGTTCGCGGGCTCGGTCTCTTCGATGATCTCGCTGCAGGCTATGAACACGACGCGATCGGCCACCCGCTGGACGAACCCCTTCTCAGGGGGTCGCGCGTCAGACAAGCGGAACCGTCAGCTTTTTGATCATTGGGGCAGTGTCAAGGCGCACGCCGCGCCACCACTCGAAGGCTTCGGCCAACTGCTCCACGAGCATCCCGACGCCGTCGGCCACGTGCTGCACGCCCGCATCCTTCGCTAGGCGCAGGAACGGGGTCAGCCCCTTGCCATACAGCAGCTCATAAGCGAGGCACCCGGCCCCGAACGCGCTGGGCAGAACCGGCGGCAGCTCGTTGCGCAAGCTCGCGGAGGTAGCGTTGACGACGATGTCGTATCCGCCGCGTTCCTGGGCTAACTGCTCGTACCCGGTCGTTACCAGCGTGCCGTACTCGGCGAACTGCTCGCCCAGCGCGTTCGCCGTCTCGACCGTCCGGTCCACCATGACCAGCTCGCTGGGCTCCTGTTCGAGGAATGGCAGCAAGGCGCCGCGGGCCGCTCCGCCAGTGCCGAGCAGGAGCACTCGCTTGCCCTTCATCGGGAAGCCCAGGTTGTGCTTTATGTCGCGGGTCAGGCCGACGCCGTCGAAGTTGGCCCCGGTGACCTCCTCCCCCTCGAACAGCAGGCAGTTGACCGCGCCGGCGAGGCGCGCGCCCTCCTGCAGCTTGGTCGCATACCGGAAGGCGTCGAGCTTGAAGGGCGCGGTGACGTTCAGGCCCCGCCCGCCGTTGCGCCGGAAGCTGTCCACGTCTTCCTTGAAGCCGCCCGGCGTGCCCAGGATCGCCGTGTAATCCATGTCCTGGCCGGTCTGCTGCGCGAAGGCCATCTGGACCATGGGCGACTTGGTGTGGCTGATCGGGTTACCGATCACGGCATAGCGGTCGGTCATGCCTCGTTTCCCGAACGCAGGGCGGACATGGCCGGCTCGGCGTAGAGCACCCCGTCCCGCAGGAGCGCTTCCACCTCCGCCGCCGAGTAGCCGAGCGCACCCGCGCCTATCACGCAAAACTTCACCGTATCCTCCATCCTCCCCGGGGTGGCGGTCCCAGCCGGCGCGCCTCCATGCGTAGAGCATATCGAGCTCTATTGGCTAATATCATTTTACAATAAACTCTATTGCAATCGACAATAAAGGCGCGCGATGGAGGAAGGAGCTGTCGCTTGGCACTTAATTAGAGACCGGAAAGAAGAGACCGGTAATGTCTCTGGGGTTAGGCGGCGCGCAGGAGTGGCGGTTTGGGCTTGAACAGGGGAGACACGTTCGGTTCCGGTTGTCGGAACGGTGCCCGCGATCGATCGCGAAGCTCGCTGTTCAAATCTGCTGTCCGGACCTGCATGAGCATGTGAGCACCGTGGAGCGACCAGCGCATTTGCTGCTTCTAGATCATCCGTTTGCCGACGAGCGAGTTCACCGCGGACTCGGCGAGGGGCGTGGCGACGCGAAGCCCGGCTCGGTAGCGCTTTCCGTAGTTGATGATCGCGCTGCGGTTTGAGCGAATATAGGTCAGGAGCTGCGCGCCGAGGCTGTGTAGCCGGTGGATGGAGAACTCTCGGTCTCCTTGCGAAATCCTCACTCTCTCCAGGAGCCGCTCCAGGTCACTGATCGCGCGATCAACTCGCTTATGCCACAGACGCCACTTCA
>Ga0318563_10000877_pt1 | contig 12491 bp, 9 predicted proteins | sample GRESIP066b5f19_FD_203689 | JGI IMG/M metagenome (GOLD analysis project Ga0318563, IMG submission 203689) | Tropical soil microbial communities from Luquillo Experimental Forest, Puerto Rico - GRE.SIPMG.066b5f19 | ecosystem: Environmental > Terrestrial > Soil > Tropical forest > Bulk soil... | reverse complement strand
GTACCGCAGCATCACCCTCTGGACCCAGTCGATCCTCCTCGCCGCGCGCGGTATCTACGCCGCGGCGGGTTACCGTCGGGTGTCCGCCGTCCCCAACACCGAGTTCGGCAAGGGCCTGGTGGCCGAGACCTGGGAGCTGGCCCTGTGAGCACCTTCAAGGACCACTTCTCCGTCGGCTCGAAGGGGTACGCGGCACACCGCCCCGGCTACCCCCGGAGCGTGGCGGAGGCGCTGGCCGCCCGTTCTCCCGGACGGCGCTGCGCCTGGGACGCCGGCTGCGGCTCGGGCCAGCTCTCCACCGTGCTCGGCGAAGTCTTCGACCGCGTCGAGGCCACCGACGCCAGCGCGGCACAGATCGCCGCCGCCGTGTCCCACCCACGGGTGCACTACGCGGTGTCCCCCGCGGAGCGGGTCGAGCTTCCCGATGCCAGCGTCGACTGCGCGGTGGCGGCCCAGGCCGCACACTGGTTCGACCTCGAGGCCTACTACCGGGAAGTCCGCCGGGTGCTGCGCCCGCGGGGCCTCGTCTCGCTGGTGACCTATGCGCTGATGGTCATCACCCCGGAGATCGACCGGCTCGTTGGCCGCTTCTACCGTGGGCCACTTGAAGGCTACTGGCCCCCGGAGCGGAAGCTGGTCGAGGAGGGTTACCGCTCGGTCCCGTTTCCCTTCGAGGAGGTCCCCCCGCCGGAGCTGCCCCTCGAGCAGCGTTGGGACCTCGGGCAGGTGGTCGGCTACATCGGAACCTGGTCCGCGGTGCAGGCGCTGAAGAAGGCAGGGAAGGGGAGCGAGCTCGATGCCCTCGTCGCCGACCTCCAGCAGGCGTGGGGAGATCCCGCGACCGTCCGTGATGCCCGCTGGCCGCTGACCCTCAAGATGGGCCGCGTCGAGGGCTGAACCTCGAGCGGCCCCTCACCCCTTCGGCTCCTGCTTCTCCCGCGCCCGCAGTTCCGCCAGTCGCCGCCGCAGCTTCTCCTCCTCGCCGCTGTCGCTCGGCGCGTAAAAGCGCGTCCCCACCAGCGCGTCGGGCAGGTACTGCTGCGCCACCCAGTGGTCGGGGAAATCGTGCGGGTAGCGGTAGTCCTTCCCGTGGCCCATCTTCCGCATCAGCGGGGTCGACGCCTGCCGGAGGTGGATCGGCACCGGCAGCGAGCCGTGCTCCTCCACTGCCTCCTTCGCCTTGCCGAAGGCGGAGATCACCGCGTTCGATTTCGGCGCCAGCGACAGGTAGGTCACCGCCTGGGTGAGAGGCAGGGTGCCCTCCGGCAGCCCCACCAGCTCGTAGGCCTGCAGCGCCGCCACCGCCACTTGCAACGCCTGGGGGTCGGCGTTCCCCACGTCCTCCGAGGCGAAGATCACCATCCGCCGGAGCACGAAGCGCGGGTCCTCCCCGGCCTCCAGCATCCGGGTCATCCAGTACAGCGCGGCGTCCGGGTCGGAGCCCCGCATCGACTTGATGAAGGCGGAAATGACCGCGTAGTGCTCGTCGCCGGCCTTGTCGTAGAGGAGCACCTTCCGCTGCAGCGCCTCCTCCGCCACCGCGACGGTGATCCGCTCCCCGCCCGAGGCCGCCACCTCCAGCGTGGTCAGCGCCCGCCGCGCATCGCCCCCGGCGCTCCGGGCGAGAAAGGTCAGCGCATCGTCATCGGCGGCGACCTTGCCGCCCAGCCCCCGCGGAGCGGCCAGCGCACGCTTCAGCAGCGCCACCAGCTCCTCCTCCTCCAGCGGCCGGAGGGTGACCACCCGCGTCCGGCTGAGGAGCGCCGAGTTCACCTCGAAGCTGGGGTTCTCGGTGGTCGCCCCGAGGAGCGTCAGGGTGCCCCGCTCCACGTGGGGCAACAGCGCATCCTGCTGGGCCTTGTTGAAGCGGTGAATCTCGTCGAGGAAGAGCACCGTTCGCTGAGCGTGCAGCCGGGCCCGCTCCTCGGCCTCGGCCACCGCCTCGCGGATGTCCTTCACCCCCACCGACACCGCGGACATCCCGACGAACGCCGCCTTCGTCGAGCGGGCGAGGAGCTGGGCGAGGGTGGTCTTCCCGGTCCCCGGCGGGCCCCAGAGGATCAGCGAGGGGAGGGCGCCCCCCTCCACCGCCCGGCGCAGCAGTCGCCCCGGACCGGTGAGGTGCTCCTGTCCAACGAGGTCGTCGAGGGTCGTGGGCCGCATCCGCTCGGCAAGCGGCGCCCGGGCCGCGGACTCGCGCTCGCTGGCATGGCCAAAGAGGTCCATCTCCCATCCTTGTAGCCACCCCGTCCGCCCCTGACCACCCCGGCGGGCAGGGGTGTAGTAAGAGCCCGGCTCTGGTGAAGAGGCTCGCCGTCGTCGTGAAGCGCGGAAGCGCCGAGGCCGTGGACCTCGCCCGGGAGGTCCGTGCCCGCTTCCCGCATCTGGAGTTCCTCGCCGAGCCCGAGCTGGCCTCCCAGACCGGCTGGCCGGCCACCGGGGTGGCGGAGATCGCCTCCCGTGCAGACCTCATGCTGGTGCTCGGCGGCGACGGCACCCTCATCCACGCCGCCCGGCTGCTCCGCGGGACGTCGGTGCCGATCCTCGGGGTGAACCTCGGCTCGCTGGGCTTTCTGACCGAGATTCCCCGGAGCGAGCTTTTCCCCATCCTCGAGGACGTCCTCGCCGGAAAGGCCCGGCTCCACACCCGGATGAAGCTCGCCTGCCAGCTTCACCGCGGTGGGGCGGTCATCGTCGAGGACGAGGTCCTCAACGACGTGGTCATCAACCGCGGCGCGCTGGCCCGCATCGCCGACCACGAGGTGTCCCTCGACGGCCAGTTCGTCACCACCTTCAAGTCCGACGGGGTGATCGTCGCCACCCCCACCGGCTCGACTGCCTACGCCCTCGCCGCAGGCGGTCCCATCCTCCATCCGGCGCTGGAGGGGGCGGTCATCGCCCCGATCTGTCCCCACGCCCTCACCCAGCGGCCGTTCGTCGTCCGCGGTGACCAGGTGGTGAGCATCGTCATCCGCTCCGAGGTGGCCGACACCTACCTCACTCTCGACGGCCAGACCGGGCACTCGCTGCAGCGGGGCGACCGGCTCGACGTCCGGCGCTCGGAGAGCCGCACGGTGCTGGTCGGCAATCCGCACATCGACTACTTCGCCATCCTCCGCCAGAAGCTCCACTGGGGAGAGCGCTGATGGCCCCGCTCCTCTCCCTGGTGCTTCCGGTGTTCAACGAGGAGGAGGTCATCCCCGCGCTCCTCGGGCGCCTGGAGACGCTCCTCGACGCCCTCCCGCTCCGCACCGAGGTCATCTTCGTCGACGACGGCTCGGTCGATGGCTCGGCCCGCCTCCTCCGCGAGGCGGTGCAGCGCGACCCACGACTCCGCCTCCTCTCCCTTTCTCGCAACTTCGGCCATCAGCCGGCGATCACCGCCGGGCTCGACCACGCCAACGGCGATGCGGTGGTGGTGATGGACGCCGACCTCCAGGACCCGCCGGAGGTGGTGGCCGAGCTGGTGACCCGCTGGCAGCAGGGCTTCGACGTGGTCCACGCCCGGAGGCGGCGCCGGGCCGGTGAGACCTGGATGAAGCTTGTCACCGCCCGCGCCTTCTACCGGCTGTTCGCCGCGCTCTCCCCGGTTCCCACCGTGCCCGACTCGGGCGACTTCCGGCTGATGAGCCGCCGGGTGGTCCTGGCCATGCGCGGTCTCGAGGAATCGCACCGCTTCCTCCGCGGCCTGGTGGCCTGGGTGGGCTTCCGCCAGACGGTGGTGGAGTACGACCGCCCCGAGCGCGCCGCGGGGAGGACCAAGTTCCCCTTCACCCGGATGACCCGCTTCGCGATGGACGGGATCACCTCCTTCAGCACCGCGCCGCTACGGCTGGCGACCTACCTGGGATTGCTGGTGGGGCTGGTCGCGGTGGGCGTCGCCGCCTGGGCGGCCTGGGACCACTTCGTCGCCCATCGCACCATCCAGGGGTGGACCTCGCTGATCGTGGTGGTCTCGCTGATCGGCGCGGTGCAGTTCGTCCTCATCGGGATCGTCGGCGCCTACGTGGGGCGGATCTACGAGGAGGTGAAGCGGAGGCCGCTGTACATCGTCAGCGAGGAGGTCTCCTCCGCCGCCAGCGGCGAACGTTCGCCGAAGTCGCTCGCCAGATGACCGACGCCACCCCGGGAGGGCGCCCGGTCTCGCTGCCGGCGGCGATGCTCTGGTTCTTCGCCCTTGCCGCGGCGCCCCTGCTGCTCGGCACGCCGCCGCCGCTTCAGGACCTGCCCAACCATCTGGCCAGCGCCTTCATCGCCGAGCACCTTCAGGACTATCCGGGCCTCGAGGTGAACGGCTACCTCCGATCCAACTCGGCACTGGCGCTGTGGCTGCACCTGCTCGGCGGACCGCTGGGGTTGATCGGCGCGGCGCGGGCCTTCGTCGCCCTGGTCCTCGCCGCCACCGCCGCCTCGCTGGCCTGGCTGGGGTGGAGCGTGGGGGGACCCGGGCGGATGGCCTCCATCGCTCTGCTCGGATGGCCGCTGGTGCACAGCTTCTTCGTCGCCATCGGCTTCCTCAACTTCTCGCTGGGGCTGGCCGGCGCCTGGGCCGCGCTGGCCCTCGCCCACCGGAGAGAGCAGGCGCAGCGGGACGCCGCGATCCACCGTGGCGCCCTGGAGCGTGCCGCCGGCGTCGCCGTTCCGCTGATCGCCTGGTACGCCCATCCGTTCCCGATCACCCTCGCCACCGGGCTAGTGGGGCTGCAGGCGGTGCTCGGGGCTCCGGCGCGGCAATGGCCGAGCCGGTCGCTGCGCGCAGTGGCCCCGTTCCTCCCCGCCCTGGTCCTCTCCCTGGCCACTGCCGCGGCGCACCTGGCGAAGCCCGCCGCCCGGCCGGTGCTGTTCAGCAATCCCATCGGCTTCGACACCCCCTGGGACAGCCTGGTCCACCTCTGGATCTACGGGCCGGTGGCCTTCAGCTGGCTCGAGGCGACGACGCTGCTTCCGATCCTGGCGCTGGCCGTGCTCGGCTGGGGTGAGCGCCGCCGCGGAGTGCCCTTCTTCACCTGGCCGGCGATGGGCCTCCTCCTGCTGGCGGTCTTCTGCGTCCCCACCCAGGGCAGCAACTGGGGATTCCTCAACGCCCGCTTCGTCCCCTTCCTCTGGGTGGGGCTGCTGCTCCGTGCACCCCTGACGCTGCCGCGTTGGCTGCAGCTGGCGCTCCCGGTGGCAGCGCTGGCCTACGGCGGCGGGCTGTGGGCCGACTACACCCGGCTGGAGCACGAGCGCCGGCAATTCTGCGCCGCGATCCCCGCGGTGCCCGAGCGCGCCACGCTTCTGCCGCTGATCTTCCGCCCCCGGGGCAGCGCCACCTTCACCGAGCCGCTCCGGCACGCCTGGGGCTATTACGTGCTGGAGCGGGCGACGAGCGCGCCGCTGCTCTTCGCCGTCGAGCGGTCCTATCCGCTCACCTATCGCGTCTGGCCGCCGGCCCAGCTGATCCCCCCGGCGATCGACGAGCTCGCCCGGCGCCAGGAGAGTCCCTCCAGCACCTGCCTGGCGGAGGGACTCGATCCGCACGATGCGCCTCGCTGTCTCGCCCTGTGGCGGCAGCGGTGGGAGGAGTTCTGGCGCGTCGGCACGCCGGCCTTCGACCACATCCTCACCTGGGGCGCGCGCCCGGACTTCCCCAGCGTGCTACCCCCCGATTACGCCCCGGTCCTGGTGCAGGGGCCGCTGGTCCTCTATGCGCGCCAACCCCGCTGACGGCACCCTGGAGCCGTCCTGGCGTCGGCGCGGTCGTGCCGCGCTGCTGGCGATGGAGCGGCCCTGGGTCGCGGGCGCGGTCGCGCTCGGGGTCTACCTCGCCTTCGCCTGGGCCCATTGCTTTGGCCACGGGCAGGGCAAGTGGCTCTCCCCGTTCCCCTACTTCAACGACCTGGCCGACGCCTTCCTCCATGGCCAGACCTATCTGCGGCAGGCCCCATCGACGCACGACCTGACCGCCGTCGACGGCCGCCTCTACCTCTACTGGGGTCCGGTCCCGACGCTGGTGCTCCTCCCGTTCGTCGCCTTGTTCGGGCCGGGCTTCAGCGACGTCCTCTTCACCGCGGCGCTAGGCGGCCTCGACGTCCTGCTGGTGGCCCTGCTGCTCCGGGCGGCGGTGGTGGCGCGAGTGGTCCGTCTCGATCGCCTGCGGCGCGGCGTGCTGGTGGCCTGCTTCGCCTTCGGGACGGTGCACCTCACCCTCGCTCCCTATGGTCGGGTGTGGTTCACCTCCCAGCTGGTGGGGTTCTGCGCGGTGACGCTGGCCTACCTCGCTGCGCTGCGGCTCCGGGGCGCTCCGGCGGCCCTGGTCAGTGGCCTCTGCCTCGCCGCGGCAACGGCGACCAAGAACAACCTCCTCTTCACCGGGCTGTGGCCGGCGTGGTTCCTCCTCTCTCGCTCCCCCGCCACGGCGCGCCTCGGGACCTGGCCCCGTCGCGCGGGTCTGCTGGCGATCGGGCTCCTTCCGGTCTTCGCGGCGCTGGGCCTGCTCCTCCTCTACAACCAGGTGCGCTTCGGCTCACCGCTGGAGAACGGCTATCGCTTCCACGCCATGGGCGAAGGGTTCCGGGCCGACTTCGAGCAGTACGGCCTGTTTCATCTCCACTACCTGCCGCGCAACGTCTTCTACGAGCTGCTGACCTATCCGCTGCCGCTCCGGGACGCCTCGGTCGACGGAGGGGGACTGTTCTGGATGACGCCGCCCTTCCTCGCCGCGTTCTGGGGTCTCTCCAGCCGCCCCCGGGCGCAGATGGTGGCGCTGGTCCTCTCCATCGTGCTCACCGCGGTGCCGATCTTCCTCCTGATGGGCACCGGCTACGTGCAGTGGGGCCCGCGGTACACGCTCGACTTCACCACCCCGCTGCTCTTGCTCACCGCGCTGGGCCTGCATCGCTGGTCGCGACGGTGGACGGTGATCGCCCTCGTCCCGGCGATCCTGGTCTACCTCGTCGGCGCGGTGCACTTCGCGATCATGCTGTAGGTCGCTAGACCCAGCGGAACCAGCGGACGGCGAGGGCGAAGGCCAGGGCGCCCCAGGTGACCAGCACCAGTCCCGGGCGGAGCAGAGCGAGCAGCGGCGCGCCGTCGGTGGCCACCGCCCGCAGCCCGTCGATGAGCGCGGTGAGCGGCAGCAACCGCAGCACCGGCTGCATCCATCCCGGGAAGTGGCTGGCGGAGAAGAACACCCCGGAGAGGACGGTCATCGGCAGGGTGACCAGGTTCATCAGCCCGCTGGCGGTCTCGGAGTTCTCCGCCCGGCTGGCGACCAGCGCGGAGATGCCGGCGAAGCAGAGCGAGCCCAGCAGCGCCCAGCCGAGGAAGAGTGGAAGGCTCCCCGCGACACGGACGTCGAAGATCCACCGGGCGAAGGCGACGAAGAACAGCGTCTCCAGGCAGGCGAGGAGCAGCCGGGCCGCGGCGAAGGCGGAGAGGAAGTCCGTCTTGCGCATCGGCGTCGCGGCGAAGCGCTTGAGGAGCTTGCCCATCCGCATCTGCACCAGCGCCCAGCCGAGCCCCCAGATGCTGGAGGACATGATCCCGAAGCCGAGCAGCCCGGGGATGAGGAAGTCGATGTACCGGGCCCCGGGGGCGGAGACCTTCTCCTCCTCGACCACCAGCGGATCGACCCGACCCGCCGACCGCTGGAGCGCATCGGAGACCAGCAGCCGCGCGGTGCGCCCCTCCGGCTGGGTCGGGTCGAGGAGCAGGCGCGGCTCGGCATCCGGTACCACCACCAGGGCGACCTTCCCGCGGCGGAGCGCCTCCCGTGCCTCGGCGAGCGGAAGCGCCTGCGGGGCCAGCCCCTCGGCCGCGCCGAGGGTGGCCATCACCGCCGCCTGCCGCGCCCCGTCGACCACCGCCACGGTGAGCCTGGTCGCGCCCTGGTTTCGGAAGGCGAGCCCGAGGGCGATCGACATCAGCAGCGGGAACCCGAAGACCCAGAAGGTGGCCGACGGCTCGCGGGTGAACGACCGGAGCCGCATCAGGAACAGCTGCCACCGCGGAGAGAGCCAGTGCCGGAGGCTGGCCATCTAGCTCTCCGCCTCGGCGATCGTCCGTCCGGTGAGGGCGAGGAAGACGTCGTCCAGCGTCGCCGCCCGGGTGGAGAGGCGGGAGAGCCTGCTCCCCTGCGCCTCGGCGATGCGGAGCACCGCCGGCACCGCCTCGTGGAGCGCCTGCACCGAGAGCGTCACCGTGTCCTCCCTCCTCCGCTGGCCGCTCAATCCCGGGACCGCTGCCAGGGCCTCGGCGGTGAGCGCCGGCTCGGCAACGAACTCCACCAGGTGCTCGCCGCCCAGCGAGTGCACCAGCTCGGAGGGCGTTCCCCGGGCGACCACCTTCCCGTGGTCGACGATGACGATGTCGTCGCAGAGGACCGCCGCCTCCTCCATGTAGTGGGTGGTGAGGACCACCGTCCGACCGCGCCCCTTGAGGCCCTCGATGACGGTCCACAGATCACGACGGCTCGCCGGGTCGAGCCCGGTGGTCGGCTCGTCGAGGAAGAGCAGCTCGGGGTCGGCCACCAGCCCCACTGCCAGCGCCAGCCGCTGCTTCTGACCGCCGGAGAGCGTGCCGTATCGGGCGTTGCGCTTCTCCTCCAGCGCCACCTGGCCGATGACCCGGTCCACCGCCACGCCCCGGGGGTAGAAGCTGCGGAAGAGGGTGACCGTCTCCTCCACGGTCAGCTTCTCGTGGAAGCGCGTCTCCTGGAGCGCCACGCCGATGCGGGAGCGGATCGCCGCCGCGTCGCGGTCCCACGAGCGTCCGAGTACCGACACCCGTCCAGCGGTGGGACGCTGGAGGCCCTCGAGGATCTCCACGGTGGTCGTCTTCCCCGCGCCGTTGGGTCCCAGGAGCCCCAGGCAGGCGCCGGTGCGCACCGTGAGATCCAGGCCGTCGACCGCGACCACGTCCCCGAACCGCTTGACGAGCCCCTCCACCTCGATGGCCAGCGCAGTCATGGGGCGAGCAGGGGATAGCCGCCCACTCGCAGGATGCGCAAGGCCGGCGTTTCGATGCTGGCTTGGCACGGCGCCGCAGGCCGTTCCGTGTTAGCCCTGGAGTTTCGCCGTGCGACCGACCTCCGAGCCGCAGAACGCGCCAGGACCGTCCGCAGATGCCCTGCGGACGGCGCTGCGGGCCGAGGTGCAGCCCACCACCTTCAAGAAGGGCCGCGAGTATGCCGAGGAGGGGCGGGTGCTCGGCTGGAGCGAGGAAGCGAGCGGGCGGCGCGGTGAGGTCCTGGGCAGCAACGGCGAGACCTACCATTGCGATCTCGCCCTCGAGGGCGGCGGCGGGGTCCGCTCCACCTGCGACTGTCCGGCCTGGGACAAGTACGGGCCGCACTGCAAGCACGTGGTGGCCCTGGGGCTAGCCGACCGGGCCCGTGCTCCGACCGAGTCGCCTCGCCAGGCGGAGGTGGTGCCGCTGCCCTCGCTGGCCAAGCTCGAGTCGTGGCTGGGCCTCTCCGCGGCCGGGGAGCCCGCCTTCATCTACCGCCTGGCGCCCGCGCAGCCCCGGGCCGCGGGCCGGAGCTGGCTCTTCGACGTCCGCCGCCGCGACGGGAAGGACGGCGGCCCGGTGGCGGTGAAGCGCTTTCTGTCCACCGGGACGCGGCTGGCCCCCGCCGACGAGCGGGTGTTCACCGAGCTCGGCCGCCACGAGAGCCGGTTCGACGGGAAGTTCGTCCTCAGCGACGACGACGTGGCCGAGCTGCTCCCGCTGCTGACCTCGCGGAGGGTGGTGTACCGGGGGACGCCGCTTCGCTTCTCCGTGCAGCCGGCGCGCCCCCAGATTCACCTCGCCTCCACCCCCGAGGGCGCCCGGGCGAGCATCGAGTTCCAGCTCCCCGACGGGCGGACCACCGGGTTCGACACCTCGATGCTGCTGATCGGCCGGCGCAGCGCCTCGCTGCTCGATGGGCAGGAGGCCTACGCGCTGGAGCCGGACCTGCCGCCCCGGCTGTGGCGGGCGTGGCTGCGCGAGCCGAGCATGTCCTTCCCGGCGGCGCAGGTGGAGCGGGCGCTCTCGTTCTTCGCCGCCCACCTCCCGCGGATCGACCTCCGCCTGCGGGCCGATGGCCTGGACGTGGTGGAGGACGCCACCCCGGCACTCCTCCTCAGCCTCGAGGGCTCGGCGGAGCAGGTGAAGGCGCAGCTCGCCGCGCGCTACGGCTCGGCCACGGTCCCGGTCGCGCCGGGAGCGACCCACCTCGGCTACGCCGCCTCTCCGGGCACGAAGGGACGGACGCTGTTCCGCCGCCAGGACGCCGTGGAGCGGGAGGCCGGCCAGCGTCTGCTCGCCCTGGGCTTCAAGTTCGATCCCAGCACCGCCACCTACGAGGCGAGCGGTGACGCGGCGGTCAGCTTCTGGTCCTCCGGGCTCGCCGAGCTGCCGGAGACCTGGGAGCGCTTCGTCGCCCGCCCGCCGCGGGTACGCGTTCGCCGGCGGCTGCGGCCCCGGGTGCGGGTGACCACCGGGGGCAACGGGTGGTTCGAGCTCGACGCTCGCTTCGAGGCCGACGAGCAACCGGTGGACCTCGGCGCGGTGCGGCTGTGGCTGAAGTCCGGCCGTCGCTTCATTCCCCTCGCCGACGGGAGCTACGCCGAGGCGGACCGGGAGGAGATCGGTCGCGCCGCCGACCTCCTCGAGGAGGCCGGGGCGCTGCCCGGCACGCCGACCACCCGCCTTCCGCCCTACCAGGCCGGGGCCCTCGATGCGCTGGCGGCCCTCGGGGAAGGGGCGAAGTTCGAGGCCAAGGCCCGCGCGGCGATCGCCGAGTTCCGCGAGCTGAGCCGCGTCCCACCGGTCGACCCGCCACAGGGGCTGGTGGCCACCCTCCGTCACTACCAGGAGGGCGGCCTCTCCTGGCTGTGGTTCCTCCACCGCCACGGCCTGGGAGGGATCCTCGCCGACGACATGGGGCTGGGAAAGACGGTGCAGGCCCTGGCCCTGCTCCAGCAGACCCGCAACGTCGAGGGAAGCCACCCCTCGCTGGTGGTCGCTCCGACCAGCGTGCTCCCCAACTGGCAACGCGAGGCCGAGCGATTCACTCCCGGCCTGCGGGTCGCGGTGTGGCACGGGCAAGACCGGCGCGAGCGGATGGAGGACTTCGCCGGGGTGGATCTGGTGCTCACCTCTTACGCGCTCGTCCGGCGCGACCGGGAGGAGCTGCAGAAGACCCGGTGGCGCTACCTCGTCCTCGACGAGGCGCAGAACATCAAGAACGCCGGTTCGGCCACCGCCCAAGCGGCGAAGTCGCTTCCTGCCGACCACCGGCTGGCGCTCACCGGCACCCCGCTGGAGAACCGTCTCAGCGAGCTGTGGAGCATCTTCGACTTCCTGATGCCGGGGTTCCTCGGCGCAGAGGAGGACTTCGCCGAGCGCTACGAGCAGCCCATCGAGCTCGGTGCCGACACCGGAGCGCGGGAGCGGCTCCGTCGCCGGGTGCAGCCCTTCATCCTTCGCCGGCTGAAGACCGAGGTGGCCGCCGACCTCCCGCCCAAGACCGAGACCGTCGCCTACTGCGAGATGGAGCCCGCCCAGGCCGCGCTGTACCGCGAGGTGCTGGAGGAGAGCCGGGCCAAGGTCCAGGAGAGCATCCAGAAGGTCGGGTTCAAGCGGGCCCGGGTGTCGATCCTCGCCGCCCTGCTCCGCCTGCGGCAGGTGTGCAACGATCCCCGGCTGCTCAAGCTGCCCGGCACCGCCTCGCTGCCGCCCTCGGCCAAGCTGGTCCGCTTCGACGAGCTGACCGAGGACCTGATCGCCGAGGGGCACCGGGCGCTGGTGTTCAGCCAGTTCACCGAGATGCTCCGGCTCCTCGAGGCGCACGCTCGGGAGCGGAACATCGCCTTCCTCTCGCTCGACGGGCGGACCCGCGACCGGATGGCCCGGGTGGACGCTTTCAACCGCGATGACGGTCCGCCGATCTTCTTCATCAGCCTCAAGGCCGGCGGCACCGGGCTCAACCTCACCGCCGCCGACTACGTCATCCACTACGACCCGTGGTGGAACCCCGCTGTGGAAGACCAGGCCACCGACCGGACGCACCGCATCGGCCAGACGCGCGCGGTGATCAGCTACAAGCTCATCACCCGAGGAACGGTGGAGGAGAAGATCCTCGCCCTCCAGCAGCGGAAGCGGGCGCTCGCCCAGGGCATCCTCGGCCCGGGCGGCGGTCTCTCCGAGGGACTCACCGAGCAGGACGTCGAGTCGCTGTTCGCCGAGAGCTGACGGCTCGCCGAGGCCGACCGCCGTGGTGGGCAGACCCCAGATCCGCGAACGCCTGCTGCAGGACATTGCCAGCGGCCTCACCGAGGCCGTTCCACGGGGGCGGAAGGCTGCCCTGTGGACCGTGCCCGTGCCCGCCTGCGACGTCCAAGGCGGCTGTCTTTTCCGGAGGTCTCCGTTCGTCTTCTCCTCACGGCCCCTTCCGAGGCTGCACTGAAAGTCTGTACAGTGTCGGTTCTCGGAGATAGGGTCGATACGGAACGGAGGTTCAGTAT
>Ga0318563_10000876_pt1 | contig 12492 bp, 9 predicted proteins | sample GRESIP066b5f19_FD_203689 | JGI IMG/M metagenome (GOLD analysis project Ga0318563, IMG submission 203689) | Tropical soil microbial communities from Luquillo Experimental Forest, Puerto Rico - GRE.SIPMG.066b5f19 | ecosystem: Environmental > Terrestrial > Soil > Tropical forest > Bulk soil... | reverse complement strand
GGCGAGGATCGCGTCGGTCATCTCCTCGTCGTAGGTGAACATGGGGTGCCCCATCCGGACTCCTCCTCGCAGGGCTCAGCCCCGATCCGCTCGGTACGCTCGCCGCGTGGAGACCACGTCGGACTTCGTCCACCGCGGGATCCGGGAGCGAGCGGCAACCATCGTAGGCAACGCCGGCGGGGTGCCCCTCGCGCTGTGGACCCCCGAGGACGTGGCGCCGACGGGCATCGTCCTCGTCGGCCACGGCGGGAGCGGCCACAAGCGCGAGGAGTACGTCGTCGCGCTCGCCCGCCGGCTGGTGCGGACCACTGGTGCGGCCGTCGCCGCCATCGACGGGCCGCTGCACGGCGACCGCCGCGACGCCAGGCCGACGGACCCGGCGCTCGTCCTCATGGAGTTCGCGCAGGCGTGGGCGGCCGACCCCACGCTCACCGACGCGATGGTCGACGACTGGCGCACGACGCTCGACGCGCTGCAGGGCCTCGATGGCCTCGCCGGCGTGCCCGTGGGGTACTGGGGGCTCTCGATGGGCACGCTGCTCGGGCTGCCGTTCGTCGCGGCGGACCCGCGTGTCCGCGCGTGCGTCCTCGGCCTCGCCGGGATCACCGGACCGACGGCCGCGCGGCTCGAGGCCGACGCGGCGCGGGTCACCGTCCCGACGATCTTCCTCGTCCAGCTCGACGACGAGCTCTTCAGCCTCGAGAGCTCGATCGCGTTGTTCCGGGCGATCGGGAGCGAGGAGAAGCGGCTGTTCGCCGCGCCGGGCCGGCACCGGGACGTGCCGCGCGACGCGTTCTGGCTGACCGTCGACTTCCTCGCCGAGCGGCTCGAGCTCGTCGGCGACGGCACGCGGCTTGTCGGGTAGCGGCGCGCCGGACCGCGTCGACGACGAGGTCCTGGCCGAGCAGCTCGCCTACTACCGCGCCCGGGTCGACGAGTACGACGAGTGGTTCACCCGCACCGGCCGGTACGACCGTGGCGAGGCAGCGACCGCGGCGTGGCGCGCGGAGACCGACACGGTGCGCGGGTGGCTGCGTGCCCTCGATCTGTGTGGTCGCGACGTGCTGGAGCTGGCGCCGGGGACGGGCCTGTGGACCACGCAGCTGCTCGACGCCGGCGCGGCCGTGACGGCGGTCGACGCGGCCCCGGAGATGCTCGACGCGCTCCGCGCCCGGGTCCTCGGGCCGAGGCTCGCCCTCGTCGAGGCGGATCTCTTTACGTGGCGTCCGCCCCGGCAGTTCGACGCGGTCGTGGCGTGCTTCTTCATGAGCCACGTGCCGGACGAGCGGTTCGGCGCGTTCTGCGAGCTCCTCTCGGCGTCCCTGCACGACGGGGGGACGGTCTTCCTCGTCGACTCGCTCCGGACGGAGAACTCGACGGCCGCCGACCACGTCCTGCCCCAGGCGTCGGGCCAGACCATGGTGCGACGCCTGGGTGACGGCCGCACCTTCCGGGTGGTCAAGCGGTTCCGCGGGGACGACGAGCTCGTCTCGGCGTGCGCGAGCGCGGGGATCTCCGCGTCGGTGCGTCGGACCGCGACGTACTTCCAGGTCGCGGCCGGTCGGCGGGACGGCCGAGCCGCGCGTCCGGTGTGACCGGCCACCGTCGGCGGGAGGCCCGGGTGAGGTCCGCGCCCGTCCGTGCGCGCCCCGTCGCCGGCTCCGTCGAGCGCAGCGGCCACGTCACGGTGCCTGGAGGGACATGGACCCGGCGCCGCGACGATCCCCGAGGCGCGCCTCGCACCGGCGGGCCCGCTGCCCGGTCAGGCCTCGAGCCGGTGCACCGGGGCCGGTGCTCGGTGCGCACCGTGCGATGGAGCGGAGGGAGTGGGATTCGAACCCACGGTGGGTTGCCCCACGCCGGTTTTCAAGACCGGTCCATTCGTCCGCTCTGGCATCCCTCCGACGCGCAGCACGCTGTCAGCGACGACCGCGACGTTACCGAGTCCTCGGCGGTCACCAGGGCCGGAACCGGAACCGGTCGTGGAGGAGGACGGTCGGGGCGAAGGTCGTGCCGGTGGCGTCGGAGAACGTCTCGGGCGTCGTCTCGGCGAGCGACGGCGGCGCGCCGTTCACGACGAGGTCGCGCACCGTCGTCCCCTGGGTCTTCGCCATCCTGAACAGCCGCGACCCGCGGACCGGGTCGACGGCGACGGGGTCCTCCTCGATCCACTCGGCGAGCGCCCCCTGGCCCCCGGCGTGGTACGCGATGCGCACGTGGTGCGTCCACCCCTGCGTGCGGTCGGCGAAGGTCACCATCCACGAGCCGCCGGCGCGGACGAGCCGGGCGCGGACGACGTCGCCGGGGGCGAGCGTCCCGAGGGCCTGGGGCATCCCGTGCAACGGACCGTCGGACCAGAACGCCTGGTACGAGGTGGAGCCCGGCGAGACGAACTCGTTGGTGCCGACCTGCAGGAAGAACCTGCCGTCGTCGGTCTGGGCGCCCACCCAGACCGCCTCCGCCCCGACCGGTGCGGGGTGCCGGAGCGTCGGCACGACCCACTCGGCAGAGACGTCCCGCACCGAGCAGCACCAGAGGTAGCCGGCCTGGTTGGGCGGGACCGGCGTCGTCGGCGCGTCGAACCGCTGGAGCGAGAGCGCCGCGAGCACGCCTGCTGTCGCGGTCAGCGCGGCGACGACGGCGAACCCGACGAGGCGCGGCGTCGGCAGGCGTCGGGCCGCGCGCCGCCGGACCTCGTCGGCGACGACCGGGTCCACGTGCGCCTGCTCGATCGGGTACCCCACGAGCACCCCAGTCTCGCAGCCTCGGCCCGTACGCTTCGCGCGTGCGCAGACCCCCGGCGGAGCACGCCGTGGACGCGGACCTCGTGCGCGCCCTGCTCGCCGACCAGCACCCCGATCTCGCCGGGCTCGAGGTCTCGTTCCTCGCCGAGGGGTGGGACACGACGAGCTGGCGGGTGGGCGAGGCGCTGGTGGCCCGCCTGCCCCGCAGGGAGGTGGCCGTCGAGGGCCTCCGCAACGAGCAGCGGTGGCTCGGCCGGCTCGCACCGGCGCTCCCGCTTCCGATCCCCGCCCCGGTGCGCGTCGGCACCGCGGGGCGCGGGTTCCCCTGGACGTGGTCGGTCGTGCCGTACCTCGGGGGCACCCCCGCCCTCGGCGGCGCGGTGGTCGACGGCCCGCGCGTCGCGGCATCGCTCGCGACCTTCCTGCGAGCGCTGCACGCGCCCGCCCCCGCCGATGCGCCGTCCAGCCCCTTCCGCGGCGTCCCGCTCGCCGACCGCGTCGACGGCTTCGCGCAGCGGTGCGACGAGCTCGACGGCGCGGTGGACGTCGGCGCCGCGCGCCGCGCGTTCGCGCGCGGGCTCGCGGCCGCGCCGCACCGAGCGCCGGTCTGGGTCCACGGCGACCCGCACCCGGGGAACCTCCTGCTGCGCGACGGCGACCTCGTCGGCGTCCTCGACTTCATCGACCTCACCCGCGGCGACCCGGCGACCGACCTCGCCGGCGCGTGGCTCCTGCTCGAGCCGGCGGATGCCGCGCTCGTCCTCGCGCACTACGGCGCCGACGCAGACCTCGTGGCGCGGGCGCGCGCCTGGGCGGCCCTCTTCGCGGTCCTGTTCCTCGAGATCGGCCTCGACGACGACGGCGCCGAGTACGGCGCGATCGGGGGCGCGGCGCTCGCGCGGCTGCGCGCGAGCGAGGCCGAAGAGGAACGCGCGAGGACCTAGGCGCCGCAGGCGCGCACGCCGTGCGAGGCGAGCACGGCGCCCGCCGCCGCCTGCAGCGTCGCGCGCGACAGCCGGCCCCTCGTCACGGCGGCCGCGATCGCGCCCGCCACGCGCACCGCGAGCGCGGCGTCGGCGGCGGCCGTGGCCTGGGGCCCGAGGAGCACGAGGTCCGCGCCGGCCGCGACGGCGTCGACGGCCGCGGCGGCCGGGCTCAGCGGCACCGCGGCGAACGCGCCCGCGGTGAGCGAGTCGGTCACGATGAGCCCGCGGAAGTGCAGCGCACGGCGGAGCACCCCGCTGAGCACCGCCGAGGAGATCGACGCCGGGAGCGCAGTGAGCCCGGGCACCCGTGCGTTCGCGACCATCACGGCCGGCGCGCCGGCGGCGATCGACGCGGCGAACGGCCTGACCCCCGTGGCCCGCAGCACGGGCCACGGGCGCGTCGACGCCGGTCCGTCGTCGGTGTTGCCCGTCGAGCCGCCGAGGCCGGGGAAGTGCTTCACCACCGGGATGACGCCACCCGCCTCGAGCCCTCTGAGGAACGCCTCGCCGTCGGCGGTGACCACCTGCACCGACCCGCCGAAGGACCGGTACCCGTCGGGGTCGGACGCACCCGGCTCGACGTTGCGCGCGTCGACGTCGAGCACCGGCGCGAGGTCCATCGTCACCCCGGCCGCGCGGAGCTGGATCGCGACGCGACGGGCGATCGCCCCGATCTGCGCCGGGGTCCTCGTGGCGGCGAGCGTGCGTGCCCATGGGAACGGCGCGACGAGGTTCTGCAGCCGCAGGACGCCGCCACCCTCCTCGTCGGTCATCACGAGCATCCCGAGGTGCTGGGGCGTCATCGCCTGGAGCCGCCGGAGCGTCGCCGGGAGCGTCGACGGGGCCGTCGAGCCGAAGAGGAGGATCCCTGCGTACCCGGTGCGCGCCTCCGGCGCGAGCGCACCCACCTGTCCGGCCGAGACGGGGACGACGACGGTCGCGGCGGCGAGCCGGTTGAGCGACCACCTCGAGAGGTCGACCGACGGGGTGCAGGCGGTCGTCGACCGGGGTCCGCGTCCTAGCGCACCGCCCTGTGGGGTCGCGCCGACGACCGAGAGCGCAGCCACCGCGACCGTGGCGACGAGGGGTCGAGGACGGAGGCGGCGCGCCATGCACCCTGTCTACGAGGTCAGGCGGCGCGGGTGGCGTCGCCCCGACGCCTCAGGCGGCGAGGGGGGGCGAGACCACGACCGGCTTCGGCGACGGCGCCGCGCGCACCAGCGCCCGCGCACCTCGACGGAGCGTCTCGGCGTCGAGCTCGACGACGACGCACAGCCCCGCGTCGGGCCACGCCCCGAGGATCCTCGCCGGCTGGTCGGCACCGCCCGCGACGAGGCTCGCGAGCAGGCCGTCGACCGCCAGCCCGTCAAGCGCCCGCGGGCCCGGCGCGCCGTCGCGGACCCGGAGGACCCCACGACCCTCCGCTCGGCCCACGGCGTCGGCGCGTCCGTGCAGGGTCGTCCGCGCGCCCGGCACCTCGACCCACGCGTCGGGGACCCCGACCGCCACGACGTCGTGGTGCAGGTCGAGGTCGACGACGTGCGCCACCGCCGTCGCCCACGTCGCTGCCGCGACGGCGCACGCCGCGCGGACGGCCGCGGGTTGGGTCGCGAGCCAGGTGCCGAGCGTGCCGCGCCGGGCGAGCCCCCGGTGCGCCCGGTCACAGAGCGCCTCGATGGCCTCGGTCGCGGCGCGGAGCGGGTCGGTGGCCACGCGGTCCTCGAGGTGGCGGAGCGCCGCGGTGCCGAGCGTGCGGCGCGACGCGCGCACGGTCCAGCGGAACGGCTCGCCGAACCGCGCCGGCCCCCGCTCGACCGCGAACGCGTCGAGGCGCAGGACCACGTCGTGGCCCCCTCCGCCGAGCCGCTCGCACACGGCGCGCCGGAGCCCGTCGGGGAGGCCCGACGTCGTCGCGTCTGCCGGCGCCGTGAGCAGCGCGACGAGCGACGCCGGCGAGGGCGCGAGGAGCCGGCGCACGGTGGTCACGAGGATCCCGGGACCGGGAGGGCGGCGATGACCGCGGCCACGCCGTCGGCCAGGAGCGACTCGTCGACGTCCCGGACCAGAGCGGCGCCGTCGGCGGTGGACAGCGCGGCGACGCGGAGCGGGGGCTCGCCCGACCTGATCGTCTCGAGGAGCGCGAGGTACGCGAGGGCCGTCTCGTGGCTCGCGTCGAGCCGCGCGGTGGTGACGTCGAGGAGGCAGACGCACGCCCGCTCACCTCCGGGTGCGCCGAGGGCGAGGTCGACGAGCCCCCGCAGCACCAGGGCGCCGCCGGCCACCGAGACGCGCTGGCGCACCGCGCATCGCGGCGCCCACCGCGGCGGGGGGGTGGCGAGGCGATCGCAGAGGACGCGGGAGTGCGCGCCCACCTCCGCGGCGAGCCTGGCGCGCTCGTCGGCGTCGAGGGCGTCGAGGGTGCGGAGCAGCGCGTCGTTGCGGCCCGACGCGCGCAGCACCTCGACCGCGCGCTCCAGAGGATCGGTCAGCGCGACCCCAGCGACCCGGAGCGCGAGCAGCGCGCCGACCATCGACCCCCGGAGCCACGCGAGCGGTCCCGCGTCCTCGCGGGCACCGGCCACGTCGCGCGTCGAGAGCGAGACGGCGTCGGGCTCCGGGGCCCCGACCCGCTCGAAGACCCCGTCCTCCAGCCACGCGCGCAGCCCGCCGGCGAGGCCGCGGTCGGCGACCGGTCGGAGCGCGGCGGTGCCGCGGAGCGCGTCCACGAGGTCGTCGGCGGCGCGGAACGTCGTGGCTGGCATCGGTCGAGTGTGGCGGTCGTCTGTGACAAACCTGGCACACGTCGTCGCGACGTAGGCTCACGCGCGATGCACCGCGGCGCTCGCCGTGACGACGTGGTCCGACGCGCAACACCGCGGACGCGGTCGGGGGCGGCGTCGCCCTCCGGGCGACCGGCGCGAGCCGCGCGCTGAGCCGTGCTCGCGGCCTCGGCGTTCGCGATCGTCTTCGGCGTGTTCCTCGTCGCCATGGCGGTGCTCTGCGTCGTGATCCTGACCTGGGCGATCCGCAGGGATCGAGCCAGATGGCGCGAGTGGCGCGGGCGCCGACGCCCCTGACACGGCCCCCTGCTGGAATGGACCGGTGACGTCCCAGCCGCTCGGGGGGCTGTTCGCCGCCCCGCCCCCCGCAGACGGGGTCCTCTCCAGCTTCCACCCCGCGGTGGCGGCGTGGTTCGCCGCGCGGTTCCCGGGCGGGCCGACCGAGGCGCAGCGGCGGGCGTGGCCGGCGATCGCGACCGGCCGAGACGTGCTCGTCGCCTCGCCCACCGGCTCGGGCAAGACGCTCACCGGGTTCCTCGTGGCGATCGACGCCGCGTGGCGCGCGCACGACGACGGGGAGGCCTCGCTCGGCGGCCCCCGCGTCGTCTACGTCTCCCCCCTCCGGGCGCTCGCCGCCGACGTCTCCGAGAACCTCGACGCGCCACTCGAGGGCATCACCGCCGCGGCCCGCTCCTTCGGCCTCGCCGGGCCCACCCTCACCGTCGGGCTGCGGACCGGGGACTCGTCGCCGGCCGAGCGCGCGGCGCTCCGCCGGAACCCGCCCGACCTCCTCGTGACGACGCCGGAGTCGCTCTACCTGCTGCTCACCTCGCCGAAGGGGCGGGCGATGTTCGCACGGACCGAGGCGGTGATCGTCGACGAGATCCACGCCGTCTGCCGCGACAAGCGCGGCAGCCACCTCGCGCTCACGCTGGAGCGGCTCTCGCGACTCGTCGCCGAGAACGGGCGGCGGCTGCAACGGATCGGGCTCTCGGCGACGCAGCGCCCGATCGAGACGGTCGCCACGATGCTCTCAGGCGTCGCGCCCGACCGGGAGCCGCCGATCGTCGTCGACTGCTCCGCGCCTCGCACCTTCGACGTCGCGATCGAGCTGCCGACCGGGGAGCTCGAGACGGCGATCTCGACGGCCCAGATGGCCGACGTGCTCGACCGGATCGCCGAGCACGTGCTCGCGCACCGAACCACGCTGATCTTCGTCAACCAGCGCCGCATGGCCGAGCGGGTGGCGCACCAGCTCGCAGAGCGGCTCTCGCCCGACGACCTCGGCGTCGACGACGCGAACCTCGTGGTGGCCGCGCACCACGGCAGCCTCTCGACCGCGCGGCGCCGCCACGTCGAGGCGCGGCTGCGCGCAGGCGACCTCCGCGCCCTCGTCGCGACCGCGTCGCTCGAGCTCGGCATCGACGTCGGGCCGGTCGAGCTGGTCTGCCAGATCGGCTCCCCGCGGGCGATCGGGACCTTTCTGCAGCGGATCGGTCGGGCGAACCACCAGGTCGGCGGGGTCCCGAAGGGGCGGCTCTTCCCGCTCAACCGCGACGAGCTCGTGGAGTGCACCGCGCTGCTCGCGGGGGTGCGCGCCGGCGACCTCGACCGGCTCGTGCCCCCCGTCGCCCCGGCCGACATCCTCGTCCAGCAGCTGGTCGCCGAGGTCGCCGCCCGCGAGGAGGACCGCCTCGACGACCTCTTCGCGATGGTGACCGCCGCGTCCCCCTACTCCGCGCTCGCGCGAGAGCGCTTCGACGAGGCGGTCGAGCTCGCGGCGAAGGGCATCGTCACGGGCCGAGGACGACGCGGGGCCCACCTGCACCTCGACGGCGTGAACGGCGTCGTGCGGCCGCGCCGGGGCGCGGCGCTCGCCGCACTGCTCGGCGTCGGCGCGATACCCGAGACCGGCGAGTACCGCGTCGTGCTCGACCCCGACGACGTGACCGTCGGCTCGGTGCACGAGGACTTCGCCATCGAGGCCGCGGCGGGCGACATCTTCCTGCTCGGGACGCACTCGTGGCGCGTGCTGAAGGTCGAGACCGGGACGGTCCGGGTCGCCGACGCCCAGGGCGTCCCCCCGACGACGCCGTTCTGGCTGGGGGAGGCGCCCGCGCGGACCGTCGAGCTCTCCGCGCAGGTCTCGGCGCTGCGGGCGCTCGTCGAGGGCCACCTCGCCGCGGGCGACCCCGCGGCCGCGCGCGCCGCCGTCGCCGCCGAGGCCGGCGTGAGCGACGACGTGGCGACGCTCGTCGTCGCCTACCTCGAGGCGGGTCGGCGCGCGCTCGGGGTGCTGCCCACTTCGGAGCGGATCGTGATCGAGCGGTTCTTCGACGACACCGAGTCGGCGCAGCTCGTCGTCCATGCCCCGTTCGGCGGGCGCGTCAACCGCGCGCTCGGGCTCGCGCTCCGCAAGCGCTTCTGCGTGACGTTCGACTTCGAGCTGCAGGCGGCGGCCAACGACGACGCCGTCACGATCGCGCTCGGCCCGCACCACTCCTTCCCGCTCACCGACGTCATGCAGCTCGTGCCGGCGTCGAAGGTGCGCGAGATCCTGACCCAGGCGGTGCTGCCGCTCCCGATGCTCGGCGCGCGGTGGCGTTGGAACGTCGCCCGCGCGCTCATCATGCCGAGGGCGACGACGGCGGGGCGCCGGCCGATCCACCTGCAGCGGATGGAGGCGGACGACCTCATGGCCGCCACGTGGCCCTCGCTCGCCGCGTGCCAGGAGAACGCGCCGGCCGGCCCGATCCCGATCCCCGACAACCTGCTGGTCCGCCAGACCGTCGACGACGTCCTCTTCGAGCCGCTGGACGCCGACGGGCTGGAGGCGCTGCTCGCCCGGGTCGGCGCCGGCGAGGTGGAGGTGGTGCACGTCGAGTCGGCAGAGCCCTCGGTGCTCGCGCACGGGATCCTGAACGGGGCGCCGTACACGTTCCTCGACGACGCGCCCCTCGAGGAGCGGCGCAGCCGTGCCGTCGAGCTCCGCCGCGGCCTCGGCCCGATCGGCCCTGACGGGCTGCCGGACGGTCCGAGCGCCTCGGACCCGCTTGACCCGACGGTCGTGGCCGAGGTGGTCGCCTCCGCCGCGCCGCGCGTCCGCTCCGCCGACGAGCTCCACGAGCTGTTGTGCGACCTCGTGATGGCGCGCCCGGTCGAGGAGTGGCACCCCTTCGCCGAGGAGCTCGCCGCCGCGGGCCGGCTCTCGACGAGCGACGGGCGGTGGGTGCCGACGGAGCGCGCGTCCGACGCAGCGGCGATCGGGCTCGAAGACGACGTGGCCGCCGACTGCGTGCGCGGGCACCTCCAGCACGCCGGCCCCGTGACGGTCGAGGCGCTCGTCGACGACGCCGTGCTCGGGGAGGGGCCGCTCCGCGGCGCGCCGATCACCGTGCTGCGCGCGAACACGGCGATGGCCGCGCTCGAGGCGCAGGGCTACGCGATCGCCCTGCCCGACGGCCGGTGGTGCGCGCGCCACCTGCTCGTCCGGTGCCACGGGCTCGCGCGGCGCCGGCGTCGCCAGCGCATCGAGGCGGTCGGGCTCTCGGACTACGTCGACTTCCTGTGCGAGTGGCAGCGCGTCGAGCCGTCGTCGCGGTTCGAGGGCCGCGCCGGGGTGCTCGCGGCGATCGAGCAGCTCCAGGGGATCGAGCTGCCCGCCGGGGACTGGGAGGCGCACGTGCTCCCCGCCCGGGTCAGCCACTATGACCCCGCCTGGCTGGACGAGCTCTGCCTCGCCGGCGAGGTCGCGTGGGCGCGGCTCACGCCGCGGCCCGAGGACGACGACCCGCGCCGCGGCGCCGCGACGCCCTCTGCGGCCACCCCGCTCGCGCTCGCGCGGCGCGAGGACCTGCCGTGGCTGCTGCGCGCCGTGCGCCTCGGCGAGGCCCCGGCCGCGCCGACCCACGGGGCGTCGAGGGACCTGCTCGACGCCCTCGAACGCCGAGGCGCCCAGTTCCGCGCGGAGCTCGCGGTCGCGTCGCGCCGGCTCCCGGTCGAGGTCGACGAGGGGCTGTGGGACCTGGTCGCGCGCGGCATCGCGGCGGCGGACGCGTTCTCGGCGGTGCGCTCGCTGCTCGACGCGCGCGCGCGGTTCCGCGCCCGGCAGCGTCGCCTCCCGACCGCGCGGCTCGCACGGGCGCCGCGGCGCGCCCAGGCGGGGACCGGGGTGGGCGAGGGGCGGTGGAGCGTCGTCAGCTCGCCGCTCGGTGCGCCGACCGGCGTCGAGCTCGAGGAGCTGGCCGAGCGCGTGGCGGTCCAGCTCCTCGTGCGCTGGGGCGTCGTCGCCTACGAGCTCACCCGGCGCGAGAGCGTGCGGGTGCCGTGGCGCCACGTGGTCTGGGCGCTGCGGCGGCTCGAGGCGCGCGGCGAGGTCGTCGGGGGCCGGTTCGTGCTCGGGGTCTCGGGGGAGCAGTATGCGACGGTGGACGCCGCGGCGATGCTCGCCGAGCGACGGGCGGGTCGGACCGGGACGGCCGTCACGCTCTCCGGCTCGGACCCGATCAACCTCACGGGGCTCGTGCTCCCCGGCCCGCGCGTGCCGGCCGTCCGGCACCGCCAGGTGACCGTCGCCGCAGGCGACGTCGCCGAGGCCGCCAGCTGAGTGGAGGTACCGATGACCGATCCCACCACTCGCGACGCGGACCTCGCGGCGTCGATCGTCGGGGTCTTCGAGTACGTGCACGAACGGTTCAGCGCGCGGCTCGAGGGCCTCACCGACGGCGAGCTCATGTGGGAGCCGGTGCCGGGTTGCTGGACCGTGCGCGAGGGGGACGACGGGACGTGGGTGATGGACGGGCCGCCGCCGGACGAGGGCCCGGTCACGACGATCGCGTGGCGGATGGCACACATCGCCTGCCACGTGCTCGGCGGGTTCGCGACGTGGCTGCGCGACGGCGGGATGCCCTTCGACGGCGACCCGGTCGTGCCCCACACGGCGGCCGCCGCCCGCGACGCGCTGGCGCGCAACTGGCAGCGCTGGCACGAGGGGCTGGAGCGCACCGATGCCGAGACCTGGCGCGCGCCGATCGGCCCGGAGTTCGGCCCGCACGCCGACTCCTCGACGGCGGACCTCGTGCTCCACGTGCTCGACGAGTACGTGCACCACGCCGCGGAGATCTCGCTCCTGCGCGACCTCTACCGCGACCGCACGGACCGCTGAGCCAGCCGGCGCACCCCCGACCGACTACGCGGCCGGCGTGCCGTTTCCGGTGGCGAGGAGGACGACCGGCAACGAGGTCGTCGTGCCGTCGGGGGCCGCCTCGGCCCCGAGGGCGAAGCACTGCGACGCCGTCGGGCACGAGACGTCGAACGCCGCGGCCACCTGGTCGGGGAGCTGGGCTTGCTGCCACGTCGCGCCCCCGTCGGCGGTCGACGCTGCGAGGCCGCCCTCGAGCGCGACGGCGACGGGGGCGCCCGAGTGGGTGTCCGGCGGCAGCTGCACCCACGCGAGGACGTGCGTGCCGCTGCCGACGTCGATCCAGACGTCACCGACGCTGAGGATCCCGACCGCCCAGCAGCTGGACACAGTCGGACATGAGACCGAGGCGATCGCGCCGGCGGGGAGGCCCGTCGCGGGTGTGGTCGTGAGCGAGGCCCCACCGGTCAGCTGCAGCACCGTCGTCGTGGCCGCCCGCCCGCTCGGGAACGACGTGACCACGCACGTGGCCGCGTCGGCGCACGCGACGGTGCTGCGCGGACCGAGCGCGTCCGGGGCCTGCAGATCGGTCCAGGTCGCGCCACCGTCACGGGTCGCGAGCACGAAGCCGGGCGTCGAGGTGGGCGAGCCGTCGGGGGACTGGCGGAACCCTGTCACCACGCACGCGTCGGCCGTCGGGCACGCGATGGTGCCGGGGACGAGCTCGGCGGGCAGCGCCGCCGAGGTCCATGTCGCGCCGGCGTCGGTCGTCCGCGCCGCGATCACCGTGCCGTCCTGGGTCGTCGGGTCCGAGATGACCGCGAGGCACGCCGTCGCGGAGG
>Ga0318563_10000872_pt1 | contig 12520 bp, 8 predicted proteins | sample GRESIP066b5f19_FD_203689 | JGI IMG/M metagenome (GOLD analysis project Ga0318563, IMG submission 203689) | Tropical soil microbial communities from Luquillo Experimental Forest, Puerto Rico - GRE.SIPMG.066b5f19 | ecosystem: Environmental > Terrestrial > Soil > Tropical forest > Bulk soil... | reverse complement strand
CCGGTAATCAGGCAGTCCTTCCCATGGTCAATTTCTGGAAGGGAGAAATATCTTATCGGCTCAACAAGATCGATGAAGCCATCCAGTACTATTTTGAGTACCTCAAAAACCCGGTAGTCTACGGGGAAGTCAATCCGGCCAGCGCAAAATACAATCTGGGCTATTGTTTTTTAAAGAAAGAAAATTACAAACAGTCCCAGGCTTTCTTTGAGATGGTGGTGAAGACACCCAGGATCAATTCATCCCCCCTGGACCAGGACACTTATGTTCGTGATGCCGATTGCTATTATATGAGCCGGGAATTTAATGTTGCGCTCAACATGTACAACAAAGTACTTGATTTTTCCTGGCCGGCCAGTGACTACGCAACTTTTCAGAAGGCCATGATCGCCGGTGTGAACAATGGCCGGGAAAAGATCAACCTGCTCAGTACGCTTATCCGGCGGTATCCCGCTTCCGGGCTTGTGCCTGACGCCAACATGGAAATTGCCAATACCTATCTGGCTTCCGAACAGTTCCGAGAAGCGATCCCTTATTTGAAAAATGTAATTACCTCTGCCGGCAATGATGCTCTGAAACCACGTGCCTACCTGAGAGCAGGCATTGCATGGTATAATCTGGACAATAACAGGGAAGCCCTGAACCAGTATAACACCCTGTTAAAGCAATACCCCAATTCCCCAGAAGCCCAGGACGCCCTGGATAACGCCAAAATCATCTATGTGGAAGAAGGCAAAAGCGCTGACTATGTGAATTTTGCCAAAACACTGGGTGTCGATATTTCTTCCAGCCAGGAAGACCAGCTGGCTTACCAGGAAGCGGAAGTGCAGTTTAATAACGGGAATTTTCCCACCGCAGCGCAGAAATTTGAAGATTACCTGAAGAAATTTCCAGATGGAAAATATTCGCTGGAAGCCAATTACTATAAGAGCGAGATCTATTTCAATCAGAAGGACTGGCAGAAAGCATCGCCCGGCTATGAGACCGTAGGGGACAAGGCACCCAATAAATTCGGCGAAAAATCCCTGCTACAGGCGGCCAGGATCAATTTCTTTTACACGAAAGATTATGCCAAGGCCGAAAAATATTTTTCCAGATTGAAAGATTTTTCCAGTTCCGAAGAAACCAGGATGGAGGCGATGCGCGGGCTGCTTCGCAGCCAGTATGAGCTTCAGAAATGGAGCGACGCAATCGGAAATGCCAACGACCTGCTGAACCGGAAAGGGCTCAGTACGGACGATAAGATCCTGGCCAATCTGGCCATCGCCAGATCCTACCAGGTAAACAACCAGTGCGAGTCTGCGCTCCCTTATTACCGGACGGTGGCTTCCCTGAGCAAAGCAGCATTTGGAGCAGAAGCCCGCTATGCCATAGCTGAATGCCTGTTTGGTCAGAACCAGCTGAAAGAATCGGAAAAGATGGCTTTCGAAGTCATCAATAAGTCCGGGTCTTATGAATTGTGGGTTACCAAATCTTACTTGTTGCTTGGGGATATCTACTTAAAAGAAAAAGATTATTTCAATGCCAAGGCCACTTTCCAGAGCGTGGCTGAAAACACCAAGCTCGCAGACCTGCGCGAGGAAGCAAAGCAGAAGCTCAGTGAAGTAGAAGTGGAGGAAAAGAAAAACAGTAAGGTTAGCAACGAAAATTGAAGAAGAATTAATACCGACCATTCATGATGCGAAAATCAATTTCTGTCCTGGTAGTGCTCCTGTTTCTTTTTGGCGTGTTCGGCCGTGCCCAGGATACAACCAAACGCAAGACGATTAACATAACTTCTACCTTTAAACCCGTACTCAGGGATGCTGTAAAAATCAATTTTAATGCCGCTCCACCTGTCCTGGACACCACTAAACCACATCTCACGTACAATATACCGTCCCAGTTCCTGTTTTTGTCCTACCAGCCTGCCGCCCTCAAACCGGTAGCCCTCCCGGGAGACTCCGTCATTTCCTGGGTAAATCACAACTATATTAAAGTCGGAATTGGAAATGTGCACCAGCCGTTTGTCAAAGCAGGTTTCAGCTTTGGAGACGGAACCACTACCTTCTTCAATGCCTTCGCTGATGAGTACACTGCAAAAGGAAGCCTTCCTTACCAGAAAAATGACCTCACCGCAGTTGGCCTTGCAGGGACCATTAAGACAAAAAACAATCTTGAATGGGACGGCAGACTGGGTTTCAGAAGTGATGGGTATTATTTGTACGGGTACCGTCCCGATACACTCAAATTTGACAAGTCAGATCTTCAGCAGCGGTTTCAGACTTTCAGCGGTAAGCTGGGCCTGCGGAACTCCATACCCACGGAATTCGGCCTTACCTACAACCCCAGTCTGACTGTTTCGGTCTTCAGTGACAACCATTCGCCCAAAGCAACGGAAACAAATACAGTTCTCCGTCTGCCGCTTCAGAAATCAATCGGCAAGACGTTTGCGTTTAATCTGGGTTTTACGGCAGACCTGACTCATTATTCCCTGAACAACAACAGCGTTTCGTCTGTCCAGAATAATCTCTATTACGTTTCCCCGGCCCTGATATATAAAACACCCGACCTTACACTGCAAGCCGAACTGACACCTTCCTGGGATCGCAAGGCATTCAACCTCCTGCCCAATTTCCTGGCAGATATCAGTACCAAAGACAAACGACTCAGTTTCCAGGCAGGATGGATCGGCTATTATGACAAAGGAAGCTACCAGCGGTTCGCCTCCATCAATCCCTGGCTCGCGCAACCCAATGCGTTGCTGAATACAAGGGTTCAGGAATTATACGGCGGAATAAAAGGATCCCTGAGCAACCATGTTACCTATTCGGTCAAGGCTGGCCTGGCCGAGTACTGGAATATGCCCCTGTTTGTCAACGACAGCACGGATGGAAAGACCTTCCTGATCCGGTATGAATCCAACCTGCAGGCATTCAACATGCACGGCGAGATTGGGTACACAGTGGGTGAACAATTCAACGCGACAGCAGGACTCACCATTAACCAGTATGCCCGCCTTCAGAATGAATTAAAGGCCTGGGGCCTTCTCCCGCTGGAATTTACGACCGCCATGAGATGGCAGCTCCTGAAAGACCTCTGGATAAAGGCGGACCTCTGGGCCTTCCAGGGAGCGCCATTCCGCGCCGAGGACGGGAGTGCACACTATGGAGGCGGGGGATTTGACCTGGACGCGGGCATTGAGTTTCGCATCACCAGACAATTGAACCTGTGGCTGCAAATGAACAATCTTCTGAATGATAAATATGAACGCTGGAACCAGTACCAGTCTTATGGGTTTAATATCCTGGGTGGAATCGTGTTCTCCTTTGCACAGAAATAAGCCTGAGGTATTGGAGGTGGTGCCATGGATTTTGATCCTGGATCATGACACAAAATATCCTGAGGCAGCAGCTGACTGAAAGGGTATACCGCTGACAAGCGGCTCTTCCACGGCTGGTTTGTTTTGTTCCTGATCTGCCGGGAGAACCGCCTCTGGTTTTTTATTTTCCTCAAAATTCCGTTCTTTCGTATCGTAAACTGGCCTTACATGTTTGAGGAATTGAATAGTTATTTGTATCAGCACAAAAGCATCAGTATCCCCGGGCTGGGTACAATCTATATGGAGTCCCTGCCGGCGAGTATCGACAGCAGCTCTAAAAATATACTCCCCCCGCTTTACTATTTCAGGTTCGATAAATATTTCGACGCACCGGATAAGGAATTTTTTTCCTATCTGGCCAGCGAGAAAAACATGGCCGACTATGAAGCCATCCGGTGGTACAATGAATTCTCCTTTGAATTAAGGGAGAAAATCAATCTCCACCGGTCGCTAACCTGGGATGGGGTAGGGGAATTGAAAAAGGACGACGAAGGGAATATCCAGTTTGATTCATCCCTGGGCAATCCTTTTTTTCTTCAGCCCATACCTGCCAGAAAGGTGATTCATCCGGATGCCCGCCATGTCCTGCTGGTGGGCGACACCGAACGTACCAATTTCGAAATGAACCAGTGGCTGCAGCATGAAGCCGAAACGGAAAAGAAGGACCGCTGGTGGCTGTATGCGCTGATCCTTGGTGCCGTTGCCATATTGATCATGGTCATACACTTTTCCTCCCGGCGCTGGCAAACGGAAGCAGTAGGGAACCAGCAAATGCTTAAAGTAGATAAGTAATCGCCACCAGGTCCGGGCAGGACCTCATTCATGGTTGCCTGAAATAGTCATCAATCATCAAAATTTCATTCCGCAGGTCCGGACACAAATCCCGGAAAATCGTATTATGGATTCTACCTTTTTAACCATCACCAGATGCCCGGTTTGCAGCTCAGAGAATATTCAGTCCGGATTCCAGGCAACCGATCATACCGTATCAGGCAAATCCTTTGAAATCTGCCAGTGTCTGGATTGCAGCCTCCGGTTTACCCAGTCAATCCCCTCCCAGGACCTTATCAAAGAATACTACCGCTCTGAAACTTATATTTCCCATACGGATACCAGTAAGGGTTTTATCAACAGGTTGTATCACCTTGTACGAAAAAGGACCCTTGAAGGAAAGCGCAAGCTGATCTGTTCCAAAACCGGGATAAAATCAGGGAAACTGCTGGATATTGGTGCAGGCGCCGGAGCCTTTGTTCATCATATGCAACAGCATGGGTGGCAGGCGACCGGACTTGAACCCGATGAATCGGCAAGGCAGCGGGCTGCGGCGTTGTATCAGGTTCAGCTCCTCCCTGTCGAATCAATCAAGACTCTGCAGGATAATTCCTATGACGCAATCACCCTCTGGCATGTCCTGGAACATGTGCATGACCTGCACGGATACATGGAGACCCTGAAGAGGATGATAAAGCCGGGGGGGTGCATTTTCATTGCCGTACCCAATTATACCTCCTACGATGCCAGGGTCTACAGGGGAAACTGGGCTGCCTATGATGTGCCCAGGCACCTGTATCATTTTTCCCCCGCCTCCATGAGCCGCCTATTCAGGCTCCACAACCTCAGGGAAAAATCAGTTCATCCGATGTGGTATGATTCGTTTTACATCAGCCTGCTCAGTGAAAAATACAAAGTTGGCGGGGGGAATACCATCAGGGGTTTTTGGACCGGGGCTGTTTCCAATATGAAAACCCTTTTTCATAAGGATCGTTCGAGCTCCCTGGTGTATGTGGCGACCAGATGATCGTTAGTTGTTGAACCTGATCTCATAAATATTGGGCCACTGCTTGCCTGTCACATAAACTTTCTTGGCAACGGAATCATAAGCAATTCCGTTCATATACTCCGAACCGGAATATTTAAGGTCGGCTTCCTTTTTCAGGTTGCTGAAATCACCCCGGGCGACTACCCTGCCACTGACGGGGTCGATCTTGCAGATATAAGCAGTCTGGTATATGTTGGCATATAGAAACCCGTTGATAAACTCAAGTTCATTGAGATTATGAACAGGGCCGTTATTATCCGTTACCCCCAGAATCCTGATGATCCTGAAGGTATTGGGGTCCAGATAGGTAATGTTGCTGCTACCGTCATCCATGATCAGGTAGGTCCCATCTGTTGTCATGCCCCAGCCTTCTGCCATCGGTATATTAAATTCCCCAAGCTTTTTGAAAGTCTTTGCGTCATAAATAAACCCGATTTTATTTTTCCAGGTCAACTGATAGACCTTTCCATTCAGGAAGCTGATTCCTTCCCCGAAATAAGTCTTTTTATCCAGTTCGGCCTTGACCTTGATTTTTCCGGTAGTCCGGTCTACCGTTCCAAACAGGGAACGGGTGCTCGGTACCAGGTCTGTGGCCCCTGTGCTTTCGTAGATCTGACCGTCGTGGACCAGGAAGCCCTCTGTATAGGAGGTGGTATCGTGAGGCAATACATTGACAACCTGGTATTTGAGTTCAGGCGGAGTGAGGTCGGTCCCCGAACCATTGAGTGTCGTATTGGACTGGTCCGGTTGATGGCCACAGGCAGCAAACAGGAGCATACTTAGGGCTAAGACGGGCTTTTTGTTCATAATTTCCAGGTAGGGGACAAAAATAAGTCCCTCTTCGGTCAAAGGCATTATTCTCTCCAAGTTTTAACGTAAATATTTTGAATTATCGGGAAAAATCCATTGTTTTACAATAGCTTATCGTCTGATTACCACCGAATCCCCCAATAGCTCACGCTCACTTCCCGGTGATAATGCGGACAATGTTCCAAGGTCAGTTTAAGCTAACGACCAGCCAATTTCCTATAACTTTCTGATTAGCGTCGAAACCGGTTTGGGCAAAAGCAGATGACCTGCATGTCCACCTCCAACCGGAATTGATCTCCGATATCTTCTGATCTGCCTCTCCATGCTTGTGAAACGCCGGATAGAAATATGTTTTCATGAGAAGAGGTCTTGCCATCCTGGTGTTTATTGCGGTTTACCTTCCTTCCTTCAGCCAGCCGGAGTGCCGGTCGACTGACTATAGGGACAGGATGATTGCGCAAACCCCCGGGCTTGCGGACCGCATCAGTTCCCTGGAAACCTTCACCCAGGATTTTCTGCAAAAACAAAAGACAGAAGTCAACGGAAATGAATCCACCGGGAAGGGCTTACCCGTTGTCACGATTCCCGTGGTTGTACATGTTTTGTATAACAGTACTTCACAAAATATCAGTGATGCCCAGATCAGCTCCCAGCTGGACGTCCTCAACAAGGATTTCCGCAGACTCAATGCGGATACTTTTAGGACACCTGATATCTTCAAACCGTTTGCTACTGATCCCGGGTTTCAGTTCCAGCTCGCCAGGGTTGACCCCAACGGGTATGCCACGACAGGAATAATCCGGAAACGAACAGTCATACAGGCCTTCTATATCGACGATGACATGAAATATTCCGCAAGGGGAGGTGACGATGCATGGGATTGTGATAGCTATCTCAACATCTGGGTGGTCAACCTGTCAAGCGGGATCCTCGGGTATTCCAGCGTGGTTGGAGGGCCCAAGTCAGCGGACGGAATTACTGTTCAATACACGGCTTTTGGAACCATGGGAACGGCGGCTGCCCCTTTCAACAAGGGCCGGACGGCCACCCACGAACTCGGGCACTGGCTTAATCTGATTCATACGTGGGGGGACGCCGCATGCGGGGATGACCATGTTAGTGATACACCACCACAAAAAGGCCCCAACAGGGGCTGTCCCTGTGCCATCCAGATTACCTGCGGAACAGGTCCTTACGGTGATATGTATATGAACTACATGGATTTCACCAACGACGACTGTATGAACCTTTTCACCAATGGACAATCCGACAGGATGCGTGCGTTATTTGCTGTAGGCGGTGTGAGATACCCACTGCTGTCAACCGCTGTCCTGACGGCCACCCCTATCCCGGATACCACCGCGTCCAATGCCCTTCGCATTAGTGGGGATCCCGGACTGTCCGTTTACCCGAACCCTTCCTCTTCGATTGTCAGCGTCCAGATATCTGATCAGATTTCCACCGGAATGACGCTTGAAATCTATAACGGTACCGGTCAGCGCCTGATGACCATCGGGGTGAACCAGTCTGTCCAACAGGTCAATATCAGTTCACTGAGCCAGGGTGTGTATTATATCATCAAAAACAACGGGAAAAACAGGAGTGTCGCAAAAATCATCAAACTCTGAATGACAGGTTTCTGAAAACGGTCCCTTCTTGTTGCCAATCGGGACCGGCTCCAGGTCTCCCGGATCAATGAGAAGACAAGGGCATCCGCCGGCAAAGGCCGGCCCACTTTCCCCGATGCCTCAGGATCCCATTTTTTCAGCAATCATTTTCCCGATTTCAGGAGCGAGCGCTACCCCCATTCCAGCCATTCGCACGGCACAGTAAATATTCACACCGATCTGCTCAACAATGGGCTTTTTTTCGCTGCCCACGCCCATGATGCCACTCCATCGATGCTCAATCCGGTAGCTTTCCTTGTGGGAAGTGAGTATCACAGTGCGCAGGAATTCTTCCAGATGCTGCTGGATAAAATCGCTGGTTGAAAAATCGGCAGTATGTTCCGCGTCGAGGGCCTTGTTGCGGGCGCCTCCCAGGAGGATCCGGTTACCAAGGTTTCGAAAATAATAAAAACCCTCATCGTAATGAAAGGTGCCCCGGAAGCGCAGCTTTTCAAATGGGGAGGTGACCAGAATCTGACCGCGGGCCGGTTCTACATCCAGTTCTGGCAATAGCTGCCTTGCAAAGGCATTGGTGCAGACCAGCAAATGGCTGGCGCGCAGACTGAATCCCTGGCCGGTATGCAGTTCGATTGCTCCGGGAAGGCTTTCAAAATGCTTTATTTCGATATTGTTCAGTACCACGACGCCCATCGATTGCACCAGCTGCAGCAATGACTGGCACAGCCGTCCCGAATGCAATTGTCCTTCGAGCCTGTTTTCGATCAGATGGTCCACGCCCTCAAAGCCGAAATCCCCGATCAGGGGGTCGTTCAGTCGAAAAGCCTTGGTACTGCCTGTGATCATTTTTAATTTTTGATTGAGCGCATCAATATGCGTCCGCAGGGAATTGATGTTCAGCCCCTGTTCCCTGGTGATCAGCTCAAATCCCCCGGTTTCTTCATACCCGATCTGGTCAGGACTGAACAGTTTCCTGATTTTTTTTAGCCCCCGGTAACGAAGCTCTACGATTTGAAGCATCTTGTCTTCCCCCATCCTGGCGGTATCGGAAAGGAGTTCGGTAACACTTCCGAAACACGCAAAACCCGCATTTCGGGTACTGGCCCCCGTTGGAATGATCCCCCGGTCCACTATAGCAATAGACATCTTCGGGTGTTTCTTTTTCAAATAATAAGCACACCAAAGACCGACGAACCCGCTGCCAATGATAACGAGGTCCCTCGGTGCATAAAAACTTTCCCGTTCCCAGATTGAGGTTTGGATCATACCGGTAGATAGTTGATTTGCCAGCCGTGAAAGTAACAAGAAAAATCTTTTCCCGACACCTAAAAAAGGACCGGCTTATAACAAAAAAGGATCACGACAGCCTCATGATCCTTTTTTCAAAATATTATCCCGCCAGGGTTTACAGATGAATTGCTTCCCCGTAGGCTACCTCGATGGCGTCCTTCACACTTTCTGAGATCGTCGGGTGTGGATGGATGCTGTTGAGCACTTCATGGTAAGTAGTCTCCAGTTTGCGTCCTACCACAGTTTCCACGATGATTTCAGTCACATTGTAACCAATCATGTGCGTACCAAGCCATTCTCCGTATTTGGCATCGAACACGACCTTGATGAATCCTTCCGTGTGCCCGGCTGCAGACGCTTTTCCGGAGGCACTGAGCGGAAATTTTCCCACCTTGACATCGTAACCGGCATCCCTGGCCTGTTTTTCTGTCATACCAACTGAAGCGATTTCCGGGCTGCAGTAGGTGCATCCGGGAATATTGCCGTAATCGATGGCTTCCGGCTGATGGGCGAATTTCTTTTCGTTGTAGGCTATGTTTTCAACACAAATAATGCCCGCCTTTGAGGCTACGTGGGCCAGGGCGGGACCGGGAATGCAATCCCCGATGGAATAGATTCCGGGCACATTGGTCTGATAGAATTTGTCTGCCAGGATTCTGCCCTTGTCTGTCTTCACACCAAGGGTCTCCAGCCCGATATTTTCAATATTGGCCGCTATACCTACAGCGCTCAGGACAATGTCTGCCTCCAGGGTGATTTCCCCCGAGGGCGTTTTCACTTTGGCCCTGACGCCCGACCCGCTGGTATCGACACTCGTCACTTCGCTGCTGACCAGGATTTCCATCCCGTATTTCTTGTAAATTTTTTCCAGTTCCTTAGAAATGTCCTCGTCCTCGACAGGAACTACCCTGGGCAGGAATTCAACAATGGTGACCTTAGTACCCATACTATAGTAGAAGTAGGCAAACTCCACACCGATTGCTCCGCTGCCGACGATGATCATGCTCCTGGGTTGGGTGGGTAGTGACATGGCCTCGCGGTAGCCGATCACTTTTTTGCCATCCTGTTTAAGGCTGGGTAGCTCACGGCTACGGGCACCCGTAGCCACGATGATGTGTTTGGCTTCCACCAGCTGGTTCTTGCCGTCGGCCCCGGTTACCTCCAGCTGGCCTTTTGCTTTCAGCTTTCCGTAACCCATCACTACATCGATCTTGTTTTTCTTCATCAGAAACTGAACCCCCCGGCTCATTTTGTCGGCTACGCCGCGGCTTCTCTTGATGACAGCCGGAAAATCCTGCTGGCCGGTTGCGTCGATCCCAAATTCCTTTGCATGCTTGATATATTCATAAACCTGTGCACTTTTCAGAAGGGCCTTGGTAGGAATACATCCCCAGTTCAGGCAAATCCCGCCCAGACTCTCCTTTTCAATGATGGCAGTCTTGAATCCCAGCTGGGAAGCCCGGATGGCTGCAACATATCCGCCTGGACCGCTGCCTAGTACAACTACATCGTATGCCATTATCTATGGTTTTATGGTTGACTGATAAAGATTTAATGGAGGTGCGAAGCTACGAAAATGTAGGAAATGAGCAAACGGCCGGCCGGAGGCAAAGCGACATTTGCGCATAGGCGGCCAGCGGTTTGATCTGACCGGTTGCCTGGTGATGGCGAAAAGGCCGGCATAACTGCCCACTATATCCCCAGACAGGGAATCAGGTAATGGAAACTGCGGACGGCGCAACATGAAATAGTATACTTTTGCAAATTCAATCTCCAGTATGAAACTTGATATTCTTGCTATTGCCGTACATCCGGATGATGTGGAACTGGGCTGCGCAGGTACCCTCCTGATGGAGAAAATGAGGGGTAAGAAAACGGGGGTCGTCGATCTGACAAGGGGAGAACTTGGAACCAGGGGAACTCCGGAATTGAGGGGTGAAGAGGCTGCCAGGGCTGCAGCAATCCTAAAGGTTGACTCGAGGGAAAACCTCCTGATGGCAGACGGGTTTTTCAAAAATGACGAGCACCACCAGCGTCTCCTGATCGGGGTCATCCGGAAATACCGCCCGGAAATCATTCTGGGAAATGCGCTCGCCGACCGGCACCCCGATCATGGCCGGGCAGGTAACCTGATAGCTGATGCCTGCTATTTAAGCGGACTGAGAAAAATTGAAACCCTCGATGACCATGGAAAGCTCCAGGAATTCTGGCGGCCAAAATACGTCTTTCATTACATTCAGGACCGGTTTTACCAGCCGTCTTTTGTATATGATGTCACGCCGGTCTTTGATCAAAAGTTGGCTGCCATACGCTCCTTCCAATCCCAGTTCTATTCCCCCGACTATGGCAAAGAAGAACCCCAAACTTACATTTCATCCCCTGAATTTCTGAATTCCATTATCGGGAGGCACCAGATGTTTGGCAAGATGATCGGCGTTCCTTATGCAGAAGGGTTTATTACCGAAAAAATGATCGGCGTCCGGGATTTTGATGCTTTTGTGCAAATGGATACCTGATTGGTTTGTCTGTCGTACCGGGAAGAAACATCCGGGAGAAACTCCTGCAATTTCCATTTTCCCGTCCCGCTCGGCCGAGTATGGGCAGGCGGCTTTCCCCTCTGGTTCTGACCGGCTGTCGGGTCTGCTGCTATTTTATGCGGTGGAATCTTAAGCTTTCATTTAGTGACAACAAAATGACAATCCTGCACGTTTGATATTGTGTGTTTCTTAACATGGATATAGGTCAAAAAGGACTACCTTGCGCTCCATTTAAAAGAACTACATCAATCTTATGGCAATACCAAAATTCTCCAATGTCCCTCATTCGTTTCATACGGAACTCAAAAACAGGATCAGTGCGTATTTTGAGAAGGTTGGCAAATCCACGACCGGAAACTATACACTATTTGTAAAGGCTCTTCTCCTGATGGTGGGCTTTGTACTGGTGTATATACACCTGGTATTCTTCACACCGTCTGCACTCTGGGCTATCCTGGAGAGCATTCTGCTGGGTTGCCTGGTGTCTGCGATAGGGTTCAATATCATGCATGACGGGGCTCACGGGAGTTTTAGCAAATACAAGTGGGTCAATCACCTGGCTGCTTTTTCCCTGAACATACTTGGCGGGAACAGTTTCATGTGGAATATGAAGCACAATGTGATCCATCATGCCTACACCAACGTGGACGGAATTGATGATGATATTGACATCCAGCCGTGGATGCGCATGAGCAAGACCCAGAAACGGTATCCGCTTCATAAATACCAGCATCTTTATTTCTGGTTCTTTTATTCTTTGCTGTACATTTTCTGGATTTTCCTGCTCGATTACCAGAAGTATTTCAAAAGCAGGGTAGGTGCCATGCAGCTCAAAAAAATGACCCTGGCCGATCATATTATTTTCTGGGGATTTAAGGTTGTCCACGCCTTTTTATTTATCGGACTGCCCATCTACATGGTTGGATTTGGACACTGGCTGGTAGGTTTCGTTGTATTTACCTGCGTGGCCGGGTTCGTTCTCAGTCTGGTCTTCCAGCTGGCGCACACCGTAGAGCATACCGCTTTCCCCGTTGCCAACGGAGAAACTGGTAAATTGGAAGACGAATGGGCTGTTCAC
>Ga0318563_10000871_pt1 | contig 12523 bp, 9 predicted proteins | sample GRESIP066b5f19_FD_203689 | JGI IMG/M metagenome (GOLD analysis project Ga0318563, IMG submission 203689) | Tropical soil microbial communities from Luquillo Experimental Forest, Puerto Rico - GRE.SIPMG.066b5f19 | ecosystem: Environmental > Terrestrial > Soil > Tropical forest > Bulk soil... | reverse complement strand
AGCACTGTCGACGACCGCGATCAACGCCTTGTCGGCGGATGAGCTCCAGGCGCTGACCACGACGCAGGCGAATGCGCTTACCGTGGTGCAGATCGCCGCGATGACGACCACGACGCTCGGCAATCTCACGCCGACACAGCTCGGCGTCTTGACGACGACACAGACACGCAACCTGACCTCGACCCAGCTCACGCTGATGACGGCGACCGAGATCCAGGCGCTCACGGCGGCCAATCTCTCGCCGGCCCAGATCGGCAATCTCAGCGCCACGGCCTTCGGCAAACTGTCTTCGACGCAGATCGCGTCCCTGACCGCGAGCCGGATCGCGGCGCTGTCGACGACTTCGATCAACGCGCTCACCCCTGACGAGATCCAGGCCTTCGCCACGACGCAGGCCAATGCTCTGACCGCGGCGCAGATCGGCGGCTTGACGACGACGACCCTCGCCAACCTGACGACGACGCAGCTCGGCGGGCTGACGACACCCCAGATCTCCGGCTTGTCGACGACCTCGCTCAACACCTTGTCGGCGACCGAGATCCAGGCCCTCTCGACTACTCAGACCAACGCGCTCACCGCGACCCAGGTCTCCGGCCTGACGATGACGCAGCTCGGCAACCTCACGACGACGCAGCTTTCGGCGCTCGGAACTGTGCCGGTGCGCGGGCTCACGGCGACACAGCTCACCGCCATGACGTCGACCGAGATCCAGGCCTTGACGGGGTCCGAGCTCTCAGGCGTGCAGATCGCCAATCTGAGCACGACCGCGCTGACCAACATTTCGGCTGCGCAGATCGCGAGCTTCACCCCGACCCAGATCGCGGCCCTGTCGACGACCTCGCTGAACGCGCTGAGCGCGGGCGAGATCCAGGCGCTCACGACGACGCAGGCCAATGCGCTCAGGGCGGCGCAGATCGGCGGGATGAAACCGACGGCGCGACTTGTGCGATGCAACGAATATCCCTAGCTAATTGCTTGTAGGAACTTGGACGTTGGCGGGCCTTCCGAGGCGGGCCTCGAACGTCGGGCAGAATCTGGGGTCTGATGGGGCGGGCTGGCGATCGCAGTGTTGGGCAAGGCCATGACGATGGGACGGGCTGGACAGCGCCCCCATCGTCGCGCAGGCGCCGGCTCGCCTCCCCCATCCTCGATCTGGTTTTTTGTGAAAGCCGAGCCGCTCAGTCATGAATGCCGAAACGGTCGCACGGGATTTGCTTGCACGGGCCCAGATCGAGATCAATGGGCGCCATCCTTGGGATATAAAGGTCCATAATGAGGCCCTCTATGGGCGGGTGCTGGCGCATGGAGCACTGGCCTTAGGCGAAGCCTATATGGATGGCTGGTTCAGCTGCGAGAAGCTCGACGAGTTCTTCGCGAGGGCGGTCGGAGCGAGGCTCAGCGAAAGGCTCCCTTTGTCCATGAACCTCGCCGTGCTGGTGGCGCGCTCGAAGCTGCAGAACCGGCAGACGCGGCGACTGGCAAAGCAAACAGCCGATGTCCATTACGACCTGCCGGTCGAGGTCTTCGAGGCAACCTTCGATGATCGCCTCACGGGCAGCTGCGGCTATTGGCCGAACGCGAAGTCCCTGAACGAGGCGCAGGACGCCAAGCTCGATCTCATCTGCCGCAAGGTCGGACTGCGGGCAGGCCAGAGCGTGCTCGATATCGGCTGCGGCTGGGGTGCCTTCATGGGCTTCGCGGCGGAACGCTACGGCGTCTCTTGCACCGGCGTGACGATCTCGAAGGAGCAGGTCGCCTATGGCCGCAAGCGCTATGCGGGGCAGAAGGTCGATCCGCGGCTCGAGGATTACCGCGACCTCAAGCACGAGCCTTTCGACATCATCGTCTCGATGGGCATGTTCGAGCATGTCGGGCAGAAGAACTACCGCACCTATTTCGAGAGCGCGCGGCGGCTGTTGAAGGAAGATGGGCTCTTCCTTCTGCACACCATCTGGAGCAACGAGCCGGCAACGCTCGATCCCTGGATCGACAAATATATCTTCCCCAACGGAGCGCTGCCGACCATCGGCCAGATCGGCACGGCGGTGCATCGGCTCTTCGTCGTCGAGGACCTGCACAATTTCGGCCCGGACTACGACAAAACGCTGATGGCCTGGAACGAGAAGTTCCAATCGAACCGCGAGGCGGTCTCCGCCCTGATGAGCCGCAGAGGCGCCGATGGCGAGCGCTTCTGCCGCATGTGGGAATATTATCTCCTGAGCTGCGCCGGCGGCTTCCGCTCGCGCGAGATCAGTGTCGGGCAGATGGTGCTCTCCCCGAAGGGGGTGCGGGGAGGCTATCTCACGGTCCGCTGAGCGGAAGGCGCAGGACGGCCGGCGCCGCTCTGGAGCGGCATCGGCCGTCGACTTCAGTCGCCTTGCGCCTCACGCCGCGTCGAGCGTGAGGAAGCCGCCGGATTGCCGCTGCCAGAGCGAGGCGTAGATGCCCTCGCGCCGCAACAATTCGGCATGCGTGGCGGTCTCGGCGATCCGGCCATTATCGAGCACGATCAGGCGATCCATCGCCGCTATGGTCGACAGGCGGTGCGCGATCGCGATCACGGTCTTGCCTTGCATCAGCGAGTAGAGGCTCTCCTGGATCGCGGCCTCGACCTCGGAATCGAGCGCCGAGGTCGCCTCGTCGAGGATCAGAATCGGCGCGTTCTTCAAGAGCACACGCGCGATCGCGATGCGCTGGCGCTGCCCGCCTGACAGCTTGACGCCGCGCTCGCCCACATGCGCCTGATAGCCGGCGCGACCATGCGAATCGGTGAGGCCCTGCACGAAGTCATGCGCATGCGCCTGGCGCGCCGCCGCGATCACCGCCTCCATCGGCGCGTCGGGACGCCCATAGAGGATGTTGTCCGCCACGGAGCGATGCAGGAGCGAAGTATCCTGCGTCACCATGCCGATCTGGCGGCGCAAGCTGTCCTGAGTCACCGCCGCGATGTCCTGCCCGTCGATCAGGATGCGGCCGCTCTCGACATCGTAGAAGCGCAGGAGCAGATGCACGAGCGTCGACTTGCCGGCGCCCGAACGTCCGACGAGCCCGACCTTCTCGCCGGGCTGGATCGCGAAGGACAGGTTGTCGATCACGCCTGCCTTCTTGCCATAGTGGAAGCGCACATTGTCGAAGCGGATGCCGCCGCGTGCCGCGATGAGCGCGGGCGCCTGCGGGCGATCGACGAGCGAATGCGGCCACGCAATGGTCTCCATGCCCTCCTGCACGGTGCCCATATTCTCGAAGATGCCGACCGACACCCACATGATCCAACCCGACATGTTGGTGATGCGGATGGCAAGGCCTGAAGCGAGCGCGATATCGCCCAAAGTGACGGCGCCGTCGCGCCACAGCCAGATGGCGAGGCTGCCCGTGCCCATGATCAGCACGCTGTTCATGATGGACACGGTGCCGTTCATCCAGGTGATGAGCCGCGTCTCGCTCTGGAAGGTCGCGGTGTGCTCCTCTAGCGCCGCGCGCGCATAGGCACCCTCGCGCTCGGGATGGGCGAAGAGCTTCACGGTCTGGATGTTGGTGTAGCTGTCCACGATGCGGCCGGTGACGATCGAACGCATCTCGGACATCAGCGCCGACTTGTCGCGGATCTGCGGCACGTAATGGCGCAGCACCGCCACATAGGCGATGATCCACATCGCGAGCGGACAGGCGAGACGCCAATCCGCCTGCGCGAAGATCACGAGCGCGCTGACCGAGAAGATGGTCACGAACCAGAGCGCATCGATGATCTGCACCACCGACTCGCGCAGGGACGGTCCCGTCTGGACGATCTTCGACGCGATGCGACCGGCGAAATCGTTGGCGAAGAAGTTGATCGATTGGCGCGCCACATAATGGTGCGACTGCCAGCGAACGAGATTCGTCATGCCGGGCGCGATCGCCTGCTGGGTCAGGAGGTCATGTGTCCAGTTCGCCATCGGCCGCGCCACCAGGATCACGGCCCCCATCAGCAGGAAGGTGGTGCCGTAATCCTGCAGCACGTGCTCGGGGCTCGAGGCGCGCAGCATGTCGACGAGCGAGCCGATGAAGCGCAGGATCGACACCTCGATCAGCGATACGATCAGACCGACCGCCATCAGGGCAGCAAGCCAGGGCCAGACTTGCCGGCAGAAACGCCAATAGAAGCCCAGGAGATCGGCCGGCGGCATCGTCTCGTCATGGGCGCGGAACGGATCGATACGGGTCTCGAAGTAGCGGAACATGGTTCAATACCCAATCGATGTCGCGGCCGGCCGTGATGCCGAAGCAGTTGCGGGGCAGCCCGCCGAGGCGGCGCTCGCCCAACACGCCGGAACGCGATGGAAAAAGAGTGGCGCTGCATTACGCCGCTGTGAATTCGGCGCCGACTAATCCTGGCGCCCATGACAGTGATCGGACTTGCTTGAAGTCGGATAAGGCTGGAGCGGGACCTCGCCCGATCCGGCCGGCGCACGCTCAATTGGAGAGGAAGGTTGTCCTTGGAGCGCACAACGGGGCCGGCGAGACGAGCCGGACGTACAGCCGAATTCGATCCATCCGCCCCTCCTTCTCAGCCTGTGCCCAAAACAAATCGCGGGAATTGTCGATCCGCAGCTGAAGCCTCATAAACGAGTTCGCGCGGCTTGGCAGCAGGAAAATCGCAGCTCAGGCATCTCGCCGCGCAACCGTTGCAATCAAGTGACAGTCTTGCAAGTGACAGTCTTGGAGGTGACGGTCGCGCGAGTCCACTGTGCCGCGGCTCACTTGTAGCGACGACCCTCGGCCGCTCCCCTTTCGAGGTAGTGGCGCCGCGCGGAGGTTCCGGCGAGATCGGGGTTGAGGGCGAGATAGCGATCGTCGTCGAAATCGCGCGGCACGCGCGCACCCCTCAGCACGGGACATTCGATCGCCTCGGCGAGCGCGGCCTTCGGATCGAGATAGGCGAGCTCGAAGCCTTGCCACCAGGCGACGACGTTGGCGGAGAGCTGGTCGCGATGGGAGTGGAGCAGCAATTGCTCGAAGCATTCCTTGCCGAACCCCCCTGACGCGCTGATCGCGGTGTCGCCGCAGGAGGAAGCCGGTCATGATGAGGCCGTGGCCCTCGGGATAGCCGACCCTCCGATAATGGCGCATCTGCCGCTCGACCCTTTCGGGCGCATCATAGCCGAGCGCGACCACCTCGCGCGCCTCCTCATAGACGCAAGAGCGGTCCGGGTGGCGGATGCACAGAAGCGGCGAGCTCGCCGCCGCGAGAGATCCGGTTGGCGGCCCGACCGGAGACGCCGCAGCATCGGCGAGATGCGATCTGGGCCGGCAAAGATGCTCATTGGACGTCAGCCTATCCGAACGCAGCGCGATCAGCGCAACGTGCTTTGTGCGTTCAGATTCGGCCGGTGTCGAACAGATAACGCTGGCGCTTGGTCATCAGGGACACATAGAGCCCCTTTCGCCGCAGATCGGTGAGCATTTCGCGCTTCTCGGCCGCGTCGAACTCCTGGCACAGCGCCACGAGATCGGCGATCGTATGGGTTCCTCGATAGCAGAGATCGCGTTTCAGCGGTGCTCCGTAGAGGCGGTTGCACAGGAGCCCGACACTATGTGTCGGGTTGTGCAGCTCGCCACGAGCCGCGACCCGGCTCGTGAGCTCCTCGGCGAGGAAGCCCGGAGTGAGCTCCGACTGCGCTCCCGTCGCAAGCGCGGCGAAATACTCCTCCTGCAGGCTCAGGCGCAGGATGCGGTGCAAGCTGAGATCGTCATTCGTCCCGTTGAGCTTGCGGGCGAGATCGTCGCGCAGCCGCGCCGTGGTGTAGAGCACGCAAGGGCGGTGGCCCGCGGAGAGAAGGGCGCGGCTCACGCCGATCTCGCCCTCATGGATGGCATGCAGGCGCAGCGAGAGCGGCCGGTAACGCTCCCAGAAGGAGGTGAAGCCGGGCGAAGCGAAAGCAGCTCGCGCGACATCCTGTCATCGAGCGCGCGGCTCGAGACCACGATCACATAGAAGCCTTTCACCGCGAGCGCATCGATGAGGTTGCGTGTCGAGAAGAGCTCGCTGCCTTACGGAAAGATAGCGACAATCGCCGCCCTCGCGAGCTTGATCGGCAACGTTCGGCTTCCCTTGCGCTCACGGACGATGCGCTGGTGGCGCCCCGTAAGCATCGCACAATAATCGCGAGCGAGGATCCTCGCATCAAAGGGAAGCCCGAAGCGCTTATCCCTGGCGAAGGCCAGGACGGCTAGCCAAATTGCCACTATTGCACCTCGGCGCATCGGCCCGCGATTGCGCAAGAACTGATCCGCCGCCAAACAATCCTGCGCAATCACTGTGGGTTACGACGGCATCCGTCAAGCCGCGTTCGCGTGAGCCCATGAACGCCCGTCAACGCGCCGGTACCCGCGATCCTGGTGATCGAGCTCCCGCCCGATTTTGGCCGCGACGATCCGGATTGCGCTTTCCCGCGGCGAAATTTTCGGCTCGCTTGAGCCTCCAGGGTCGCGCGCGCCGGCTCGACCCGTTATGGTGCGCGCCGCCGCGAGCCTGGCGTCATGGACGTCGCCGCGAGCGACCCTATATGTGCGTTTGCCACCCCTGGACCCCGCCGCCTCGATGCCCCCGATCGTGTCCGTCTCCAATGTCAGCAAGACCTATGCGTCTGGCTTCTGTGCTCTCAAGAGCATCAATCTCGAGATCCGCCGGGGCGAGATCTTCGCGCTGCTCGGCCCGAACGGTGCCGGCAAGACGACGCTGATCAGCATCATCTGCGGCATCGTCAATGCGAGCAAAGGAGCGGTCGTGGTCGACGGCCACGACATCGTGCGCGACTATCGCCAGGCGCGTTCCATGATCGGGCTCGTGCCGCAGGAGCTGACCACGGACGCTTTCGAGTCGGTATGGGGCACAGTGAGCTTCAGCCGCGGCCTGTTCGGACGCAAGGCCGATCCTAAGCATATCGAGCGCGTGCTGCGCGACATGTCGCTCTGGGAGAAGCGCGACAGCAAGATCCTGACCCTGAGCGGCGGCATGAAGCGGCGCGTGCTGATCGCCAAGGCGCTGTCGCACGAGCCGAAGATCCTGTTCCTCGACGAGCCGACGGCAGGCGTCGATGTCGAGCTGCGCCGCGACATGTGGCGGGTGGTGCGTGAGCTGCGCGACAGCGGCGTCACGATCATCCTGACGACGCATTATATCGACGAGGCCGAGGAGCTCGCCGACCGCATCGGCGTCATGAACAACGGCGAGCTCATCCTTGTCGACGACAAGGCGTCGCTGATGCACAAGCTCGGCAAGAAGCAGCTCCTGTTGCGCCTCGCTGCGCCCGTCGATCGCATCCCCGAGAGCCTCAACGGCTTCGCGCTCGAGCTCGGGCGCGACGGAAGCGAGCTCGTCTACACCTATGAGGGAACGGGGGAGGAGACCGGCATGCGACCCCTCTTCCAGGCGCTCGAGGCCGCCGGCCTCGCCTTCAGCGACCTCAAGACCAAGGAGAGCTCGCTCGAGGAGATCTTCGTCGACCTCGTGCGGGGGCAGGCATGAACGTCCAGGCCATCAGCGCCATCTACCGCTTCGAGATGGCGCGCACGCGGCGCACGCTCTTGCAGAGCATCATCTCGCCCGTGATCTCGACCTCACTCTACTTCGTGGTGTTCGGCGCTGCGATCGGCTCGCGCATGGCGAATATCGGCGATGTCAGCTACGGTGCCTTCATCGTGCCGGGGCTCGTCATGCTGTCGCTGCTCACGCAGAGCATCGCCAACGCTTCCTTCGGCATCTATTTCCCGCGCTTCGTCGGCACGATCTACGAGCTCCTCTCGGCGCCGGTCTCGGCGACCGAGATCGTGCTCGGCTATGTCGGCGCGGCAGCATCGAAATCGATCCTGCTCGGGCTGATCATCCTCGCGACCGCGGCCCTCTTCGTGCCGCTGCGCGTCGAGCATCCGTTCTGGATGCTGCTCTTCCTGGTGCTGACGGCCGCGACCTTCAGCCTCTTCGGCTTCGTCATCGGCATCTGGGCCGAAGGCTTCGAGAAGCTGCAGCTCATCCCGTTGCTCATCATCACGCCACTGACCTTCCTCGGTGGCAGCTTCTACTCGATCGATATGCTGCCGCCCATCTGGCAGAAGATCGCGCTCGCCAATCCGGTCGTCTACCTGATCAGCGGCTTCCGCTGGAGCTTCTTCGGAAGGGCCGATGTCGCGGTCGGCATCAGCCTCGGCATGACGCTCGTCTTCCTGGTGGCGTGCCTCGGGGCCATCGTCTGGATCTTCAAGACGGGCTACCGGCTGAAGAAGTGAGGCGGCCGCTGAGGCGTCAGCTCGTCACGCGCTCGCCGCGCCCATAGACAAGCAGCATGAAGATGATGACGGCGCCATAGATCACCTGGCGTCCGGCCTCGGGCATGTCCATGATCGAGAGCACGCTGTTGAGGAGCACGATCAGCACAACGCCAACGAGGGTCCCGAGATAGCGGCCGCGCCCGCCGAGAATATTGGTGCCGCCGATGACGACAGCCGCGATCGACGGCAGCAGATAGGCATCGCCCATCGCCTGATAGGCCTTGGTCGAATATCCGGCGAGCAGCACGCCGGCAAGCGCCGCGGCGAGGCTGCAGAGCGCAAAGCAGATGACGGTGACGCGGCGCGTATCGACGCCTGCGAGATAGGCTGCGGCCTCTTTGTTGCCGATCGCATAGATGTAGCGGCCAAGCGGCGTCCGCTGCAGCAGCACGACCACCAGGAGCGACACGCCGGCCCAGACGAAGAGCGCGTTCGGGATGCCGAAGGTGCGCTCTGCCGCGAGCACGCGCATCAGCTCGGTCGCCGCGGTCTGCGGCGCATAGCCGCCCGTATGGGCGACCATCAGGCCGCGCAGCACCGCGTTGACGCCGAGCGTGAAGATCATCGAGGGGACGCGCAGATAGGCGACCCCGATACCGTTCACGATGCCGACCAGGAGGCCGATGCCGAGCCCCACCGGGATCGCAAGCGGCCCGTCGACCGCGGTCGCCATCATGGCGGCGGCGGCGAGCGTCCAGGGTACCGAGAGATCGATCTGCGAAATCAGGATAACGAGCATCATGCCGGCCGCGACGATGCCGAGGAAGGAGCCTATCTGCAGCTGCTGCAGCAGATAGGTCGGAGAGAGCAGCGGCGCGCTGCCGAAATGCGCCCAGGTATAGGCGGTGCCGGCAACGAGGATGACGAGGATGAAGAGCGCCGCGATGATGATCGGGCGATCGTCGCGCGACGCGGTCGGGCTCAACGGGATCGCCGTCATCGGAACAGCTCCAGCGTGTTCTTGACGCGCAGCATGCGCAGGGCGCCGATGCTGACCGCGGCCAGAAGGATCAGGCCTTCGAACAGCGGCTGCAGCAGCGGCGCGATGTCGAAGATGCGGAAGAAGAACGAAATCACCCGCAGGATCAAGGCGCCGAAGATCGAGCCGATGGCCCCTCCCGTGCCCCCGAGCAGCGAGGTGCCGCCGATGACCACCGACGCGATGGAGTTGAGCGTATAGGCACCGGCCTGCGGGATATCGGCATTGCCGGACGAGGTCTGGATGGCGAGGAAGAGCCCGCCACAGCCGGCGAAGAAGCCGCCGAGCGTGAAGGCTGCGATCTTGGCGCGCGCGATGGGAAGGCCCGACATATAGGCCGCTCCCTCAGCCGAACCCACCGCATAGACCGCGCGGCCGGTGACCGAGCGCTTGAAGGGCACCCAGACGACGAGCGCGATCAGCGCCAGCAGCACGAAGGGCACGGGTATGCCGGCGAATGGCGCGAACCACGAAGCTGCGCCGTCATCGAAGATATGCACGGTCGCGGCGAAATCGCCGAGCGAATTGGTCATCGCCCAGTTCAAATCCTCATCGATCTTGCCGCCCGGCGTCGGCCGCAGGAAGAGCGCGATGCCGATATAGATGGCGCCGGTCGCAAGCGTCGCGATGATCGGCTGGATGCGCCCATAGACGACGACGCTGCCATTGACGAAGCCCGCTAGCGTGCCGATGGCGAGGCAGATGATGATGCCCAGGATGATGCCGCTGACGCCGCCCGGCAGCGTGCCGAGCGAGAGATGCAGGCCGAGAACATCGGTGCCGAGCGGCACGCCCGCGGGCGTGCCCGCAAGGAGGTAGCTCGCGAAGCAGCCGACCATGGTCATCACGGCGCCGACCGAGAGGTCGAGCCCCGCCATCAGCACCGGCACGGTTTGCGCCATCGCCAACATGGCGAGCGCGAAGACCTCGTCGCTATTCTGGATCAGCACCGCCGAGGAGAAGCCCTTCGGGTGCGCCAGGTGATAGAGCAGGTAGAAGGCGCAGAACAGGCCGATGGCCGTGACGAAGCCGATATTCTGGCGCAGCCTTATCGCGAGATCGTCAAGCATGGGCGGGCTCGCTTGCGCCTTGGGCCTGAGCGTCGGCCCCGATGTTGAGGGCGCTCGCGATGATGTTGATCTCGGTCAGCTCAGCACCTTCGAGCTCGCGCACGATGCGCCCGTCATACATGATCGCCACACGGTCGCAGCAGCCGATGAGCTCGTCATAATCCGTCGAGTAGAACAGAATGGCGCAACCCTGGTCCGCGAGCTCCCGCATCAGCCGGTAAAGCTCCTGCTTGGTGCCGACATCGATGCCGCGCGTCGGATCGTTGAGGAGGATGATGCGCGGCTTCGTCATCAGCCACTTGGCGATGACGACCTTCTGCTGGTTGCCGCCGGACAAGGTCGAGACCGCATCGCCGCGCGCTCCGATCTTGATCTGCAGGCGCGCGATGCCCTCCTCGACCGCCGCCTGCTCGCGGGCCCGATCGACGAAAGGCCCGCTCGACAAGGCACCGAGCGAGGCGATGGCGAGATTGTCGGCGATCGACATCGGCAGCATGAGGCCCTCGGTCTTGCGATCCTCCGGCACGAGGGCGATGCCGATCTCAGGTGATTTCGCGGCGGCGGGCGAAGATGGGCGAACCTCCTTGCCGTCGACCGTCACGCGTCCCGTGACGCCACGCAGCACGCCAAAGAGCGCGAGCAGCAACGTCTTCTGGCCCTGCCCGTCGAGGCCGCCGAGGCCGACGATCTCGCCTTCGCCTACCGCGAGCGAGATCTCCTCGAGGCGCCGGTCCCAGGAGAGACCCTTGATCTGCAGCCGGGGTTTCGGGCGGCCGCGCTCGGGCTTCGGCGGATATTGGGCGGCGATGTCGCGCCCGATCATGAGTTGCACGATATCGGCAGTCGAGCGCGCGCCCTTGTCGAAGGTCTCGATATGGCGCCCGTTGCGAAACACCGAGGCGCGGTCGGCGAGCACCTCGACCTCGTGCATGCGGTGAGAGATATAGAGGATGGCGACGCCCTCGGCCCTGAGGCGCGCCAGCATCGCATAGACCTTTTCGACATCGGCGCTGGTAAGCGCGGAGGTCGCTTCGTCGAGGATCAGCAATTGCGGTTTCTGGCCGAGCGCCTTGGCGATCTCGACCATCTGTCGGCGTGACAGCGGCAGGTCGCGCACCCTCATCAGCGGGTTCACATCCTCGCAGCCGAGCTCGGCGAGCAGCGCCTCGGCGCGGCGCCGCTGCGCCTTCGCGTCGATCAGGCCGAAACGGCGAGGGGGCGACGCGATCGAGATGTTGTCCGCGACCGAGAGGTCGGGCATCAGCGACAGCTCCTGGAAGATGCACATGACGCCGGCCGCGTTGGCGGCGGACGGCGTCGGGAAGCTCACCTGTCGGCCGCCGAGCCGCATGCCGCCGGCGTCGGGCTGCACCACGCCCGAGATGATCTTGATCAGCGTCGATTTGCCGGCGCCGTTCTCGCCGAGCACCGCGTGGATCTTCCCGCGCCCGCAGGCGAAGTCGACACCCTCCAGGGCGCGCACGCCGCCATAGCGTTTGGCGATGCCAGTGAGCGCCAAGAAGGCATCGTCACTCGTAGCATTCATGGGGGCCCCTCAGTAGGACGCGGCCTGGCAAACGCCAGGCCGCAACTCACGACCGGACTAGTCGGTCACTGGGTGTTCTTCTCGCTCTGCGCCATCACTTCCGGCGCCGTGAAGGTCACGCCGCAGGGGAGGAACTGGTTCGGCGCGAAGAAGTTCGCCTTGAGGTCCGGCCAGTAATTCTCGCCGGCCTTGAGGTCCTTATAGGTCGCGACCGGGATCGGGATCGAGATGAGCTGCGGCATGACATTGCCCTGGAGCGCCGAGATCGCCGCCTTCATGGCGGTGGCGACGAGCGCCGGCGATTGGCCGTAGGACATGCCCTTGAGGCCTTCCTTGTAATGGTCGGCGATCTGCTTGCGGAACTCGTTCTCGCCCTCACCCGACATCGGCACGAAGGGGTGCTTCGCGGCCATCATGGCCTGCACCGTGCCGTCCGAGCCGCCTTGCGTGAAGACGCCGTCGAAATGGCCGTGCACGGCGAGCGCGTCGGCCGTCACCTTCTGCGAGGTGCCGGTGTCCCAGTTGCCCACCACCTCGGTGACGTTGAACTTGTTGCCGGGCGCCTCCAGCACCTCGCGGAAGCCGAGATGACGGTCGCGGTCGACCGAGTTGCCCGGCAAC
>Ga0318563_10000870_pt1 | contig 12529 bp, 10 predicted proteins | sample GRESIP066b5f19_FD_203689 | JGI IMG/M metagenome (GOLD analysis project Ga0318563, IMG submission 203689) | Tropical soil microbial communities from Luquillo Experimental Forest, Puerto Rico - GRE.SIPMG.066b5f19 | ecosystem: Environmental > Terrestrial > Soil > Tropical forest > Bulk soil... | reverse complement strand
GATGTCTTCGAGCGCAGCACTCGCCGCTACGAGAAGCCCGAATTTGGGCTCGCGACCACGGTCGTCGAGGGCGAGATGGTGGCCGTGACCGAGGAAATCGTGTGGCAACGCCCCTTCGGCCGGGTGATTCGCTTCGCGCGGAATCTCCCCGAAGGCGCCGTGAACCAGCCGCGCGTGCTGATCGTCGCGCCGATGTCAGGCCATTACGCGACGCTCCTGCGCGGCACGGTCGAGGCGCTCCTCCCGCAACACGACGTCTACATCACCGACTGGTCGGATGCCCGCATGGTGCCGCTGACGGCCGGCCATTTCGGCCTCGACGACTATGTCGACTACGTGATCGCCATGCTGCGCGATCTCGGCCCGAAGACGCATGTGATTGCGGTCTGCCAGCCTTCCGTGCCGGTCTCGATGGCGGTTGCCTGCATGGAGGCCGCGAAAGACCCGGCCTCGCCGGCTTCCATGATCCTGATGGGCGGCCCGATCGACACGCGCGAGAGCCCGACTGCGGTCAATCTCCTGGCCGGGGAGCGCGGCACCAAGTGGTTTCGCCGCAACTGCATCACCCGCGTGCCCTTCCCCTATCCGGGCATGATGCGGGAAGTGTATCCGGGCTTCCTGCAGCTTTCGGGCTTCATGGCGATGAACCTCGACCGCCATCTCTCAGCCCATTGGGATTATTACAAGAATCTCGTCCAGGACAATGGCGATTCGGCCGAGAAGCACCGCGAGTTCTATGACGAATATCTCGCCGTGATGGACCTGACCGCCGAGTTCTATCTCGAGACGGTCGATCGGGTCTTCGTCAACCACCTCCTGCCCAAGGGCGAGATGACCCATCGCGGCATGCTCGTGAACCTCGCCGACATCACGCGCCCCGGTCTTATGACCGTCGAGGGCGAGAATGACGACATTTCGGGCGTCGGCCAGACGCAGGCCGCGCATCGCCTCTGCGCCAATATCCCGGCGGGCAGGCGCCTCCACCATCTGCAGAGCCGCGTCGGCCATTACGGCGTCTTCAACGGCTCGCGTTTCCGCAATGAGATCGTGCCGCGCATCGCCGAGTTCATCTCCGCGATGGATCAGGACCAAGTCTCTGAAAAGACGAGCTTTCCCCGCCTGAGGCGGGTGCCCTGACAGGGCACATAGACGCCCAAAGCTAGCAAAGCCCGGCCGCGCTGACCAGACCAGTGCTACCTAATTTATGTTCTCTTTTCGTTCAAAAATAGGCTGACGAATCCTAAAAGCTCGGGCATGCTTGGATTATGGCAACGATCAAGCAGTTCAGGCAGTCTCCCCCGGCGCCGGGTTTCATAGAAATCGCCCATGAGGGGGTGACCTATCGCGTAGCGGTCACGCGTTCGTCGCGAGCAAGGCGCATTACGCTCAGAATTCGGTCGGGAACATCAGAACCGATCCTTACCGTGCCGAGCCGCGGCAATCTCGCAGTCGCGACAGATTTCGCGGCGCGGCATGCTGGCTGGCTCGCAACGAGGCTCGCGCGGCTCCCGGCCCAGATCCCGTTCCGGGCCGGCAAGACGGTGCCGCTGCGCGGCGTCGACCACCATATCGTCGAGACCGGCGCGCTGCGCGGCCTGGTGCGGGCGAAGCGGGTCGGCGAGGTACGCATCCTCGAGGTGCCGGGCCAGCCCGAACATGTGGCGCGCCGCGTCACCGACTTCCTGAAGCGCGAGGCGCGCCGCGACCTCGAAGCGGCCGTCGAGCGCCATCTCGTCACCGCCAAGGCTGCGGCACGGCGCATCTCGATCAAGGACACCAAGAGCCGCTGGGGCTCCTGCTCGGCGAACGGCACCTTGTCCTTCTCCTGGCGGCTGATCCTCGCGCCGCCTTTCGTGCTCGACTATCTCGCGGCCCATGAGGTCGCGCATCTGCGCGAGCTCAATCATTCGCACCGCTTCTGGCGCCTCACCCATCATCTGTGCCGCCGCACCGATGAGGCCGAGGCCTGGATGAAGCGCCATGGGCCGCAACTGCACCGCTACGGTTGAGCGGTTAGCCAAGGCCGCCCCCAACCTCTCCCCCTCGCGGGAGAGGTCGGAGCCTGAAGCGAAGCGAAGGGCTCCGAGTGAGGGGGGCAGCGCCAGCCTTGGGAGGTTGCTCCGGCAGCAAAGCTCCCAGCGTTGGCGCTGCCCCCCTTGTGGCTCGCTTCGCCGACCTCTCCCGTCGGGGGCCCGTCGGGGGAGAGGTGAGGCCGGCGGCTACAAGCCGACATCCATATCCGACACCCACGATCGGTTTGGCCTCAGGCCGCTCTGCCGCCTGCGGCTCGATCCATCGACGAGAACCGAATGCGATTGCGTCCGAATTCCTTCGCCTTGACAGCGGTGCTCGCGCTCCTGACCGCGATGGGGCCGCTCTCAGTCGATATGTATCTGCCCTCGATGCCGGCGATCGCGCGCGAGCTCGGCACCAATGCCTCGCATGTGCAACTCACGCTTTCGGCCTTCCTCGCGGGCTTCGCGGTCGGCCAGTTCTTCCATGGGCCTCTCTCCGATCGCTTCGGCCGCAAGCCGACCCTTCTCGCCGCGCTCGGGATCTATGTGGTCGCCTCGGCGGCTTGCGCCTTCACGGACTCGATCGGGCTCCTGATCCTTGCCCGCTTTGCGCAGGCGGTCGCGGCGTGCGGACCCATCGTCATCGCGCGCGCCATCGTGCGCGACCTCTATGAGGGGCCGCGCGCCGGGCGCGAGATGGCCCGCATGGGCATGATCATGGGCGTCGTTCCGGCGATCGCGCCGGTGCTGGGCGGCATCCTGCACGACCTCGCGGGCTGGCGCAGCATCTTCGCAGTCATGGTGCTCGTCGGCTTCGGTCTCGCCTATGTGGTGGCGAGCGCCATGCCGGAGACGCTGAAGATCCGCTCGACGCATTCCATCTCGCCCTTCGGCATCCTGAGGAGCTTCGGCGACCTCGTGAAGAACCGCACCTATTGCGCCTATGTGGCGCTCGTCTCGCTCGTCTATGCGGGGCTCTTCTGTTTCATCTCGGCGAGCTCCTTCATCCTGCAGGGCGTCTACGGCCTCTCCGAGATCGGCTTCGCGCTGACCTTCGCGTTCAACGTCATCGGCTTCGTCACGGGTTCGATGCTGGCTGCCCGCTATTCGCTGACGCGCGGCCTCGACGGCACCATCGCGATCGGCGTGCCGCTCCTCATCCTCGGCTCGCTGACGATGCTTGCAGGCGTCGCCGTCGGCCCGCATTCGGCTGTGATGATCGTGGCGCCGGTGATGCTCTTTCTCGCAGGCGTCGGCCTCATCCTGCCGCAGGGGCTCGCCGCCGCGATGGCGCCCTTTCCGGACCGGGCGGGCGCCGCCTCATCTTGCCTCGGCGTCACCCAGATGACCTTCTCGGCCCTCGTCGGGGCGGGCATCGGCCTGACGCTCGGCGGCGGCTCGGCCCTGCCGCTGCCGCTCGCCATGTCGGGCGTCGCGCTCGCTGCTGCCCTCGTCTTCCTCGCGCTCAAGCGCATGCAGGCAGGGAAGGCCTAAAGGCTCAGGACAGGCCGCGTTCGCCGAGGAAGGCGCGGATCGCCGCGAGGCCGCCATCGCTGAAAAGCGTGAAATGATCGGAGTGCGGCATGGCCACGAAGCGCTTCGGATCCGGCGCCGCGTCGAAGAGCTCGCGCCCGAAACGGAACGGGATGACCTGGTCGCGCTCGCCATGCACCATGAGGATCGGCGCCTTGACCTTGGCGATCACCTCATCCGAGCGGAACTGATCGTGCATCAGGAAGCGCACCGGGATCAGCGGATAAGCCGCGGCGCCGACCGCGACCGCCGAGCTGAAGGGCGCGAAGAGGATGAGCGCCGCGCAGTCATGGCGGGCCGCGAGCGGCACGGCGACACCGGAGCCGAGCGAATAGCCGAAGAGCACGAGCCGGCTCGCCGGCACCACACCGAGGGCGAAGCGATAGGCGGCCTCGGCGTCGAGGCTGAGGCCAGGTTCGGTCGGCGATCCGGTCGAGCCCGAATAGCCGCGATAAGCCACGGCGAGAACACCCGATCCGTCCTGCGTCACGGCGCGCAGCGTGTCGGCGATGGCGCCGAGATTGTCGCCATTGCCGAGCAGCATCAGGATCAGCGGCTTTTTTGCATCGGCAGGCGGGCGCAGCCAGGTGACGATCTCTTCGGCGTCATCGGTCGTCAGCACATGCTCATGGGCTTGCGGGAAGCCGGCCGCTGCAGGCGTCACGCGGTTCGGGCGCAGATCGAAGACGAGACGGCGCTGGAACAGATACATGCCCGCGACGACGCTGCCGTAGAGCACGGCCACCACCACGACGAGCCACTTTAGAAAGACCAGCATCCTCAATCGAGCGCCTTCTGCAGCTCGAAGCAGAAGGGCTCGAAGCCGAAGCGCCGATAGGCACCGAGCGCACTGTCATTGCCGGCTTGCGCGCCGATGACGAGACGCTTCAGGCCTCGCGCACGCGTCAGCCTCTCGGCCTCGGCGAGCAGGCGCTGGCCGATGCCCTTGCGGCGATGCGGTTCATCAATAACGAGATCGGCCACGTAGCCGAAGCGGCGCATCTCGGCGCGCACGAAGGGCCCTGCCTCCTCGACGAGCCAGCACATGAAGGCGATGACCTTGTCGTCATTCGCGGCGACCATGAGGGCGCCGTCGCAGAGGGCGGCGCGCTCGCGGTCATAGAGGAGGGTCGCGGCGGCCGCCTCATCGCTAGTGTCACGATCGAGCGCGAAAGGCTGCTCCCTGAGATCGAGCCGCGCCTCGTGTCGGTTCAATTGCAGGATAAGCGAGACGACTGCCTCGCGATCCGTCTCGCGCATGGGGCGGATCATCAGGCCTGCCGCCAATCTCTCCGGCGAACCCATATCCTTGGTGCCTCCCCGCGGCGATCGCGCCTCAGGAGACGCGCCGTCTCAATGTCCCAGGGCCTTGACGATCGCTTCAGTAACCTTCTTGGCGTCACCGAAAAGCATCATCGTGTTGTCGCGGAAGAAGAGCTCGTTCTCGACGCCCGCATAGCCCGACCCCATGCCGCGTTTGACGAACAGCACCGTCTTGGCGTTCGCTACATCGAGGATCGGCATGCCGAAGATTGGCGATTTCGGATCGGTCTTGGCAGCCGGATTGGTCACGTCATTCGCACCGATCACATAGGCGACATCGGCCTGGGCGAATTCCGAATTGATGTCCTCGAGCTCGAACACCTCGTCGTAAGGCACGTTCGCCTCGGCGAGCAGCACGTTCATATGGCCGGGCATGCGGCCGGCGACCGGGTGGATCGCATAGGAAATCTCGACGCCCTCCTTCTTGAGGAGGTCTGCCATCTCACGCAAGGCGTGCTGCGCCTGGGCGACCGCCATGCCGTATCCCGGCACCACGATCACCTTCGAGGCGTTCTTCATGATGAAGGCCGCATCATCCGCCGAGCCCTGCTTGACCGGGCGCGCCTCGGCGGCGCCTGCAGCCGCGCCCTCGGTCTCGCCGCCGAAGCCACCGAGGATGACCGAGATGAAGCTGCGGTTCATCCCCTTGCACATGATGTAGGAGAGGATGGCGCCTGATGAGCCGACGAGCGCACCGGTGATGATGAGCGCGAGATTGCCGAGTGTGAAGCCGATGCCGGCCGCGGCCCAACCCGAATAGGAGTTGAGCATCGAGATCACGACCGGCATGTCGGCGCCGCCGATCGGGATGATGAGCAGCACGCCGAGCGCGAAGGAGATCAGGACGATCAGCCAGAACGCCACCTGGTTCGTGGTGGCGATGAAGATCACTGCGATCACGAGGAGCGCGATCGCAAGCCCGATATTGATCATGTGCCGCTGCGGCAACATGATCGGCCTGCCCGACATGCGCCCGTCGAGCTTCAGGAAGGCGATGATCGAGCCCGTGAAGGTGATGGCGCCGATGGCGACGCCGATCGTCATCTCGATCAGGGCCTCGGCATGGATATCGCCGGCTTCGCCGATGCCGAAGGCTGCTGGTGCATTGAGCGCGCCTGCGGCCACCAGCACGGCCGCAAGGCCGACGAGCGAATGGAAGGCGGCGACGAGCTGCGGCATTGCCGTCATCGGCACGCGCCGCGCCACGACCGCGCCGACCCCGCCGCCGATGGCGATGCCGAGGATCACCAGCGCCCATCCCGAGAGGCCCGCAGGCGGCGCGATGAACAAGGTGGTGAGCACGGCGATCGCCATGCCGATCATGCCGAAGCGGTTGCCCTGGCGCGAGGTCGTCGGATGCGACAGGCCCCGCAGCGCGAGGATGAAGAGGACGCCCGCGACGAGGTAGAGGATGGAGGCGAGGGAGGCGCTCATGCCTCAGCCCTTCTTCTTGTACATGGCGAGCATGCGCTCGGTGACGAGGAAGCCGCCGAAGATGTTGACGCTTGCGAGCATCAGGGCGACGAAGCCGATGATGCGGGCCGAGAAGCTCGCCCCCTCACCGCCGCCGAGCTTGACGCCGACTGCGAGGAGCGCGCCGACCACGATCACCGAGGAGATGGCGTTGGTCACCGACATCAGCGGCGTGTGCAAAGCGGGCGTGACCGACCAGACCACGTAGTAGCCGACGAAGATCGCGAGCACGAAGATGGCGAGGCGGAATACCGTCGGGTCGACGGCACCGCCCGTCGAGGCGGCAAGCGCGTGGCCGAGTGCCTCCGAGGCCTGGCCCGCATAGGTCTGGGCGGCCTCCGCGGCCTGGCGCGCCGCATCCGCTGCGGCCCTCGCCTTCTCAAGCGCTTCGGCTGGCGACAAAGTGGCCATCAGGCTGCTCCCTCGATTGTCATCACTGCGGCGCTCTCGGTCGGCTCATCTCGAGGATCGCTCGGTTCGACGGCCGGTCGCCGCATGGGGGTCATGCGGCAGGGGTGGCTTCTGCCGGCTTCGGCGCGAAATTCGGCTGCACCACGGCGCCCTCGCGCGTCAGCAGCGTCGCCTTCACGAGCTCGTCGTCCCATTTCACGTCGAGCGTCTTCGACGCCTTGTCGATCAGCGTCTCGACGAAGGCGTAGAGGTTCTTGGCGTAGAGCGAAGACGAGCTCGCGGCGAGCCGGCCCGGCATATTGGCGTGGCCGACGATCTTCACGCCGTTTGGCGTCATGACCGTCTCGTCCGGCTTCACACCCTCGACATTGCCGCCGCGCTCGACCGCGAGATCGACGATGACGGAGCCAGGCCGCATGCTCGCGACCATGGCGGCGGAGACGAGCTTCGGCGCCGGCCGGCCCGGGATGAGCGCCGTCGTCACCACGATGTCCTGCTTGGCGATATGAGAGGCGATGAGCTCGGCCTGCTTCGCCTTATAGGCCTCCGACATCTCCTTGGCGTAGCCCGCCGCGGTCTCGGCCTGCTTGAACTCCTCGTCCTCGACCGCGATGAACTTCGCGCCCAGCGACTCGACCTGCTCTTTCGCCGCAGGGCGCACATCGGTCGCCGTGACCACGGCGCCGAGGCGGCGCGCTGTCGCCACTGCCTGAAGGCCGGCGACGCCAGCTCCCATGATGAAGATACGGGCTGCCGGAACGGTGCCGGCAGCAGTCATCATCATCGGCAAGGCACGGCCATATTCGGCGGAAGCGTCGATGACGGCGCGGTAGCCCGCGAGATTGGCCTGGCTCGACAACACGTCCATCACCTGGGCGCGGGTGATGCGCGGCATCAGCTCCATCGCGAAGGACGAGACACCGGCTGCCGCCATGGCGTTCAGCGCGTCCGCATGGCCGTAAGGGTCCATGATGGCGATGACGAGGGCGGATTTCTGGATATGGGCGAGCTCGGCCGCGGAGGGCCGGCGCACCTTCAAGACGATATCGGCGCCGGAGAGGGCCTCCGACGCCGAGGCGGCGATCGTGGCGCCGGCTGCCTGATAATCCGCATCGGTGAAGCCGGAGGCCAAGCCCGCCCCGGCCTCGACCCTCACCAAGGCGCCGAGGCCTGCAAGTCTCTTCACCGTCTCCGGCGTGACCGCGACGCGGGTTTCGACGGCGGGGTCCTCACGCGTCGTCGCGATGATCATCTAGAGGCTCACAAGATGGCAAGGATGAGCAGGAGCAGCACCAGGACCGGCGCGATCGGGCGCCAACCGAGATCCGGCGAGAAGGCGCCGATCACGGTCGAGACGAGGGTGAGCAGGAAGCCGAAGAGCGCCCAGCCGCCAGCATGCTTGATTCCCCAGATCGCGATGACCAGGACGATGCACAGGACCGAGGCGATGCCGATCTCGGTAAACAGCGTGAAGCCGCGGAAGGTGCGCTCATGCTCCGCGTAGTCCATCTCCGGAATATCGTCCGTGGTCGTCACCATCGCTGTTCCTCGAAATCGAAAGATGCATCTGAGCCCTTAGCAACACCCGTGACCGAGCGCAATTCGGCAAACTCGTGATTCCTATGACCTCGGTCCGAGGTGAGGTTTGGGGGCGGAGCGCCTTGAAGCGGCCATTGATGCGAGCAAAGGCGCGGGTGCCCGGGCTAGTCCTTGAGCAAAGAATTGGCCCTGGCATAACGCGAACTTCGTAGGGCTACTGCACGCGCTATTGCGTAACCCTATCCTTCACGGCCGAGCTTGGACCGGCCATCCACGCCTATGAGGGCCCCCGGGGCTTCGGTGGGCGGCTATGGGTCCGGATGGCCGCTCGCCGTGAGGACCCTCGCCTGGTCGGCCGCGACCTTTTCGAGCGAGAAGCTTTCGATCGCCTCCTCGAAAAGGCGGTGGAAATTGAGCTCGGCCGCAAGATGCAGGAAGACGGCGCCGAGGCCAATCGCGGCCCGGTCCATGAAGACGAATTCGCGCGGCACGGTCACGGGCCCCTTCTGCTTCAGCGCCATATGCACGCGATAGGCCTCGCGCCGCCCATATTCGCCGGGCTTCACCCCGTCGGCGATGCTGCGCACCCTGTCCTCGATCAGAGGCCCGTAGATAAAGCGGGCCCAGATATTCAAAACCTCGATCAGGTCGCGCCTGAGCCCCTTGAAGCCCCAGACCTCATAGGCATGCACGATCCGCGCCTCATCCTTGTCGATGAGGCCGCGATAGAGATCGACGACCCCACCGACAAAGCTCGGCGGGAAGATGCGGATGCAGCCATAGTCGAGGAGGTTGATGCCTTGCGGCCGGCGAGTGCCGCCGTGGCCCTCGGTGTCGAACACCGTGTAATTGCCAAGATGCGGGTCGCCATGGATGATCCCGAAGCGCGAGAAGGGCAGCCACCAGGCCTTGAACATCGCGACCGCGAGACGGTTGCGCGTGTCGAGATCCTCCTTGACGTGGGACAAAAGCTTCGTGCCCTCGAGCCAGTCGAGGGTGAGGAGCCGCGTGCTCGACAGCTCCGGCCAGATGCGCGGCACGCGCACCTCCTCGACGCCCTCGAGCATCAGCGCATAGGCCGCTGCATGGCGGGCCTCGAGCCGGTAGTCGAGCTCCTCGCGGATGCGTGCCCCGATCTCCTTTACGATCTCGCGTGTGTCGATCGCGGGTTCCATGCGGCGATGGATGGCGAATAACCATTCGAGCTGGACGAGATCGGCCTCGACCGCCGACTGCATGTCCGGATATTGCAGCTTGCAGGCGAGCGACCGACCGGAGAGAGAAGTCGCGCGATGCACCTGGCCGAGCGAGGCTGCGGCCGCGGGCTTCAGCTCGAAATCTTTGAAGCGCGTCTGCCAATCTGCGCCGAGCTCGGCCTGCATGCGGCGCTTGACGAAGGCAGCCCCCATGGGCGGCGCCTCGGATTGCAGCTTCTGGAGCTCGGCCGCGTAATCCGCCGGCAAGGCGTCGGGGATGGTGGCCATCAGCTGCGCCACCTTCATGATCGGGCCCTTGAGCCCGCCGAGCGCGCGCGTCAGTGCCGCCGCATTGCCGGCATCGCGCCCCTTGACGCCGAGCATGCGCCCGCCGGCGATGCGGGCCGCGACCCCGCCCACATTGGCGCCGACCCGTGCATAGCGCGCGGCGCGGGCGGTGAAACGGTTGGCTTCTCTGTCGGTCATGCTGATGCCGGGTGAGGCTGTGCCCGCCGAAGATAGGTTCGCCGATGTGGCGGCGCCATGACCCGCCCGTCGCTAAGGCGCGGCGCTGCCGGCATCGTGATCCCGCCCGCGCCGCGCTCCCGCCCGTTCAGCCTCACTCCATGCCTTCGAGCTCGATGATCATGCGCTCGATGAGCGAGAGGCCGGCCTCCCAGAAGGAGGGGTCATGCGCATCGAGCCCGAACGGCTTCAAAAGCTCGCCGTGATGCTTGGTGCCGCCGGCCTTCAACATGTCGAAATAGGCCTCGGCGAAGCCCGCATTCGCCTTCTCGTAGACGGCGTAGAGCGAGTTCACGAGGCAATCGCCGAACGCATAGGCGTAAACATAGAAAGGCGAGTGAATGAAGTGCGGCACATAGCTCCAGAAGGTCTCATAGCCCGGTCCGAGACGGATGGCCGACCCGAGGCTCTCGCCCTGCACGCCCATCCAGGCCGCGCAGATCTCGTCGGCCGTGAGCTCGCCCTCCTTGCGCTTGGTGTGCACCTCGCGCTCGAAGGAATAGAAGGCGATCTGGCGCACGACTGTGTTGATCATGTCCTCGACCTTCTGGGCGAGCATCACCTTGCGCTGCGCCTTGTCGGTCGTCTCGGCGATGAGCTTGCGGAAGGTCAGCATCTCTCCGAACACGGAAGCCGTCTCGGCGAGCGTGAGCGGGGTCGGCGCCATCAGCGCCCCGTTCGGCGCGGCGAGCACCTGGTGCACGCCATGTCCGAGCTCATGGGCGAGCGTCATGACGTCGCGCGGCTTGCCCTGGTAGTTCAGCAGCACATAAGGGTGCACCGACGGCACGGTCGGATGCGCGAAGGCGCCGGGCGCCTTGCCGGGCCGCACAGGCGCATCGATCCAGCGCTTGTCGAAGAAGCCTTGTGCGATCTCGGCCATCTTCGGCGCAAACCCCGCATAGGCCGAGAGCACCGTGTGCTTCGCCTCGTCCCAGCCGATGGTCCGGTTCTGGACTTTGGGAAGCGGCGCGTTGCGATCCCAGTAATCGAGCGCGTCGCGATTAAACCAGCGCGCCTTCAGCTTGTAATAGCGGTGCGAGAGACGCGGATAGGCGGCGCGCACCGCTGAGACCAGCGCTGCGACCACCTCCGGCTCGACGCGATTGGCGAGGTGACGTGCATCGGCGACGTCCGCGAAGCCGCGCCAGCGATCCGAGATGTCCTTGTCCTTGGCGAGCGTGTTGGTGATCAACGTGAAGACGCGCAGATTCTCCTTGAAGACCTTGCCCAGCGCCTCGGCTGCCCGCTGACGCAAGCCGGGATCGATATCCTGCAGCTTGTTCAAGGTCGGCTCGAGCGTCAGCTCCTCGCCGTCGAGATCGAAGCGCAGCGCAGCCATCGTCTCGTCGAAGAGGCGGTTCCAGGCCGAGGCGCCGCTCACCGATTTTTCGAGGAAGAGCCGCTCGAGCTTGTCCTCGAGCTGATGGGGCTTCTCGCGCCTGATATCCTCGAGCCAAGGCCGGTAATGGGAGAGCGGCGCCTTGGCGGCGGCCGCCGCCAGAGCCTTGTCGTCGAGCTGGTTTAGCTCGAGCTGGAAGAACAGGATGTCGGTGCCGGCAGAAGTCAGCTTCTCCTGCGTGTCGCCATAGAGCTTGGCGCGAGCGGGATCGCTGGTGTCGCCCGCATACACAAGGCCCGCATAGGACATCAGGCGGCCCATCAGCTCGTCTATGCGCTCATAGCGCTGGATCGCTGCGTGCAGGGCAGCGCTTGCATTCTCGGCCGCGAGGAGGCTCGCGAGCTTGCCCTGATAATCGGCCGCGAAGGCCTTGCACTCCGCCGCCATGCGGGCGAGATCGTCCAGGAATTCGGGCGCATCCATCGCCGGATAGAGATCGGCGAGGTTCCATTCGGGCAGCGTGCCGAGCTCCTCCTTGGAGGCGCTTTTCGCCGCCTCGGAGCCCGCAGCAGCGTGAGCCATCTGCGCCGCAAAGGAGCTAAGGCTCGCGAAATTCAGTCTCGGCACGATCTTCACCTTGTCTCGCGTTCAGATTCGGTCTCGCGTTCAGATTCGGGGCGGCGTGTCGCCAGATTCATCCCGCATCGCGCTGCCGTCTCGCATCGCGACGCAACAGTCATATCACTCGCTCGGCCCCTCCTTTCAATATGGCGACCTTTCAATACGAGGACCCGGGCATTCGGCCTTCGAGCTCGGCTCCATGGCCTCCTCTTGGGCGAGTGCGAGGATTAGCGTTAATCGTGCCTTTACCGCCAGGTAGCAGGATTGTCCCGAAACGGAATAGCGCAACAGCCTGACACCCGGGACGAGATGCCTCATCAGATTCTGCTTGTCGACGATGATCCGGTGCAGCGGCGGCTGCTCGAGGCCATGGTCCGCCGCTTCAGCTACGAACCCATCGTCGCGACCGGCGGCGCCGAGGCCATCGCGATGCTGTCTGGCCCGCGCGCCGACGATATCGATATCGTGGTGCTCGACCTCGTCATGCCGGATCTCGACGGCATGGGGGTGCTGGCGCAGATGCGCGAGTGCGGAATTTCGAAGCCCGTGAT
>Ga0318563_10000869_pt1 | contig 12535 bp, 9 predicted proteins | sample GRESIP066b5f19_FD_203689 | JGI IMG/M metagenome (GOLD analysis project Ga0318563, IMG submission 203689) | Tropical soil microbial communities from Luquillo Experimental Forest, Puerto Rico - GRE.SIPMG.066b5f19 | ecosystem: Environmental > Terrestrial > Soil > Tropical forest > Bulk soil... | reverse complement strand
AAAAAGGCGATGCCAAGAAGCCCGCGACTGATTCCGCAAACGACAGCAAGAACAAATCGGGCAAAGAGCCGCCGCCGCGGAAATCATCTCGGGCGGGCAATGCCGGACTCGACGGGGCGCCGGTGCCGCCGGCGCCAATCGGCTCGCGCTAAGGCGTCAACCGCCTTACCGCGGCAGCAGGCTCGATCCCATCAGATATTTGTCGACCGCATGCGCGGCCTGGCGGCCTTCGCGGATCGCCCACACCACCAGGGATTGGCCGCGGCGCATGTCGCCTGCGGTAAATATCTTGTCGATCGAAGTCCGGTAATCCTCGGTCGAGGCGCTGATATTGCCGCGCTGATCGAGTGCAAGATCGAGGCTTTTGACCATGCCCTCGTGCACCGGATGCACGAAACCCATGGCCAGAAGGACGAGATCGGCGGGCACCTCGAAGTCGCTGCCCGCGATCGGCTTCATTTTGTCGTCGATGCGCACGCAATGCAGCTTCTTCACCACGCCGTTCGCGCCGCTGAATTTCGTCGTCATCACCGCGAAATCGCGCTCGACGCCTTCCTCGTGGCTCGATGACGTGCGCAGCTTCAACGGCCAATCCGGCCAGGTGAGCATCTTGTTTTCGCGCATCGGCGGTTGCGCCATGATCTCGAAATTAGTTACTGACAGCGCGCCCTGACGAAAGGCGGTACCGATGCAGTCCGATCCGGTATCGCCGCCGCCGATCACGACCACATGCTTCCCAGTCGCCAGGATCGGCTCGCTCTCGACTGGCGCTTCGCCGCTTACCCGCCGGTTTTGCTGCGGCAGATAATCCATGGCGAAGTGAATGCCCTTGAGCTCGCGCCCTGGCACCGGCAGTTCGCGCGGCTTTTCGGCCCCGCCGGTGAGCACGACCGCGTCGTGCTGCGCAAGGAGTTCATGCGCGTCGAGATTGATACCGACATGAGCGCCGTAATGAAACACGACGCCTTCCGCCTCCATTTGCGCGACACGTCGGTCGACGTGATGCTTTTCCATCTTGAAATCCGGAATGCCGTAGCGCAGGAGACCGCCTGCCTTGGCCCAGCGCTCATAGACGTGAACGTCATGTCCGGCGCGGGCAAGCTGCTGTGCACAGGCAAGACCGGCCGGGCCGGATCCAACGATTGCTATTGTCTTGCTGGTGCGTTCGGCCGGCGGCTCTGGCTTTAGCCCCTGCGCAATGGCGCGGTCGGCAATCGCGCATTCGATCGATTTGATGGTGACCGGGTTCTCGTCGATATTGAGCGTGCACGAGGCTTCGCAGGGCGCCGGACATACGCGGCCCGTCACTTCCGGAAAGTTATTGGTCGAGTGCAGATTGCGCGCGGCTTCTTCCCAGTTGTCGGTATAGACCAGGTCATTCCAGTCAGGGATCTGGTTATTGACCGGGCAGCCAGGCGTCCCGGGCTCGAGCGACCCGGTGCCCTGGCAATAGGGCACGCCGCAATTCATGCAGCGCGCCGCCTGAACGACAAGCTCTTTCTCCGGCAGCGGCAATACGAATTCGCGCCAGTGCCGAATCCGTTCGGCGACCGGTTGATAATCACGATCCTCGCGCGGATATTCGAGAAAGCCGGTGATCTTGCCCAAAGGCGCTCTCTATTGTTGCAGCTTTATCGGCGGTCTTTGTGCAGCTTACTCCGCCGCGATCGCCGTGGCCTTGAGCTCGTTAAGCGCGCGACGATATTCGACCGGCATGACTTTGCGGAATTTCGGGTACCAGCTCTTCCACTCATCCAAAATCTTGGCGGCAACACTCGAACCGGTAAAGCGGGCATGCCGCGTGATCAGATGATGCAGCCGATGCGCGTCGAAGCTACTCATGTCCGACATGATGTCGACAAGGCCATGTGCCTCGAGATCGCGGGCGTGGTGGAAGATCTTCGCGTTGATGTCCTCCTCTTCGGGCATCGGTTCAAGGTCGACCATGGCGAGATTGCAGCGTGAGCCAAAGCTGCCATCCTCATCCAATACATAGGCGACACCGCCCGACATGCCGGCGGCAAAGTTGCGGCCGGTATAGCCGAGCACCACCACAATGCCGCCGGTCATGTATTCGCAGCAATGGTCGCCGGCGCCCTCAATCACGGCAATGGCTCCGGAATTGCGCACCGCGAAGCGCTCGCCGGCAACGCCACGGAAGTAGCACTCGCCGGCAATCGCGCCGTACAAGACCGTGTTTCCGATGATGATCGATTGCTCGGGAACGATGCCGGACTTGGCGGGCGGCCGCACCACGATACGGCCTCCGGACAGCCCTTTGCCGAGATAATCATTGGCGTCCCCGTCAAGCTCGAAGGTGACGCCGCGCGCCAGGAAGGCGCCGAAGCTCTGTCCGGCAGTGCCGGCAAACTGCGCCACAATCGTGTCCGGCGGCAAGCCCTCGTGCCCGTAGTGCTTGGCGATCTCGCCCGACAACATGGCGCCAACGGTGCGATCGGTATTCTTGATCGGCAAGGCCATACGCGCAGGCTCGCCGCGCGCGATGGCGGCTTGCGATTGCGCGATCAGCTTGCGATCGAGCACGTCGCGGATCTTATGATCCTGCCGCTCGCAATTGAAGATGGCGACCTCCGCGGGCACCTCCGGCTTCATGAACAATTTCGAAAAATCGAGCCCGCTCGCCTTGGCATGGGCGATCAGCTCGCGCCGGTCGAGCATCTGCATCTGACCGATCATCTCGTCGAAGGTGCGATAGCCCATCTCGGCCATCAATTCCCGCACCTCTTCGGCAACAAAGAAGAAGTAATTGATGACGTGTTCGGGCTGGCCGCGGAAACGCTTGCGCAGCACCGGATCCTGCGTGGCAACGCCGACCGGGCAGGTGTTGAGATGGCATTTGCGCATCATCACGCAACCGGCGGCGATCAAAGGCGCGGTGGCGAAGCCGAATTCGTCGGCACCGAGGAGCGCGCCAACGGCCACGTCGCGGCCGGTGCGAATGCCGCCGTCGACCTGCACGGCGATGCGGCCGCGCAGCCGGTTGGCGACGAGCGTCTGATGAGTCTCGGCGAGCCCGATTTCCCAGGGCGAGCCGGCGTGTTTGATCGAGGTGAGCGGCGAGGCACCGGTGCCACCTTCGAAGCCGGCAATGGTGACGTGATCGGAACGCGCTTTCGATACGCCCGCGGCGACGGTGCCGACGCCGACCTCGGAGACCAGCTTGACCGACACATCGCCTTCCGGGTTGACGTTTTTCAGATCGAAGATGAGCTGCGCGAGATCTTCGATCGAATAGATGTCGTGATGCGGCGGCGGTGAGATGAGGCCGACGCCAGGCGTTGAATGGCGCACCTTGGCGATGATCTTATCGACCTTGTGACCCGGGAGCTGGCCGCCTTCGCCCGGCTTGGCGCCTTGTGCGATCTTGATCTGCATCACGTCGGAATTGACGAGATATTCGGCGGTGACGCCGAAACGGCCGGAAGCCACCTGCTTGATGGCCGAGCGCATCGAATCGCCGTTCGGCAGCGGCTTGAAGCGGTCCGATTCCTCGCCACCCTCGCCGGTATTGGATTTGCCGCCGATCCGGTTCATGGCGATGGCAAGCGTCGTATGCGCTTCGCGCGAGATCGATCCGAACGACATTGCGCCAGTCGAGAAGCGCCGCACGATGTTCTTCGCTGGCTCGACCTCTTCGATAGGAACCGGCCGGCGGCCATCCTCGTCGGCCAACTTGAGGCGAAACAGCCCGCGGATCGTGTAGAGATGGTGCGACTGGTCGTTGATCTGGCGCGCGAAGTGCAGGTATTTCTCGTAGGAATTGCCGCGCACGGCGTGTTGTAGCGCCGAGACGGTCGCGGCGTTCCAGACGTGCCCTTCGCCGCGGACGCGGAAAGCATAGTCACCGCCGACGTCGAGCATCGTGCGGTAGATCGGCGCGTCGCTGAACGCGTCATGGTGCCGCCGTACCGCCTCTTCGGCGATTTCGCCAAGGCCGACGCCTTCGATCCGTGTCGCAGTGCCGGTGAAATATTTGGCGACGAAGTCGGACTTCAGCCCCACCGCGTCGAAAATCTGCGCGCCGCAATAGGACTGATAGGTGGAAATGCCCATCTTGGACATCACCTTCAAAAGCCCTTTGTCGATCGACTTGATGTAACGCTTGATGACTTCCTTGTCGTCGAGCTTCTGCGGCAGCTCGTGCTTCATCGCTACGAGCGTCTCGAACGCGAGATACGGATTGATCGCCTCGGCGCCATAGCCGGCCAGACAGCAGAAGTGATGCACTTCGCGCGGCTCGGCGGATTCGACGACCAGGCCGACTGAGGTGCGAAGCCCCTCGCGGATCAGATGATGATGCGTGGCGGCGCAGGCGAGCAGCGAGGGAATTGGTATGCGGTCGGCGCCGGCGCGGCGATCCGAGAGTATGATGATATTGACGCCGGCGCGGACCGCAGCTTCGGCCTTGGCGCATAATTCCTCGATCGCGGATTCCATGCCTGCGGCGCCGGTTTCCGCCGACCAGGTCGTGTCGAGGGTGAGCGATCTGAAATGGTCGCCGAGATCCGAGATCGAACGGATTTTTTCCAGATTGGCGTTGGTGAGAATCGGCTGGTGAACCTCGAGGCGCTTCTTGCGCGACGAGCCTTCGAGATCGAACAGGTTCGGGCGCGGGCCGATGATCGAGACGAGGCTCATCACCAGCTCTTCGCGGATGGGATCGATCGGCGGGTTCGTGACCTGCGCAAAGTTCTGCTTGAAATAAGTGAACAGCGGTTTGGCCCGGTCGGACAACGCCGAGATCGGCGTGTCATTGCCCATCGAACCGACCGCCTCTTCGCCGGTGGTCGCCATCGGCGTCATCAGGAGCTTGAGGTCTTCCTGGGTGTAGCCAAATAGCTGCTGGCGATCGAGTAGCGACAGATTGGAAATGGGCGCGGCCTCAGGTGCGGGCGGCAGATTTTCCAGCACGATCTGCGTGCGCTCGAGCCATTCCTGATAGGGGTGGCTGCGTGCCAGTTCCGCTTTGAGCTCCTCATCGGGAATGAGGCGACCCTCGTCGAGATCGACCAGGAGCATCTTGCCGGGCTGGAGCCGCCATTTCACCACGATGTCTTCTTCGGGGACGGGCAGAACACCGGTTTCGGACGCCATGATGATGCGATCGTCGCGCGTTACGAGATAGCGCGCCGGACGCAGGCCGTTACGGTCGAGCGTGGCCCCGATCTGTCGCCCATTGGTGAATGCGATCGCGGCCGGGCCGTCCCACGGCTCCATCAGCGCCGCATTGTACTCGTAAAAAGCGCGGCGCTCGTCGCTCATGAGCGGATTGCCGGCCCAGGCCTCCGGAATCATCATCATCATGGCATGGGCGAGCGAATAGCCGCCCATCACCAGAAATTCGAGCGCATTGTCGAAGCAGGCCGTGTCGGATTGGCCTTCATAGGAGATCGGCCACAATTTGCTGATGTCAGCGCCGAATTTCGGCGACGACACCGAGGCCTGGCGCGCCGCCATCCAGTTGTTGTTGCCGCGCAGCGTGTTGATCTCGCCGTTATGGGCGATCATCCGATAGGGATGGGCGAGCGACCAGGTCGGGAAAGTGTTGGTCGAGAAACGCTGATGGATCAGGGCCAGCGCGCTCTCAAAATCCGGGTCGTGCAGATCCGGATAATAAGTGCAGAGTTGGTCGGCCAGGAACATGCCTTTGTAGATGAGCGTGCGGCATGAGATCGAGACCGGGTAATAGTTCGACGTGCTGCGGGCGCGCTTACCGTAGAGCGTGCTCGAAATCGTCTTGCGCAGGATGTAGAGCCGGCGTTCGAAATCGTCTTCGGACGTCACCTTCGGATTGCGCGCGATGAAGACCTGCATATGCACCGGCTCGGTCGGCTTGACCGATTCGCCGAGGGTCGAATTGTCGGTCGGCACATTGCGCCAGCCGAGAACTTTCATGCCGTCGTGCGCGGCGATGGCGGCATAGGTGTCCATGATCTCCTGGCGCCACGCTTTATCGTGCGGCATGAACAAAGCGCCGACCGCGTAATGCCCGAGCTGCGGCAGTTCGATGCCAAGTACCTGGGCCTTTTTGGCGAGAAACTTGTGCGGGATTTGCACCAGAATCCCGGCACCATCGCCGGCGCGCGGGTCAGCACCGACGGCGCCGCGGTGTTCGAGATTGAGCAGGATCGTCAGCGCGTCTTCAATGATCTTGTGCGACTTGCGTCCTTTGATATCGGCAATGAAGCCGACGCCGCAGGAATCTTTTTCCAGCGTCGGATCAAACAAGCCGAAACCAACCGCGGTCATCGTCCACGCGCTCCTAGCGGGACCTCGAGACGCGCGGTCGTCGAAGGTCCGGCGCACTTAAGCCCGTGCAGGACACGTCATCCTGCACCAGGGCGAGCCACTCATCTTGGAGGCAACCTGCGATCCGCTCAACGGCCGCTGATTGCTAGTTCTGCCACCGTCCGGCGCGCCCTCGCCGCCCGGCAGCCGACCCGCGCGTCTCGCCGGATTCCAACCGACCGCGCACTTTGGGGATCATAATTGGGACAGCAATGCTGTCCTATACGAAACATGGCAAATTCCCGGCACCAATACAAGTCGCGCCGCCCGAAAAGCCGGCGGAAAGGGCGCCTTTCTCGCCAACGGCCTCACGGTACCGCCTGTTCCGCGATTTCCGAAGCGGAATCATTCGAGCGGCACCCGTGACCATATCCTGTGCGATGGCTTCGAGCGGCCACGAAGTCCGCGCGTCGCTCGAGCCGCAGACCAAAGGACCAAATTGTGATTGCGCAGCCATCCGCCTATCGGCAAGAAAGACCATCTGTCGGTTCCCGCATGAATTTTGCCAGTGACAATACCGCGCCAGTGGCGCCGGCCATTCTCGATGCCCTGACTGAGGCCAATCGCGGCTACGCCCGAGGCTACGGGAATGACGACTGGACGCGGGCCGTCGAGCGCCGCTTTTGCGAGATCTTCGAACGCAAAGTCGCTGCTTTTCTTGTGCCGACAGGCACCGCGGCAAATGCGCTGGCGCTGGCGCAGGTCACCCCGCCCTGGGGCGTTGTGCTGTGTCATTCGGAGTCGCACATCGCTACCGACGAATGCGGCGCACCAGAATTCTTCGGCCATGGCCTCAAGCTTGCCGGCCTCCCCGGGCAAGCCGGCAAGATCACGTCCGAGGTCTTGGCGGCGGCGCTTGCCGGCTATGGCGGCCACAGCCCGCATGAGATGATTCCGTCGACGCTGTCGATTACGCAGGCGACCGAAGCGGGTGCCGTTTATCGGACTACCGAAATCGCAAGTCTGGCGGAAATAGCGCGGCAGCGATCGCTTGCGATCCATATGGATGGCGCCCGCTTCGCCAATGCGCTCGTTCGGCGCAATGCTACGCCGGCCCAAATGACTTGGCGCTGCGGTGTCGACGTGCTGTCGTTCGGTGCGACCAAAGGCGGCGCGCTGGCCGCCGAAGCGGTGATCTTCTTCGATCCAGCCGCCGCGGCTTTGTTCGGCGAGCGGCGCAAGCGTGGCGGCCATCTCGTTTCCAAGCACCGCTTCATTGCCGCTCAATTGTTAGCCTATCTAGCCGAAGATCGCTGGCTGGCTTTGGCGCGACACGCCAATGCCATGGCCGACAGATTAGCGGATGCGCTCACCGCAATCGGCTTGCCGCCAGTCTGGCCCGTCGAAGCCAATCTCGTCTTTTTCGTCCTGCCGCGCGCCCTCGACAGTAAGCTGCAAGCGGCAGGGGCAAATTATTACGTCCGAAAAAGCGATAGCCTGCCGATCGGACCGGACGAGGTTCTGATCCGGCTCGTGACTTCGTTTGCCACGGTCGAAGCCGATGTCGTAGCCTTCGTGAACCTGTGCAGGAGCTTGTAACGGCGCCCAAGGGCCGCCCCAATTTCAGGTTTTTCTCACCGGCAGGCGGGTAGTTGGGGAGGGGCTTGTGCTTGTGCTGAGGCTGTTTGGAGCCGTGTTGGCAGCGTCGCTGCTGGCCGGGGTTTCCGCTTTCGCACAATCGGCGTCAGGCGTTGTATCCTCGCAATCGCTGCCGTTGCGCGGCTTCATTTCGCCCTTTGAGACTTTGCGCATCGTGCGAGCAGCGGGGCTTGATCCACTGGCCCCGCCGTTGCGGCAAGGCTCGACCTACGTGGTGCGAGCGATCGATTTCCGCGGCGTCGCCATGCGGGTCGTCGTCGACGCGCGCTCCGGCGTCATCCGCGACGCCAATCGCATTGTTTCCGGTCCGGGACTTTACGGGCCCTATGCGCCTGGACCCTACAGGCCGGTCTATTACGGACGGTTTGGGCCGCCGCCCTATCTCGGTCCCCCGGATGAACTCTACATCGGCGAAGTTACGCCGAGCGAAGACGAGCTTCGCGCCGCGTCGCTGCACGGGCCGCATTCCGGTGTACCCACCCTCATTCCCGCGGTTCCTTTGCCACGGCCGCGACCTGGCGGACTGGCGGCGGGGGTCAGCGCGGTGAAGCCTGCAAGCAAGCCGAATATTGCTGCCGGTGCACCGCTGGCGCCGCGCTCGGAATCATCGAGCAAGGCCGCCAAGGGCTCGACACTGCCACCGATCAACGACTGAACGGCAAACAAAAAGCGCCCCGGGAGACCGGGGCGCTTACGCTTTACGCTTTGTCACGCAACTTACCTGTTACGCAACTACCGTTAGGCAGCTTTCTGGCTCTCGATCACAGTCGCGCCATTTGCCTTGGCGTTGATCGGGATGGGGCGCGGCTTCTTGGCCTCTGGGATCTCGCGCATCAAGTCGACGTGCAGGAGACCGTTCTCGAGGCTTGCGCCCTTCACCTGAACGTAATCGGCAAGTTGGAACACCCGCTCGAAGGTCCGCGCCGCGATGCCCTGATAGAGCACGTCACCGCGCTTCTCTTCTTTGTTGGCGTTCCTTTCGCCGCGGATCGTGAGCGTGTTCTCTTTCGCTACGACCGAGAGCTCCGGCTCATTAAAGCCGGCAACGGCTACCGACACGCGATAAGCGTTCTCGCCGGTCCGCTCGATATTGTAGGGCGGATAACTGGGAGACGCGCCATCGAGGCCCTGATCGAGCATCGAAAACAGACGGTCGAAGCCGACGGTTGAACGATAAAGGGGTGCTAAGTCGAAAGTTCGCATGGCATATCCTCCTTGTTGAGCGACATGCGGATGGCCCGCCCACAGGGGCCGAGCCTTTGAATGCGCAGCCCGAATTGGCCTGCGCATCGTTCATATGGGATCGATAATCCGGCCCCGCAAGAGACGCTAATTAATTGTTCTTACGGTGAAATTTCAGGGTACCGGAACCGGGCCAAACGCCTTCATTAAAGGCGATCAGGCGCGGTTAGGTCTGTGCTGAGGCACGTTGAGCGGCACTTGCGGGCTGTTATAAGCGAAAGCTCCCGGTGGTCCGTCCGAAAGTCTTCATGAAACTTGTTTCCATTCCCGCGAACCCGATTCCCGACAACTTTGTGGTCGGCACGCTCAAGACTTCTGACGGCGTGACGCTTCGTTTCGCGCGCTGGCTGCCACCCGCAGGGCGCCGCGGCACGGTATGCATTTTCCAGGGGCGCTCCGAATGGATGGAAAAATATTTCGAGACCGTGCGCGACCTGCGCGCGCGCGGCTTTGCCGTCGCGGCGCTGGACTGGCGCGGGCAGGGCCTCTCCGAGCGCGCCTTTGCCGATCGCCGCAAGGGCTATGTGCGCGATTTCGCTGAATACGAGATCGATCTCGAAACCTTCATGCGCGAGATCGTCTTGCCGGATTGTCCACCGCCGCTATTCGCGATCGGTCATTCCACCGGCGCTACCGTCCTCATCCGCGCTGCACATCGGGGCCGGCATTGGTTCGACCGGATGGTCCTGACCGCGCCGCTGATCGCGCTCGGCGGAGTGGATTATTCCATGGGCGCGGGCTGGCTCATTGTCCGCGCATTGCGATTTGCGGGTCTCGGCAGGATGTACGTTCCGAGGACCGATACCAGCATCGTGGAATCACGGCCCTTCCTCGGCAACATTCTCACCTCGGACCCGGTGCGCTACGCGCGCAATGCGGCCATTCTCGAAGCCGAGCCGGCACTCGCGCTGGGCGCTCCGACAGTGACCTGGTGCGATGCTGCCTTCCGCTCGATGCGGGTGCTGCGCGAGCCGCGCTATCCGGCGCGCATTCGCCAGCCGATGCTGATGATTGCCGGCGGTAACGACCAGGTCGTGTCAAATGCCGCGATCGAGGACTTCGCCGGCATGTTGCGCGCCGGGTCGCATCTCGTCATTGTCGGCGCCCAGCATGAATTGCTGATGGAGCAGGATCGCTACCGGTCGCAATTTTGGGCGGCGTTCGACGCCTTCGTGCCGGGCACGCCGCTCTACTGAGGGCGCGAGTGTCGAGCCCTCATATCTAGCCGTTCAGCAGTTCGAGCGCTTGTGCGTGCACGCGTTTGTCGCCGGCCGCGACAACGCGTCCGCCCTCATGCGGCCGCCGGTTTTCCCATGTCGTCATGATTCCGCCCGCGCCTTCGATGATCGGCAGCAGCGGCAACACATCATGCGGTTTGAGTTCAGTTTCGATCACGAGGTCGACATGGCCCGCGGCAAGCACGCAATAGGCGTAGCAATCGCCGCCGTAGCGCGACAGCCGCGCCACCTGCTCGACCTGCTGGAAGCGTTTGCGGTCCTCGCCATTCATTAGCAGCGGACTGGTCGTGCATAACACTGCGTCCGCAATCGAGGCGCAGCTTCGTACGCTTAAGCTTCGATCGCCGGCGGGGCCGCGATAGCGCGCGGCTTCGCCATCGCCTGAGAAATACTCACGGGTGAACGGTTGATACATCATGCCGTAGATCGGCTCACCGCGCCGGGTCAGCGCAATCAGTGTGCCCCAGGCCGGCATGCCGCAGATGAATGATTTCGTTCCGTCGATCGGATCCAGCACCCAGACATATTCGGCGTCGCGGCGTTCAGCGCCGAATTCTTCACCGATGATTCCATGCTTCGGAAAAGTTCGTTTGATCAGCGTGCGCATCGCGGCTTCGGCGGCGCGGTCGGCGGCTGTGACCGGATCGAAGCCGCCGGACAGGCTCTTATTCTCGACTCCGAGCGCACTACGGAAAAACGGCCGGATGGTGTCGCCGGAGATCACAGCGAGTTCATCGACGAAGGCGGCAAAATCGATGGCTGTCATGGCAATCCCTAGGCGAGCTTATAAGGCATTTACGTTCCGGCTGACTGGGCGCGGAATGCGGAAAATATCGGGGGCGAATGGAACAATGGGGTCTCTGGCGCAAATTTAAGCAGACCTGCTGTATACCCCAAGCATTTGATTAAGCTTTCATATTCTTCGATTGCTTGGACAATATGCACAAGTTGGGGGTTTTGTGCGGGTGGCCAGCCAATTCGACCTTGAAATTTGTGCGCCGCAGTGTATGTTGTTGCAGTGCGGTAGCGGGAGACTCTCTCACGCTACCGTCGCCCTCCTTGGGCGTTTCCTCCCTAGACTTGGGCCGCTCCCGCAAGGTGAGCGGCCCTTTTTCTTTGATCACTCGGCGGCAGCGCGGTACGGCCGCAGCTCTTCGACCGGAATTTCGTCGAGCCGATCGGCGAGCAATTCGAACTCGCGGGCAAGCTTGGAAAAAGAGGCGGAACGCTCATACCGTCGCTCGTCCATATAGAGCGCGCGATTGATCTCAAGCTGAATGGCATGCAGTCCGGCGGTCGGATTGCCGTAATGCTCGGTGATAAAGCCGCCCGCGTAAGGCTTGTTGCGGTTCACGGTGTAACCGAAGCCGCGCATACATTGTTCGATGATCTCCGGCACTATCCCAACACAGCTCGTGCCATAGCGATCGCCGAGCACCAGATCCGCGCGGGGTCGTTCGTCGCGTGCGCCGGTAGTCGAAGGCATGGAATGGCAATCGATCAGGATTGCCGCGCCAAAATCGCGTTGCAGCCGCATGAAAGTTCGGCGCAGCGCGCGATGATAGGGCTTGTACAGCCCGTCGATTTCCTGGGCGTCGCCGACCACGCGCGCCACCGTACCGAGCCCGCCGGTCACCCGCATCGAGCGAGTATTGGCAAAAGAGGGCAGCCGGCCCTCGAACATGCGCGGATCAAGCTCGTAAGGTTCCCGATTGACGTCGACATAACACCGCGGAAAATGCGCCCGCACTACCGGATGGCCGCGCGCAACGACGCCCTCGATCAACTCGCCGACGAAGGAGTCTTCCGACCGTCGCAGCGTGGCCAAATCGAGCCGTGACGTCAGCAAGAACTCACGCGGGTAAATCCGCCCGCTATGCGGCGAGTTGAACAACAGCGGCCCGCGGCAATCCGCGGGCTCCAGGACTTCGAACGGAGGGTCGAGTTGGTCCAGCATTTCCGGCATGACGCTGACGGCTTTCGACTCGTGGCGTGCGGCTACCAGCTATTTTCCATAGGCGCCGGAGCTTGCCAAGGCCATTTGCTGCCACACGCGGCCACTACTGCGGCTTTCCTTCACTCGATGTTTACCTGCCGTCCGGCTTATGGGGTCCCGGGGGCACCGGCCGCAGCCGGGTGCATTGGTC
>Ga0318563_10000862_pt1 | contig 12568 bp, 9 predicted proteins | sample GRESIP066b5f19_FD_203689 | JGI IMG/M metagenome (GOLD analysis project Ga0318563, IMG submission 203689) | Tropical soil microbial communities from Luquillo Experimental Forest, Puerto Rico - GRE.SIPMG.066b5f19 | ecosystem: Environmental > Terrestrial > Soil > Tropical forest > Bulk soil... | reverse complement strand
GTCCATGAGATGGCGCTCATGCGCCTTGACCACGGCGCCCGCCCCATAATCCTGTGAGCGCAGCCCGCCGAGCACCGCGACGAGGCAATCATCGCGCAGACGCTCGAGATCGCGGATCGACATGCCCTTCGCCTGATCGTCGGATTGCGCCGCCACCCGATCGACGAGCCCCTCGGTCAGCTCCGGCGCCACGAGCTTGGTCCAAGGCAGCTTCAGGGCAGGCCCGAACTGCGCCAGGAAATGGCGCATGCCGGCTTCACCTCCGGCGAGCCGGTAGATCAGGAAGGTGCCCATGAAGGACCAGCGCAGGCCGGCGCCGAAGCGGATCGCATCATCGATCTCCTCCGTCGTCGCGATACCGTCATTGACTAGCCACAGTGCCTCGCGCCACAGAGCCTCGAGCAGGCGATCGGCGATGAAGCCGTCGACCTCCTTGCGTATGTGAAGCGGGCGCATGCCGATCGCCTGATAGAGCGCTGCAGCCCTCGCCTTCGCCGCATCCGAGGTCTTGTCACCGCCGCAGATCTCGACGAGCGGCAAGAGGTAGACCGGGTTGAAGGGGTGGCCGACGACGAGCCTGTCGGGCGTCGCCATCGCGCTCTGCAGCCGCGTCGGCAAGAGGCCCGAGGTCGAAGACGCGATCACGACGTCGGGGCGGGTCGCCTTGTCGATACGCGCCAGCATCTCCTGCTTCAGATCCTCGCGCTCAGGCAGACTCTCCTGCACGAAATCCGCCTCGCGTACCGCCTCTTCGAGGGAGGCCGCGACGCTGAGCTTGCCTTCGGGAAGGGCGATCCCGGACATCAGCTTCGCGTGGGCGCGCCTCGCATTGGCGGTGACTTCTTCGAGCTTGCGCGCGATGTGTGGGTCTGGATCGAAGACCGCGACGTCGTAGCTGTTGATGAGGAAGCGCGCGGCCCAGCCGGCGCCGATGACGCCACCGCCCACGAGCCCGATGCGTTCGATCGCCATGGCGGCTCCTTCTCAGGTTAGTGCGCAGCTCGGCCGGCCCAGCACACCCCTCCAATGCCGCAACCGGCTCACACGAGGTCGCGCGGGATCGTCTGTGTCAACTCGCGGGAGGCCGAGAGCTCGCCATTCTCATAAGCCTGGATATTCGCGGTCAGCACGAAATCGGTCGCGGTCGCCCGCATCGAAGTGCGGGTCTCGATGAGGATGCGCCAGCCCTCGCGCCCGAGCTCGTAGCGCTGCGTGAGATGGTAGCGCGCGCTCAAGGGGTCGGTCGCGCCGATCGAAAGCTCGCGCTTCAAATCATGCGAGATCACCGTGTCGATATCGTCGAAGCGCAGCACGCCTTCCCCGAACAAGCCGCCCTCGCCATGCGTCACATAGGTCGCGGTGCCGCTGAGGAGGTCGAGCGTGGTCGTGCGCGCCACACGCCCATCGGCGACCTTGGTGACCGGCGCCGGGCGGCCGCGCGCGGGCGGTTCGAATGCGATCGCAGCGTCACCCGCATCAGCTGGACGCACCGGCAATGTCAGCCGGCCCGGCAGCGATAACGTCAAGGTCGCCGCCTCCGGCGCCGGCCAGATGAGTGGCCAATAGGCGCTCGATAAGGCGAGCCGCAGCACATGGCCCCTTGCGAAGGCATAGCCGCAATCATTGAGCTTGACGCGGATCGTGTAGGGAGTGCCCGGCACCAGGGGAGCAGGCTCAGCGTGGCTCTCGCGATGCGTGAGGTTGAGCACCCCATAGGAGACGCGCCGCGACGCCCCGTCCGGCGCTACATCGCAGAGCCTCACGCAGAGCTGCGCCACCTCCTTGTCCGAGGCGATCTGCATCTCGAATTCGGGCGCGCCGAGAATCTCGAGCCGCTCCGTGAGCGGCTCGCTGTCGAAGATCTGCGAGAAGGCGTCGTCATGGCGCTGATCCGCCGGCCCCTCGCCTGCGACGCCCGTCCCCATCCATTCACCGACTGCGAGTCCGGTCCAGCAGGGCGAGCGCAGTGTGACCTCCCGCTCGGCAAGCGGGGCTGCGCCCATCCCTTCGCCGTTCAGCTGCAGCACGCGCCGCTCGACGCGCGGTGACGGCCATTGCGCCTCGCCGACGAAGCGGCCAGGCACCGGGTCGCGATGACCTGGCGGCGCGCCTTCCTCGATATAGGCGCGCAGCATCGGCTCGGCCATGATGCCGCGATCCTCATCCTTCAGCCAATGATCCCACCAGCGCAACGCCTCCTGCAGGAAGCCGATCGCCGGCCCCGGCGTGCCGTCCTGCGGGTAGACATGCGCCCACGGGCCGATCAGCCCGAGGCGCGGCACGGTGAGCCCCTCGAGCAGACGCGGTACCGCATTCGTATAGGCATCGCCCCAGCCGCCGACCGCGAAGACCGGACAGGTTATGGCCGAGAAATCCTCGCACACTGAGCCATGCCGCCAATAGGCATCGCGACGCTGATGGGCGAGCCACAGGGCGGGGAAGAACGGCAGGCTGCGCAAGCGCTCGAGCCACCCTTCGCGCCATCCCTCGCCGACGAGCTGCGGATCCGGCGGGCGAGCCTGATAGGTGAGCATGATCGTGCCCCACCACAGATTGTCGTTCAGCAGAGCGCCGCCCATGTAGTGGATGTCATCGGCATAGCGATCATCGGTCGAGCAGACCGTGATCACCGCCTTGAGCGCCGGCGGGCGCAGCGCTGCCGTCTGGAGCGCATTGAAGCCGCCCCAGGATTTGCCCATCATCCCGACGCGCCCGTTGCACCAAGCTTGGCGGGCCAGCCAGTCGATCACCTCGCAGGCATCCTCGAGCTCGCGGCTCAGATACTCATCGGCCATATGCCCGTCGGATTCGCCGGATCCGCGCATGTCGACGCGGATCGCCGCATAGCCCTGCGCGGCGAACCAACCATGCATAGGCTCGTCGCGCGCCCGGGTGCCGTCTCGCTTGCGATAGGGAATATATTCGAGGATCGCCGGTACCGGCCGCGCCGCCGTCTCGGGCAGCCATAGCCGCGCCGCGAGGCGCACCCCATCCGAAAGCTCGATGAGGAGGTGCTCGACGACGGTGACTGCAGACATCGGAAGCGGGACTTTCGTCAGTATCGTGTTTGGCCGTGAAGCTCGAGCCGCAATGGCGCCGTTGGCGAGCCGGTCGCGACGCGGCAAGCCGCCAGGCAGGTCCCCTCGCCTCGCCGCGCTAGGCCGCCTTGCGCTTCTCCAGCACATGGTCGAGCCAGGTCGTGTCCATCTCCGGCACCGAGGCCAGAAGCTTCTCGGTGTAGGGATGATAGGGCGGCGCGAAAATCTCCGGGGTCGCGCCCTGGGCGATGATCTCGCCCTTCAGCATCACGGCCGTGCGATGCGCGATGCGCTTCACCGTGCCGAGATCATGGGTGATGAACATATAGGCGACGCCGAGCCCGTCCTGCAGCCGCCGGAGCAACTTCAGCACCTCCTCGGCGACCAGCGGATCGAGCGCCGAGGTCGGCTCGTCGCAGATGATGACGTCAGGCTCGGCCGCAAGCGCCCGCGCGATGCAGACGCGCTGCTTCTGGCCGCCGGAGAGCTGGCCCGGCCGGCGCTTGGCGAAGTCCGCAGGCAGGCCGACCATCGTCAGGAGCTCGGCAACGCGGTCCTTGATCGCCTTGCCGGGGCGGCCGAAATAGAAGGACACCGGCCGGCCGATGATCTCCTCCAATGTCTGGCGCGGATTAAGCGCGACATCCGGCATCTGATGCACCATCTGCAGCCGGCGCAGCACATCGCGCGGGCGCTGCACGAGGGCCGGATCCAATGTCTGTCCGACGAGCTTCACATCGCCGGTCCAGCGCGGCAAGAGGCCGACCACCACACGCGCCAGCGAGCTCTTGCCGGAACCGGATTCGCCCACGACCGCGAAGGTCTCGCCGCGCGCGAGCGACATGTTGATCTTCTTGACCACCGGCATGCCGGGCCCGTAGCCTGCCTCGACATTGGTGATGTGCAATACGGGCTCAGCGCCCTTAGGCGGGTCGGCGAGCGCGATATGCTCGGCTTCACGCCGCTCATTCACCAGCGCCGTCGCGTAGGTGGTGGCCGGCTTCTCCAGCACCTGGCGCGCATCGCCCACCTCGACCATCTTGCCGTAGCGGAGCACCATGATCCGGTGGGCGATCTGCGCCACGACCGCGAGATCATGGGTGATGTAGAGGCCAGCCGTGCCGAATTCGCGGATCAGGTCGCGCAACAGCGCCAGCACCTCGATCTGCGTCGTCACGTCGAGGGCAGTGGTCGGCTCATCGAGCACGATGATGTCGGGCCTGCAGCTCATCGCCATGGCGGCCATGGCGCGCTGCAATTGCCCGCCCGAGACCTGGTGCGGATAGCGATCCCCGAAGGTCTCGGGATTGGGAAGCTGCAGCGTCTTGAACAGGCGAAGCGCGTAAACCTCGGCCTCGGCCCTCGTCATCACGCCATGGGTGACGGGCGCCTCGCAGACCTGGTCCATCAAGGTCATGGCCGGATTGAACGAGGCGGCGGCGCTCTGCGCGATATAGGCGATGCTCTTGCCGCGGAAATTGCGCCGCTGCGAGGCGGTGCTGGCGCGCAGTTCCGTGCCGTTGATGGTGATGCTGCCGCCCGTGATGCGGCAGCCGGCCCGCGCATAGGCCATGGATGCAAGGCCGATCGTCGACTTGCCCGCCCCGGACTCCCCGATCAGGCCGAGGATCTCGCCGCGCTTCAAGGTCACATCGACATTGTCGACGAGCACCGCGCCGCCGATCGTCTCGACTCTCAGCTTTTCCAGAAGCAATACCAGGTCGTCGCTCATACGCGCGATCTCCTCACATTTCAGCTTGGGCCCCGGACGGCCGCGCATCGATCGACAACAGCCAATCGACGACGAGGTTGACCCCGACGGTCAAAAGCGCGATCGCCATAGCCGGGTAGAGTGGAGCATAGAGGCCGAAATTGATGGCGGCCGCGTTCTCGCGAACCATGCCGCCCCAGTCGGCATAAGGCGGCTGAACCCCGATGCCGAGGAAGCTCAACGCTGCAACGAACAGGAAGTTGAAGCAGAAGCGCAGCCCGAATTCCGAGACCAGCGGTGCCGCGGCATTCGGCAGGATCTCGCGGCTGATGATCCACCATGTTCCCTCGCCGCGCAGCCGGGCCGCCTCGACGAATTCCAGCACCGTTAGGTTCTTGCCGAGCGCGCGCGCCAGGCGAAAGACGCGGGTCGAATCGAGGATCGCGATGGTCACGATCAGGACCGGAATGGACGATCCGAACACGCCGAGAATAATGAGTGCGAGGATCAATTGCGGGATCGACAAGATGACGTCGACGAGGCGGGAGAGGAGCGTGTCCACCCAGGCGCCCATCACCGCCGCCGCGAAGCCAAGCGTGATCCCGATGAAGAAGGAGAGAAGCGTGGTCGCGGCGGCGATGCCGATCGTCATCCGCGCGCCGTAGATCAGCCTCGTCAGCATGTCGCGGCCGATCTGGTCGCCGCCAAGCAGCATCTGCGGCGAGGAGAGCGCCCAGGTGTCACCGACCGATTGCGATTGATCGTAAGGTGCGACCCAGGGGCCGAAGACCGCGACCAGGAGGTTGAGCACGACGATCGCAATGCCGATCTGGGCGGAGAGAGGCGGCTTGTGGCCGAAAATCGTCATGACCCCCTCCCCTCTAACGCGGATGCCGCAGGCGGGGATTGGCCAGGATCGCCAATATGTCGGCAAACGTGTTCAGGATCACGAAGACCGAGGCGAAGACGAGGCCACACGCCTGGATCACGGGCACGTCGCGCTTGGCCACAGCATCGACCATATATTGGCCGACGCCCGGATAAACGAAGACGTTCTCGACCACGACGACGCCGACAACGAGATAGGCGAGATCGAGCGCGACGACGGAGATGATCGGGCCCGCCGCATTGGGCAGGGCGTGCCGCGACACGACACGCGTGCGCGACAGGCCTTTCAGGAAGGCCATCTCGATATAGGGCGTCGACATGATCGACAGGACGGCATTGCGTGTCATGCGCAACATATGCGCGAGCACGACGAGCGTCAGCGTCAGCGCCGGCAAGGTCGCAACATAGAAGCGCTGGTCGACCGGCATGCCCGGGAATACTGTCGCGAGCGACGGGAACCAGGGCAGCGTGATGGCGAAGAGGATGATCAGGATGTAACCGACGAAGAATTCAGGCACCGAGATCGCGATCAGGGTCAGCACATTGGCGATCCTGTCGGAGGCCCGCCCCTCGCGGATCGCCGACATTATGCCGAGCCCGACGGCAATCGGCACCGAGATGATCGCCGAATAGCCGGCGAGGAACAAAGTATTGGTGAAGCGCGGCCACAACTCTTCGATGATGTCGCGCTGGTTCGTCAGGGCGCGCCCGAAATCACCGTGCAGCACCCCGAAGAGCCAGGTGAAGTAGCGCACATAGGCAGGCTTATCGAGGCCGAGCTCGAGGCGAAACACCCGCAGGGCGTCCGGCGTCGCCTGCTGCCCGAGGACAGCGGCAGCGACGTCGCCCGGCAGGATCTGCGTGCAGATGAAGATCAGCACCGACACCGCGAGGAGAGTGAGGACCCCGAGGCCGGCTCGTGTCGCGATGAGGCGCAGCATGGTTGCGCGTTCAGTCTTGTGGCACCAGGCGAGGCTGGTTCATGCGAACCAGCCCTTCTCGGCGACGCGCTGGTCGCACATGTCGTAGTGAGGATGGGGGGCGGTCCCCATGACCTTCTTGCCGTAGCCGTCGAGATAGTCGCCGATGGCGAAGCAGACCATGCCGCCATCATCGACGATCATGCGTTGCGCATCCGAATACATCTGCGTGCGCTTCGCGTCGTCGAGCTCGGCACGGGCCGCGATGACGAGCTTGTCGAATTCGGGGCGCTTCCAATTCGTGTCGTTCCAATTCGCGGTCGACAAGAAGGTCTGCGAGAGCTGGTTGTCGGCTGTCGGCCGGCCGCCCCAATACACGGCGCAGAACGGCACCTTGAGCCAGACATTGTCCCAGTAGCCGTCACCCGACACGCGCTTGACCTGCAGGTCGATGCCGCCCTTCTTCATGGATTCCTGATAAAGGACTGCCGCATCCGTCGCGCCCGAGAAGGCGCCTTCGGAGACCTGCAGTTCGAGCTTGGCGTTCGCCACGCCGGCCTTCTTGAAATAGAAGGCGGCCTTCTCCGGATCATAGGGACGCTGCGGCACGTCCTTGGCGAAATACTTCATCGAGGGCGGAACGGTGGTGTCGTTGCCGATGGTCGCGAAGCCTTTGTACACGGCGTCGACGATCTTCTGCCGATCGATGCCGTATTTCAGCGCGAGGCGAATATCGTTGCTCTTGTAAGGATCGGTCTCGCAATTCGCCACGAAGGCGAAGCGGTTGCCCGTGCCTTTGGTGCGCACGACATTCACGGTCGGCGCCTTCATGACGAAGCCGACGGTCTTCGCGTCGAGGCGGTTCGCCGCATCGATCTGCCCGGAGATCAATGCCTGGACGCGAGCCGCCGCGTCCGGGATATAGCGCAGCTCGACGCTGTCGAAATTGCCGCGGTTCGGCTTCCAATAAGCGCCGGGCTTGCGCTTCGTGATGACGCGCACGCCGGGCTCGAAGCTTTCGAGCGCATAGGCGCCGGTGCCGTCGGGCTTCGAGAAATCGGTGAAGCCGTTCGGCACGATCAGGATGTGGTAGTCGGCGAACACATAGGGAAGGCTGGCATCGCCGCTCTTCAAGGTGATCTCGATCTGGTTCGGCGTGAGCTTCTTGAGATCGGTGATACCGCTCAGAAGGTCCTTCGCGCCGGACTTCGTCTCGCCGCGATGCATGTTGAGCGAATAGATCACGTCATCGGCATCGAGCGTCTTGCCCGAGGTGAAGGTGACGCCCTTGCGGATATTGAAAATCCAGCTGGTCGCGCCGGGCTTTGCCTCGAAGCTCTCGGCGAGCTCGCCTGCCGCATCGCCCTTGGCATCGACCTCGACGAGGCCGTTCCAGATCTGCCAGCCATAGGAGATCGGGATGGAGTCCGCATAGGTGCGCGGATCGAGACTGTCCGAGGCGCTGCCGCCTTCCATGCCGAGTCTCAGCGTGCCGCCTTTCTTGGGTGTGTCCTCGGCGAAAGCCGGACGCATGCCGAGGCCGAGGCCCAGAGCCGCCGCGCCTGCCATCAGCTCGCGGCGGTCGATTATCAATCCCGATGCATTGCGTTGCTGGTTGTTTTTGTCGGTCATGTTCTCTGCCTTATGCAACTCTGCCCTGAAACGAGTATGTCGCCCTTCTCGAGGGACGTCGAGCCCTATTTATTGTTGCCGGCTTTGCCATAAGGCGCAATGGTTTTGCGGCTGGACTTCAAGAGGATTCGAGCTGTGAGCCGGTACTGCCTGCTGCCCATGCGGATTGCTGCCCGTCACCGATTGCTGCCCATGATTGCCCACCGCTGACTGCCCACGTCTGACTGCCGCCCACGACCGACCATTGCCCACGACCGGGTGGTGCCCACGAGGGAATGCCGCCCATGACGGAGTGCTGCTCATGACGCCACGCCCGAACATCCTCGTCATCATGGCGGATCAGATGGCGCCATCGGCGCTCGCCTGTCATGGCGGGGCGGCGAAGACACCGCACATCTCGGCGCTCGCCGAAGACGGGATCGTGTTCGACGCCGCCTATTGCAACAGCCCGCTATGCTCGCCGTCGCGCGCCGTCTTCATGTCGGGGCGGCTGCCCTCGAAGACCGGGGTCTACGACAACGCGGCGGAGTTCCGCTCCGACATCCCGACCTTCGCGCATCATCTGCGTCTTGCGGGCTATCGGACGACGCTTACGGGCAAGATGCATTTCTGCGGAGCCGATCAGTTGCACGGCTTCGAGCGACGGCTGACGACCGACATCTATCCGGCCGATTTCGGCTGGACCCCCGATTGGGATCGGCCTGAGGCGCGGCCGAGCTGGTACCACAATATGAGTTCGGTCATCGATGCGGGCCTGTGCGTGCGCTCGAACCAGATCGATTTCGACGAGGAGGTCGTCCACGCGGCCGAGAAGGACGTCTTCGACCATGTGCGCGGGCAAGATCGCCAGCGCCCTTTCTGCCTCGTCGTGTCGCTCGCCCACCCGCATGATCCATACGCGATCCCGGAGCGCTGGTGGAAACTCTACAGCGATGACGAGATCCCGCCCCCTCGCCTGCCGCTCGACCGCCGCAAGCTTCATCCGCATGAGGAGCGCCTGTGGCAGGTCTGCGACATGGACCAGACCCCAATCAGCGCCGAGCAGGTGCGGCGGGCCAGGCGGGCCTATTATGGCGCGATCTCCTACGTGGACGACCATGTCGGGCGCCTGATGCAGGCGCTTAAGGCCACTTCGCTCGCCGAGAACACGATCGTGATCGTGACCAGCGATCACGGCGAGATGCTGGGCGAGCGCGGCTTCTGGTACAAGATGAGTTTCTTCGAGGGGGCGAGCCGCGTGCCGCTCATCGTGCATGCGCCGAAGCTCTTCAGTCCGCGCCGTGTGACGCAGGCGGTGTCGCTCGCCGATATCCTACCGACGCTCGCCGAGATCGGCAATGACGGTGCATTGCCCGACAGCGTCTCAGAGATCGACGGCCGGAGCCTCCTGCCGCATCTTTGCGGCAAGGGCGGCCATGACGAGGCGATCGGCGAATATCTCGCGGAAGGCGCGATCGCGCCGATCATCATGATCCGGCGCGGCGCCCATAAATTCGTGCACAGCCCAGCGGATCCGGATCAGCTCTACGATCTTTCCATCGACCCCGACGAGTGCCATAACCTCGCCGGCGATCCGAGCCACGCGCCGGTGCTCGCGGCGCTTCGCGCCGAGGTCGCGGAGCGCTGGGACCTCACCGCTCTCGACGCCGCGGTTCGCGACAGCCAGCGCCGCCGGCATCTCGTCGCCCAGGCCTTGGCGCAAGGCGAGCTCGCCTCATGGGACTTCCAGCCACGCCGCGATGCGAGCCGCGAATATATCCGCAACCATATGGACCTCGACGATCTCGAGGCCCGCGCACGCTTTCCTTCCGTGAGATAAAGCGCGCCGCGTCAGTCGACGCAGCTTGCGAGAAGGTCGCGCAGCCGCGTGTCATAGGTGAGCTTGACCTGGCCGCGCGCGGCATCGAGCATGCCGTCGCGCTGCGAGTTCGCGGCCCATTCCTCGTCGGCCCAACCTTCGCGCACCGCCTTCGCAAATCTGTGGCTCTGCCAGCCATGCCAATGCGGCAGGCCCGCGGCTTTCAGCCGCTCGGCCTGCGCGGCCTTCTCGTGGAACACATCCCTCGCACGAAGGGGAAGATGCAGGCATTGGAAGGGATGGCGGCGCGGCCTTTTCGTCCCCACACCCTTGAGCGTATGGTTGCCGGGGCCGAACCGCAGCCCGGCCACTGCCCGCGCGATATATTTGCGCTGATAGGGCGCCTCCACATAGGAGAACTCGCCGGCTTCTACGCCGTGACGGGCCCGCCGGTAATCGCCGAAGCTCACCTCGCTGCGATAGACCGCCCGCAACACCCCGCGCTTATGCCTTTTGAGCTCCCCGCGCGCCTGGATGAAGTTGACGACCGGCACCGAGAAGGCGTCCTCGCTGCGGTCTCGCAAGGCCGCTGCGAGCCCGCCCGGCGCGTACCAGAACTCGTCCGCATCGAAGGGCAGGATCCAGCCTGCGCCGAGCTTCACGGCGGCCGCGGCGAGTTCGGTCGTCGCCTCCGCCTGATGGAACCCTGCGCCCCTGGTCCGGCTCCAGAGGACGCGGCGGTCCGCGGCCGCCATCTGCTCGAGCAAGCGGGGTGTAGCATCGGTCGAATCGTTGTCGGCGATCAGGATGCGGTCGAGGCCTTGCGCCAGATGATGCCGGATCGTGGTCTCGACCAGATCCTCTTCGTTACGAACGAGCGCTATTCCGACGAGCATCGTTACTGATCACGCAGACGGGATGTGAGGAGGGCATGGCTTTGGCGCGCTAATCCACGATTCGGGGCGACGCCCCCGTTGAAGTCGCGCCGCGATAGGTTAAGGAAAGGCTGATCTATTGCAACAGGAGTTCGCCGTGCCTCGACTTCGCGTCATTCTTTTCGGGGCCGGCCTTCTGGCCATCGGCTCGAGCTCGGCCGTTCTCGCCCCTGTCGCGTCGCTCGCGGGCGCCTCCTCGCAGAACCTGCCGCCGCCGATCGACCCCACCGCCAAGAATCTCACGCCCTACATGATCTCGCTCAGGGCCTTCGATGCCTGCCTGATCGTCCAGTCGCGCCTGCAGGGCACGACGCGCGAGGCGGTGCACACGCCCTGCTCCTGCTATGCCAAGCTCACCATCAAGAACATGTCGAAGGAGGAGCTCGATGCTTTCCGCGACACGGGATATTTCAATGACAGCGCGCGCCAGAAGGCGCTCGGGGCGCTCGACACCTGCAAACTGCCGCGCCCGCCGCTCGGCTGAGCGGCCGCTCGCAAAGCGCTGAGCCGCCCCGATGCGCAATGATGGCCGCCCCCCCTTGAGCTATGCCGAAGCCGGCGTCGATATCGATGCGGGCGCCGAGATGGTCGACCGCATCAAGCCGCTGGTGCGCTCGACGGCGCGGCCCGGTGCCGATGCCGAGATCGGTGGCTTCGGCGGCCTCTTCGATCTCAAGGCCGCGGGCTTCAAGGACCCGGTGCTGGTTGCGGCGAATGACGGCGTCGGCACCAAGGTCAAGATCGCGATTGAATCCGGCATCAGCGACACGGTCGGCATCGACCTCGTCGCCATGTGCGTGAATGACCTCGTGGTTCAGGGCGCAGAGCCCCTCTTCTTCCTCGACTATTTCGCGACCGGCAAGCTCGACCCAGCCGAGGGGGAGAGCCTGGTCGCCGGCATCGCAGCAGGCTGCCGCGAGGCCGGCTGCGCCCTGATCGGCGGCGAGACCGCCGAGATGCCGGGGCTCTATCACGGACGCGACTATGATCTCGCGGGCTTCGCGGTCGGAGCGGCCGAGCGCGGCACGCTGCTGCCGCGCGCAGACATCGCCGAAGGCGATGTGGTACTCGGCCTCCCGTCATCGGGCGTGCACTCGAACGGCTTCTCGCTGGTGCGGCGCATCGTGGCCGAGAGCAAGCTCGCCTGGGGGGACGAGGCGCCCTTCTTGGCGGGCGAGCCGCTCGCGGCGGCGTTGCTGCGGCCGACACGCATCTATGTGAAGAGCGTGCTCGGCGTGCTGCGCGATGAAGAGGCCGGGCCTTCGCTCAAGGCACTCGCCCACATTACGGGCGGCGGATTGCCCGAGAATATCCCGCGCGTCCTGCCGAAGCCGCTCGGCGTCAGCCTCGATCTCTCCGCCATTCCGGTGCTCCAGGTGTTTCGCTGGCTCGCCGCTTCGGGCCCGGTCGCACAAGACGAGATGCTGCGCGCCTTCAATTGCGGCATTGGGATGGTAGCGATCGTGGCCCGCGATGCGGCCGAGGCCGTGCGCGAGGCTTTCGCCTCGCAAGGTGAGGAGGCGAGCCGCATCGGCGAAGTGGTGAAGGCGGGAGACGGGCCGCGCGTCGCCTATCGCGGGCGCCTCTCTCTGTGAGCAGGGGCGGTCTCGCGAGAACGCCGACCGCCCCTGCTCACAGAGAGAGGC
>Ga0318563_10000861_pt1 | contig 12572 bp, 9 predicted proteins | sample GRESIP066b5f19_FD_203689 | JGI IMG/M metagenome (GOLD analysis project Ga0318563, IMG submission 203689) | Tropical soil microbial communities from Luquillo Experimental Forest, Puerto Rico - GRE.SIPMG.066b5f19 | ecosystem: Environmental > Terrestrial > Soil > Tropical forest > Bulk soil... | reverse complement strand
GCAGGAACCACGTCGTGCCGACATTCCCCAGGCTGTTGCTGACGGGGATATTGCCGCGGCCGGTCATCAGCCACTGCAACGCATAGCCTGATCCGGCGTTGAAGAAGACGAGGTCCGTCATCCCGTCACCGTTGAAATCCGCCGTCGCGGCGGGAACGTAGCCGAGCGGCGTGTAGGGGACCGCCTGTCCGTACTCGGCATAGCCGTAGTCTGTCAGGTAGAAAACCGTGTTGGCACCGATCGACGTCTTCGTCCACAGGACGTCCGAGATACCATCGCCGTCGAAGTCCGCGACGGTCTGAGCCAGCATGCCGCCGAGAGGTCCGAGACTGTTCGAGAAAAGGAACGTCCGGCCGGTATAAAGCCAAATCGCACATTGTCCCTGGTAGAACCCTGCGCTCGGGTCGTCGTTGCTCCACACGATGCCCGTCAATTTTGCGGCGGGATTCGGGCCGTACTTGTCAACGCCGAACTGGCCCACGCCCACGAACCGGTACTGCGCAGGATCCATGAAGCCCAGGCCGACAACCGTATGCGTGCCATCGTTCTTGAAATACCACGCGTAGACCGCACCGATCACGCTGTGGCGCCAGAGAAGGTCGGGCACGCCATCGCCGTCGAGATCCGCGACGGCCTCGAGCGTCCAGCCGCTGCCGACGCCTCCCGTCTCGACGCCGCCCAATCCGACGATGCTTTGCACGTTCGTGCCGTTCATGTACCACGCGTAGACGGCGCCCGTGGTCTTCTCGTGCCAGATGATGTCGCGCGTGCCGTTGCCGTCGAAGTCGCCCATGCCACCGACGACCCAATTCGACCCGGAAACCGGCGGCAAACCGACCGGCGTCGCCTTGTCGACATTCATCAGCCACAGGTAATTGACGTCGTACTGATGGCGCCAGAGAAGCGTCGGTGTCGTGGCTGCGGGTTGTGCCGAAGCGAATCCGGGAAGCAACGCGAGTGCAGCGAACGCTATGCAGACGATGGAACGGACAAGGCGTGGCCAGCGATGGAGCACGGGACCGCATGAATCGAGATTCGGAACAAAACCGACCATGTATCCCCCCGGTGGAATGTCGCCGCTTTTCGAAAACGAGGCGCGCGCCGTAAGACGGACACTGTGGCGCGGCTCAGCCGGTGAATTCTACGCGCGCTACAGGACCGCATCCTGCACGCCGGTTGATTCCGCACAGAAACCGTTAACGCGAGTGCGGTGGCCAGATCGCGAGCCCGATCGATTTCTGCATTCGTCGCGCCGCGACGCCGGTGGGTCGCATAACGGATCCGGCAAGCTGAGCGAGCTCGATCATGGCCACCACTCCAAAACGGGAAGCGAAATCCGCGCTCGACAGCGCGAGCACGTCATCAGCAAAGTTACAGCGTCGAAGCGCGCCCAAGCAAATGCGGCCGACGACTGGACGCCGGCCGCATGGTTTTTCCCTCGAGCGCGAAAGCTTAAGGCCACAACCTCGCGCTCACGCGGCGCTTGGGATCCGCGTGAGCGCCGTTTCCTGCGCTACTGATTCGGCACGAACCAGGTGTTGCCGATGATGCCGAGGCTGTTCTGCACCGGTGCGTTCCCGCGTCCCATCATCAGCCACTGCGAGGCCGCGCCCGTGGTCTGATTGAACCACAGCACGTCCTTCTTGCCGTCGCTGTTGAAATCGACGCTCGCCGCGGGCAGGAATCCGACCGTCATCGCCGGCATCGCCTGCATCGCGCTCACGACACCTCCCGTCACGTTCCACGGGCCCTGATTCAAATACCAGACATCCGTGGCACCCGTGGCCGGATCCACCCAAATCATGTCGGCGATCCCGTCCCCGTCGAAGTCACCCACACGTTGGAGCCGCTTGCTTCCGTTGGGGCCGGCGGTATACGCGTTGATAGAGAATCCCGGGCCCGTCGCCCACAACAGCACGGTGCCGGCCGGAATTCCGCCCACCTGCTGATCGAAGCTCCAGGCGACGTCGTCGCTGCCGTTGCCGTCCATGTCGCCGACGCCCGCCAGCCGGATCTTCGTGGGATCAAGTGCGCCGAGCGGGTTGCTCACGATGTAGCTGCCATCGGGTTGACCGTACCAGATGTAGATGGCCCCGAGGGTCTGATGCCGCCACAGGATGTCCGGAATGCCGTCGCCGTTGAAATCGCCCACGGCTTCGGGGAGCCAGATGTTCGGCCCCGCGCCCTGGCTTACCTGTCCAAGACCAACGACGCTGAGCACGCTGGTGCCGTTCATCAGCCACACATAGAGCGAACCGGTCGTCTTCTCGAACCAGATGATGTCCTTGTAGCCGTCGCCGTCGACGTCGGCGATGCCCGCCACCATCCAGTTCGCGCCGATGACCGGCGGCAGCGCGATCGGCGTCGCCGCGGCGACATTCATCAGCCACAGGTAGTTGACGTCGTCGTGGTGGCGCCACAGCACATTGCCGATCGGCGGGACGATCTGCGTAACATCGGTCGCAAGGCCCGTCCCGTTGTGCCGGTGCACGGTAAGCATGCCGAGAGAGCTGTTCAGCTGCAGCTGCACGCCGTTGTAGTTCACGGGAATCGAGAGCGGCGCAACGTCCGTGTAGTAGAACGGCTCGAGGTTGCCGTTCTCGGTCTCCACGCCCGGCTTCGCGAGGTCGTAGGGCAGCTCGTTCGTGAAGTCGACGAGGTTGCCGGACCGGTCGAACGTTGCCACGACGTACGAAAACCGCGTCGGCTGACCGGCGCCGGCGAGACCCAGCGCCGACGCCGGCACCGAGAACAGCACGACGCTGTTGTTGTAGCTGTTGGTGTCGAAGTTCGCGGGCGAGAGCAGGTTCGTCTGCACCGGCAGCGTTGTCACCACATTGGTGCTCAGGTTCACGAGCGCCGCACGGTAGGCGTTGCTGCTCGCCGTCCCGTTCGACACGTAAGACAGGAAGACGACGAAATCCGCGTTGCCGTCGCCGTTCACGTCGAAGAACACCTCCTTGTCGCTCGAGTTGAAGTCCGGCGTATTGGCCGTGGCGTTCCCCTCGATGGCAAACGTGATCACCGTGTTCCCCGTGCTTGCGCCTTGGTTCACGTAATCGCTCGTCACGCCGACATTGCGGATCACGTTCGGATCGTTGCACCCGCAGCTGCCCGTGTACTGGAGCTCGAAGGTCTTCGCGAGGCTCACGATATCCGTCGGCGGCGAGGCACCGGTATTGATGCCGGTGCCCGTGATCGGCACCATCAGCGAATTGACCGGGGCGCCTGCCGCGAATGTCGCCGGCGCATGCATCGACGAGACCGGCTTCGGCGCCGCGTACAGTGCGACGCGCAACGTCGGATCGCCCATCGTCGTGCCGGTGAAGACTGCGTAGCCCGTCTTCTCCGTCAGCCACTGTCGCGCGCTCGGTAAGTTCAGGGGTACCGACGCTTCGCGCACGTGCGTGAGAAGATTGCCCATCCCCTGGAACTGCACGGTCACTGTCGCGGTGCCGCCCGCCGGCACCGTCACCGGCGAACCCGAGCCCACGGTGAAGGTCGCGCCGTTCACCGGCGTGACGTCCTGGTAGGAAACGTTGAAGGTCACGCTCGATGCGCCCTTGTTCGAGATCGTGATGTCCTTCGACAGCGTCGTGCTTCCGGCAACCGGCACCTCGACGGAACCGAACGACACGCTGACGAGCCCGGCGTCGACCGCGTTGTACGCGACGACGTTGGAGCTGACCGCCGCCTGCACGTCAACCCGGCCGTTGCCGACGCGACCCGTGCCGTACTGGCTGCCGGTGCCGCCCGGTCCGGTGAACTCGTCGTGTACGGCCGTGTTCATGACGAGCGCCTTGAGCTCATCTACGGTCCACGTGGGATGCAACTGCCGCAGCAGCGCCATGATCCCCGAGATGTGCGGCGTCGCCGACGACGTGCCGTTGAATCCCTCGACCTGGGTGCCGGTCAGGCTGTGTGCGACGCCGACCACTTCCGCGGGCGCCGTGATATCCGGCTTCAGCATGTTGTCCGGACGCCGCGGCCCGCGCGCGCTGTAGCCCGCCATCGTGTCCGCCGCCGTGCTGGCGACGTTGAAGAAGCCGTTGTCGTTGTTGAGCGTGATGTTGACGCCGCTGGCGAGGTTCGCCTTGATCGTGGCGCCGTCGTTCAGGCCGATCATCACCGCCGGGATCGACGGTGTCGGAGAACCGAGCGCCATTACGATCGGATACGGCGTTCCGCTCCCGGCCGCGCTTTGCACGACGATCACCCCTACGGCGCCCGCAGCCTGGCACTCGCTTACTTTCAGCGCGAAGCTGATCGCGCCGCGGTCGATCAGGCAGAAATTGCCCGAAATCGCCGCTCCGTTGGTGATGCCGCCGTTACCATCTGGCGGAATCGCATAGACGACATTCGCGGTCAGCCCACCCATCGGCACCGCCGGGCTCGGCGAGCCGTAGAGCGAGAGATATTTCTGCCCGGCGATCGCCCCCGGGCTGTTGACGGTGACGTTCGAATCGAAGAAAAAGCCGCCGGTGTCGTTGAACGAGGCCGCGACGCTCAGCGAGTGACTCGCGATCGAGGGGCTGCTCACGATGTAGTAAGAGTCCCCTGCATTGCCTGCTGCCGACGCGACGATGACGCCGGCCGCGGAGGCATTGTCGGCCGCGACGACGTCCGGATCGTTGACGTCGCCGTTGTTCGCGCCGAGCGACATGCTGATCACGTCGAGGTGGTCCGAGATTGTGCCGTCGCCGTTCGGGTCGATGGCCCAATCGATGGCCTGGGTGACCAGATTCGTACCGCCCGTCACGCCGAACACGCGCAGCGGATAAAGCTGCGCCTTCGGCGCGAATCCCGGGCTGATCTTCATCGACGCGATGTCGGTGGCATTGTCATACAGCCCGGTGTACGTCGCGCCGTCACCGTTGACGCCAAAGCCGGCGATCAGACTCGCGGTCGCCGTGCCGTGACCGTTGCTGCTGTCGAGCGGGTTCGCGTCGGGAACCGGCATATTGGTCCCGTCATACGCGTCGCCCGCGAAGTCGTATCCCCCCGGCACCTTGAAGGTCGGGAAATAAAGATTCGGCACTGGACCGGTGTCGGTGACACTGGCGTAGGCCGCGGGGGTGCCGGGACCGCCGAAGTTGGTGTGGATGTAATCGAGACCCGTGTCGATGTCGGCGATCCTGATGTTCTCGCCGTGGCCGCCGTATGGCGTATTGCCGCTGATCTTCGTCCACGAGATCCGCGCATTCAGGAAATCGATGTCGGTCGCCGCGGTCAGGTACTTGGGGATCTGGATGTGCACGGCCTTCACGCCGGGCAGCCTGCTGAGCGCGGCGATCTGGCTGCGCGGCACGTACACCGAGATCCCGTTGTAAGCGCTCTTCACGCGGAAAATCGCGCGGCCTTGGACCGACGCTGCGTTGATCTGGGGCAGGATCGCCTGCTGCGCGGCTTCGACCCGCGCGACCTGCGCCCGGGCGAGCGATACCGCCGCTTGGGCGGCCGCCGTGCGCGACGCCGGATCCATGCTCTCGAAGCTCGATCGACCCGCGCGTGCCGCAGCGGCTGCGACCGATTGCGCATAGACCACGGCCGCTGGTTGATCGGCAAGCTCCACCATCACCGTGACCGCCTGGCCGCCCTGCGCTGCACTCCCCGGAATATCCGGCGCGTTCCTGTGCGCCTTGAACTGCCCGAGTGCGGAGCCTGCACCCAGCGCGAGCGCGCCGGCTGCGATGGCCAGTGTGATCGACACCAACCATCGCCGCGCGGGGACGAATGATTGCCGGGGGGAGCCGCACGCAGACACAGGGGACGTAGTCATGTTCTCGTTTCCAGCACGCCAGGGTTGGAGAAGATCGCGCGAGTGCGGAGCCCGCACCGCGGAAGGGACCAGCAAAGCAACAGCTTAAAATTTTGCGTCGACGTTGCCCGGTTTGCCCGGCATTGTCAATGACCGCTCAAGCACCTCGCGGGGCGGGCAGCTTAGGCGCCGAAAAGGTACGCCCGTTCAATAAGTTGGCCAGCGGTCAACGCGCTGACCCGAGGCGCAATGCAAACCGGCGACGCGGCAGAAGCGATACCCGGCCTTGGATCCGAACGCAGACAACCCGGGCGTCCTTTGCCTCGCTTGGACAGTTTTGTGTGACGGCGCAACGCGCACTGCGCCATGAAGCAATCTCGCAATCCGCGGGTTCGAACCGAGCGCGCGCGAGTCCGTGCGGTTTCGGCGCCCGGCTGTGCCAACGTTACGTTCGCGTGACGGGTCGAGCGCGGCCGCGCTGTGCAAATCGGTCGCCGGCTTGATCGGTGTCATGGCGAAACCCTCCGACCAGGTTTACCGTAGCAGCGGCGATATCGATATCGAGCGAAATGTCGGCGGGCGCTTTCGGGGGGCGAAAGCTGTGCGGCAATTTGCCGCGTCGGCGATTACCGCGAGCATTCGATAATTGAGAGCGCTCCGCTTTTCGTTCGGCTCGATCACTCGACCAACCCTCGATGCGCATGCAATCTCTTCTCGACGAACGCCCCTCGACGGCCACCGTGGTGCCGCCGAAGGTCGTGTCGCTCCACGAGGTTCGCGTTCATTGCGTCTCCTGTGCGGTCCGGCCGTACTGCCTCCCGGTGGGTCTCGCGGACGACGTGGTCATCGGGCTCGACAGCATCATCACGAGCCACGTCCGGGTAAGGAAGCGCGGCGCGCTGTACCGGCCGGGCGACGCGTTCGGCGCCCTGTACGCGATTCGCATCGGGATGCTGAAGACCGTGGTGCTCGCGCAGGACGGTCGCGAGCAGATCACGGGGTTTCACATGGCGGGCGATATCATCGGCCTCGATGGCATCTCCAGTGGTCGCTACGATTGCCAGGCGATCGCGCTCGAGGACAGCGAGGTCTGCGTTGTTCCCTTCAAGCAGCTCGACGAGCTTGCGCTCGAGCTCTCGACGCTGCGCCGCAATCTCTACCGCCTGATCTCCCGCGACATCTGCCGCGATCACGACATGATGCTCTCGCTCGGCAGCCGCTGCGCCGAGGAGCGTCTCGTGCTGTTTCTGCTCAATCTCGCGGAGCGGTATCAGGCGCGCGGCTACTCGGCGAGCGAGTTCGTGCTGCGCATGACACGCGAGGAGATCGCGAGCTACCTCGGGCTCAAGCTCGAGACCGTCAGCCGGCTGTTCTCGCACCTGCAGGGCGAGGGCCTGATCCAGGTGCAAGGGCGCGCGGTCAAGCTCCTCGACTCTCCCGCGCTCAAGCAGCGCGTCGGGCGGCTGCCCGACTGCGCCCCGGGGCACCGCGACGCTTGACGAAAGTTAGGCGGACCGCGAAGCGCCGCAGCGTTCCGTTACCCGGCGCAGGTGGACAAACGGCGGCGCTCGTCGTCTAATCACGCGTCGCCGTGCGCCCAAAGGGAGGCTCGATTGGCGGATCCGAACGCACCCGAAACGCCTCGCCGCGGCTTCATCGGACGCGCGTGGCACAGTCTCACGACGCCGAGCGCGAAGTGGTCGGTGCTGGCGCTCGTGGTGATCGGTCTCGTGATCGGCGCCGGCGCTGTGATCGCCACGCAGGTCATGGTCGCCGTCACCGGTACGAACGAGTTCTGCGGCGGCGCCTGCCACTCGATGACGTGGGTCTCCAATGAATACAAGACCAGCGTGCATCACGTGAACCGCACCGGCGTGACCGCGGGGTGTCACGACTGCCACATTCCGCACCGTTACCCGGCCCTGCTCTTCTACAAGGCCAAGGCCGGGATCCATGACGCCATCGCGGAGATGCAGGGGACGATATCGACGGAAGAGAAGTTCAAGAAGGAACGCCTGCGCCTCGCCAAGATGGTGTGGGAGGAGTACAAGCAGAACAACTCCGAGAACTGCCGGACGTGCCATGTCTTCTCGAAGGAGATCGTTTCCAAGCAGAAGGACTTCGTGCAGCCCATGCACGAGCAGGTCCTCGCCGGCGCGGCGACCTGCATCGACTGTCACAAGGGCATCGCGCACACCGCGCCTGACGAATAGACCGTCAGCTACGCGCAGCGGCCTTCACGCCGCTGCTGAGATGGGATAGCGCTTAAGGGCCCGGCTCCCGCCGATGGCTAGCGCCTGACCGGCCGCTTGGCCAGCTTGCGCTGCAGCGTGCGGCGGTGCATGGACAGCGCGCGCGCCGTCGCGGAGACATTGCCTTTGTGGTCGTGCAGCACGCGATCGATGTATTCCCACTCGAGGCGGTCGACCGACATCGGGTGGTCGTTCAACGGCACGTCGGTATTCCCCTCGCGATGCTCGAAGGCGCGCACGACCTCCTGCGCATCGACCGGCTTGGCGAGGTAATAGGTTGCCCCGAGCTTGATCGCCTCGATGGCCGTCGCGATGCTCCCGTAGGCCGTGACGACCACGATGCGCGTGTGCGGATCGAGGGCAAGCAGCTCCGAAACGAGCTTCAACCCCGACCCGTCGGCAAGCTTCAGGTCGACCACGGCATACTCGGGCGGGCTCTCCTTCGCCAGGGCCCGCGCCGCGTCGTGCGTGGGCGCGGTCCGCACCTCGAACCCCAGGGCGACAAGGGCGCGGCCCATCGTCTCGCGCAGCAGGGCGTCATCGTCGACCAGCAGCAAGCTCGGTCGATCCTCGGCAGGGCTCACTTCCGTCATGCTGACCTCTCCTCCACAACCACAGACACCATCGGCAGGCTTATGTTCGCACAGGTGCCTCCGCCCGGCGGGCTCGCCCACGCGATCGTCCCGTTCAACCGCTCGATGGCGCGCGCCGCCAGCACGAGGCCGAGCCCGACGCCGGCACCCGGCGCCTTGGTCGTGAAGAACTTTCGTCCGCGCTTGTCGACCTCGTCCACGGCAAACCCGGGACCCCGATCACAGATCGAGATCGACAACCTGTCCGCATCGCGCCGCGCCACAACGCGGACATCCCGCGGCGACGCGTCGATCGCGTTATCGACGAGCACGGTCACCGCCTGGCGCAGCGCCTGGTCGGCGAAGATGTCGGGCGCCGGAAGGATGCCGCTCCAGTCGCGTACGACGACCGGATGCGCGGCGGCGCAGCGGGCGGCGATCGACTCGAGGAAGCGATCGAGTCGCTCCCGGCCTCCGCCAACCGCGCGCGCATGACCCGCGGCGGCCATGAGCTCGGCGAGCGTCTCGCGGCAGGCGCCGATCTGCGATGACAGGATTTGCGCGTTCCGCTTGAGCGCCTCGGACGACGCGTCGCGCCCGATCTCCTGTGCCAGCAGCGCCATTGTCGTCAGCGGAGTCCCGAGCTCGTGCGCGGCGCCCGCCGCGAGCGCGCCGACCCTTAAGACCGCCTCGTCCCGCAGCGCCTGCTGGACCGCTTGGTTCAAGCGCCGGTCGTGCTCGCGCAGTGTCGCGACGATGCGCATCACGAACCAGGCCGTGATCGCCGCGGTGGTCACGAGGCTCGCGACCTGCGCAAGGTCGAGCAGCGCGGACGGGACGGGAGTGCCGGACACCATGTTGAGCGGCAGATGGACGAACGTCAGTCCGACAACACATACCACGACCAGCGCGACACCGATGACGGCTTTTTCCCCCCTGAGGAGCATCGTGATCAGCACCGCATGGAGGACGAAGAACAGGCTGAACGGATTCCCGATTCCGCCGGAGAGGAAAAGCAGCAGCGTGAACCCCGCAAGATCGCACGCCAGGTTTATCGCCAGTTCACTCGGTGCAGGCGCCGACAAGCGCAAGCGGCGCCATGCGATCACGTTGACCGCCAGCAGGCCAACGACGACGATCAGCATCGGTACGATTGGAAGCGCGACGCCTAGCGTCGACGCGGCGACGATAGCGACCAGTTGTCCGCCAACGGCGATACATCTCAGCACGACGAGCTGTCGCAGGCTGGCGGCGTTCGCGGCATACGCGCCATCCGTGCCGGACTCGGCCTCGGTCGTGGCGCCCGGAGCTGTTCTCGACGGCGAAGACCGCGTCGATTGTAGCTGCCGGACGCGAGCGCCTTGCGGTTCTGCAGTCAAAGAGCGGTCCACAAACATAGAGCGTCAATTGCCGCGCGCGACATACTTCCGTCGTAAACGCGAGGTGCGTCATTTTGTCGCCACGTGAGTGAGGGTGCAACCGTGGCGAACGGCGGCGTGCGCAAACCGGACGCGCGTGGATCGCGCAATCTGGATGCTCATGAGCAGCCAGCGTGACATCATGTCGCGGGTCCGGAGCTCGTCGCTCGCTCCGAATCTTGACTTCGATCAACTCGATTTCCGACGCGAGGCCAAGACTGCGAGTACGGGACCCGAATTGGATGGTGAGCGTCCCGAAAACCATCGGGGAGAGCTCACGTGGAAACGATTAGATACACCATCGCGGCGATCAGCGCTGCCCTGGCGATGATGGCCCCGAGCTTCGCGACCGGGCAGGAATCCAAGGATTTGCAGAAGCAGGTCGACGAGCTGCGCTCGGCATTGCCGAAGTTCGCGATTCCGATGCGCGAGGTCGGCGATCGGTTTCAGAACATGTATTACGCGGCGAAGGGCGGCAACTGGGCGCTGGCGGCGTACATGTCGAAGTACATGAACAACTCGATGAACCCGGCGAGCGTCACCAAGCCCGCCGAATACAAGGTCTGGAAGAGCTTCTACGACACGACCTTCGCACCGGTCAACAACGCCATCGCGGCCAAGGACTGGAAGGCGTTCGACGCCGCCTATTCCGCTGTCATCGGCGACTGCAACAGCTGCCACGAGGGGATGGGCTACGGCTTCATCAAGTTGACGAAACTCTCCGGCCCCGCGGACGCCGGCGTCAACTACACGCTGAAGTCGGAGCCGGGCGACGTGCCGAAGTAGTTCCGGTCAGCGTGTCCCACGGGAACGAGGGCCGGCGTTCGCCGGCCCTCATCGCGTTACATCGACAGTATCCACTTCACCAGGCTCTTGACGTCGTCCGCGGAGGCCTTGACCTGCGGATGACCCTTCGCGCCGGTGATCTCGCCCGCGAGCTTCGCTTCTGCATCCGCCTGGCCCTTGTACTTCGCGGCGATATCCTTGAACGAGGGGCCGACCTTCTTCGTATCGGCGGCGTGACAATTGAGACAGCCGCTGCTCTTGGCGAGCGCTTCCTGCGCACCCGCGCTGCCCGCCGCGAGGACGCCCATCGATGCCACCGCGACGATCACGATCCACTTCATCTTCGCCTCCTTCGGATGAGCGCCCGACCGGCGCTCGCCACGAGAGTGTGCCCAATACCCCCGGACATGCGCAAGTCGCCTTGATGTGCGTCAACAGGTCGAGAGTGCGGATTCCCTAGGATTTGCCTCATGCGAGTGCCGCCGGCCGCAAGTGCAGCCGGTCGGCGATGGGCTGCGCGACAATAGTCGCATGGAGATTCATCGCTCGGCGCTCGTCGAATATCCGGCCGAGGACATGTTCGACCTGATCGAGGCGGCGGAGCACTACCCGTCGTTTTTGCCCTGGTGCGCGGGCGCCACCATCGTCGCGCGGGACGAGGACGTCGTCGTGGCCGACATCGTCGTCGACTGGCACGGCGCGCGGTTCAGCTTCAGGACCCGCAATCCGAAGCGGCGCCCCGAGTGGATGGCGGTCACCCTCGAGCGCGGTCCGTTCCGACGCTTCGAAGGGGAATGGCACCTGAAATCGCTGGCGCCAGCGGCGTGCAAGATCGAGTTCGTGTTGCGCTACGAATTCGAAAGCGCAGTCATGCGCAAGCTTGCAGGCGCAGTGTTCGATCGCATCTCCGGAAGTCTGGTCGATGCCTTCGTGACCCGCGCCGCGGTCGTCTGCAGACGTGCCACGTTGCCGGATGCGCCATCCAATCCTGCGAAAGGCACCCTGTCATGACGGACGACTTGAGACTCGAAGCGCTGCGCGGCTCGCGGCTCGCGGCCGATCTGGACGACGACGAGTGCCGCCTGCTGGCGAGCCTTGTGACGGTCCGCGACTTATCCGACGGCGAAGTGCTGGCGCGCGAGGGGCTCGCCGACAACCACCTCCATGTCGTTGCGCACGGCCACCTCGACGTCATCCGTGAAGTCGAGGCGGGGAACCACGTGACCCTCGCGAGCCTTGGCGCAGGCGACCTCGCGGGGGAATTGAATTTCGTCGACGGCACCAAGCGCCAGAGTTCGCTCGTGGCGCGCGGGCAGACGCGCGTGCTGGGTCTCGCGCGCGAGCGGCTCGAATCGCTGCTCAAGTCGAACCCCGCGATCGTCTACCACGTCATGCGGGCGATCATCCGCACCGTCCATGAGACGCAGCGGCGGCTGTCGCTGCAGGCGGTCGAGCTCGTCAACTACATCTACAAGCAGCACGGCCGGTATTAGGCGCGCCACAGGCGGCGCGATCCTGCAGGACACGGCTTTCGAAGCTTCCTGCTCGGGACGAAAACAGAATCGCCCGACGCTAGGGAAGCGCCGGGCGGCGTGATGACGTTCGGAATGACGCGCGTTACTTGGACGATTCGCCCTTCGCCTGGATCTCGACGCGCCGATTCGGCTGCAGGCAAGCGATCAGCTCCTTGAAATTCTTCTGATCGCACTGCACCACCGGCTGCTTTTTGCCCACCCCGATGGCCTCGATCTTGTCGCGCGGCACGCCCTTGCTCACGAGGTAATCG
>Ga0318563_10000856_pt1 | contig 12597 bp, 10 predicted proteins | sample GRESIP066b5f19_FD_203689 | JGI IMG/M metagenome (GOLD analysis project Ga0318563, IMG submission 203689) | Tropical soil microbial communities from Luquillo Experimental Forest, Puerto Rico - GRE.SIPMG.066b5f19 | ecosystem: Environmental > Terrestrial > Soil > Tropical forest > Bulk soil... | reverse complement strand
CTGTGTGCCGTTGTCGGGGATCGTCAACGGAACGTCGCTGGTCTGCATCCCGGCGGCATCAACGGGGAGCACCTGCGAGCTGGTGAAGCTCTTTGCGCTGTCGTGCTGCAGGAAGAAACCCGCGCGTAGGGTGTGGGTCGCCGACAGCTTGTACGCCGCATCGGTCTGCCAGCTGACCGCGGTGTCGTCCTTGAAGGCATCCTGCGCAATGCCGTTATACAGCAGGTCGCCGAGCGAGTCGGGGCTGAAGTGCAGGCTGGTGTAGCGGACGGCCACCGAGGTTTCGAAGTCGAGCGCTCCGGCGGAATGCTGCCAGCTCACGATCGCGTACTCCGTCCGCTCCTGTTGATTCTCGTCGAGGTTGTCGCTGAGGAACTGCGTCACGCCCTGAACTTCGAGACCCAGCGTCGGCTGCAAGCCGCGTTGGTTCGGAATCTGGTAGGCGCCGTCGGAAATGCCGAGGATGAGCGAGAGCCGATTGGCCTGATCGAGGATCTTCTCGAGATAGCCGAAGCCGTGGTACTGCTGGGTGTGATCGTGCAGCGGGACGCGGCTTCCGTCCGGTGACTCGATGCCGAGGTCGCTCTCCTTGTAGTCCCCGGTGACGTAGTAGCTGAAGCTGCCGCTGCCGCCGCCGTATTCGAAGGCCGGCTGGATCGTGCCGAAACTGCCGCCGTATACGGACACATAACCGCCCGGTTGCAGGAGCCCGCTCGTGCTGGTGAGGTCGATGATTCCGGCGGTGCGTAGCCCGTACTCGGCCGGCAGAGCCCCCGTGATGAGGCTCACCGAGGAGATCAGCCGTGGACTCAGCGACTGGCTGAAGACGCTGATGCCCTCGGGCAGGATCACGCCGTTCAGTCGATACTGCAGCCCGTTGTGGTCGCCGCGGACGTGGAGCTGCCCGAAGGAGTCCTGCACCACACCGGGGGCCTGCAGCAACACCTGGCTGAGAGACTGGTTCTCCCCCATCGGCGCTGCGGCGATCGCGTGATTGTCTATCGTGTAGGTCGAGGCACCCGTCTGGGTCTCGATCGAGGATCGAGCTTCGTTCAGCCGGCTCGCCGTGACTATGAGGGGTGCGATGCTGCCTTCACTGTCCGCCGGTGCCGCTGCGCTCGCCTCAGCGCCAGTGGCATCGGCAGCGGCATCCACCGCGCAGGCGGTCGGTGAGCCCAACAGGCTGCTGGCCAGGAATATGAGGGTGCCCGCCAGGCCAGGCTTGGCGAGCCGGTAATGGGCTGTGACCATGAACTTCTCCGCACGAACTGAAATCGAGCCACCCTCGATCGCCGAGAGCGGCCCAGGATCGAAAGGTCAGTTCAGGCTTGCGGAGGTCCCCGGCTGCGGGGTGTCGGAGTGTTGACCGCGAGGATCGCGTAACGGGGATCGAGCGCCGGCAGATACCCGCTCGGGCAGACCGCCATGGCGGGAACACCGGCGGCTGCTGGGTGGGCAATCTGCGCGAAGCCCTCGCAGGAGGGGCAGTAGGAAGCGTTGAGGCCGTGCGTCTCCGCATGCAGGGCGGCGCCCGCCGCCGAGCCGGCATGACTCAGGTGACCGAGCTCATGCAGCACCGCGCCGTGCTGGACAAACACCAGCAGGAACGACAGCAGCAGGGCAAGGGAGGGTCGGCGCATGGTTACAACAACGGCCTACGAGGCCGGCGCGGAGTCTAGCGCGTCACCCCGACGGCTTGCCAGGGAGTGCCACTCACTTCATGGAACGGCCGGTCGCTAGGCTGCGCGCAAGGCGCCGGTCAGCAGGCCGGCCGGGTCGATGATGCCGTGCCGCTCAAGCCACTCGCGGGCATCCTCGGCATCCTGCTCGAACCATGCACGGGTGTTGCCGAGACGGAAGCTGTAGCCCCAGGAGTCCATATCGATGAACAGGCTTTCGCGGCCGATGTGCGGCAACTCGTCCGCGAACAGTACCTGCAGGTAACACACCGCGGACTCCTCGAGGTCGTCACCTCCGGCATCCCGGTCGAGTCCGGCACGGCGCTCCGGACTCATGCAGACATAGTGACCCGCCTCGTGCAGCACCGAGTGCAGCGGAGTGTCGAGGCGGGCATGGAGGGTATCGGCCCGCAGTCCTGCCTCGCTGTCACCCCAGTATGAGCCTGGGATCGCCTCCGTGGCCGCCACCAGGTCGAGCGTGAGGCCATAGCGGGCAAGCAGCAGGGCTAGCGCCACGCGGTCGATCGCGTTCAACAGCAGCACTGCGGGCGTTGGCTGCGGCGTTGTCAGGGGCGCGGGCACGGCTGTCACTCACCAATGGACGTAGCGATTCAGAGACTCGCCAGGCGGCGCATCACCATGTCGGCCAGATCGCGCGCCATGTCCTGCCGCAGGATCTCCTCCTCGTGATTCTTGGCGAGCAGCAGCCGCTCATCGAAGCTGTAGGTGCGCGTGGCGGACAACTCCTGCGGCGGCAGCAGCTCCTTGCCAGCGGCGCTCACCGAGAATCCGACGGTATAGGTCACCTCGTACTGGTTCGGCTGGTTGGTCGCCGACACCGACAGCACGCGTCGCGCCACACTGTCGCGCAGGACGCTGACCACCGCCGAGGCCTCATCCTTCTGCGGGCTGAGCTGCGCGCCGTTCGTCAGCAGTGCGTGCCGCAGGTACTGCACGAAATCGCTCTGCCGGTCAGGAGCTTCGACATAGGGCGTCCTGACGACCGCCGGCAATGCCGTGCGTCCCTGCAGGTGGAAGCCACAACCCGCGAGCAGCGCCGCAGCCAGCACGCAGCCGCCCCAGCGGGTCCGCCTCATCACACCACCACGTTGACGAGCTTGCCCGGGACGATGATGACGCGCCGCACGGGCCGGTCGGCGACGAACTTCCTGACGTTGACGTCGGCGAGCGCCGCGGCGCGCACTGCAGCCTCATCCGCGCTGACCGGCACACTGATGTGGCCGCGCAGCCTGCCATTCACCTGCACCACGATCGCGTGCGTCTCCTGGGTGAGCGCCTCTTTCTCCGGCACCGGCCAGCGCTCATCGATCAGCGCACTCGTGTGCCCGAGCGCCAGCCAGAGCACGTGACAGACGTGCGGGGTGATCGGTGACAGCATCAGCGTGGCGAGCCTGAGTGCTTCGTGCCGTACGGCACGGCCCTGCGGTGTGGTGTCGGTGAAGCGCTGCACTGCGTTCAGCAGCTCCATCACCGCGGCAATGGCGGTGTTGAAATTGCGGCGGCGGCCGATGTCGTCGGTAGCCTTGGCGAGCGCCTGGTGGGCGGCGCGGCGCAGCGCACGTTGCGGTGGAGTGAGTGCATCAGCCAACAAGGCAGGCGCAGCACCACCGGCCACGTGCTCGTACACCGCGGTCCACAGGCGGCGTATGAAGCGCCACGCACCCTGCACGCCCTCATCCGACCATTCGAGGGTCTGCTCGGGAGGCGAGGCGAACATGACGAACAGGCGCGCCGTGTCGGCACCGAAGCGCTGCACCAGTCCTTCCGGGTCCACGCCGTTGCCCTCGGACTTGGACATCTTCGCGAGCCCCTCGTGCATCACCGCTATCGTGCCGAGGTCGGGGGTTATCACCTCGTTGATCACGCTGCCGTCGCCACCGCGGCGCGTGTCGACCTCCGCGGGGTTGAAGTAGCGCTTGCGGCCACCCTCCGGCTGATACGAGTACACGTGGTTGAGCACCATGCCCTGGGTGAGCAGGTTGCTGAACGGCTCGCCGAACTGCAGCAGGCCGAGATCGCGCATCACCTTCACCCAGAAGCGCGCATAGAGCAGGTGCAGGATCGCGTGCTCGATGCCGCCGATGTACTGATCGACCGGCAGCCAGTACTCGACGCGCGCATCGACCATGGTCGCGGCGTCCGGGCAGGCGTAGCGCAGGAAGTACCAGGACGAGTCGACGAAGGTATCCATGGTGTCCGTCTCGCGCCGTGCCGGACCGCGGCACTGCGGACACTCGCACTCGTAGAAGGCGGGAGACTTCGCGAGCGGGTTGCCGCTGCCATCGGGCACCAGGTCCTCCGGCAGGAGCACCGGCAGTTGATCCTCCGGCACCGGCACGACACCACAGGCGGCGCAATGAATGATCGGAATCGGACAGCCCCAGTAGCGCTGGCGCGAGATGCCCCAGTCGCGCAACCGGTACTGCACCCGCTTTCTGCCGAGGCCCTTCTGCTCGAGTGCGGCGGCGATGGCGTCCATGGCCGCCGGCGAGTTGAGCCCGGAAAACTCCCCGGAGTTCACGGTCACGCCGTATTCGCTGTAGGCGGCGATCCACGGTGCACGTACTTCCGCATACGCACCGCTCGCTGAGCGTACGACCATGGTCACCGGCAGGCCGTGGCCGAGAGCGAACTCGAAATCGCGCTCATCGTGGGCCGGCACGCCCATGACCGCGCCCTCGCCGTAGGCCATGAGCACGTAATTGGCCACCCAGATCGGCAGTGGCGCGCCGGTGAAGGGGTGCAGCACGTGGAGCCCGGTGGGCATGCCCTTCTTCACCTGGGTAGCGACGTCGGCCTCGATGGTGCTGCCGCGGCGGCACTCCTCGACAAAGGCCGCGAGTCGCGGGTCGCTGCCCGCGGCGGCCCGCGCCAGCGGATGCTCGGCGGCGATGGCGAGAAACGTGGTGCCGAAGAGGGTATCCGCGCGCGTGGTGAAGACTTTGACCACCCCTGCGGCGCCAGCCGCCGCGGCAGTGTCGGCGGCGTAGGGAAAAGCGACCTCACAGCCCTCACTGCGCCCGATCCAATTGGCCTGCATTACCCGCACGCGCTCGGGCCAGCCGGAGAGCGCATCGAGCGCCTCGAGCAGCTCATCCGCGTAGCGCGTGATGTTCAGGTAGTACATCGGGATCTCGCGCTTCTCCACCAGCGCGTGGGTGCGCCAGCCGCGCCCCTCGATCACCTGCTCGTTGGCGAGCACGGTCTGATCCACCGGATCCCAGTTCACGACTCCGGTCTTGCGATAGGCGAGTCCCTTTTCCAGCATGCGCAGGAAGAGCCACTGGTTCCAGTGGTAATAACCGGGGTCACAGGTGGCGATCTCGCGGCTCCAGTCGATGGCAAACCCGAGGGACTTGAACTGCGCGCGCATGTGCGCAATGTTTTCGCGCGTCCACTTTGCCGGCGGCACGGAGTTGCTGATGGCGGCGTTCTCCGCGGGCAGGCCGAAGGCGTCCCAGCCCATCGGCTGCAGCACGTTGTGGCCCTGCATGCGCAGGAAGCGGGTGAGCACATCGCCGATCGTGTAGTTGCGCACGTGCCCCATGTGCAGCCGCCCGGAGGGGTACGGCAGCATCGACAGGCAGTAGAATTTGGTGCGCGCGGGATCCTCGCGCACCTCGAAGGCGCGGCGCTCCTGCCAATACTGCTGCGCGGCGCGCTCGACGGCCGCGGGGTCATAGCTCTCGTGCATTACGTTGTTGGTTATGGGAGACGCAACGGTACGAAGATCTGCGCGTCCTCACGTTGAATCAGCAGCGCCACGTTCTTGCCCGCGGCGCGCGTCGCGTCCTCGAGCTCCTTCACCGAGTGCACGCGCTTGCCGTTGATGCCGAGGATAATGTCGCCCGGCTGGATCTCCGCCGCCTGCGCCGGTCCGGAGACCTCCTCCACCAGCAGGCTCCCCTGGGTATTCGCCTGCTCCTTCTCACGCGGCTCGAGCGGGCGCACGGTGAGACCGAGCGCGCTCGTTTGACCCGATTGCGGCTTGGGCTTGCCGCCGCGGTAGGCGACGTTCTGCGGCTGCTCCTTGAGCTCCGCGACCTTCACGCTGAGAGTGTGCTCCTTGCCGTTGCGCCACAACGCGAGGTTGGCGTCCGCGCCCGGCCGCATCGCGGCGATCTGGCTCGAGAGCTCCCCGTAGCGCTCGATCGGGCGGCCATCGACGGCGAGGATCACGTCTCCGGGGGCGACCCCGGCGTGCGCCGCGGGGCCGTCCTTCTCGACCGAGGACACGAGCGCGCCACGCGGACGGTCGAGTCCGAAGGACTCGGCGAGCTGGGCATTCACGTCCTGGATGGTGACGCCGATGCGCCCGCGCACCACGTGCCCGGTCTTGATCAGCTGCTCCTCGACGTTACGTGCCACATCGATGGGGATGGCGAAGGAGACGCCCATGAAGCCGCCGGTGCGGCTGAAGATCTGCGAGTTGATGCCGATCACTTCACCCGACATGTTGAAGAGCGGGCCACCGGAGTTGCCGGGATTCACCGGCACGTCCGTCTGGATGAAAGGCACGTAGTTCTCGCCCGGCACCGAGCGTGCGGTCGCGCTGATGATGCCCGCGGTAGCGCTGTTCTCGAAGCCGAACGGTGAGCCGATGGCGAGTACCCACTGCCCCGGCTTGATGCGCGCGGGATCCCCGAGCTTCACGATCGGCAGGTTGTTGCCGTTGATCTTGATGACCGCGACATCGGTGCGCTCATCCGCCCCGATCACCTTGGCGGGGAACTCGCGCCGGTCGGTCAGTCGCACCGTCACCTCATCGGCGTTCGCGACCACGTGGGTGTTGGTGAGGATGTAACCGTCGGAGTTCACGATGAAGCCCGAGCCGGCGCCTCGCGCCGGCGGCTGATGGCCCTGCTGGCCCTGTTCGGGCGAAGGAATGCCGAAACGGCGGAAAAAGTCATAGAAGGGATCGTTGGGAGAGAGGCCCGGGATGCCACCGCTGGGCTGCGCCTTCTCGACGACCTCCACATTGACCACCGCCGGCCCGTAGCGCTCGACGAGCTGCGAGAAATCGGGCAAGGCGCGAACCACGGCTTCGCCGGGCGCACTGGCGGCCGGCTGCGCCGCGGCGGCGGCGAGCCTGCTCGCATCCGCGGATGCACCGCCCGCCGGCGGGGGCGCGTCCGGGTGGCCGGACTGTGCCGAAAGGCTGCGGGAACATCCCTCGAGCGCCAGCAGGATGGCGCAGGCCGCCAGCGAGCGCCAGGGTGCCCGGGCGCAGCGGGATTCTGAGGATTCGGAGCGGGTGTTCATAGCAGCACTTCCCTCGCTACCGGCCCTGCCGGTGGCGCAGCTTCCTATCATTCCGCACCCACAGCCCGTATGCCAGCGCCAGCGCGGCCAGGCTGATGGCTGGCCAGTTTCCAACACGCGCGTAGGGTGACAGGCCTGCGTAGGGAACAATATTTGAGACCAGCGTCTCGGGCCTGAATTCCGGCGCCCGGGCGAGGAGCTCCCCCTGGGGCCCGATTACCGCAGAGATACCGTCATTGGCGGCGCGCACCAGGTACCTGCCCTCCTCGAGCGCGCGCATGCGGGCAATCTGCAGGTGCTGGTAACGGGCGCTCGAATGACCGAACCAGGCGTCATTGGTGACATTCACCAGGGCGTTGGCGCGCGGCAGCGCCCCGAGCATCGAGCTGCCGTAGGCGTCCTCGTAGCAGACGGTGGTGCCGAGCTGCAGGTACGCGGCGGTCAGGGGAGGCTGGTCGGGCGCGCCGCGGGTGAAGTCCGAATACGGCAGGCTCATGAGGCGCATCCAGTTGCGCACGAAATGCGGTACCGGAAAGAACTCGGCGAAGGGCACCAGGTGATGCTTGTCGTACCAGCTGAACCCGTGCGCATCGAGTGCCAGCACCGAGTTGAAGTAGCGCAGGGCTCCGCCCTGCTCCGGGCTCGCCTCGGCACGCAGCACGCCCATCACGATGGCCGAGCCGTGGGCCTGTGCGTCGCGGTACAGGCCGTTGATATAGGGGACGATATCGTTCGCGACATCGGCGGGAGCGGACTCGGGCCAGACGATGAGCGCATTGCCGAGCACCCGCTCGGTGAGCTCGCGATAGAGTCGGAGCGTCGTCTCATGATTGCTCTCGAGCCACTTCTCGTCCTGGGGAATGGCACCCTGCACTACGGCCACCGATACCGGTGGGCCACTCGGCTGGGTCCAGGAATGCCGGTACAGGGCGGCTCCCACAGCCCAGGGGAGCGTCAGCGCGCTGAGCGCGGCGATGCGCACCTTCGGCCCCCCGCAGAGCAGCGCCGTGACCGCCCCGGCGCACAGGAGAAGCAGTCCACTGATGCCATAAACGCCCGCGAGGGGGGCAAATCCCGCGAGCCAGGTGTCAGTCTGGGAATACCCGAGGGACAGCCATGAGAAGCCCGAGAGAAACCAGCCGCGCCACCATTCCATCAGCAGCCAGGCGGCCGGGAGCGCGATCAGCCACCGTCCGGCACCTTCCGCAGGCAGCCAGCGTGCCGCGAAGTACCCGAGGCCGGCGTGATACAGGCCCATGATGCTCACCAGGCCGAGCATGAGCACGAAGGCGAGCCATATCGGGGCGGCGCCGAAGCCGTGGATACTGGTGTAGAGCCAGTAAGTGCCGGCAGCGAACGTCGCAAAGCTGAACCAGAAGCCCAGACGCGCCGCCTCGCGGGGTGTCGCACCCTGCCACAGCCACATGAGCAGGGCTGGGGAGAGAACCGCGAGCGGCCACAGGTTGAGCGGCGCGAATGCGGCCGCGAGCGCTGCGCCGGCGAGCAGCGCGAGCAGCGCACGGGTGAGCGCCGAGGCGGGTCGCGCCAGCGCGTAGCGTGCTCCCGCCGCCGCTGTGACGGCTGACCCGGCTGACCAGGCGCGCATGATCGGCGTCAGGATGTTCCGCCCGCGGATCGATCATCGCTCGGCGGCAGCACATCGCGAGGCGCGAGCACGCGCAGTGAATCGATGCGGCGCCGGTCGGCACGCAGCACACGGAATTCGAAGCCATCGATACTGGCGGACTCGCCACGGCGTGGCAGACGGCCGAGCTGCTTCAGCAGCAGTCCGGCGACAGTGTCGACGCCCTGTCCCTCCGGAAGATGCGTGCCGAAGAACTGGTTGAACTCCTCGATCCGAGTCACGCCGCGTACGGTGAACTGCGCTTCGGCGTCGCGGCGGATGTTCTGATCGTCCTCGACGTCGAACTCATCGTCGATCTCACCGACGATCTGCTCGATGACATCCTCGATGGTGCACAGCCCCGACACCCCGCCGTACTCATCGACCACGATCGCCATGTGATTGCGGCTGCGCCGGAATTCCTTCAGCAGCACGTTCAAGCGCTTGGACTCGGGCACGAACACCGCCGGGCGCATGTACTCACGGATATCGAAGCGCTCGCGCGCCTGCGCGGTCGTCAGGCGCAGCAGATCCTTCGCGAGCAGGATGCCGACGATGTTGTCGCGGTCTTCGTCCATGACCGGAAAGCGCGAATGCCCGGACTCCACCACCACCGGCAGGATGCGCGCCGCCGGCTGGTCACGCCGCACGAACACCATTTGCGCGCGCGGCACCATGATGTCGCGCACCTGCAGATCGCCGACTTCGAGCACCCCCTCGAGCATGGTGAGCGCGTCGCTGTCGATGACACCTCGCTCGGCGGCTTCGCGCAGCCCGGTAGCGAGTGCCGCGCGGTCCTGAGGCTCGGCGGCCAGCCCCTGGGTGAGCCGTCGCAGCCAGCGTCCGGTGGAATTGAGATCCTTGCCCATGACCTTCAGCTCCGATACGGGTTGGCGAACCCGAGGCTGCGCAGCACAGCGATCTCGCGCCGCTCCATGCGGCGCGCATCGGCCGCGCGCACATGGTCATAGCCGGCGAGGTGCAGCGTGCCGTGCACGACCAGATGCGCCCAGTGCGCGCGCAGCGGCTTGTCCTGGGCGCGCGCCTCTGCCTCGAGCACGCGCGGGCAGATGACCAGCTCCCCGAGCGGAGGCGGCGCGGCGCCCGGCGCGCGCGGCAGCCGTGCCGGGGGAAACGACAGCACGTTGGTCGGTTGGGAACGGCCGCGAAAACGGCCATTCAGCCGGGCACTCTCCGCCTTGCCGACGGTGCACACACCGAGCTCGCGCCCGCGCCCGCCGCGGCCGAGGGCGGCACTGGCCCATTGCGCGATATCGCGCCGCGCCGGGGACCAGCCGCGTGCCCGCCGCTGCAGCTCGAGCCGTATGCCGCCGTATGCGCGTGCGGCTGGGCTCGCGGTGCTCATGAGGAGCTGCCGCGAGATTCGTAGGCCTGCACGATGCGCTGTACCAGCGGGTGACGCACGACGTCGTGGGCGTCGAAGAAGGTGAAGGCGACTCCCTCCACCGCGCGCAGCACATCGATGACGTGGGACAGGCCCGACTGCTTGCCAGCCGGCAGATCGGTCTGTGTGACATCGCCCGTGACCACCGCCTTGGAGCCGAAGCCGATGCGGGTGAGGAACATCTTCATCTGCTCGATAGTCGTGTTCTGCGCCTCATCGAGGATGATGAACGAGTCATTCAGCGACCGGCCGCGCATGAAGGCGAGCGGCGCGACCTCGATGACGTTGCGCTCCATGAAGCGCCCGACCCGATCGAAGCCCATCATCTCGTAGAGCGCGTCGTACATGGGCCGCAGATAAGGGTCGACCTTCTGCGTGAGATCGCCTGGCAGGAACCCGAGCCGCTCGCCGGCTTCCACCGCCGGGCGCACCAGGATCAGCCGGCGTACCCGGTCGGCCTGCAGCGCCTCCACCGCACAGGCGACCGCGAGATAGGTCTTGCCGGTGCCCGCGGGCCCAATGCCGAAGGTCAGGTCGCGCGTGCGGATGTGCTCGAGGTAGTCGCGCTGGTGCGCACCGCGGGCGCGGATACCGCCGCGCGGCACGCGCACACCGTGCTCGCGCACGTCCTCCTCCGCGGGCAGCCCCGACTCACGCTCGCGCAGCGCCAGGTGCACGCGCTCGGGAGTAATGTCCTCGCTCTGGGTGAGCGCGAACAGCTCGCGCAGCAGCTTCTCGGCGTGCAGCGCCTGCGCGCCGCTCACCCGGAAAGTGCCGCTCCGGCGGTGTATGCGGACATCGAGCCGCGTCTCCAGCAGCCGCAGATTCTCATCGAGCGGCCCGCACAGGTTTGCGAGCCGGGTGTTGTCGGACGGGCCGAGTTCGAATTCGCGCCGCGGCTCGGGTGCTGAGGCAACCACTGTGTCAGCCGCCGGCCGCGGCCATTCGCGGCGCCTGCGCAGTGTCCGCCTGCGGGTCTGCCAGGCGGCCGCGCAGGCTGTGGGCGAGCGCCGCAGTGATGATCACATCGACGAAGCGCCCGATGAGCGGTGCGGGCCCGGCGAAGTTCACCCAGCGGTTGTTGGCCGTGCGGCCGGCGAGCTCACGAGCATCCCTGCGCGCACGGCGCTCGACCAGCACACGCTGGCGCGTTCCGACCATCGACTCGCTGATTACGCGCGCCTGGGCCTCGAGCTGCCCCTGCAGCCGTGCGAGCCGCTCGTGCTTCACCGCGGACTCGACCTCATCGGGCAGTGAGGCGGCGGGAGTCCCCGGACGGCGGCTGTAGATGAAGCTGAAGGACTGGTCGAAGCCCACCTCGCGTACCAGCGCGAGCGTGGCGCAGAAGTCGCGCTCGGTCTCTCCCGGGAAGCCGACGATGAAGTCGGAGGAGATCGAGATATCCGGTCGCACCGCGCGCAGGCGCCGCACCTTGTCCTTGAATTCGAGTGCCGTGTAGCCCCGCTTCATGAGCGCCAGCACCCGGTCTGAGCCGCTTTGTACGGCCAGATGCAGGTGGTTGGCGAGCTTCGGGACGCTGCCGAACGCCTCGATGAGACTGTCGCTGAACTCGAGCGGGTGGGAGGTGGTGAAGCGGATCCGCTCGATGCCTGGCAGGCGCGCAATGTGATGAATGAGCGTAGCGAGGTCGACCCGCTCGCCATCGGCCATCGGGCCGCGGTAAGCGTTGACGTTCTGGCCAAGGAGCGTCACCTCGGCGACGCCCTGGCCGGCGAGCTCACCCACCTCGCGCAGAACGGAGTCGAAGGAACGGCTTACTTCCTCGCCACGGGTGTACGGGACGATGCAGAAGCTGCAGTACTTGCTGCAGCCTTCCATGACCGAAACGTAGGCGCGCGCGCCTTCGGCACGCGGTGGCGGCAGATGATCGAACTTCTCGATCTCGGGGAAGCTGACATCGACCACGGCGCGACCGTGAAGGCGCAGCTGCTCGATCATCTGCGGCAGCCGGTGCAGTGTCTGCGGGCCGAATACCAGATCGACGAACGGCGCGCGCTCGATGATGGCCGCCCCCTCCTGGCTCGCAACACAGCCGCCCACGCCGATGATGACCTCGGGCCGGCGGGCCTTCAGGCGACGCCACTCGCCAAGCAGCGAGAACACCTTCTCCTGCGCCTTCTCGCGCACCGAGCAGGTGTTCATCAGCAGCACATCCGCCTCCCGCGGATCGTCGGTGGGCGTCATCTGCGCGCCAGCACGCAGCACGTCCGCCATGCGTGCGGAGTCGTACTCGTTCATCTGGCAGCCGAAGGTCTTGATGAAGTAATGGCGGGGCATGAAAACCAAAATTCTAAGGCCTGCAGGTGCGGGGCGCACGGCCGCAGCCGTGATATTGCAGACACAGATCGAAAAAATCAGTTTGCTCAGTAACTTGGACGGTAGCCTTATGACCGGCAGCGACCGCGACGCTCGCCGTCCATCCGCTACCGCAGCGGCCCATCGCAGGTTGGCTCGAACGCCAGGGCCGGTGCCGGTTCCTCGGACCTACCCGTGCTGCGTCGCCGCAGGTGTGAGCGGCAGCCTGCTCCATCGATCGGCTTACGCCTACAGTCGCGCTCTGGCATGGCGGGACGCGCCATGAAAGC
>Ga0318563_10000854_pt1 | contig 12605 bp, 7 predicted proteins | sample GRESIP066b5f19_FD_203689 | JGI IMG/M metagenome (GOLD analysis project Ga0318563, IMG submission 203689) | Tropical soil microbial communities from Luquillo Experimental Forest, Puerto Rico - GRE.SIPMG.066b5f19 | ecosystem: Environmental > Terrestrial > Soil > Tropical forest > Bulk soil... | reverse complement strand
CTGACGATCGAAGATGGCCGTACCGCGACCATCAACGACTCCGGTGTGCGGCACCTGCGGGTGGAAGTGCAGAAGAACTCCCCGTTCTCGAGACTCCTCGAGCGCCTCAGCGAGCGGATGAAGAAGTCGTAAGGGTGCCCGAGGCCCGAGGGCGCGGCCGGCGCTGCGCCAGCCGAGCGAATCAGAGTTTGCCGAACAGCTTCTCGAGCTCGGCGCGTGCGCGGTCGATTTCCGCCGTGTTGGGGGGTGTGTAGGCCCCCGGACGCGGCTTGAAGTGATCGCAGAAGTTGGCGCGCGTCTTGTCGCTCACTTCCTCCGCCGTGGGCTCGCGGCAATGCTTGGCGACGCGGATGTCGTAGTCGACGCACATGCGGCACACGTGCAGCTCCGCGTGACACTGGGGGCACTCATCGAGACGGCGCAGCGGCAGGGTGAGCTCCGCGAGTGCCGCACCACACTTCCAGCACACCAGGTCATGGGCCATGGGTTGAAGGTTACTCCCGTGGTTTCGGGCCCGCGAGGCAGCGACCGCTCAGGCGCGCCGCGCTTCGACCGGCCGCTCCTGCGGGCGCGTGCGGTGGCGCAGGAACTCTTCCAGCACCCGTCCGGTGTGCGAATGCCGGCGGCGCGCGATGTGTGCGGGGGGCCCCTGGGCGATGATACGGCCGCCCGCATCCCCAGCCTCCGGGCCCATGTCGAGGATCCAGTCCGCTTCGGCCATGATGTCGAGGTTGTGCTCGACCACCACTACGGTGTTGCCCGCGGCCACGAGCCGATGGAGCACCTGGATCAGCTTTTCGACGTCCGCCATGTGCAGGCCCACCGTCGGCTCATCGAGCACATAAAGGGTGTGGCGCGCGCGCTGAGCGCGCACGGCCTCATCGCGCACCTTGGAGAGCTCGGTCACGAGCTTGATGCGCTGCGCCTCACCACCCGAGAGCGTAGGACTCGGCTGACCGAGCGTCAGGTAGCCCAGACCCACATCCTGCAGCAGACTGAGCGCGTGATGCACGCGCGCATGCGCGGCGAAGAAGCCGGCCGCGTCGTCGACGTTCATCGCGAGCACATCGCCGATGCTGGCCTCGCGCCAGCGCACCGCGAGCGTCTCCGCGTTGAAGCGTCGTCCCCCGCACACGTCGCACAGCACTTTGACGTCGGGCAGGAAGCTCATCTCGATGGTGCGCACACCCTGACCCTCACACGCCTCGCAGCGACCGCCGGAGGTGTTGAATGAGAAGCGGCTGGCGCTGTAGCCGCGCATGCGCGCCTCGGTGGTGCCCGCATAGATGCGGCGGATCTCGTCCCAGAACCCGATGTAGGTCGCGGGACACGAGCGCGGTGTCTTGCCGATCGGCGTCTGATCGACTTCGAGCACGCGATCGAGCTGCTCGAGCCCTTCCAACGCTGCACAGCCGATCAGCGCACCGTTGCCGGTGCGCCGCCGCCTGCCGGCGGGGGGAGCGGCGCCGCTCAGACGCCGCCGCAAGTTGGCGTACAGCACATCGCGCGCCAACGTGGATTTGCCCGAGCCGGACACTCCGGTGATCACCACCAGCCGCCCGAGCGGGATCTGCACATCGCGCCCTTTGATGTTGTGCAGCGTGACGCCGGCGAGCGTCAGGCGCGGAGTCGCGGCGTTCACTGCACGATGCGGGCGGGCCGGATGCAGCAGCGGCTCGCGCAGGAAGCGCCCGGTGGTCGAGCGTGGGTTCGCCGTCAGCTGCTTCACCGTCCCTGCACCGACGAGTTCCCCGCCGCGCACGCCCGCTTCGGGGCCGAGATCGATTACGTGATCGGCACGGCGGATGGTCTCCTCATCGTGCTCCACCACGACGAGTGTGTTGCGATGACCGGTGAGCTCACTCAGCGACTCGAGCAGCACGGCATTGTCGCGCGGATGCAGCCCGATGGTGGGCTCATCGAGCACGTAGCAGACACCCTGGAGGTTGGAGCCGAGCTGCGCGGCGAGGCGGATGCGCTGCGCCTCGCCTCCGGACAGAGTCGGCGCAGCCCGATCGAGCTGCAGGTACCCGAGGCCGACACGCTCGAGGAATTGCAGCCGGGCACGGATCTCGGCCAGCAGGTCGCGCGCGATCTGCCGTTCGCGCGGACCAAGACGCAGCCGCGAGAAGAACTGCGCGCTCTGCGCAACCGAATCTGCGGCGAGCGCCGCGATCGAGCGCCCGCGGAAGCGCACGTTGAGCGCCGTCGGATTCAGTCGCTGTCCCTGGCAGCTCCCGCAGGGCTCGGGCGTGTGTGCGTACCACTCGTTCCACCACAACTCCTCGCCGCTTTGCTGCTCGTCGAAGCCGGGCATCTCGACGCCCGTGCCGTAGCAGCTCTCGCACCAGCCGTGCCGGGAGTTGAAGGAGAACAGCCGCGGGTCGAGCTCGGCGAAGCTCTGACCGCAGGCGGGGCAGGCGCGGCGCGTAGAGAACACCGTCACGCGTGCATTGTCTCCCGCCAGCACGTGTAGCAGCCCTTTGCCGAAATCCAGCGCGCGCGCGAGAGCGGCGCGCAACGCGGGCTCGTTGCGCACGCTTACATCGACCTCGGCTACCGGCAGCTCGATCGTGTGCTCGCGGAAGCGCGACAGCCGCGGCCACGGCGCCGTCGGCAGACGCTCCCCATCGACGCGCAACGTGCGGAAGCCTTTCTTCGCCGCCCACCTGGCGAGATCGGTGTAGTAGCCCTTGCGGGCCACGATGAGCGGCGCGAGCAGCGTGATACGCCTGCCGCGGTAGTCCCGCAGCAGCCGTGCGGCGATCGAGGCGGCGCTTTGCGGCTCGATGGCGGCCGCGCACTCCGGGCAGTACTGCGTCCCCAGCTTCACGTACAGCAGGCGCAGGAAATGGTAGATCTCGGTGAGAGTCGCGACGGTGCTCTTGCGACCGCCGCGGCTGGTGCGCTGCTCGATGGCGACCGTCGGGGGAATGCCGAAGATCGCGTCAACGTCCGGGCGCGCCGCCGGCTGCACGAACTGCCGTGCATAGGCATTGAGCGACTCGAGGTAACGACGCTGCCCTTCGCTGAAAAGAATGTCGAAGGCGAGCGTCGACTTGCCCGAGCCCGAGACACCGGTGATCACGGTGAACCGGTCGCGCGGGATCTCGACGTCGATGCTCTTGAGGTTGTGCTCGCGCGCCTTGTGGATCACCACCGCCCCGCCAGCCCGCTTGCCATAGCGGGGCCTCGCCTCGGCGATGCTGGCAACCTGCGCGCCCGGCACCACCGCCGCCGCCGCGCCCACCGGCGCGGCAGTCAGTGCCGCTTCGTACGCGGCGAGTGCCTGTCCGGTGAAGGAGCCTGGCGCCGCGCGCACCTCGGCCGGAGTCCCGGCGCAGACGATCTCTCCGCCGTGCTCGCCGCCCTCAGGCCCCAGGTCGATGATCCAGTCGGCGGCGCGAATCACATCGAGATTGTGCTCGATCACCAGCAGCGAGTGACCCGCCGCCAGCAGCTTGCGGAACGCCCGCAGCAGCTTTGCCACATCCTCGAAATGCAGTCCGGTGGTCGGCTCATCGAACAGGAAGAGCTTGCCGTGGTGGGTAATGCTCGAGACCACCGAGGCGGCATCGGCCAGGTGGCCGGCGAGCTTCAGACGCTGTGCCTCGCCGCCGGAAAGTGTCGGAACCGGTTGTCCGAGCTTCAGGTAATCGAGCCCGACATCGCTGAGCGGCGCAAGCCGGGCGGCGACCTCGGGGGCATCGGCGAAGAAGGCGCGCGCCTCCGTCACGGTCAGCTCGAGTACCCCGGCGATGCTCAGTCGGCGGCCATCGGCGCCCTCGCGACGGATCTCGAGCACCTCCTCGCGGTAGCGGCGGCCGTTGCATTCCGCACAACGCAGGTACACGTCCGAGAGAAACTGCATCTCCACGTGCTCGAAGCCGTTGCCGCTGCAGGCGGGACAGCGGCCGTTGCCGGAGTTGAAGCTGAAAGTGCCGCTGCTGTACTTGCGCTCCTGCGCTGCCGGCTCGGCGGCATAGAGCGCACGGATCGCATCGAAGGCGCCGACGTAACTCGCTGGATTCGAGCGCGTGGTACGGCCGATCGCGTTCTGATCGACCAGCACGACATCATCGATGAGCTCGGCGCCCGCGAGCCCTGCGAAGCGCCCCGGGGCTTCCGTCGGCCGCCCGCGGTATTTGAGGAGCGCCGGATACAGCACATCCTCGACGAGGGTCGATTTGCCCGAGCCTGAAACCCCGGTCACGCAGACCAGGCGCTTGAGCGGAATGCGTACATCGAGATTCTTGAGGTTGTGCTCGGCCGCTCCCCGCAGCTCCAGCCAGCGGTTCCAGCGGGCCTCTGCCACCACGCCTTCCGCAGCGATAGCCGCCGCGGATGCCGATGCAGGCTGAGCGGAGCTGTCGCTGCGCGGTGCGACACTCTTGCGGCCGCCGAGATACTGCCCGGTGAGAGAGGCGCTGGTGCGGATCTGTGCAGGGCTCCCAAAAAATACGATCTCACCGCCCTTCTCGCCCGCCCCCGGGCCCAAATCCAGGATCCGGTCGGCCTCGAGCATGATTTGTGGATCGTGCTCCACCACCACCAGGGAATTGCCCGCATCGCGCAGTCGCTTCATGACGCCGATGACGCGCTGCATGTCGCGGGGATGGAGGCCTATCGAGGGCTCATCCAGCACGAACAGCGTGTTGACGAGCGAGGTGCCGAGGGCGGTCGTGAGGTTGATGCGCTGCACCTCACCGCCCGAGAGGGTGCGCGACTGCCGGTCGAGCGTCAGGTAGCCAAGTCCGACATCCACCAGGTAGCGGAAGCGTCCCCGGATCTCTCCCAGCAGCAGCTCCGTGGCCTCATCGAGCGGCTGTGGCAGCTTGAGCTGCTCGAAGAACTCGTAGCTGCGCGAGATCGGCAACAGCATCAGGTCGTGGATGGAGAGCCCGGGCAGCGTCGCCAGTGTGTCGGCAGCCCAGTTCACCTCCTGGGGGCGGAAGCGGGGCGAGCCCCCGAGTGTCGCATCGGCCAGCTCGCGGCTGCCGACACGCCACAGCAGGCCGCTGGTCTTGAGCCGGGCGCCGCCGCAGGCGCTGCAGGGGGTATAGGCGCGATAGCGCGACAGCAGCACGCGCACGTGCATCTTGTAGGAGCGCGTCTCGAGCCAGGCAAAGAAGCGCCTCGCTCCATACCAGACCTTGCGCGACCAGGCTCCCTCGCCCTCGATCACCCAGCGCCGGGCTTCGGCCGGCAACTCGCGCCATGGGGTATCGAGCGGGATGCCCCGCAGCCTCGCGAACTTCTCCATATCCTGCTGGCATTCGGCGTAGGACTTGGTCTGCCAGGGCTTGATGGCCCCGCCGCGCAGCGTGCGTGTCTCATCGGGGATGACGAGTCCGTAGTCGATACCGATGGTGCGGCCGAACCCGCGGCAGCTCTCACACGCGCCGAGCGGCGAGTTGAAGGAGAAGGAGCTCGGCGAGGGCACGGGGTATGCCAGGTCGCAGTCGGCGCAGTGGAGCTCCGCCGAATAGCGCCAGCACTCGAGTGGCCGAAGCGCGTCGCTCTCCTCCACCACCTGCACATTGACCCGCCCGCGTCCGACGCGGAGTGCCGCTTCGAGCGATTCGAGCAAGCGTGCACGCTCGGCGGCGCCCGCACGCAGCCGATCCTGTACCACCTCGAGGATTGCGGGCGCCGCAGCCGCGCCGCGGGCGCGACGGCCGGCCCGCCGCGCCCGGGCCGGTTCCTGCGGTGGCGCGCTCGGGGTGCCAGGGGCGAGCGGCTCCAGGAAACGCGTGTATCCCTGTCGTTCGAGCAGCCCGCGCACCTCGTCGACCGAAAAGTTGGCAGGCACCGGAACGGGGAAGGTGATCAGCAGCCGCGGATCCCCGGCAGCGCGGGCCCGCTCGCACACGTCCTGATAGATGCTCTCGGCGCTGTCACGCCGCACCGGCCTGCCGCAGCTTCGGCAGAACAGCTCCGCCGCGCGCGCGAAAAGGAGCTTCAGGTGGTCGTTGAGCTCGGTCATGGTGCCCACGGTCGAGCGTGAGGTGCGCACCGGGTTCGTCTGATCGATGGCGATTGCCGGCGGAATACCGGCTATCGACTCGACCTGTGGCTTGTCCATGCGATCGAGGAACTGCCGCGCGTACGGGGAGAATGTCTCGACGTAGCGGCGCTGGCCTTCGGCATAAAGGGTGTCGAAGACGAGCGAGGACTTCCCGGACCCCGAGACCCCCGTGACGACGATCAGCTCGTTGAGCGGGATGTCGAGGTCGAGGTCCTTCAGGTTGTTTTGTCGCGCGCCACGCACGCGGATGGCGTCACGGGAGCCGTCAGTCATTCCGTCACCGTCAAGCACTGGTTGGAGAGGCGCGTCGCGCAAGCTGCAGACGCGCGCTCTGGCATTGTAAATGATCCATGGCGCGCTGCGCGGGAAGCGCGGGGCGCGGATTACCTTATCTGGGGACGCGGGGGGCTCCCTGCAAATCGATCCGTGCAATCCAGTACTGGTCGAGCCGGTCTCCTGTACAAGGTGTCGCTGCCTGGGCGTACGAAACACCGCTGTCGTACCCCAACGACACGCGGGGGTTTCAGCGCGCGGCGTTACAATCGGCGGCGCCCGAACGTCCACACCAAGGAGAATGCCGAATGAGCTCCAGAGTACTGTCCGGTGTTGCCCTGGCCGCGGCCGCTGCGGTCATGTTCTCGACGGTGGCGGTGAGCACTGCCAGCGCCGAAGAAGGCAAAGTGAAGTGTGAGGGTGTCAATTCCTGCAAGGGACACTCGGCCTGCAAGAGTGCCAACAACGCCTGCAAAGGTCAGAACTCCTGCAAGGGCAAGGGGTTTCTGGAGATGACGCAGGCGCAGTGCGACGCCGCGAAAGCGAAAGCGAAGGCTGGCGGCTGATGACCTCCGGGCCGGGTGCATCAGGCACCCGGCCCTCTTGTCCTGCCATGCTGACTCTTCCCGCCCTCGGCTTCGGACTGGGACTGCGCGTCCCTCACTATGAGGCGGTCCTCACAACCCGCCCCGCGGTCGACTGGTTCGAGGTGCTGACCGAGAATTACCTGGTGCCCGGTGGCCGGCCGCTGCACTATCTGATGCGTATCCGCGAGCGCTATCCGCTCGCGATGCACGGCGTATCGCTGTCGATCGGCAGCAGCGCCCCGCTCGATCGCGAGTATCTGCGCGAGCTCAAGGCGCTCGCGCAGCGCATCGAGCCGGCCTGGATCTCGGACCACCTCTGCTGGACCGGCGTCGCCGGGCGCAACACGCACGACCTGCTGCCGCTTCCGTATACCGAGGAGGCGCTCGCCAATGTCGTCGAGCGCGTGCGCACCGTGCAGGATTTCCTCGGCCGCCGCATCCTGCTGGAGAACGTCTCGAGCTACGTCGGGTTCCGCGATTCCGGCCTGACAGAGTGGCAGTTTCTGAGCGAGATCGCCGCGCGCGCCGATTGCCTGATTCTGCTCGACGTCAACAACATCTACGTGAGCGCGATCAATCACGAGTTCGATCCGCTCGAGTACCTGAATGCCATCCCCGCGCAGCGCGTGCAGCAGATTCACCTTGCGGGCCACGAGGATCACGGCACCTACTTGGTCGACACCCACGACGCGGCCGTGCCGGACCCGGTGTGGCAGCTGTATGCGGAGGCCGTGGTGCGCTTTGGGCCGGTCTCCACCATGATCGAGCGCGACGACCACATCCCGCCGCTCGAGGAGCTGTGCGCGGAGCTCGCGCGGGCGCGGGCTCTCTGCGAGCGTACCCTGACACAGCGCAGCCCGGCGGCGGGCGGCGCGAATGGCCATGGTAGCCGCGCGGCCGACGCCCGCCCTCGCAGAGCTCTGCTGCGCAGCCGTAGCCGACGTCGCGCAGGTGGCAGCTCATGAGCACGCTGGCGCAAGTGCAGCGCGAGTTCCAGAACTACCTGTTGCGCGGCGACGCGGCGGTGATGAGGCACGTCGTCGAGACTGCACGGGTGCCCGCGGTGACGCGGCTCGGCATCTACGCCGGTGCCTACCGCAGCCGGCTCGCCGAGGCACTTGCCAGCAATTACCCGGTACTCGCCACTCTGCTGGGGGAAGCGGACTTCAGCGCGCTCGCGGGGGAGTACATCGCCGCTCACGACTCACCGTTCTTCTCAATACGCTACTACGGCGATGCACTCGCGGAGTTTCTCGCCACGCGCGAGGACTACGCGGCGGCGCCGGTGCTGGCGGAGCTCGCGCAATGGGAGTGGGCGATGACCTCGGTGTTCGACGCGGCGGATGCCGCAGCGCTTCCCGGCGAGGACCTGGCGCGCATCCCACCGGCGCACTGGGCACAGCTGCGTCTGCGTTGGCACCCGAGCGTGCGGCGGCTGACGCTGTGGTGGAACGTACCGCAGCTGTGGCAGGCGCTCAGTGAGGATCGCGAGCGGCCTGAGATGATGCTGGCCGCAGCCCCCGTGCAGTGGCTGCTGTGGCGCGAAAACCTGACCAGCTACTTCCGCTCGCTGCCGAAGACCGAGGCGAGCGTGCTCGATGCCGCACGCAGCGGCTGGCCGTTCGGGGAGCTGTGTGCGCTGTTGTGCGAAGAGCTCGGCGACAGCGCAGCACCCGCGCAGGCAGCGGCGCTGCTGCGCGGCTGGATCGACGCCGGGCTCATCGTCGGCACCGCCTGAGCCCGCGCCGCGCCGCAGGCGCCTCCGTCGAGCGCGATTTCCCGGGGTGCCCCTGGCGTACAATCGCGCCCGAGCTCTCGCGGGGACGCTTCATGCCTGCTGCGACCTACGGCAACGTGCTGGAGATGATCGGCAACACGCCGCTCATGGCCGTACGGCGCATCGACACCGGGCCATGCGAGCTGTTCCTGAAGCTCGAGAATCAGAATCCCGGCGGCTCGATCAAGGATCGCATCGGTCTGTACCTGATCGAGGCGGCCGAGCGCAGTGGCCGCCTGAGAAAAGGCGACACGTTGATCGAGGCCACCGCCGGCAACACCGGGCTCGGCCTCGCGCTGGTCGCGGCGCAGAAGGGCTATCGGCTGCTGCTGTGCATTCCCGACAAGATGAGCCAGGAGAAGATCTTTCACCTGAAGGCCATGGGCGCCGAAGTGGTGATGACACGCTCGGATGTGAGCAAGGGCCATCCGGAGTACTACCGCGACGTCGCCGAGCGCCTCTCGCGCGAGATGCCCAATTCCTACTTCGTCAACCAGTTTGGTAATCCTGCCAACGCCACGGCCCACGAGGAAACCACCGCGCCGGAGCTCTGGGAGCAGATGGGCGGACGGCTGGACGCGGTGGTATGCGGAGTTGGCACGGGCGGCACGCTCGCGGGACTCACGCACTATTTCGCGCGGACCGCACCCAAGGTGGACATGGTGCTCGCGGACCCGGTGGGGTCCGGTCTCGCGAGCTTCGCGACCACCGGGCGGCTGCCGGCGAAGATGACACCGTGGCTGGTGGAGGGGATCGGCGGGGATACGGTGCCATCGGTGGCCGACTTTTCACGCGTCGCCGCCGCCTACAGCATTTCCGATCCGGAAGCCTTCCGCACCTGCCGCGAGCTGCTCGCGCGCGAGGGCATCATCGCCGGCACTTCCACGGGCACCTTGCTGGCGGCGGCGCTGCGCTATTGCCGCGAGCAGCGCCACGGCAAACGGGTGGTGAGCTTCGTCTGCGACAGTGGCAACAAGTACCTCTCCAAGGTCTACAACGACTACTGGATGCGCGATCAGGGCTTCCTCGAGCGCGCGCATCGCGGTGACCTGCGCGACCTGATCGCGCGCCCGCACTCCGAGCATGCCGCGGTGACGGTGAACTCCACCGAGACGGTGATGGCGGCGTACCGGCGCATGAAACTCTACGATGTCTCGCAGGTGCCGGTGATGCAGGACGGGCGGATCATTGGCATCGTCGATGAGGAGGACATACTGCTCGAGGTGGTCGGTAACCCCGAGCATTTCAACGAGCCGGTTACGAATGCCATGGCGAGCCACCTGGTGACCGTGGCGGTCGATGCTCCGGTAGCGCAGCTGATGGAGATATTCAAGCGTGGCATGGTCGCGATCGTCATGCAGGGCAGCGAGTTCCAGGGGCTGATCACCCGCATCGATCTGCTCAACTGGCTGCGGCGCAAACTGTGAGGCAGACTCTCGGGCCGCAGTTCGAGAGTTGGCACTCGCATGAGTGAAGAGAAGACTGCACAGCGCTTTGCGACCCGGGTGATTCACGGCGGTCAGCGGCCCGATCCGCAGACCGGCGCCGTGATGCCGCCGATCTATGCGACTTCCACTTTCGTGCAGTCGAGCCCCGGCGTTCATCAGGGGTTCGACTACGCGCGCACCCGCAACCCGACCCGCGATGCGCTGCAGGCGGCACTCGCGAACCTCGAGGGAGGCGCGGCGGCGTTCGCCTTCGCCTCCGGCATGGCCGCGACCGCGACGCTGCTCGAGCTGCTCGATGCGGGCTCCCACATTATCGCCATGCACGACCTGTATGGCGGCAGCTACCGCCTGTTCGAGAACGTGCGGCGCCGCTCCGCCGGACACAAGGTGTCGTTCGTGGACCTGTCGGAGCCTGCCGCGCTCGAGGCGGCAATCCGCCCCGAGACGCGCCTGCTGTGGGTGGAGAGTCCGACCAATCCACTGCTGAAGCTGGTGGACCTCAGCGCGGTCGCACGCATCGCACGCCAGCGCGGTCTCATCTCGGTGTGCGACAACACCTTCGCCACGCCTTTCATCCAGCGGCCGTTCGAGCATGGCTTCGATGTGGTGGTGCACTCGACCACCAAGTACCTCAATGGGCACTCGGACGCTATCGGCGGTGCGGCGATCGTACGTGAGGGGTCCGATCTCACCGAGCGGCTCGCCTACCTGCAGAACGCCGTCGGCGGCGTGCCGGGGCCGTTCGACTCGTTCCTGACGCTGCGCGGAATCAAGACGCTGGCGCTGCGCATGGAGCGGCACTGCAGCAATGCGCTCGCCATCGCACAGTTCCTCGAGCAGCACCCGGCAATCGAACAGGTGCGCTATCCCGGACTGGCGAGTCACCCGCAACACTCCCTCGCCCGGCGGCAGATGCGCGGCGGATACGGCGGTATCGTCACCGCGGTGCTGCGCGGCGGGCTCGATGCGGCACGGCACGCGCTCGAGCACTGTCATCTGTTCGCGCTCGCGGAGAGTCTCGGTGGCGTCGAGAGTCTCATCGAGCATCCGGCTTTGATGACGCACGCGTCGCTGCCGCCACAAGTGCGCGCCTCGCTCGGCATCAGCGACGGCCTCATACGCCTGTCCGTAGGCGTCGAGGATGTCGAGGACCTCAAGGCCGATCTGAGCGCCGCTCTGAAGTAAGTGCCGCACCGGCCCCCCGGTGGGGTGCTGTCAGCGGTCTGGGTGCAGTCCCGCCTGAGTGGTCAGGTACACCGCGAAGGTGCCGAGCCAGTGGCCACCTTCGTAATGCTCGCCGGTCACCGCCGGCAGTGCCGCCGCGGCGTGCTTCGCCGCGGTCGCAAGCAGCGCAGTGATGCGCGCATCGCCTGGCGGCAGTCCGTGCGCGATTCCCTCGAGCATCCAGGCGCGGCTCAGGTTGAGCCCATCGATATGCGCCAGCTTCGGGTCGGAGCGGTCGGTGACGACACCAGGGGGCAACCAGGATGTCAGGTCCGCTGAGCCGCTGCGGCCCCGCGGCAGCTGCGGCAGAAAATCACCGAGCCAGTGTGCAAACGCTGACGGCGCGAGCACGCGCCGCATGAAGTCCGCCTCCGCGAGGCAGGGCGACAGGAAATCCTCACCCGAGGGCTCATAGGCGAGCGGGCAGTTGCGGTCGTGCCGATAGAAACGCTGCGCGGCGTCGGTGAGCAGGGCGCGCATGTGCGCATCGCCGCTCACCGCCGCCCAATCCCACATGAGACCGAGCGAAAAAGCGCTCTGATCATGCTCGCCGATCCGGATCGGATAGTGGAGCTTGGGCAGGTAACTCTCGAGCCGTGCACTGACCTCGGTCTCGAGCGGCGCGAGGGTCGCGTACCAGGCGCGTGCCTCAGGGTCCGCGAAGCGGCGCAGCTCCGCCGCCAGTTGCAGCAGCCAGGCGAGTCCATAAGGTCGTTCGAAGGAGACGCGGCCGGCGGCGCGCAGGTAGGCGATCTCAGCTGCGATGTTCGGCGGCGTGAGACTACGCGCTACCGCTGCGCGGGCCTCGCCCGCGAACGGCGCATCGGGAAACTGCCGTATCAGCCGCACCAGCAGCCAGTGGCCGTGGACGTCCGAATGCCAGTCGAGGCAGCCGTAGAACGCCGGCGTCAGCTCGCGCGCTGGCCGTGCGTCGGCGTCGCCATTGAGAGTGTGGCTGATGTGATTCGGGTATTCCTGGTGCAGACACTTGAGCGCAAGTGCCGCGAAGCGTGCCGCAGCACCGGCGTCGAGCGACGCCGGCGCCGCTGCCGGCACGGCCGGCGCTGCGGGCGCTGCCGATGCGAGCGCGGTACCGAGAGCGGCCAGTGTGGCCACAAGTGTGACGCAGATCCGGAGGCTCGCCGGCGCAATGCGGTTTCGCATGACCACATGTTAACCTCGCGCACGTGAGCGAGCCGCTTCCCATTGTGTTGATCCCGGGACTCCTCGCGTCGGCGCGCATGTATGCCGCGCAGATTCCGCAGCTG